>Ga0207674_10006290_pt1 | contig 13992 bp, 12 predicted proteins | sample KBSCornC72_FD_184303 | JGI IMG/M metagenome (GOLD analysis project Ga0207674, IMG submission 184303) | Corn rhizosphere microbial communities from Kellogg Biological Station, Michigan, USA - KBS Corn C7-2 (SPAdes) (version 2) | ecosystem: Host-associated > Plants > Roots > Rhizosphere > Soil ... | reverse complement strand
CCTGCCAGTCCGCATCGACCACCGCATCGACGGGACCGGCCCCGCGCGCCGCCGCATCCGTGGCCAGCGCGACAAACCGCAGCCTGCGCGGATCGGCCTGTTGCGACAGGCCGATCCGCGCGGTCGGGAGATGGTCGAGCAGGCAGCCCGCGCCATCGGTGGAGGGTTCGGCGGCACGGCCGATTTCGAGCATGGGAAGCGTATCGACCGAACGCTGCGACACAGCGTCATAGGATCGTATCGCCACGATCCGGCCGTCCGCGACTTCGACCCGCGCGGGCAGCCCCGCATCCGCCGGAAAAATATCGATGACATCGCCGCGCACCGCGACCTCGCCCGGCTCATCAACCCGGTCGTCGATGCTATAGCCGATGGCGAGCAATTCGGCCTCCAGCCCCGCCATATCGATCGGATCGCCCGTCGCGAGGCTCGGCGGCGCCTGATCATAGGCGGTCGGCGGCGGATAGCGTCGCGCCGCCGCTTCTCCACTGAAAATGCACGCGAGGAAGGGTCGATCGCTATCGGCCTGAAGCCTGCGCAGCAAGCGCAGCGCCGCGACGCGTCGGCCGATGTTGGCGGGCGATGCCGGCGCGCGGTCGCCGGGCAGGGCGTCGCTCGACGGCAGGAAAATGACCGGATTTTCCGGCATGATCGCTGCCAGCGCGCCGGCGAGGCTCTCCGCCCCCTGATCGTCGTCGCACAGGAAGGCGACATCGCCCGTCAAGAGCTGCTCCGCGAGGCCGGCCGCGCGCCATGCAAGGTCGCTCATTGCTGCGCCGTCGCCATCGTCCGGCGCGGCGCGATGCTCGGCCACGCGCCATCGGCGAGAGCCGGCAGAGTTTCCAGTTCCGCCGCGTCGAGCAGCAGCTCAAACCTGTCGCAGCCGAAACGCACCGAATCCCGATCGACCGCGTGAAGGGTCTCCGCGACGCCGCCGAGGCCACCCCGCGCGATGACGACATAGCTGACCGCGCCCGTCCTGCACTCCAGCAACGCCTCCACCGCCGTCGCGATCTTCTCCCCTCGGGCATTCCGGACCGGCAGGCCCGCGATCCCCGTCGCCGTGAACAGCGTCGGGGCGGCGGACCTGCGGCTTGCCTCCTGCGCCGATCGGCCGCCATCCTCATAGGCGCGCTGACGACCCAGCCAGCGCCAGACACCGACCAGATTGACGCAGGTGAGAAAGGCGTTGGTCGCCAGCAGGTTCGTCTGGCCCGAGTTCAGTCCGACGGCCGCCCAGCAGAGCGATCCGATCACGAAGACGACGAATCCCCAGCCCGTGACGCGCGCGCCCAGGTTGGAGGCAGTCATCATAGCGGCAATCATGGTCGCGATCGGCGCGACCCATTCAGCGATGGCGATCAATCTTTTGTCCCGTCGGTCAAGCCTGCCGCGCGCGCCTGTTCCGCGGCCAGCACGGCGGCATTCATCAGGCTTTGCGCGGTCCCCATCGCGGCAGCGGGGGTCAAGGTAATCGCCACGCCATCCGGCCCGTCCAGAATGACCAGCCCCTTTTCGGCATTTGCCACGCCTGATTCGTCAAGCGGTTGATCGGCGGTTCGGGGCAGGGTCATGGCAAGTGCCTTTTTTGGGGAGGGAGAGATGGCACGGGGGCCGTTCCATCCACAGGGAATGGAACGGCCCCAAGCCGGAGCTTCACTGGCCGGCCTGCGCCATAAGTTCGGCTTTCCGCTCCGCAAGCTGGACACCGAGCGCCTTGAGGTCGAGGTCGCTGTCCCGGCTTTCGGGGAACATCTCCTTTTCCTCTTCCTCGACATGATGGTCGATATATTCGCCCAGCACGGTAACCTTGGCGTCAAACAGACGGTCTCCGGCCTTCATCGACTGGATTTCCGCGATCAATTGCTTGGCGCTGGCGTGTTCGACTTCGGCTTCGTCGAGCAGATCATCGTCGTCGATGGCTTCGCGCGCGGCTGGATAGAAGATTTCTTCCTCGATCTGGGCATGGACCGTCAGCGCCAGGCAGATCTGGTCGGCCAGAGCCTGTTTCTCGCCGTCGTCTTCGAGCGATTCATATTGCTTGAACCACTTCTTCACCTCGGCGTGATCGTCTTTCAGCACCTTGATCGCATCGGCTGGCTTGGCTGCGGTGCGCGCGGTCTTGCGCGCCGTCTTGGATGCGGGTTTCGGCTCCGTGCGGGTCGCGGTTTTGGTGGCCATGATAATCTCCTCGTGCAAGCCTTCCTGGGTCGGCGGCTTTGCGATGCAAACGACGGACAGGCAGTTTCGTTCGCAACGGGGGAGGGCAAATTAACATCCATCAGCACGAATATGGGGCGAGGGCGGAAGGGGTTGGCAGAGCGAATGCGACCGCTACCGCTTGGATGGACCCGCGAACGGCGGCTTGCTCAGATAGGGCGATCCCGCCAGGCAAAATCGCCACGCGACCTCGGTCGCGACGCTGATGCCCACCCGGCGCGTCGGCGTGACCATGGCCTCCGTCGGGCGGCCGTGCAGTGCGAACGGCGGGCGGTCCAGCGGCAGTCGGTTCAGGCTGCCGTCGATGCCCAACGCCTCACAGAGCCGGCCGGGTCCGGCGCACCACAGGCGCTCGGCCACGCCCGTTCGCCGCGCCCGCATCTCGTCCATTCCCATCGTGGGTTCAATCGCCCGGATCAGGACGGCCGCGCCATGGCCGCAGGTGAAATTCACGCACCAGTGCAGGCCGTAGATGCGGTAGACATAGGCGTGGCCGGGCGGCCCGAACATCACCGCATTGCGGGGTGTCGGACCCCGGAAACTATGACTGGCGGGATCCCGCGCATCATAGGCTTCGGTTTCGACGATGGGTCCGCCCACGCCATCGACCGTCAGCGAGACGCCGATCAGGTCACGCGCCACCAACTCGACATCGCGCGCGAAAAAGGCCGCATCGAGCCGGGGTGCAGACTCTTGGGACGCATCCTCCATCCGGCTCAGTTCGCGAGGCTCGGCACCAGCCCTGGCGATACCGGCGCCTCCTCTCCGCGCGAATAGGTGCCGACCAGCATCCCTGCGGCCAGCACGTTTCCAGCCAGCGCCTTCATCAGTTCCGATCGTCCGGGATTGCTGCCGATCACGGCGGCTTCGGACAGGGCGAACAACTGGAACACATAGTCATGGCTGCCATGGCCGGTCGGGGGATCGGGGGGCAGCCAGTTTTCGGACCAGAAACTGTTGCGCCCGACATCGCGGCCATCGTCCGCGCCGTCTCCATCGCCGCTGATCGCGCCCTCCGCGAGGCGACGTTCGTCGGCCGGCAGGTTCCAGACGATGGCGTGGACCAGCGGCTGCGTCGCCGGCGCATCGGGGTCTTCGACGATCAGTGCAAAACGCGCCGTGCCGGATGGCGGATCGCTCCACAACAGGGGCGGGGAGACGCCGTCGCCATCGGCAGTGAACCGCTCGGGCAGCCGCGCGCCATTGGCGAACGCCGGACTGGTCAGGTCGAGATAGGCGTCGGTCGCTACGATGTCCTGCTGGACGATGACCAGCTTGGAATGACCGGCGCGGACGTTCCTCAGGAGATGGCCGATCCAATTGGGCACATGTTCTAGCATCTTGGGCCTCCGCCGGATAAACCGTTATCGTAGCTGCCGTTATCGCAACTGACTGTCTTTGCTGCCCCGCCGATTGATGACGGAAAATGCCCGTCGCTTGTCCCGTTCGGCCTGGCAGTGGACGCAGGTGCGCGTTCCGGGCAGCGCGCTTCGTCGTTTCTCGGGAATAGGCTCGCCGCATTCACCGCAATGGGTCGCGCTCTCGCCCGCCGGCATCGCCAGCCGCGCGCTGTGCACCGCATCCTTGATGCTGTCCTCGATCTGATCCTGAACCGCGCCATCGGGCGCCCAGCCATTGGCCATATGCTTCCACCAATATCCTGCTTGCCGCCATTGCAATCACGGCTATTTCATCACGGAAAGATGCAGTCGGCAACGATGCCGGAGGAGCGATTGTTCCCTGTCGTTGGCGGAAGGCCGTTGGCGATCCGTGGCGGAAAATTATCGCCCCGGTGCATCTGCATGCGGTTGCCGCGCGTTAGTCGTCGCAATCGGTACATCATCGCAACAAGGAGGGCGTATGTTCACGGACCGTTTCTTGCGCCATCGCCTTGGCGCGACGCTGACGCCGGAAGAGCGGGCATTGATCGAGGGAGGGGTTGACCGGGTCAAGACGCTCGAACCGCGACAGACCGTCGCGGTGGCAGGCAGGCGATTGTCGCACAGCACCCTGCTGGTCGATGGATTCATGTGCCGCTACCTCGACGACCGGCGCGGCCTGCGTCAGCTTGTCGCGGTCCATGTCCCCGGCGATTTCGTCGATCTTCACGCCTATCCGTTGCAAAAGCTCGACCATGACATGGCGACACTGACCGCTGTAACCATCGCCACGGTGCCCCATGCCGCCCTCGACAGGATCGTGCAGGACCGTCCCGAACTCGCGCGCAAACTCTGGTATTCGACCCTGCTCGACGCGGCTATTCACCGCGCGTGGCTGTTTCGCCTCGGCCGGCTCGACGCGGCCGGGCGGGTGGCGCATTTCCTGTGCGAGACGGACCTGCGCCTGCAAGCGGTGGGGCTGAGCGACGGACGGCGTTTCGCGCTGGGGATCACGCAGGCAGACCTTTCCGAGATATGCGGCCTGACCAGTGTGCATATCAACCGGGTGATGCGATCGCTTCGTGAGGATGGCATCGTCAGCTTTCGTTCGGCGCTGGTTGAAATCCACGATCCGGAGCGCCTCAGGCAAAAGGGTGAGTTCGATCCGGCCTATCTTTACATCGATGGACAATCGCTCGCGGCGGAAAGCGCGGTTGAGCCGGGTGCCGGTGAGGCGGCGATTATCCGGCGGTAGAGATCGGTATGGGCATCGGATTCACGTCTAAAGCGCGTAGTCCAGCTGCCCCCAGAGCTTTTGCGTGTCGGCGTCGCCCGCGAAGCTGGCAATCCCGTTGCGCTGATAGTCCGCATATTTGAGGAGGGCCGATAGCCTCTTGCTCACTTTCAGCGTCAACTGCGCGTTATATTCGTCGCCATAGAAGATCTTGTCGCGGTCGCTGTAGAAGCGGTGATAGGTGAAGGTGGCGACCAGCGGTCCCATATTGCCCAATTTGGGCCATCCATGGCCGATGCCCGCATAGAAATCCCGAAGGCCGGTGGCCGGCGTCGTCAGGAATTTGTCCGCCCAGCCGTTGAACCGGTGCGCCGTCGCCAGCGGCGTCTGGAAAGCGACGTTGGCGCCGCTGTCCGAGCCAAGCAATTCATAACCCGCCGTCGCCTTGAACCCGGCATAGTCCAGCGTGCCTTCGAGGAGGGCATAGTCGGCCGCAAAGGCAGTGGGATTGCGGCCATAGTCGCTCTGGCGCGCATAGCTGCCGATCAGCCCCCATTTGACATCCTTGCCGAGCGGCAGGGCGACGACCGCACGAATGCCATAGGTTTGCGAGCTGTTGGCGAAGACGATGCTCTCGTCATAATCCAGCAGATAGGCAAAGCCCTTCACCGTGACCGGACCCTGCTTCACGCCCGCATTCAGGAAGACGAAATCGCCGCCATAGGCCTGGCGCGCGCGCGCCTCGATACCGTAGATCGTGCGCACGGACATCGCATAGCTGCCATCGAGCTGCACGGGGCCGAGCTTCGCTTCGAGCCGCACGGCGTCGAATGTCTGCTCATTCTGCCGCCAGGCGGCGCCGCCGACAAACCGCTGATCGTCCAGGTTGATCCTCTGGCGTCCCACGGTCGCGGTGAAGGCCTTGGTCTTATACTGCAATTGCAGGCGGTTGAGATCGATATTTTCCGGATCGGAGATGGTCGGATATTCCGGCCGGCGCTGGTTGCTGGTGCTGGCGAACGGAAAGGCGTTGTAGTCGCCCGCGATCGCCAGCGTGCCCTCCACCTCGCCCAGGACGGAAAGGCGGCCCGTGCTCAGTTCGCCGCCGGTGCGGACGCGCAGCGTCAAGGCGTCGGCATCCCGGCCCGAACTGAGCGGGGGCGGCCCATCCTGCTCGACGGACTCATAGCGGAGCCGAACATCGACACTGGGTTTGAATTTCACATCCTGTGCGCCCGCCGGGGTCGCGATGGCCGCTCCGCACAGCAATAGGGCAATGGCACGCATGGTCGTCTTCTCCTCGAAGCGGGTTATCAGCACGCCGGCATCGGCAGCGCCGACACCAGTTCGCGCGCGCGCTGGAAAGCGCGGATCTTCATTGCGGTGGTGCGGCCGCGAACGGTGATTTCATGTTCGGGCCACGGTGACAGATCGAGCCGGCAATGGCGCTCGACGCTTTCGGAAACGACGAGTTCGGCGCCATAGGTCTTGCTGAGCGCTTCGAGCCGGCTGGCCGTGTTCACGCAATCCCCAATGGCGGTCAGGCCGGTGGTCTTGCCCCAGCCCATCTCGCCCAGCACGACCGTGCCGAAGTGGATGCCGATGCCGATGCGCAGCGGGTTGGGCAACTCCCGCGCGAACGTCTCGTTCAGTTCGTCGATCCGGCGCGACATGCGGAAGGCGGCGGCGAGGGCGTTGCGCGACGCCTCCGCCGGATCGCCGTCGATGCCGAACAGCGCCATGATGCCGTCGCCGATGAACTTGTCGATGCGGCCGCCGCTCCCCTCGATCGCCTGCCCCATGACCGCGAAATAGCGGTTGAGCAGGAAGACGACGTCATAGGGCAGGCGATGTTCGCTCAGTTCGGTAAAGCCGCGCAGATCGCAGAACATGATGGCGATGTCCCGCTCGGCGCCCATCTGCGTCCCCGGATGCATGGCGCGGCGCGCGTCGGCCAGACTGATCAGCGGGGTGACCGCGACGTCGCATTCCGGGCGGAACTGGCAGGCGAGGCGGACGCCCGGCGGCATTTTCATGCGGGCCAGCACGTCGCGCTCATAGTCGGTGACGCCGGGGCCGGGATCGGCGACGTGCACGCCGGTGACGAGCGTGCGGCAGGTCGAGCAACGCCCGCGCCCTCCGCAAATCGACGTATGGGGAATGCCGGAATCGCGGCTGGCTTCGAGGATGCTGGTGCCGCGCGGGGCGCGAATGCTCTTTCCATGCGGATAGGTGATCGTCACCATGCCTTTGCGCTGCACGATCCGCCGCCGGACGATGCGCGCGATCAGCAGCGCGACCAGCAATCCGAGGACGATCATGCGCAAGGTGAAGGCGATGACCAGAATCTGCGCCTTCTGCGCGGGCTGGAGCCCCGTTCCGGCATTGATCGCCGCGACCCAGGCGGGATCGCGGGCAAGCGCCCGTGCCACGAGGCCGGCGCGGAAGAAGCCGAGCAGGGCGACAAAGGGAATGGCAAAGGCCGCGATCAGCAGATACGGCTTGGCGCGGCCGTACCAGCGCCGCAGCTTCAGGTTGAAATTAATACCGATGCAAGCATGGGTCCATGCGACCAGCAACAATATGAACTGCTCAAGCCCGGCGAGAGGATCCTTCACCCAGAATTGCAGCAACTCATAGCTATAGTCGATATGCGCGTTGAAATGCGTTTCCGCGACGCGCGTCTTGGCGACATGGAGGGCCAGCATGAACGGGATCGAGAATCCCAGGATCATCTGGATCGCTTCCGGGGCCGGCATGCGGAGCGTGCGACGGCGCCACAAGGCCCGCAGCGCCAGGCTGAGATGGACCAGCAGGCTCGCGCCCAGGATCACCAATATGGACGGGTGTCCCCAGAACAGGATCACCACCGCCAGCATGGCGTTCATGGCGGCGATGGAAATCAGCCCCAGCGACAGATTGAGCAGATGCGCGGTGATATAGCCGAACATCACGAGACCGGAGATCAGGCGCGCGCGATTTATCCATGTCTCGCGCATTGCTATTCCCGCCCCTGCCACATCGCTTCTCAATAGCGAGGATAGCCAAAGATTATCCTAACACCGCGGCAATCATGCTGCGCCGCTATTCACCGCCAGTGAACCCAGCTCCCATACGGGTGACAGGTCGCCAGGAAGCGGGTTTCGCCGTCGGGCCAGCAGGTCAGTACAAGTTGCACTTCGCTCCGGTCCGGCGTCCATTCCAGGCTGATACAGGCGAAGGGGCTATCTTGGGTGGCCGCTTCGCCGGCGCGGACGATCTCGTTCGTCAGGGTCAGCTGGTCCTGCTTTCCCAGATATTGTTTGAACATGGAGTGGAAGACGACGCGGCACAGGCCGGCCGCCTGGGGTGTCGAGAGACGCTCCTTGACCCAGTCCAGGGCATCGGCTTGATCGATGCGCGGGGGATGGCGGCGGGCGAGTTCGAGGGCCTGTTGGAGACGGACGGACCGGTCATGCTGGTCCGCCCACATGAAGGCGAGCAGGCGCTCGCACGCATCGGGATCGGTCGCGTCGAGAGGATGGAGGTCGACGCCATGGGCCGACACCACATCGACAGGCGCATAGAGCGGCTGCGGACCCCGCCACTCCGGCACGATCCGAACCGGGGAATCCGTGGCGCCCGCCTGTACTCCGCCCAGATTATAGGCGTAGCGGGCGAGGTTGAGGTTGAGGCCGCAACTCGTTCCCAGTTCAAGCAGTTCGAACGGCATTCGGACCTGCCGGGAAACCACCATCAGGGCGGCGAGGATCGCAGCGGCGCGTCCGACCTCGTTGGTCTGGGTGGGGTGGCGCATCCATGTCGCGATGAACCGGTCGCCGGTGGCCAGCGCCGTGGCGATGGCGCCGTCGAAATCCTCATGGTCGCCGCGATACAGCGCCGCCAGCTCGGGCGGGGTGGCGCGCCGCGCCAGCGCGTGCAGTGCACCGTTGAACCGCATGGCCATGGCCGCGGACGCCCGGTCGCCGGGCCAGGCGGCGATCAGCGCCTCCGTATAGGGTGCGTGGGGGAGCTGCCGCGATCCCGCCTCCAGGACCGACGCGACAAAGGGCGAACCCAGGTTGCGGCATATCTCCGCCTGTCGCCGCAGTTCCGCTCTTCCGCCGATGGCGGCCTGCATGTTCATAGGGCGGCCCGCTGCGCGCAGGTGGGGGCAAAGGCGCGGCCGTCCGCGAGGCGCCCCCTCCCGACACCATTGGTGCAAAGCGAATTTTGCGTATTTTGAGCTGTCACACCATGTCTTTCCAAAACCCGAAGCAAGTCAGCCGGGACGCGAGGACAGCTAGGCCGTTATCCTTAATACGCAGTAAAATACAATCTGAAACGCCGGCAAATTTCGCGCTATTTCACCAGTTTTCGTAAGTTTTGGGAGCTGATGCGGCGCTCTGGACACCGTGTCGAGCGATCGAATTGTTGTGCAGGCTGCTTAAGGTAGTTTTAACCATCGCCACATATATGGCTGCCCCGGGAAGCTAATTCCAAAAGGGGGAATTTTTAATGAATCGTCGCATTTCCGTTGAGATTGCGTGCACGTCGCTCGTCGCCATCGCGGCAGCGGTCGTCGCAAATCCGGCTTTCGCTGCAGACAAGGGCAAGTCGCTGACGGCGTGGGAAGCCAGCCGCACCAACACCGAGAATGAACTGGTGACCACGGGTGTCGCTCGCGGTCGTGACCGTCTGGACAGCGCGACGTCCACCAGCTCCATCAAGGAAAATGAGGTCACCAAGCTGGCCCCGCGCTCGCTCGCCGAACTGTTCCGGAATATTCCCGGCATTCGCGCAGAGGCGGGCACCGGCGAGGCCAATAACAATTATACCGTACGCGGTCTGCCGCTCGTCGGCACCGGATCGAAGTACATCCAGTTTCAGGAAGACGGCCTGCCCGTCATGGAATTCGGCAACATGTCCAACATCGGCGCCGACAATTATATCCGTGCCGACCTGAATGTCGCCTCGGTGGATTCGATCCGTGGCGGCTCGTCCTCCACCTTCGCATCCAACGCGCCGGGCGGCGTCATCAACCTGTTGTCCAAGACAGGCGAAGTCGAGGGCGGTTCTGTCCAGGCTACAGCCGGGCTGGACTATGAATCCTATCGCATGGACTTCGACTATGGCGGCAAGCTGAGCGACACATGGCGCTTCCATGTCGGCGGCTTCTATCGCGAGGGTGAAGGGCCACGCGAAACCGGCTACACCGCCTACCGTGGTGGTCAGGTCAAGTTCAACATCACCAAGACGTTCGACGGCGGTTATATCCGTTTCCTCGGCAAGGTGCTCGACGACCGTACCCCCTTCTTCTTCAACAACCCGGTCGGCGTATCCGGCACAAACGACAAGCCGACCTATTACAGCCTGCCCAACTTCTCCGCGACGAGCGGTTCGTTTCTGTCGCCCTATGTAACGACGCATATCGCGCTCGATCCCGACGGCGTGGTGCGCTCGAACAACCTCAACGAGGGCTACCACGTGCAGAGCAAGAGCGGCGGTGTGGAAGTGCAGTTCACCCTTGCCGACTGGACCGTCACCGAGCGCTTCCGCTATTCGGACATGTCGGGCAGAAACAATGCGACCTACCCGTTCACTACTCTTCCGGCGCAAACCCTCGCAGCCGCCTTTTCGGGCGACCCCGCTGCAACGCTCAGCTACGCCAGCGGCCCGCTGAAGGGTAGCGCCATCAATCCGGCGACGGTGAATGGCAATGGCCTGCTCGCTCTCACGGTCCAGTATCACCAAAACCTGCGTGACGCCGGCAACCTGACCAATGACTTGCGTTTCAGCCGGGTGTGGAATGTCGCCGCGGGCGACCTGACCACGACGTTCGGCGTGTACAAGGCGCGTCAGAACTACAAGGCGGATGAGAACTTTGTCACCCTGATCCAGGACGTGATCGGAAACGGCAGTTCGGCCCTGGTCGATATAAGGACCAGCACTGGTGTCCCGGTGACCCAGAACGGAGCCTTCGCCTACGGCATTCCTGGCCTTGCGGGCAATGTGCAGTTGTTTGACGTGACATATGATGTTCTGGCGCCTTATGGTTCGTTCAACTACCATCAGGGGCGCATTTCGGTCGGCGGTTCGGTCCGCTATGACTTTGACCGCGTAAATGGCCAGATCGCGCGCGACACCACGGTGCGGTCGATCGACCTGGACGGCAACGGCACTTTGACCCCTCCGGAAAGAACATTTGCCGCCATCCCGCTCGGCGTCCGCAACCCGGTCAATTATTCCAACGGTTATATCTCCTACTCGGCGGGCATCAATTTCCGCGCATCGGAGAACTTCGCGCTGTTTGGCCGCTATAGTCGTGGGTCGCGCGCCGGTGCCGACCAGATCCTGTTCTCGCCTGCGGTGAGCCTGATCGACGGCAGCCTGCGGGACAAGAAGGCCGCGCAGGATGTCGTGCGGCAGACCGAAGCGGGCGTGAAGTTCCGCACGCCGGGGCTGGCGCTGAGCCTGACCGGTTTCTACGTGCTCACCAGTGAGACGAACACCCAGATATCCGTGGATGTGAATGGCAATGGTGGGATCGAACTGGTATCCCGTTCGTACAAAACCTATGGTGCCGAGTTTGAAGGCAGCGTCCGCCGGGGCATCTTCAGCGTGAATGCCGGTGCCACCCTTACGGGCGGCGAGATCACCGGGGCGCAGGGTCATCCCGAACTGATCGGCCATACGCCGCGTCATCAGGCCGCGCTGATTTACTCGCTCACCCCGCAGATCGAGACAAATAGGATGACCGTCGGTGCGAACATCATCGGCCAGACCGGCAGCTACACCCAGGACATCAACCTGCTCAAGATGCCCGGTTTCACGACGGTTGGTCTGTTTGCACAGTATAGCCCCGTCGATCGGCTGGTGCTCAGCGTCAATGCGAGCAATGTCTTCAACACGAAGGCTTTTGTCGATATCGGGAACTCCACCATCCCGGCAAACGGCATCGCCACCGGCCTTACGCTCTATGGCCGGATGATCTCGACTTCGGCACGCTTCTTCTTCTGATAGGCTAGTCCGGAGCACAAACATGGCCGCCCGGTTCTTTTCCCCGTGAAATGAACCGGGCGGCGGCTTTGCGTCCTGGGCACAAGCCAAAATGAGAAAAACTATGCAAGATAAACAAGCGGTTATTAACCAACTGCCTGTATCAATATCCGTAGCGTAATTTCTGCATTATCGAGCCGAAGGTAGATTCATGTTCAACAAGCTGAACATTCCACGGAAGCTTAGCCTTTCTTTCCTCATGATCTGCACCTCGGCGGCGATCATGATGCTGGTGTTCAGCATCAACATCATGATGATCCGCACGTCGACCGAGCGGAACAATCTCAGCCAGTCGATCCACGCCAAGGTTCAGACCCTGGAGACCGCGATCCTGCGCCAGAACAGCCAGTTCCGTGGGTTCCTCGTCACCGGCGACGAAAGCTACCTCAAATCCTATGAGGAGGGCCGGGTCGAATATGACAGGACCGCGGTCGAGCTCGAAAACCTGCTGACCGATCCCGCCCGCAAGAAGCTCGTCGACCAATCGCGCGAAGAAACGCTCGCGTGGCGCAAGAACTGGAGCGACCGGCTGATCGGCTGGGTGCGTCAGGGACGCGGCGACGCAGCCATCGAAGCGGTGCGTCACGCCGGCAAGGCCGTGCTGGTGAGCAAGGCCGTGCTTCCCCTGCGCGATGTCCGCGACGCGGAACTGGCGAATGTCGCGCAGAACAGCGCGCGCCAGGAGACCGCTATCACGACGGCCATCGTCGCCCTGGTCATCGGCGGAATTGCGCTGATCGGCATCGCCATCATCCTCGCCGTCGCGCTGAGCCGCAGCATTGCACGCCCCGTCTCGTCGCTGACGCAGGCGATGGGAGAGTTGACGCGCGGTAACAATGACATCGCCGTGCCCGATACCGACCGGCAGGACGAACTGGGCGACATGGCCCGCGCGGTCCTGGTGTTTCGCGATGCCGCCGTCGCGAAGATCGTCGCCGACGGGGAGCGCCAGGAGGCGATCGGCAAGATCGGCGAATCCCTCAACCGCCTCTCCCATGCGGATCTCACCGTCCGGCTCAACGGCGTGCCGGAGGCGTTTCAGGGACTCGCGATCGATTTCAACAATGCCATGACCAAGCTTTCGGGCGCGATGAGCACGGTGCGCAGCAGCGTCGAGCGGATCAAGCTGAACTCCAACGAAATTCTTCAGGCGGCGTCCGATCTGGCGGTTCGCAGCGAACATCAGGCGGCCAGCCTCCAGAAGTCGGCGACCACCATGGACGAGATCACCGGACTGGTCCGCGATGGCGCATCCGTCGCCACGAGCGCCAACGGCGAGGTGTCGGAGGCGCGCAGCGAAGCCGAGCAGGGCGGCGAAATCGTGGACAAGGCGATCTTTGCGATGAATTCCATCGATCAGGGCAGCAAGGAGATCGTGGACATCATCGCCGTGATCGACGGGATCGCCTTCCAGACCAACCTGCTGGCGCTCAACGCGGGCGTCGAGGCCGCCCGTGCGGGCGAATCGGGCAAGGGCTTCGCGGTCGTCGCGAACGAGGTGCGGGCACTGGCGCAGCGGGCCGCCGATGCCGCCCACGACGTCAAGAGCCGCATCCTGACCTCGGCCGAACATGTGAAGACGGGCGTGAAGATGGTCGACGAGACCGGGCGCGCGCTCAATCGGATCATCGAGCGGGTATCGGGGGTCAGCACCTCCATCGCGTCCATGGCGGCATCGTCCGGCCACCAGTTCACCAGCGTCAGCGAAGTCAATGGCGCGATCCGCCAGATGGACAGCGTCACCCAGCAGAATGCCGCGATGGTCGAGGAGACGACCGCCGCCGCCAGCATGCTCGCCAGGGAAGCGGAAGAGCTTGCCGGTGTGTTCGCGACCTTCATCATCGATGACGCAGGGCAAGGACGCGAAAGTGCGCGCGCACCCAAGCCGCGTCCGGCCGCTTATACGCCTGCTCCGGCGAAGCGCGCCGCGCCCCGCTCCGTCGGCAATGCGGCGCTCGCGGTCGACGACGACTGGAATGAATTCTGACGGCGCCACTATTCGATCGACGGCCATTCGCATTTGCGACGCGCGCCTCCCGGGTGCAGTATCGCCTCCATCGAACGGGGCGGGCCGGGCGGTTATGAGAGGTGTGCAGTGGACGACAAGATGATCGATACGCC
>Ga0207674_10006288_pt1 | contig 13996 bp, 6 predicted proteins | sample KBSCornC72_FD_184303 | JGI IMG/M metagenome (GOLD analysis project Ga0207674, IMG submission 184303) | Corn rhizosphere microbial communities from Kellogg Biological Station, Michigan, USA - KBS Corn C7-2 (SPAdes) (version 2) | ecosystem: Host-associated > Plants > Roots > Rhizosphere > Soil ... | reverse complement strand
ATCGTCAATCTGTTGATTGATCGTGATGATGTTGCTCACGAACGCGGCGGGCACGCTGCGCGCCGCCGCTTCACGAACCCCGCCGATGAGCCCCGATGGATCGATTGCGGCGCGGATGCCGACGATGACGCCGCCCAGCCGATCGATCGACTGGGAAACGGGCAGGTACGCCATGCGCTCGGGATCTTTCCGCAGACCGTCATATCGCGTGTCCTCGACGACGCCGACGACCTGATAGGGATCCGGGATGTCCTGCCCGGGAAAGTCAATCATGCGGCCGATTGGGCTCGCCTGCCCGAAGTAGAACTTTGCCGCCGTCGCGTTGAGAATCGCCACACGCGCGGATGTCGGCTGATCGCTTGCGGCGAACACCCGGCCGTCGAGCAGGCGAATGCCGAAGGTCTCGAAGTAGGCCGCCGTCACATGATTCACGTGGACGCCCCTGTCGGGCCCGCGCTTCGGCGGCTCGCCGGGGACGGCGATCACCACGCCTCGATCCCGGCGGCTGAGCGGCGTAATCGTGCTGAGCGCCACAGTAGAGACTCCCGGCAGTGCGGCGAGGCCGTCGAGCAACTCTCCCCACATCCGGGCCAGTTGCGGATATTCGGTATAGGCCCGCGCTCTGTCGTAGGGCGGCAGCATTGTCGCCTCGACGTGCATCGTCAACACGCCCTGACGTGAAAATCCGGACTGGACGTTGTTCAGATTGTGCAGCGTCCGCATGAACAACGCCGCCACCGACAGAAGCACGAGCGAAAGCGTGACCTGCAGGACCACGAGGGCCTGACCCACCCGAGCACGGGGCCTCGGGAGTGACGTCCGTCCGCTGTCGTCGGGCTTGGCCGCGTCGACCCGCGTCGCGTGCAACGCCGGGGCGACGCTGAAGAGGAACGCCGTCAGCGTGGCGACGCCAGCAGTAAATGCGAGCACGCGACCGCCGAAATGCGGTTCCAGCATGATCCACTGCTGCCCCCCTTCGAAAAATCGCACGAGCGTGGCGACGCCCCACCGCGCGAAGAGGAGGCCGCCGGCCGCGCCCAGTGCCGCGAGCAGTGCGCCTTCGGTGATCAGTTGCCTGATCAGACGGCTCCGGCTCGCGCCGATAGCCAGACGCACGGCGATTTCGCTCCGGCGCGCGCTGGCACGCGCGATGAGCAGGTTGGCCACGTTGGCGCAGCCGATGAGCAGCACGAGTCCAACGATCGTGGTGACGATCCAGAGCGGCGTCGCGAAATCACGTCTCAGATCATTCTGGCCCTTGCCTGCGGGCACGAGCGCGATTCGATCGAAGTAGGTATCTCCCTTCAGACCGATATCCGTCTTGTACGCCTGGAACAGAGCATCCAGATCGAGCCGCGCCTGCTCGGGTGGTATGTCGTCCTTCAATCGGCCCACCACGCTGAACCACCAGTGTTGCGTTCCCGTCAACCGATTGCCGGAGACTGTCATCGGGACGGTGAGATCGACCGGTGAGCCCGCTTGCAGGCCGCGAAATGCTCTCGGCGTCACGCCGACGATGGTGACCCACGTGCGTCCCACCTGGATCGTCTTGCCGATGATCACCGGGTTCCTCCCGAATCTCCGCTCCCAGAACGTCTCGCTGATCACCGCCACAGGCGAATTGGATGCTCCCGCGCGCGATGACTCCTCGTCGGCCGTCGTGAATACGCGGCCGTAGACAGCCGGCACACCCAGCACGTCGAAGTACGATGCGGATGCGTACTGACCACGTACGCGCTCACGTACGCCATCGATAGTGACGTTCATCGATGCGCCGGCCTTGAAGGCCGCCATTCCGGAGAAATATCGATTGCGATCGCGGAGGATCTCGAAGCAGGGATACGGCGGCCCGCTGTTTCCCCCGGACTTTCCGCCGGAGTTGTCGACGAAGAACAATCGAGCGGGCTCTTTCACCGGCAGCGACTTCAGCATCACCGTGTCGAGAAGCGTGAAAATCGCGGTATTTGCGCCGATACCGAGCCCGAGTGACAGGACGGCCACCGCGGCGAACGCCGGGGAGCGGCGCAGCAAGCGCCCGGCGTAGCGGACGTCGGCGCGCAACTCATCGAGCAGCCGAAGACCGAGCGCGCTGCGGCACTCCTCTTTCCGGGCATCGACGCTGCCGAACTCCGCGTAAGCGCGACGCCGGGCTTCCTCCGGCGGCAGGCCGCTGCGCTCCAGATCCTCCGCGTATCGGGCGCGGTGGAACTGAAACTCGTCTTCCATCGCCCGCTCGAGCTCTCGCCGATGGAGCGAGGCGCGCAGCCACGACCGCACGCGAGCCGCGAGGCTCACGACTCCTCCGGTGACGCGCGCAGCACGCTGGCGATGATGTCGGCCATCCGATTCCACGAGCGCGTCTCCTCCTGCAGGCGACGACGGCCCGCGGGCGTCAGGGTATAGAACTTGGCTTTGCGCTTGTTCTCCGACTCGCCCCAGTCACTGGCAATCCAGCCCTGATGCTCGAGCCGGTAAAGAGCGGGATAGAGGGAGCCCTGCTGGATCTGCAGCCGCTGGCTCGAGATCTGCTGAATACGCAGCAACACGCCGTAGCCATGCTGCGGTCCGAGGGAGACGGCTTTCAGAATGAGCATGTCCAGCGTGCCCTGGACCAGATCGGCGGGTTTCGGCATCGCTCTCCTAGTGCGTCTTGGAGAGACGATATTCCCGCTCTCCTAGATAGTCAAGGAGGACCGTGAACTTTTTCGCGCCAGCTCCGTCCTTCCCTGTGCCAATCTACAAAAGAGAAGACGTGAACGACACGGTCCGGGACATCCTGTACGCACTGCGCACGTTCAAGCGCACTCCTCTCGTCGCCTTCACGATTGTGGCCACGGTAGCGCTCGGGCTCGGCCTGGTCGCGGTGGCCTTCACCGTGCTCAACGCGTTGCTGTTTCGCGTCGATGCGGTGCCCGACGTGCATGAGATGTTCGCCGTGCGGCCGCAGGTCTCCGGCGGCGAGCGCGAGCCTTTCACGCGCGCCCAGTTCGAGACGCTCCGTCGTGAGACCGACGTCTTCAGCGACGCCTACGCCGAACAGTCACAGGTCGATTGCCGGGTCGACGGGCGCACGATGTTTGGCACGTTCGTCACCGGCAACTTCTTCCAGGCGCTCCGTGTCCACGCCGAGGCGGGACGCACGCTGACACCTGCCGACGACGAACCGCTCGCGGAACGACCGGTAATGGTCCTCAGTCATCGGGGATGGGACCGGTTGTTCGGGCGTGACGCCGCCGTTCTCGGTCGCCGGGTGCTCGTCAATGGCGTCCCATTCGAGATCGTCGGCGTGATGCCGGAGGAATTCCGCGGACTCAGCGTGACGCCCGACGACTATTGGGCTCCCCTCTCGACACTCGGGCACGTGCGCCCGCCTGCGCCCGGCTCCGGCGAGGCCGGCGTCGAAATCATCGGACGTCTGAAGCCGGGCACGTCGCGACAGGCGGCAGTGGCACAACTCGCCATCTGGGATGCCGCCCACTCCAGCCGGAATCCGACGGATCGTGGCGCTGCGCGCACCATGACGCTCGTCCCGAGGCGCGGGACCGTCCAGCAGCCGGTTGAAGTGGTGCCTATGACCGCCCCGCTGTTCTTTGCCTTCGGGCTCATCCTGTTGATTGGGTGCGCCAATGTCGCCAACCTGCTCCTGGCGAGGGCCGTCGCCCGCCAACGTGAGATTGGGATCCGGCTGTCCCTAGGCGCCTCGCGCCGCCGCATCGTCCGTCAACTGCTGACCGAGAGCTTGATGCTGGCGCTCGCCGCTGCGGCGGCCGGCTTCGCGATCTCGCGACTGGCGCTCACGGCGATCATCAACGCGCTGATGACCAGCATGCCCCCCGATATTGGAGATATCCGGTTGCTGGTGCCCGACGCGGACTGGCGCGTGCTGCTGTTTCTCATCGTTGGCGCCCTCGTCTCGACGATGGCATTCGCGCTCGCCCCGGCGCTGCAGGCCACACGTATCGAACCGATCAGGACGATCCGAGGGGAAGTCGTCAGGGACGCGCGGCCGGGACGAGCGAGAGGTTTCCTGATCGGCCTGCAGGTGAGCGCCTCGGCGCTGCTGCTGATCTCGGCAGCGGTGTTCTTGAGAAGTGCATTCGCTTCGGCCATGTTCGATTCGGGCATGCGAATTTCCGACACCGTCGTCATCGAGATCGTGAACGAAGCGACCCGCGCTGCGACGGTGCAGGCAGTGACGGCGGAACCGTCGGTGGCCGCCGTGGCCGCGACGTGGCCGTACGCACCGCGAGCGGCGGTCGCGGAAGCCGGCGGCGCCAAGGCCGGGGTCGCGTACAAGTTCGTATCGCCAGAGTATTTCAGCGTGCTGGACATCGGAGTCGCGCGTGGGCGGCTGTTCACGCCCGCTGAGCGTACGGCGAGTCTTTCGGTGGCCGTCGTTTCCGAGACGACCGCGCGCGCGATGTGGCCAAATGGCGACGCCGTCGGGCAGGTCATTCGGCTCGACCCGGATCTCAGGGCCGAACCTGAGGCGAGCGGCGCGCCTCCTCTCGAGTCGCGAACGTTAACCGTCCTCGGCGTGGTTCGCGACGTCGCCGGGCTGCGGATCGCACCGTTCAACAAGGCCGTCGTCTACGTCCCGACGAATGCCACGATACCCAAGACGTCGCTCGTCGCGCGCGTCCACGGCGATCCTGAACTGGCACGGCAAACGCTCCTCAATCGATTGACCGCGATCGATCCCAACATGGGGCGCCAGGTGTTGACCATGCGGACGCTGGCGGGGATGGACACCTACTTCCTGCAGATCGCGTTCTGGCTGACGGTCGTTCTTGGCGGGCTGGCGCTCGCGCTCACCCTGTCGGGCCTTTTCAGCGTGCTGTCGTACCTCGTCGAGCAGCGCACGAGGGAGATCGGCGTGCGGATGGCGCTCGGTGCGACAGCTCGAGATGTGATGCGGTTGGTCGTGGCGCAGTCGATCCGGCCCGTCGGCTTCGGGCTGATGATCGGCGGCGGTTCGGCCGCCGGATTGGCTGCATTGCTCCTGGCGACGCCGGCCGCCGCCAGTATTGGCGAGATTGTTCAGGTTCTCGATCCGGTGGCCTACTCCTCGAGTCTGCTCATCATCGTCGCGGCCTGCCTGGTGGCCGCGTCGATTCCGGCCCGCCGCGCCGCCCGTCTCGATCCGGCGCTGACGCTTCGTCAGGAATAGGACTCGATTGTGCGCGCTTCGCGGCGCCGAACTACGCCTCCGCCCGCAGGGCGACGATGGGATCGACCAGCGAGGCACGGCGCGCGGGAAGATAACTGGCCACGAGCGTCATTGCCGCCAGTACGGCGGATACCGCGGCATATGTGATCGGGTCCATCGGCCCCACGCCGAACAGGAACGCCGACATCACACGCGTGAGCATGAGCGCGACGCCGATACCGATCGCAACACCGACGGCCGTCAACCACAGCCCGTGCTGAAGAAACATGTTCCGCACATCCCCGACTTGGGCGCCGAGTGCCATCCGGACGCCGATCTCGCGGGTTCGCTGCGCCGCGGCGTAGGCAACCACGCCGTAGATGCCGACCATGCCGATGAGGAGCGCGACGCTCGCCGCGATGGCCAGCATCACGAGCGCGAAAGACGTCTGCGTCATCGAGCTCGCCTGGATTTCCTCCAGGGTCTGCACGTTTGCCAGCGGCAGATTGGGATTGACCAACCAGACCGCTTGCTCGAGCTCGCGAAGAAAGCCTGGCGCACCGACGCGCGTTGACCGCACGGCGTACGCCATCGTACGCCACCGGTAGCTCTCATTCAGCATCGGCCAATACACGATCGGTGTCGGCGGCTGCGTCAGTCCATCGTCGCGCTCGCTGCCGGACACGCCGATGATCTCCCGCCACGGAAACTGCGGCGAACTGCCGCGAAGACGCTTGCCGATCGCCTTCGCCGCCTCCCCCCAGTACTCGCGCGCCAGCGGCTCGGAAATGATGACGACGGGCCGCTGCTGGTAGATGTCGTTCCATGTAATCGAGCGCCCCGCGACCAGCCGGTTGCCCATCGTCTCGAAATACCCCGGCCCGAGGCTCTTGAACCGCCGGAGCTTGACCATCGTCCCTTCCGGGTCTGGGAATTCCTCAATCGCGGCGTAGTTGCCGTTGTCCTCACCGTCCATCGTGATGGAAGACGAAAGACCCACAGAGAGGACGCCGGGCACACGCGCCACCTGTTCGGCAATGCGCTCGAAGGTGCGCACCGCCGGCTGCGGATCGGCAAGCAGGGTTGCCGGTATCGCGAGCACGAACGTCTGCACCTCCTCGGGACGTGTGAAACCCGGATCCACCTGGCGCATCGCGATGAATGTCCGAATCATCAGTCCCGACACGATCAGCAGCGTGAGCGCCAATGCGATTTGTCCCACGACCAGCGCCTCGCGGGTGCGGTGTCGGCCGGGAGCGTCGGTGCCGGATCGACCTCCTTCCTTGAGCGCCGCGATGCTCGGTTTCCCGAATCGGACGACCGCGAGAACGCCGCAGAGCGCACCGCTCAGCAGTGAGATGAACGCCGTGAACAGCAACACCATCCAATCGATACCGATGCCGTCGACCCGTGGCAGTTCCGCTGGCGCGATGGCGCGCAGCAGCCCGATGGCCGCCTGCGCGAGCGACACCCCGAGCAGACCGCCCGCCAATGCCAGCACGACGCTCTCCGCCAGCAGCGCGCGCGCGATCCGGCCGCGGCTGGCCCCGAGCGCGGCCCGCACTGCGAGCTCCTGATGGCGCCCTTCCGCGCGCACCAGGAACAGGTTTGCGACGTTGCCGCATGCGATCAGCAGCACGACGCCGACGGCGGCCAGCAGGATCCAGAGGATCTGACCGACATCGCGGATCACATCGGTGGCCAGCGGGCGCACATTCGGCCGCAACTCGAGTCGGGCGAACACCGGCGGCAGGAGCGAGATCATGCGCGCCACCTCGGCGTTCGCCTGGGCGAGCGTGACGCCCGGCTTCATCCGCGCCAGCGCCTGAAACCCGAAGCTGATGGAGCGCGGCGCGTTCACATCCAGCGGCATCGGCAGCACGATCGCAGGGCGCGTCCGAAGGAACTTGAACGATACGGGCAAGACGCCGATCACTTCCGCCGGCCTGCCGTCGATGACCAGTTGCTCGCCGACGACGTCCTTCGCGGCGCCGAAGCGGCGCTGCCAGTAGCCATGGGCCAGCATCACGCGCCGCGGCGCGCCTGGCGTATCGTCTTCGGCGGCGAACGCGCGGCCCAGAATCGGTTGCACGCGCAAGAGGGGCAATATCGACGCGCTGACCAGCAGCCCCTGCACCCGTTCGGGATCGCCGCGCCCCGTGATCGACACTTCGGCCGGATCCCAAGCGCCAATCCCCTCGAACACCTGGTGATTCTCCCGACAGGTACGTGCCAGGGCCGTGATTCGCGCCCGCCCCGTGGGGCGCGATTTGTTGCAGGCTCACCAGCCGCTCGGGCTCATGAAAAGGCAGAGGCTTCAACAGCACACCGTAGACCACGCTGAAGATGGCCGCGGTGGCGCCAATGCCGAGCGCCAGCGTCAGGACCGCGGCCGCCGCAAAGGCCGGCTGCTTTGAGAAGACGCGCGCCGCGTACCGCACGTCCTGCCCGAGATCGCGACACAGGTTCAGCGGTTCCATGACCTACATTGCTTGGACAGCTCCACCCGGTGCAAACGTTGGAATCGACCGGACCGGCGATATCCTGTAGCAGGCTGAGGAACCGAAATGGCGACACCCTTCGATGACGTCACCGTCGGCGCAACCGGGACCGGAATGACGTCGGGAGGGCCGACATCGTTCGCGCCGGGGCCCTCGCGGTTTGCGCCGGGCGCGATTGTGGCGGGTCGCTACCGGCTGGTGGCGCTCCTGGGGCGCGGCGGGATGGGTGAAGTGTATCGCGCGGACGACCTGACGCTCGATCAATCCGTCGCATTGAAGTTCCTGCCGGAAGGCGTCGCGGCGACCGACGCACGTGTGGCGCAGTTCCACAACGAGCTGCGGCTCGCGCGCCAGGTCTCCCACAAGAACGTCTGCCGGCTGTACGACCTCGGAGAATCCGACGGCCGCCGCTTCCTGACCATGGAGTACGTGGACGGGGAAGATCTGTCGTCGTCGCTGCGACGGTTCGGGCGCATGCCTCCGGACAAGGCGCTGCAGATTGCCCGGCAGCTCTGCGCGGGCGCCACCGCCGCCCACGAAAAGGGTGTGCTTCATCGCGATCTCAAGCCGGCGAACGTGATGCTCGACGGAAATGGCGATGTCCGCATTACGGACTTCGGGATCGCGACGCTGGGCGGAGACGCCGACGAAGGCATCGCTGGAACGCCGCAATACATGGCGCCGGAGGTGCTCGCCGGCAAACCGGCGAGCACGAAGAGCGACATCTATGCGCTCGGACTGATCCTGTTCGAGATCTTCACCGGCAAGCGTGCGTATCAGGCCAAAACCATCGGCGAGCTGAAACAGCTCCACGACACGGGGACTCTGACGACACCGTCGTCGATCGTGAACGACGTCGACCCCGCGGTGGAGCGGGTGATTCTGCGGTGTCTTGAGAAGGACCCCGAGAAGCGGCCCGCGTCGGCGCTGACGGTGGCGGCGGCACTGCCGGGCGGCGACCCGCTGGCCGCGGCGCTGGCCGCAGGGGAGACGCCATCACCAGAACTGCTCGTCGCGGCCGGAGAGAGCGTCGCGATGCCAGTCGCGCCCGCGCTCGGGATGCTGGCGGTGTACGTTCTCGTGCTCGTGCTTGCCGTCGTCGCAGGCAGTCGGGGATCGGTCATCAGTCAGCGGCCGATGAGCATTCCCGGCGACGCGCTGGCGGATCGGGCGCATCAGCTTCTCGAAAAGCTTGGTTATGAACGCGAGATTGCCGACCGCGCGAAGGGATTCGAGTTCGACGGCGACTACACGCGATGGGCCCAACGGAATGGTCCATCGGCGTGGTGGACCGACCTTCGGATCGGACGTCCCTCGGCGGTGATCTTCTGGTATCGAACCAGCCCGGAAGCGCTCGCGCCTTCATACCCGACAAGCCGCGTGAGCGCGGCCGATCCTCCGGTGAACGTTCCGGGGATGCATCAATTGTTTCTCGATGCCGATGGTCGCCTCGTCGAATTCCATTCGGTGCCGCCGGCGCTCGCCGTGGATGACGCGGCGCCCAACGCGCCATGGGCGGCGCTGTTTGAAGCCGCGGGGCTGGATCTGGCGACCTTCACGCCGACGTCCCCGAATTGGCTACCGCCCGTGTTTGCCGATGCCACCGCGGCGTGGGAGGGGCCCATGCCCGGACGCGGCGAGATGCGCGTCCGCATCGAAGCGGCGTCGTACAGAAATCATCCGGTGTCGTTTCGAATCATCTGGCCGTGGACGACGCCGCCGAGTGCGGAGGCTTCCCGGCGCACAGTCTTGCAGCGGATGACGGACGCGACCAGCATGGTGCTGTGGATCGCCATGCTCGCCGGAGGGGTTCTGCTCGCACGGCGGAATCTCCGCGCCAATCGCAGCGACCGCCGCGGCGCCGCGCGCTTCGGGATTGGTATGACCGCCGCGTCAGTCGCGTTGAACCTGTTGAAGGCCAGCCATTCGGCCAACCCGGGTATCGAGGCGCCGCAGATTTTCGGCGCGCTCTCGTTTGGCGCGTTCACTGGCGGGATGGTGTGGGTGTACTACCTCGCGATCGAACCATATGCGCGCCGCTTCTGGCCCGATGCGTTGCTGGGTTGGACGCGTCTGTTATCGGGCCGCATCCGCGACCCTCGCGTCGGCCGCGAGCTCTTGATTGGATTGGCGTGTGGCGCGGCCGGCGTGCTCATCGACCTGTTGAAGCTCGTGCCGATGGCGCTCGGGTGGCGCATTCCAGGTTTACCCCTGGGCAACACGCTCGCCTACCTGTACGGTGTGCCATCGGTGGTCGCGCAGTGGCTCGACGTCGTCATCGGTGCGGTGACGAGCGCGCTGGCCATCGCGTTGGTTTTTCTGGTCCTGCGACTGCTCCTGAAGCGGCCGCGCGCGGCCCTGGTGGTTGGCTTTTTCGTGCTGCTGATACTTCTGAATGGCGGTTCCGTCATCTCGGGCAACTGGTTCGATCGCTTCAACAACGTCGCGTTCACGCTGCTTCTGACACTCGTACTCCATCGTTTCGGGTTGTTGGCGACAGCGACGACGCTGTTCGTGGACAACATCGCGACCGCCGTGCCCAGCACGACGAACCTGTCGGCGTGGTGGTCGGGGCCGATGATCGCGTCGTTCCTCATGTTGATCGCCGTCGCGTGGCTCGCGTACCTGGCTGCCCGAGCAGGTCAGCCGCTATTCGGACAGCTGCTGGAGGAGTGAATCACCGACGGCCGCGTCCCTCTGCGTTGCTCATTCAGGCTCCGCCCTCGCGCTTCGTCGATGGCGGCACCATTTTCTTCATGCGGAAATAGGTCACGAGGTTCCCGTAGTGTTCGACGTTGTGTGACGCATTGCTGAACAGCGGCTGCACGCGCGGGATCTGATTGTCCCCGGCTTTCACCATGTCCGCGGCCGACGCTGCCGTCAGCGAGGCGTACACGGCGTCGCAGTATGCGACCGACTCCTGGAGTCCCTTCACAATCGCTGCCTTCGTCGTCGCGGTCTTCTCTAGCGTGCCGTCGGGCACCGGCGGAGCCTCACCCTTGGAACGGGCGCAGTAGAAGTAGTTGCTGTCCGCGACGTGCGCCAGGACCTGGCCGAACGTGCGGACCGTCTCCACCGGTTTGAAGCTGTAGTCCGCTTCGGGCATCTGGTCTGCGGATTCGACGATGTTGCGCTTGGCGCTCGCCCACGCGCCCTGCGCGGCTCGCACGAGGAGGGCGCCCGCGCTCAACGGCTGTGATGGCGCTTGTGTCGCGCGCCCCCCCTGCTGCGCGCTCACGGGCTTCGCCATCAGAACAATGACGACACTCATCACGATCAGTCGCATGAATCCCCCTTCCAATCCTTCACCTCGAAGGTGCCTGCACATTCACCGGCCGCCGCGGCCTCCCGGCGTCATCTTCAGCAACTCATCGTCGGTCCACGGCTGCGTGCGCGTCGCCGTCTGGGCGCGTACGGTCTCGATCGTCCCGGGTTCGACGGGATCGCCGGCCTGTCCCCACTCGCGCCGCACGTACGTCAACACGCTCGCGATTTGATCGTTGGTCAGCGTCGCGCCGATCGGCGGCATCAATCCGACGCTGCCTTGCTTGCCGTTGAGAAGAATTCGGGCCGTCACTTCCGGGGGCGCCAACGCGAGCACGGAATCGACGAGAGGTGGCGCGACGCGCGCCAACCCACGCCCATCGGGCTGATGGCACGCCTGGCAGATGTTGCGGTAGACCTCGCGGCCCGCCTCGAAGCGCTGCTGCTCAGCGGCGGTCAACGGCGTCACGGAATCTGCGCCCGGCTTTCCGGGCCACTCGATCCTCGCTAACACGTTGGTCGCGCGAGATGCCAGTTGGTCCGAGCCTGCGGCGAGCGCGGCAAATGCCGCCGGTTCGCGAACGAGCCGGAGCCTGGTTCCACCGCGACCGCGGCCGCCGCCGGCGCCACGGCCGCCCGGCCCGCCCCCGCGTCCGCCGCCTGAGATCGCCGATGTCGCTGCCGCCGGCTGCCGCGCATCGTCGAACGCATAAGCGCCTCCAGGGCCTGCACGGCCGCCCGGACACGTGGGGCAAGGGGCACCCGGAGTGGCGGCGGCGGTCGCCGAGATCGACGGTGCGGCGCCACGCCGCGCGGTTCCCGGCATCGGCGTGTTCGGCACCAGCGCCACTTCCGCGCCGCGGAGCACCGCCGACCGCTGCCATGCCGGACGCGCCGCATCGGCAACCATCGCCAACGCCGTCTGGATCGCCGCCTCCTGACCGGCACGCACGATGGTTGCGCTGACCATCACGATCGCCGCGTCGTGCGCGGCGGTCTGCGCCGCCGGTTGCAGGAGCTTCTCCAGAATGGCCGGTTCGCTTCCGCGTGCTCCGCTCAGCGCCGCGTCCGCCGCCACCGGATCGTCCGCATGCTTCTGCAGCAGCGACGCGATCGCCGTCTCTTTCTGTCCCGCGGCCATGGCGCCCAGTGACGCCGCGACCTGCTCGCGGACCTGCCAGTCCGGGTCGTCAATCAATTTCAGAATGGCGTCCTGCACGGGACTGCCCGGCTCGCCCAGCCACCGCTCGGCGAGCCGCACGGCAGATGTGCGAACGTCGCGCGACGCATCCGTCAACGCTTTGGTCACGGTTGCGATGTCGATGTTGTCAATACCGTCGAGAACCCAGAGCGCCTTCACGCGAGTGCGAGCGGGCGCCGTGCTGGCCGCAAGCGCCTTGAGGTCCGGCACCACCTTCACGCCGGTGCGTTCGACGAGCAGTCGCTGTGCGGTGTCGCGCCACCAGCCGTTCGGGTGGGAGAGCGTCTCCACCAGTTGCGCCGGCGTTGCGCGGGACAGTTGCGGCCGGGTCGTGTCTCGCTGCATGCCCTCGTGAACGATGCGGTAGACACGGCCTCTCCCCACGCCTGTCGGCGCGTCGAGTTTTCGCTTCTGGATGTAGTCCTTCAAGTAAAGGGTTGTCGACGCGCGGTCCTGGAGAACGCCGCGGTAGAAGTCCACCACCATCAACGTTCCGTCCGGGGCGTTCGAAATGAACACCGGCCGGAACCGCTCGTCGGTCGAGGCGAAGAACTCCGCCTTGTCGTACGCGTTGCGCGCCCGCAATGTCGTACCGTCGTCTTCGAGCACGATCCGCCTGACGAAATTGCCGGCGGGTTCGGCGACGAACACATTGCCGTACAGCTCCGGCGGCAATCTGTCGCCGCGATACACCATGGGCGTGCACGCTGCCGTCACCTGCACGAGCGTACCGTCGGACGATCTGGTAATCCCGAACTGGTACGATCGATTGGTGCCCGGGTTGGGCCGGACCGGCCAGACTTCGTTGATATTGTTGGTGTCGTTGGTCAGGATTTCATCACTGCCGCGCGTGCGAACCATCCCGGGATTGCGCGCGTAGTACGGCGTCGGAACGAGATCGACCCGGATCGTCGACTCGCTGTCGTTCCGGAAGATTCGCCCGAAGTCGTCCTGACCGACGCCCCACTCGCCGCGCGACAACGTCGGCCGCCGATCGAACACCCCGTCCTTCAGGCGCAGCGAGTAGGTGACGTTGGACCCGGCGGAATGCAGATAGTTGTCGAGACCCCACTCGAAGCTGTTGGCGTTGCCTTCGACGCCTCCTTCCCGGCGACCGTAGTCGGTGCCGACCAGCTCCTTCGTGTCCATCTTCAGGTCGCCGTTCGTGTCATGCATCAGCCAGACGTTCGGAGGCTCGAGTACCAGGATGCCGCGGTCGAGCGCTTTGACCGCGCGCGCTTGAACGAGGCCGTCCGCGAACACCGTCCGCTTGTCCATCTTTCCGTCGTTGTCCATGTCCTCGAGAACGACGATGCGTCCGATGGGATCGAGGTTCGGCTCCGGCGCCTGGAGGTCCGGGACGTATTCCGGATACTCGACCACCCACATGCGGCCGTCGGGATCCCAGTCGATGGCAATCGGATCCTGGATGAGGGGTTCGCCCGCCACCAGCTCCGCGTGAAATCCAGGCGGCAGATAGAACTGCTTCATCTCCTCTTCGGGTGAGAGGACAGGAGATGCGTCGGACGCCTTCTGAACACCGGGCGTCCACGAACGGTCCGCGGGCTGCTGAGCCGCCAGGACGGCGATCGCACCGCCCACAACCAAGAGAGTCATCAAACGGAGTCTTCGCATGAGCGCTCCCCGGACAAGTCAGCCTCAACGGATCAAATGCTGCCGGATCTGCGCATACAAATCGGGCGGCGATACTCGGGGCATTGTAATCAGGCTGAAGCCTGAGCGGACGTGCTATTCGTACCTGAGGGCGATGGCTGGATCGACGGTCGTCGCCCGCCTCGCGGGGATGTACGCGGCGACAAAGGCAACTATCGTCAGGATGCCGGCGACGGCGGCAAAGGCGAACGGATCGCTGGCTTTCAC
>Ga0207674_10006280_pt1 | contig 14005 bp, 14 predicted proteins | sample KBSCornC72_FD_184303 | JGI IMG/M metagenome (GOLD analysis project Ga0207674, IMG submission 184303) | Corn rhizosphere microbial communities from Kellogg Biological Station, Michigan, USA - KBS Corn C7-2 (SPAdes) (version 2) | ecosystem: Host-associated > Plants > Roots > Rhizosphere > Soil ... | reverse complement strand
GCTACCGGCTGCAAGGCGCGCGATTCCTGCGCACTGCGGCGTCGATGTTATTGGCGGTCAGCGCCGCCGCGCTCTACATTTTCATTCGCACGCCGGTTCGCTTCGAACCACCCGACGAGGACGACCTCCGCCGCGCGCTGCAAGGCCATGCGGCCTACGGCAGCGGCACGACGCCGATCATGCTCGCCGTAGGTGACAAGTCAGTGTTCTTTGACGGCGACCGCGGCTTCTGCATGTACCGCACCATCGGTCCGTATCTGACCGTCTTCTCCGATCCCGTCGTGCGCTCGCCAGCGGAACGCGCCGCGTTCATGGACGCGCTGTTCGCGTTCGGCGCCAATCTCGATCGGCGGCCGCTCTTCTACCAGATTTCTCTCGATTGGATTCCCTTCCTGCACGATCGCGGCTATCACCTCTTCAAGCTCGGTGAAGAAGCGCAGGTCCATCTCGATCGGCTGACGCTCGAGGGCCACGCCGGCAAGATGAATCGCCAGATCCTGCGGCGCGGCGAGCGCGATGCTCTGGCGTTCCGGGTCATGCAGCCGGGCGAGATCGACACCCGCATGGCGGATCTGCAGGAGATATCCGACGAGTGGCTGCGCGCCAAACGGGTGGTCGAGCGCCAGTTTTCCATCGGCTTCTTCGATCCCGCCTACCTGCGCCGGTTCCCCTGCGCGGTCGTCGAAACGGCGAACGAGGACCGGCGCCTCCTCGCGTTCGCGAATCTCCTGGAGGGACCGCGGGGCGAAGAGTTGTCAGTCGATCTGATGCGGTATCGGACCGATGGTCCAAGCGTGATGGATTTCCTGCTGCTCTCGGTGATGCTTCATGGGAAGGAGAGCGGCTACCGGCGGTTCAATCTGGGCATGGCGCCGCTCGCCTCGGTCGGCGAACACCGCGGGGCGCGAACGGGCGAACGGCTCGCGGGGCTGCTGTTCCGGCGGGGCGAGCATTGGTACAACTTCCAGGGCGTGCGCTTCTATAAGCAAAAGTTCGATCCGGAGTGGGTGCCACGCTACATGGCTTACCAGAGCGCGGTCGAGTGGCCGGTCGCGCTGGCGCACGTCAGCGCGCTCATCGCCGGCAGTTGGGGTAGCGCGCTGATGCCCGGTCGCGACAGCGCGACTCGTCATGCGGCGAGGCTGGCAACCGTTGGGCGCGTGTAACGGCCGTTTCAAAACCGGTGTCACGCGCGGGTCAGTTGGCGACTGGCGATTTCCGATTGCCGGTTTTTCAAATGGCGATTGCCGATTGCGATTGACGGTTGCCGATTGGAGTTGCCGATTGCCGATTGAACCGCCGATTGCTGATTGGACTGCCGATCGCCGATTGGACTGCCGATTGCCGACCCAATGTCGGCGTCGTAATTTGCCTCCCGCAAACGCGAATCGCGATCGCCAGGCGACAATCTCAATACGCAATCGGCAGTCTCAATCGTCAAACGGCAATCGAAAAACCGGCACTCTGCAACCGGCAGTCGGCACGAGACTCGCGGCCGCCGTGCTGTCCGTCATCGCCGCCGGCTGTGCGACGCATGCGCCGCCGGCCGTGCCGGATCGCCACACTACGCTCAACGGTCATTCGCTGACGCTGCACTTCGCGAACCCGGGCGCAGCCGCGTCGCGTCCGCTGCTCGTGTTTGCGACCGGCGACGGCGGCATGCATCGCAAGGACCTCGATCTCTACCGCCATCTCGAGGCGTGGGGCTATCCGCTCATTGGATTCGATGCGCATGATTACGTGAAGCACCTCGGAGCGTCCGAGACGACGACGCCGGAGCGGCTTGCCGAGGACTACCGGGAAGTGATTGCGGCGGCGCGCGACGCGCTGCATCTCGATCGAGCGCGGCGCGTCGTCCTGGTCGGCGTGTCACGCGGCGCCGGGCTGTCGGTGGTGGCGGCCGGCGAACTCCACACCACTGTCGCGGGCATCGTCGCCATCGCACTCACGCGTGAGGAGGAGTACGTCCACTGGTATCACCGGCTCCGGGTACCCGAGCGGCCGGACGTGATGGTGGACGTCGAGGAGTATCTGCCGCAGCTCGGAGATCTCCCGCTCGCGGTCGTCCAATCGACGCATGACAAATACCTTCCTGGCGCGGTCGCGCGCACGCTGCTCGGCGCTGACGGCCCCCATCGCTGGCTGCAAATCGTCGACGCGCACAATCACAGTTTCGGCGGCGCGCGCGATCAGATGTATGAAGCGACGAAACGGGCGATCGAATGGATTGAACCGCGAATCGCGACCCGCGAACCGCGAATCGCGACAATAATCTCCCGATGAATTGCCCCAACTGCGGTGCGCCAATGGAACTGTCGCCCGCGCACGGCTTCTATCGTTGCCGCTACTGCAACACCTTCTACTTTCCCGACGCTGTTGATGACCAGGGCGTCCGCGTGCTCGGACCGGCGCAGGACACGATCCTCTGCCCGATCTGCCAGGACCCGCTGCTGCTCGCCATGCTGGACGGCTACCAGGTGCACTACTGTCAGCGATGCCGTGGGTTGCTCATCCCGCGCGCTTGCTTCGCAGAAATCGTGCGGCGGCGGCGTTCGTGGGCACAGGGCGCGCCAGTCACGCCCATCCCGCCCGACAAGAGAGCGATGCGGCGCACGATTGTCTGCCCGACGTGCCGCAGGCCGATGATCGTCGATCACTATTACGGGCCCGGCAACATCGTCATGGACGGATGTCCGGCGTGCGACACGGTGTGGCTCGATTTTGGCGAGTTGAAGCAGATAGTCGACGCGCCGGGCGCCGATCGCGGCAGCAGAGACCCTTCTTAATCCCCCGCCTTCGCCGCGAAGCGGCTTCGGCGGGGCCTCGCCGTAGCCGGCCCCGATCTAAATGCCGGCGGAGGCGGGCGCATCCCGCACTCCGCATGCCGCACGTCGGATCCCGCATCCCGCATCCCGCACCGCGGATCCCGGGATATCATTCCGCTCCTGGAGGACTCTATGAACTTCGCGGCGCTCGCGACGCTCCTCGCGCTCACGCTGTCGGCCCAGGCGGCGACGGCAACGAAGACACCGCCACGGCAGCCAAAGCAATACACGATCGAACAGTTCCTGAATACGACGTCAATCCGTGGCGCGTCCTTCTCCGCTGACGAAACACGGATCCTGTTTTCGTCGAACAAGACGGGGATCTGGAACGCTTATACGATGCCGGTGACCGGCGGCGCGTGGACACCGGTCACGTCGTCCACCACCGATTCCACCTACGCGGTGTCGTTCTTTCCGCACGACGATCGGATTCTCATCACCCGCGATCAGGGAGGGAACGAGCTCAATCACCTGTACGTACGCGGCAACACCGGGGATCTCCGGGATCTGACGCCAGGCGACAAGCTCAAGGCGTCGTTCGTCAGCTGGAATGGCGACGGCAGCGCCTTCTACGTCCAGACGAACGAGCGCGACGCCAAGCTCTTCGACGTGTACCGCTATGACGCGAAGAGCTACGACCGAAGCATGCTTTTCGAGAACAAGGACGGATATTTCCCGGCTGACGTTTCGAACGACGGGAAGTGGATGGCGCTGGCGAAAGTGAACACCGCCAACGATAGCGACCTGTTCGTGTGGAATGCGGCCACGAAAGCGACCACCCTGATTTCGAAGCACCAGGGTCAGGTGAACCATTCCCCGACCGACTTCGATCCGACCTCCCAGCACCTGTATTACACGACGGACGAAGGGGGCGAGTTCTCGCGGCTGCGCCGTTACGACGTCGCCACCGGCACGCACGCCGACGTCGAGAAGGCGGACTGGGATATCCAAGTCTCGAAGTTCTCGCACGCGGGCAAGTACCGCGCGACCATCATCAACAAGGACGCGCGCCCGCAGGTGATTCTCCGCGAGGCAGCGACAGGCCGCGTCCTGTCTATGCCGGAGATCCCCAACGCGGGAATCTCGGACCTGACGTTCGCACGCAGCGAGAAGAAGGCGGCGGTTTACGTCAACGGCGACCGCTCGCCGAATGACCTGTATGTATTCGACTTCGCTACGCAGAAATTTTCGCGGCTGACGAACTCGTTGAACGCGGAGATCGATTCGAACGACCTCGTCGACGCGCAAATCGTGCGCTTCAAGGCCCGCGATGGCATGACGATCCCCAACGTGCTGCTGAAACCACAGCAGGCGTCCGCGACCAGCAAGGCGCCGGCGCTGGTCTGGGTGCACGGCGGTCCCGGCGGTCAGACGACCCCGGCCTACAGCGGGTTCATGCAATACCTGGTCAATCACGGATACGTGCTGCTCGGGATCAACAATCGCGGCAGCTCCGGCTATGGCAAGACGTTCTATGCGGCCGATGACAAGAAGCACGGGCGTGAGCCGCTGTGGGACTGCGTCGACGCGAAGAAATACCTGCAGTCGCTCGATTACGTGGACCCGAATCGCATCGGGATCATCGGCGGCAGCTACGGCGGCTACATGGTGCTCGCCGCGCTGGCGTTCCAACCGGACGAGTTCGTCGCCGGCGTCGATCTCTTCGGCGTCGCGAACTGGATTCGTACGCTCGAAAGCATCCCCTCGTGGTGGGAGGCGCAGCGCGTCGCGCTCTACGGCGAGCTGGGGGATCCGGTCGCGGATCGCAAGATGCTCGAGGAAGTCTCACCGCTCCTGCATGCCAACCTGATTCGCAAACCGCTGATCGTGCTCCAGGGTGCCAACGATCCGCGCGTGCTCAAGGTCGAGTCGGACGAAGTCGTTGCGGCGGTGAAGAAGAACGGCGCGCCGGTCGAGTACCGCGTGTTTGCCGATGAAGGGCACGGCTTCACGAAAAAGAAGAATCAGATCGAAGGGTATGCAGCGGTGTTGAAATTCCTGGACCAGCATCTCAAGGGGACGTCCGGCACCAGGTGACGCTCACCACCGGGTCGCGCGTCGCTCAGTACGACATCACCGGATCCCTCGGAGCCGGCGGAATGGGTGAGGTCTATCGCGTGCGCGACAGCAAGCTGCATCGCGACGTCGCGATCAAGGTGCTGCCGGCGCTCTTCGCGGCGGACGTCGACCGGCTCGGACGGTTCCCCCCACAGCAGATGTCATTGCGTATTTGGATCCGAACTCCACATTGACGACGAGCGGTGGGCGCATGGCGCTCACCATCGCCGGATTCGCAGGGCGCCGGATTCTCGACGGCACGTCAAAGGACTTTCCGGCCAATGCCGCCGGGAGCATCTGGCTCATCGATCCGACAGGTGCGCAGCCCGCCCGCAAGCTGATTGATCTGCCGGTCTCGATGCGCCCGCACGGGCTGGCATGGACGTCGGGCGGCTCCAGCGTGCTGCTCTCTGGTGTGGAAGTGTCCAGCGACATTGTGATGTTCGACGTCATCAGATAGCCCCCGTTCTTCCCGCTGTGGTGAAATCAGTACACAGCTCAGCCGCAATTTGCCAAGTGCCCGCCGGGAGATCGCCCGGCATGATTCCTGCCTGTCAATGTTTACAGGAGGACAGGAGTATGCGACCTCAGGCAATTTTGGCGGTGCTCACGCTGGCTCTTCCGCTGGCGGCGGCGCCGGCGCTCGCCCAAGGCAACTCCTCGCGTTCGCAGGATGCGCGAGCGGGCGACAACATGCGATTTCGTGAGATGGACAGGAACCGCGACGGCGCCATCACGCGCCGCGAGTGGCGCGGCAGCGATCAGTCGTTCCGCGTGCACGACTGGAACGGCGACGGCGTGCTGTCCGGCGATGAAGTGCGCGTCGGCGCGACGCGCCGCGTCTACAGCAACGATGACTACAGCCCGAACCGGCGCGCCGTGTTCTCCGACTGGACGCAGGTTGGCTTCAGGAATCTCGACGCGAACGGCGATGGCCGGATCACGACGGACGAGTGGCAGTACGACTTCGAATCGTTCCGCCGCGCCGATCAGAATCAGGACGACATTCTGTCGCGCAACGAGTTCCTCAACGGCGACGTCGACGTCGATCGGGAAGATCGATTCGATTACCTCGATGCGAACAACAACGGCCGGATCGAGCGATCCGAATGGCATAGCAGCGCCGATTCGTTCCGCTGGCTCGATCGCAACCGTGACGGCGTGCTCAGCCGCGCCGAGGTCGTCGGCGACGACGCCCAGCAGACGCGGACCACCGACCAGTTCGCCAGCCTCGACGCGAATCGCGACAATCGGATCACGCCCGAGGAGTGGCAGTGGTCGCGCCGCAGCTTCGACCGTTACGATCGCAATAACGACAACGTCGTCTCGCGCGAGGAGTTGAGGGCGGGTCAGGCGGCTACGGGTGCCGTCGGGACGAGCGGCTCCAGCGGAACCGAGACCATCACCGTGCCGTCGACCGTCCGCTGGTACGACTCCGGCATCGACGTCCGCACCGGTGACGTCATCGGCTATCGCGCGGAGGGCACGATCCGGATGTCGCTCGGCAACGGCACGGACACGGCGAACCCTGCGGGGTCCACCAGCGGCCGGCGCGCCGGCGATGCGCCGTTCAAGGACCGGCCCGCGGGCGCGCTGATCGCACGCATCGGCAGCGCGTCTCCGATCTTCCTCGGCGCGGACGGCGAAGTTCGCGCCGCGAGCAGCGGCCGGCTCTACTTCAGCGTGAACGACGACTACCTGATGGACAACAGCGGCGACTATCGCGTCACGCTGACCTTGCGGCGCTAGCGCCGGGGCGCATAGGGTGCCACGTGGTGCACCCTATGCGCCCGGTATAATCGCGGCGATGCGTCGTGTTGTCGTTGCCGCCGTAGTCTTCCTCGCCTCTGTCGCCGCGGCCGTCTATGGCTGGCGCGTGGCGCACCCGCCAGCTCGGACCGAAATCAGGAGTCCCATCCTCAAAGCGCAGCATCGCGAAGGGCAGTTGCGTCAAGTGCTGTTGAAGGAACTCCAGCCGATCACGCTGTCGAACTGCGATCTGCGCCGCTTCGGCGAAGCGAACGACGGCGGATATCTGCTGTGCGGCAACCTGCTCGGCGACGTGCAGTCGGGATACTCGTACGGAATCTCCGGCTACGACGGGTGGGGATGCGATATCTCCCGCAAGCTCAAAGTTAAAGTCCACCAATACGACTGCTTCGATCTCACGGAGCCGGCGTGCGAGGGAGGCGACACGGTCTTCCACGGCGAGTGTGTCGCCGGCGCCCCCTCAACCGACAACAATAGCCGGGTATTCGAGACGCCAGAACACCAGTTCGCCAAGAACGGCGACGCCGGAAAACACCTGGTCGTGAAAATGGACGTCGAAGGCGCCGAGTGGGAGACGTTCGTGGCGATGCCCGATCAGGTGCTCGATCAGATCGATCAGCTGGCCGTCGAGTTCCACGGATCGGGAGAGGAGCGGTTCGGAGATGCGATCCGGAAGTTGAAGCGGTTCTTCTACATCGCGAACCTGCACTTCAACAATTACAGCTGCGCCGATCATTTCGCGCCGTTTCCGTCGTGGGCCTACGAAGTGCTGTTGGTCAACAAGCGGTTGGGGAAGCCGGATGCGTCCGCTGCGCCGGCGGCCCCGAGTTCGCTGAACACGCCGAACAATCCGAAGGTTCCGGATTGTCAAGCCACCCGGTAATCCCGCATCCCGCATCATCGAATCCGTTCGTATTCCTTTTGCAGCTCCTCGCGCGTGAGATGCGCGTCGCGGACGACGAGTCGGAACCGGAACGTTGCAGATTTGCCCGGCTGCAACATCAGCGTGGTGACCGGCAGCTGCGGATCGTATCCATGGCGGCCGATCGGATTGGCGGCGAACAGACCATAGCCGCGCGCATGCCACGCGGTGGGAAATCCATAGCTGCAGGAATGGTTGAAGATCGCGATTGTGATCGGCTTGCTCTCCACATCCCCGACCAGTCCCATCCACGGCCCACGCGTGCCCCACACGTCGTCTCCGGTCTTGCCGTCGCTGCCGATATAGCGGCCTTCGGGAGCCTCGAGCGATCGCGCGACGCGTATCCCGAACGCGCCTTCTTTCGTATCGTTGAAGGTCACCGCCTTGTCGGCCGCCGTCCACGTGGTGGCCCGATCGATGGTGCGCACGCCGGGCGCTCCGCTGAAGATGAACCGCGACTGTTCGTGCAGCAGCACTGTCCCGTCGGGAATGATCCAGTCCGCCGTCACGGTGAGCTCACCCTGCTTGTCGCCCCCCTGGGCGCGGGTGACCGCCTTCTGCACGATCACGCCGGTCTTCGGCTTGAGGTTCGCCGGCGTCTCCGTCGAGTTGCCCCAGAAGTCGTAGCCGTTGACGTCGCCGTAATTGAACCAGTGCCCGACGTGATGCGGGTGATCGGTGTGTTCGCCTGGCCGCGGCTCGAGTGGATATCCGCGGGTCACGACGACGCCGGAGGCGCTGCGAATCGGATACAGCACGGGCTTCTCGAGCGACTGCGGGTAAATGTACGAGGTGAAGGGCTGGCCGCCGATTGACACGTCGACACGTCGATCGCCCGGCCGGTCGGCGACGGCGACGGCCTGCGAATCGTCCGGCGCAGGGCGCGAGGCGCCGGCGAGCGACGCGGCGGTGAACATGGCCAGCAGCGCGACAAGTGGTTTTCTCATAGCTGGTCGTCTTCTCGTGACGCCGGACTAGACCGCACGACGGGCGCCGGCGAAGCTGCGGACGCCTTCCTCCGCCGATTCGAACGATTCGAAGATCTTCATCAAGCCGCTGATGGCCATGACCCGGTGGCTGCGGGCTGAGGGGTGTACCAGCTTGAGGTCGCCTCCCTTACGCCGCACGCTGACGTATTTCGTGGCAATCACGCCGACGCCAAAGCTGTCGATGTACGTGACATCGCGGAGATCGAGCAGGAACTTCAGGCGCGCTTCGTCAATGAGGTTGGTGATGTACTCGCGCAGTTCCTGGGCGCCGTCGCCATAGACGATCCGGCCTTCCACTTTCAGAAGGGTAACGTCGCCGAAACGCCGTTCATCGATGGTCATCTGCAAAAAGCCTTCGCCGGGCGAGCGCGGCCTCTGTGGCGGGTCGTTCCCGCAAAATTATACGCCTTGGCGGGGGTTTTTCGAATTTCAGCAAACCTTCTGGCCGGTTTGCTCGTCTCAGGAATTATGTCGTTCCTGAAAAAGCTGTTTTCGCGGAATACCGAGCCCCGGCAGCGCGTGCGGATCTGCGTGGAATGCGGGATGCCGATCGCCGAGCACAAGGAGTGGTGCAGCATCCTCCGCACCCAGCGCGAGCGCGAGGCCCGGACGCGGACGGCCGCCGAAGGAGCCTGAGCGCGTCCTTTTTGGGCGCGCCGCCTCGCCGCCGACGTGCGACAATGCTCGGGAGTTTCGCTGAGCAGGAGGCATAAATGAACCAGCCTCAGCAGTGCGCACACCCCGGCTGTTCCTGTGCGGTCTCCCCCAATGGCGCCTTCGGCAAGTACTGCTCGGAACACTGTAAAGAGGCGAAGGGCATGACCGAGTTGCGCTGCGGCTGTCGCCACCCGGGCTGCAGCTAGCGGCGGAACGCCCGGGTCGCCTCGATATCCTGCCGGTACGTCTCCAATTCGGCCGAGGTCTGCGCGTCCGTCCAGCCGAGCTTGGCTCCCATCGCCGCGGCGATCTCCGTCGCCATGCTCCAGCCCTGATCCGCCGTCGCGCCGAGCGCCGTCCGCCGGCGTATGAAATCCTCTAGATGAATCGCGTGCTCGTTCGCCACGGCGTCCCTCGCCTGGGCGAGGAGATCAGGTTGCGGTGACGGAACGGGTAGCGGCGTTCGCGCAGTCGTGCAGGGCGAGGAGCAGCCAAGGTGGCGGCAGGCCACATCGGTCACCTCCTCGGCGATTGCGCGATACCCGGTGATCTTCCCGCCCAACACCGAGACGACGCCGCGCGCGGACGCGTCCGCGACGATTCTGTGCATCCGCGAAACCGACGATGCCGATCCGCGCTGCCTCACCAGCGCCCGCACCCCCGCGGTCGTGAACAGCACGTCGTCGATCGTGAGCCGAGGAAATACGTGTCGCACCGACGCAAGGAGATACTCCACGTCGTCGCGCGTGGCGCGTGCATCGCCGGGATCGCCGTCGTAGTCGGTGTCGGTCGTGCCTATCCAGGTCTGGCCGGCGCGCGGAATGGCAAACATAAGCCGTCGATCGACGCCTGAGAAGATCACGAGCGCGCGATCCGTCAGCGCCGGACACACGGCGTGCACTCCCTTCGTCTTTCTGATTCCCTGTTCGGCCCATGCGCCAGTGGCGTAAACGACGACGCGAGCGTGGACGAGGCCTTCAGCCCGGTCAAGCTGATCGCGGACATGGACGCCTGAGACGACGCCATTCTCCACGAGGGTCGACGTTGCCGCGCAGTAGTTGAGGATCACGCCGCCGTGCCGCTCCGCGTCGAGCGCGTTCTCGAGTGCGAGCCGCTCTGGCAGGTCCGCCCGCGCGTCGTAATACGTCGCCGCGCCGCACACATCGTCGCGGCTGAGCGCGGGGGAGAGCGCTCGTGCGTCGGGTGCGTTCAGCAGGCGATGTGAGGGGAGCGACTTGCCGTAGCTGAGCGCGTCGTAGAGGGTCAGGCCGGCGCGAATCTTCAGGCGCGACAGCGACGAGCCGGAGAAGAACGGGATGACGAACTCGAGCGGCGCGACGAGATGCGGCGCAATCCGTAGCAGCGTCTCGCGCTCGCGCAGATCCATGCGAACGAGGCGGAAGTCGAGCATCTGGAGGTATCGCAGTCCGCCGTGGACGATTCGGGTGGAGGCCGCGGTGGTGCCGCCGCCGAAGTCCTGCTTCTCGAGCAGCGCGACGCGCAGCCCACGCAATGCCGCGTCGCGGGCGATCCCGCAGCCGATGATGCCGCCGCCGATCACGATCACGTCGAAGCGATCGCGCGTCAGCTCGCCCATTCTGGACACGATGAGATTCTATGCGGCTTCTCCGTAGCGGCTTCGCTGACGGGACGCGGGATGCGGGGGCCGGGATCCGATCCCGGATCCCGGATCCCGGATCCCGATCGCGAGCGGATGCCGCGTCTCGCGTGCGGCCTCCTGTGTTAAGGTGCGCGCATGCAATCAGTGCTGGCGGAGGCTGTCGGGACGATGCTGCTCGTCTTGCTCGGCGACGGCGTGGTCGCGAACGTGGTGTTGAACCGGTCGAAAGGGCAGAACAGCGGCTGGATCGTCATCACGATCGGATGGGGTGTCGCGGTCGCGATGTCGGTGTACGCGGTGGGACGCATCAGCGGCGCGCACCTGAACCCGGCGGTGACGATCGGCCTGGCGGCGATCGGCAGCTTCCCCTGGAAGGAAGTGCCCGGCTACCTCGCCGCGCAGATGGTGGGCGGCTTTGCCGGGGCCGTGCTGGTGTGGCTTGCGTATCTGCCGCATTGGAGCGCCACCGAGGATGCCGGGAACAAGCTCGCCGTGTTCGCGACGGGACCGGCTATTCTGAGCCCGGCGGCGAACGTGATCACTGAAATCATCGCCACGGCGGTGCTGTTGTTCGGCATCCTGGCGATTGCCGCCAACGCGCAGGCGCTCTCGAAGCCGGGTGACGTCGATCTGTCGTTCGTCTTCAGCCGCGGTTTGCAGCCGCTGCTCGTCGGCGTGCTCGTGCTGGGCATCGGCGTGTCGCTCGGGGGTTCCACCGGCTACGCGCTCAACCCGGCGCGCGACCTCGCGCCGCGGATCGCGCACGCCGTACTCCCGATCCCGGGCAAAGGGGCTTCTGACTGGGGCTACGCCTGGATTCCCGTCGTCGGGCCAATCCTCGGCGGGGTGTTGGGCGCGCTGGCGTACTGGGCGATCGGGTTCTGAGACTGGAGATCGCGGAGGGCACGGAAAAAAGCGCTGGCGCTAACCACGGAGGAACGGAGTCACGGAGGACTTTGAGGTATTTATGGCAATTCCGGCGATTCTGGCTGAGGCCGGCGATTCACGGAGGCGAATAGTTGCGGCAATACGTCGGCGCGGTCGATCAAGGAACCACCAGCACGCGCTTCATGGTGTTCGACAAGAGCGGGCGCGAAATCGCGCGGCACCAGGTCGAGCACGATCAGATTCTGCCGCGCCCCGGCTGGGTCGAACACGATCCACTGCAGATCGTCGCGCGGACGAACGAGTCGATCGCGGGGGCGTTGGGCGCCGGCGGACTCACGGCGGCGGATCTCGCCGCCATCGGCGTGACGAATCAGCGCGAGACGACCGTCGTATGGAATCCGAAGACCGGACGCCCTTGGTATAACGCGATCGTCTGGCAGGACACGCGGACCGACAAGATCGTCAACGCGCTCGACCGCAGCGCCGCTGACTTGGTTCGCACGAAAACGGGTCTTCCTCCTGCGACCTACTTCTCCGGCGCCAAGATCCAGTGGATTCTCGACAACGTCGACGGGGTGCGCGAGGCCGCCGCGCGCGGCGAGGCGGTATTCGGCAACATCGACACCTGGGTCATCTGGAACCTGACCGGCGCACGCGACGGCGGGTCCCACGTGACCGACATCACCAACGCGAGCCGCACGATGTTGATGGATCTGCGCACGCTCGCCTGGGATGAGGACCTGCTCTCGATCTTCAAAATTCCGCGCGCCATGCTCCCAACCATCCGCTCGTCATCCGACAGTGCCTCGTACGGCGTGACGCGGCGCAGTGGGCCGGTGGGCGGTGAAGTGCCGATCAGCGGAGACCTCGGCGATCAGCAGGCGGCGACGGTCGGGCAGGTCTGCGTGTCGCCCGGCGAAGCGAAGAACACGTACGGCACCGGCAACTTCATGCTCTTGAACACCGGTCGCGAAATCGTCCCCTCCAGTGCCGGCCTGCTGACGACGGCGTGCTATCGGATGGGCGACGGCGCGCCGATCTATGCGCTCGAGGGATCGATCGCGGTGACCGGCTCCGCGGTGCAGTGGCTGCGCGATCAGCTCGGCGTCATTGCCTCCGCGAGCGAGATCGAGACGCTCGCGTCGTCGGTCCCTGACAACGGCGGCATATACTTCGTGCCTGCGTTCTCCGGACTCTTCGCGCCGTACTGGCGATCGGATGCCCGTGGCGCGATCGTCGGCCTGTCGCGATTCAACACGAAAGCGCACCTGGCGCGAGCGACGCTCGAAGCGATCTGCTTCCAGACACGTGCCGTGCTGGACGCCATGGTGAAGGACTCGGGCGTGCGCCTCGAGGTGTTGAAGGTGGACGGGGGCGCGACGGTGAACAACACGTTGATGCAGCTGCAGGCCGATGTTCTTGGCGTGGCCGTCGTTCGACCCGTCGTGGCGGAGACCACCGCGCTCGGCGCCGCGTACGCCGCGGGTCTGGCCACCGGTTTCTGGAAGGATCTCGACGACTTGCGGCAGAACTGGAAGATGGATCGGCAATGGGAGCCCCGGTGGTCGAGCGATCAGCGCGACGCCGCGTACGCCGGGTGGGAGAAGGCGGTTCAGCGGACGCTGGACTGGGTATGAGCCGCCGCCCCTGAAGGAGTAGACATGCGGAGAGCTTTCGTCTGTGCGTGCGCGTTGCTGGTACTCGTATCCCCGCGTGCACACGCGCAGGATCCTGACCGTGCCCGCGTCCTTGCAGCGGTCCAGTCGTTCTTCGACTCGATGGAGAAGGCCGACGCGGAGCTCGCCAAGAAGATCCTCATGCCGGATGCGCGCTTCTTCTCCGCGGCCGAGCGCGACGGCAAGGTCACTATCAGGCCCTCGACCGGTGACGCGTTCGTCGCCGGCTTCTCCAATCCGAACCGCGGCAAGGCGCTCGAGCGGATGTGGGAGCCCGAGGTGCGCGTGCAGGGATCGATCGCGCAGGTGTGGACGCGCTACGACTTCCACAACAACGGCACGTTCAGCCATTGCGGGATCGACGCCTTCAACCTCGTCAAGACCGATGACGGCTGGAAGATCGCGAGCGCGATGTGGACGGTGGAGCGCACCGGCTGCGCCCCGAGCCCACTCGGAGCGCCAAAATGATAGCTGGTAGCTGGTAGCTGGAAGCTGGAAGCTGGAAGCTGGAAGCTGGAAGCTGGAAGCCGGAAGCTGGAACCTGATAGCTGGAAGCTGGTAGCTGGAAGCTGGTAGCTGGTAGCTGGTAGCTGATTACG
>Ga0207674_10006279_pt1 | contig 14005 bp, 9 predicted proteins | sample KBSCornC72_FD_184303 | JGI IMG/M metagenome (GOLD analysis project Ga0207674, IMG submission 184303) | Corn rhizosphere microbial communities from Kellogg Biological Station, Michigan, USA - KBS Corn C7-2 (SPAdes) (version 2) | ecosystem: Host-associated > Plants > Roots > Rhizosphere > Soil ... | reverse complement strand
GGGGCCGAACACGGCCGCGATGGACAACCCCAACCTCGATCTCGGATCCTCGCTCGGCAGCAAGCCGGCGCCGGACTTCCGGCTGCGCAACCAGTTCGGCCAGCCGATGTCGCTGAGCCAGTTCCGCGGCAAGGTCGTCATGCTGGCGTTCGAGGACTCCGAGTGCACCACGGTCTGCCCGCTGACCACGCAGAGCATGCTTCAGGCCAAGCAACTGCTCGGCCCGGCCGGCAGCCAGGTGCAGTTGCTCGGCATCGACGCCAACCCCGACGCCATCAGCACCGCCGACGTGCTCTCCTACTCGCGCACGCACGGCCTGGTCAACCAGTGGAACTTCCTGACCGGGTCGCTGGCCGAGCTGAAGGCCACCTGGACCAAGTACGACATCGCCGTCCAGATCGAGAACGACCAGATCGATCACACCCCCGCCCTGTTCGTGATCGACCAGCAGGGCCGGGAGCGCAAGCTCTACCTGACCCAGATGGCCTACTCCAGCGTCGGCCAGTCCGCCCAGGTGCTCGCGCAGGAGATCTCCGGCCTGCTGCCCGGTCACCCGAAGGTGGCCAGCCAGCAGTCGCTCGCGTCCGTCTCCGTGCAGGGCCCCGCCGACCACCTCACGCTGCCGTCCGCCAGCTCGCAGGGCGGCACGGTCACGCTCGGGCCCGGCCAGCCGCGCCTGGTCATGTTCTTCGCCACCTGGCTGTCCGAGGTCGGGAACCTGAAGTCCGAACTGACCGGCATGAACGCCTACGTGGCGGCGGCGCGCCGTGCTGGCCTGCCGCCGCTGGTGGCGGTGGACGAGACGGTGGTGGAGCCCTCGGTCCAGACCGTCCGCTCGTACCTGGCCGGCCTGGGGACCAAGCTCCACTTCGAGGTCGGGCTGGACACCAACGGCCGGGTGGCCGACGGCTACCAGGTCCAGGACCAGCCCTGGTTCGCCCTGGTCTCCGCGTCCGGCAAGATCACCTGGTCGCACGACGGCTGGCTCCCGCTGCCCGCCCTGGAAGCCGCCGTCAGGCAGCACGCGGGGTAATTCCCAGCCCGGCACCCAGCCCGGAACGCTAGCCTGGGATGTCGCGGCGCATGCACACCCGCGGCCACCGGTCCAGGCCGATCTCGGCCTCCCGCCGCCTGATCGCGCGCAGCCCGGGAGTGACCTCGGCGTCGTCCAGGATCCGGAACCCGAGCCTGGCGTAGTACGGCGCGTTCCACGGCACGTGCTCGAACGTGGTCAGCGTCAGCGCCGGCCGCCCGTCGGCCGCCGCCCGCCGCGCGGCGTGCTCCAGCAGCGTACGGCCGAGCCCGCGGCGGGCGCTGCCCATGTCGACCGACAGCTGCTCGACGTGCAGGCAGCCGTCGACCTGGCTGCCCATCAGGAAGGCGACCGGCTCGCCGGCGTCGCCGGGTATTACCCAGAGCAGCCCCGCCGCCCGGGAATGCTCGAGGTCCGGCAGCGGCCACGGATCGTACTCCGCCACCTCCGGCATGCCGATGTCACGGAACATCTGCCCGGTCGCCACGTCGATCCCCTGCAGCACCGGCAGCTCCGCCGCGCCCGCGTCCCTGATGACCACGCCCCATTGTCCCGCCACGTGACCTCCGTCGTGGGTGCGGGCTGGTAACGGGCCAACGACGCAGATGCCGCGTCACGCTCCTGCGAGCGTGACGCGGCATCCCTATCGATACGGCGCCGGACCAAGCCCCCCCGGACCAAACCCCCGCCGGCGCCGATAACCCCGAACCCCCCGCCGAGTCCGCGGGTCCCCCCGGCCCCCGCGGACTCGACTGTCAATACGGAGGGCCCTGCGTCCGGTTTGATACGTATTCCCCGAAAAAAATCCGCCGCCAGAAGCCGAAGAGGCCGGAGAAGCCGTAGAAGCCGAACGAGCCTCAGATCGTGATCCACCCGGTCAGCACGTTGGTGCCGTCGGCCGTGTGGCAGCGCAGCCGGAACGGGCTCTCCGGGATCGGGTCGACCGAGAAGCAGCCGATCTCGTCCACTTCGGTCGTGCTGATCTCGCCTGCCCTGGTATGGATCTCCAGCTCGCCCTCCCGCGCCGGGAGAAGCTGGCCGAGCAGCGAGTTCCCGGTGACCTCGAGCTCCACGCTCAGGTGGGCCGAGGTGAAGGTGAGCGCCCGGATCGAGGCCGTCTCGGACCGCATCACCGTGGCCTGAAGCCGGTCCTCGTTGGAGTCGTAGGTGAGCTGCGCCAGCTCGGCATCGATGTTATGCCAGGCGAAAGCGTTCCTGCCCGTCTCGATGAACCACGAGGGAACGGCCTCACGAGCCCTCAGCGCCTGGCGCAAGGCCCCTAGTAGTCGATCATCGTCCCAGTCGTTACGCACCTGGCTCGCCTCCCCGTATGTCTATCTTGTCCTCGCCCTCTCCGAGGGCGGCGAGAGCGCTCGACCGGCGCATCCGCTCCAGGCAGCGAGCCCGCTGCGGCCCGATGCTCCCAACCGGGATGCCGAGCTCGCGGTGGATATCGGCGTAGGAATGCGGTGGGTCGGATAGCAGCATCGACAGCAGTTGCTGGCAGCGCGGCGGCAGTTCGGCGAAGGCCGCGCGCAGCGCCGCGTTCCGCTCAGCCACCAGGATCTCCTCGTCGATCACCGCATCGTCCACGAAAAGCACCGAGTCGTCCAGGCCTGTCCCCAGCCGCTCGGCTTTGCTCGCCGCGGTCACGACGCGCAGGCATTCGCGCGCGGTGGTCGTCGCCAGCCAGCCCGGCAGGGCGGCGGGCTCGCGGAGCTTGCCGAGCTGCTCCACCAGCAAGAGCCAGACATTCTGTCCCACGTCCTCGATGTCATGATTGCTCAGCCGGTATCGGGTGCAGATTGTATACACCAGCGGAGCGTAGCGGTCGACAAGCTCGTGCCACGCGCCCTGGTCTCCCCCTGACGCGCGGGTCACGAGCGCGACGACATGCGGGTCGTCACGCATGGCCGGTTCCGGCCAGCTTGCTCTCTACCATGATCAGCACCTCGGTTCGGTGATAATCATCTGTTTCTAACTCAGAGTGCGGCTCAGCGCATCTGATACACCTGTCAACTGATTTTTCTTTCCGCCAGTCGGCCTGGCCGGAGAAAATTATCCGGCGATAGCCCAATCCGGCAGGATTTCGCGCATAGTCGACCCTCGCTGGCCCTGGTCCTGCCGGCGCAGGATCATCCGTCCCGTCCGTAGCATGAGTCGTGTGACCGAGATGGACTGGCACGCCTGGCACGACGGCTACGACGAGCCCGGCACCCGGCTCGCCCGGCGGCTGGCAGCGGTCCAGGAGCAGATCCGGGTGGCGCTGGACGCGGCGCCGCCGGGCCCGCTGCACGCGGTCAGCCTGTGCGCGGGCCAGGGTCGCGATCTGATCGACGCCCTGGCCCGCCATCCTCGCGGCGCCGACGTGACGGCCCGCCTGGTCGAGCTCGATCCGCGCAACGCGGCCGCCGCGCGGGACGCCGCCGCGGCCGCGGGCCTGCCGGGGGTCGAGGCGGTAACCGCCGACGCGGCGCTGACCGACCAGTACGCCGGCCTGGGCCCGGCTTACCTGGTGCTGGTGTGCGGGATGTTCGGCAACATGACCGCCGACGACATCCGGCGCACGATCGGCTTCTGCACCCAGCTGTGCGCGCACGGCGGCACGGTGATCTGGACCCGCAACCGGCAGGAGCCGGATCAGGTGCCGCGGATCTGCGACTGGTTCGCCGAGGACGGCTTCGCCCTGGTGTGGGTGTCCGACCCGGCCGAGGGCTGGGGAGTGGGCGCGCACCGTTTCACGGCCAACCCGGTCCCGCTCGAGCGCGGCGCGCGCATGTTCAGGTTCATCCGCCGGCCCCCGGCATTAATTTTTATCCCGAACGGGCCGGGCGCGTGCCGCCCCGTACTACCGAGGTTCGCCTGGGTCGCCCGCCCGGCCGGGTCCCTGCGCCCGGTCCGCCACCCACGCGGCGATCTGGCTGCGCGAGTTGAAGCCCAGCTTGGCCATGATGTTGGCGACATGCCTGGCCGCGGTGGTGTGGCTGATGGACAGCTCGGCCGCGATGGCCTTGTTGGACAGGCCGCCGGCCACCAGCTCGGCGATCTCGTACTCGCGCTGGGTCAGCGAGCTCGGCGGCGCCGCGGCCACCCGGTAGCGGCCCACCACGGTCAGCGCCGGGTTCTCGCCCGCCGGGCCCTTCCCGCTGGGCATAGCCGCTGACGGCGCCGGCGCGTCCAGCGCCAGCGCGACCGCGGCTTCGCTGGTCAGCGCCTGCCCGCTGGCCCACAGCCGGGCCACCGTGGCGTCACCGAGGCGGCGGGCCTGGGCCAGGTACGCCTCGACTCGCGCGCCGGACAGCGGGGGCAGGCCGGCCGCCTCGCGCAGCGCGGCCGCCGCCGCGGCCAGCTGCACGGCCAGCTCGGACCGGCCCTCGTGCCCGGTCAGCGCGGCGAACGCCTCCAGGCCGCGGGCCACGCCGATGCGCGAGCCGGTGGCGTGGCTGAGCCGCAGGCTCCTGGTCAGGTGCCGCCGCGCCTGCTCGATCGCGCCGAGGTCCATGGCCACCCGGCCCAGGCCGGCCAGGCAGCGGGCGATCTCCGGCCGGGCGCCGATCTCCCGCAAGATGGCCAGCGCCTCCACGTACCAGCCGTGCGCCTCGCCCGGGTGGTTGCGGAACCTGGCCAGGTCACCCAGGCCCAGCAGGGCGCGGGCGGCGCCCCACTGCTGGTCGATCCGGCGCATCACCGCGACCGAGGCGGTGGCCTGCTGCTCGGCCTCGCGGAGCATGCCGCGGCGGGCCGCGATGGCGGCCCGGGTGCCGAGGGCGTAGCCCTCGTTCCAGCCGTCGCCGGCCGCCTGCGCGATGGCCAGGGCCTCGTCCGCGCTGACCGCCGCCTCGTCGATCCGCCCGGTGTGCAGGGCGATCTCGGCGAGCAGGTTCAGCCCGACCGCGACCCAGTACCGGTCGTCGGCCTCGCGGCACAGTTTTAGTCCTTCGGTGCCCAGGGCCCAGGCGGCGGCCGGGTCGCTGGACAGGGTGAGCTGCCCGCGCACCACGGTGGCCGCGCCCTGGACCCGGGCCGGGACCCCGGTCATGTCCAGCGCCAGGAACGAGCGCAGCCACTCGCCGCCCTCGCCGAACGTCCCCCAGACGATCCAGCACGGGCTGACCGCGGCGCAGATCCGCATCCCTGCCTCGGCGTCGCCCTGCTCCAGGCACCAGTTCAGGATCTGGATCACGTTGCCCGCATCGACGTCGTAGCGGCGGAAGACGTCCACCCGGTCTGGCCACGAGGCCTCGATGCGAGCCATCCCGAGCGCCAGGTTGTGCTCGGAGGTCCGGATCGCGTAGTCGCGGAACCCGCTCCGGAACGTCGCCGCCTCATCGGCCTGAGCCAGCCGCAGCGCCGCGTACTCCCTGATCGTGTCCAGCATCCGGTACCGGGCCTGGCCGAGCAGTTCGGGATCGAGTACGACCAGCGACTTGTCCACCAGCGCGGCGGTCAGGCCGAGCACCTCCGCGGCCGGGATCTCCTCGTCCGCGCACACCTGCTCGGCCATTTCCAGCGACCAGCCACTGAAGATCGACAGCCGCCGGAACAGCGCCCGCTCCGGATCGGTGAGCAGCTCGTAGCTCCACTCGATGGCGGCGCGCAGGGTCCGCTGCCGGGGCGCGGCCGACCGGTCGCCCGCGGTCAGCAGCCCGAACCTGTCGTCCAGCCGGGCCACGATCTGCTCCACCGACAGCGCCCGGATCCGGGCCGCGGCCAGCTCGATCGCCAGCGGCATGCCGTCCAGAGCCCGGCAGATCGCGGTGATGGCCGCGACGTTGTCCGGGCCGACGGTAAACCCGGGCTTGGACGCCGCGGCCCGGTCGGCGAACAGCCGGACCGCCTCGTAGCGCTCCGCGCCCGGGGCGGCCGCCGCCGGGTCCGCGCCTGCCGGGGCCACCGACAGCGGCGGTACCCGCCAGATCGTCTCGGCCGCGACCGACAGCGGCTCCCGGCTGGTGTTCAGCAGCCGCAGCCCCGGCGCGCTGGCCAGCACGTGCCGGCAGACCTGCGCGCACGCGTCCAGCAGGTGCTCGCAGTTGTCCAGGGCCAGCAGCATCCGGCGCGGCCGCAGCGCGTCGCCCAGCGTCTCGAGCAGCGGGCGGCCCGCCTCCTCGGTGATCCCGATGACCGCCGCGATGCGCGAGACCACCAGATCGGGTTGCCGCAGGTCGGCCAGCTCGACGAACCAGACCCCGTCCGGGAACTCCGCCGCCGCCGAGGCCAGCAGCCGCAGCGCGAGCCGGGTCTTGCCGATCCCCCCGGGCCCGCTCAGCGTCAGCGCGCGCGTCCGGTGCAACAACTGGCGTAGCTCGACGAGTTCCCGCTCCCGGCCGATGAAGGTATTCGGTTCCTCGGGCAGATGGGCCCGGATCTCGTCCACGTCAGTTTTCCCTCAGGCGCCGGCAACACCCTCAGCGTAAACCTGAGGGACCGATTCCCGGGGGCAACGAGCCCAAGTCACGCAAAGTAGGCCCCGGCGAACACAGTCACCCGGGACCTGAGAGATCGGCGAGGCGGGCTGCCCTCCCTGCCAGAAGCGCTCTTAGCAACAACAATTAATGCGCCCTTGGCACAGCCCAGCCCTCGCCGAGATCTCAAGGTATGAGACCCGCGCCCCCTCCCGCATCGTGTGGATTATGTACGTCGTTATGTATTCGCCCCGCCACGCCCACCGAGCTCCGCCCCTCCAGCCCCGCCCGCCCCGGCCCCCGCGCCCCCCATCAGCATCGCGGTCCGGGTGCGCCGGGCCAGCCGGAACGCCATGAAACCCCGGATCCAGGGCGTTCTGACGCCGTGAAACCCCGAATCCATGACGTCCGGCAGGCGTCCGGCGGCGGACCGATCTTCATGATCAACTCTCATGAGCGGTGTCATTGAGCTGGAGCTGCGTGAACGCGGCAGCCACGCCGTAGGCGGGAGCAGCCGGTCGGTCCTCGCTGCTCGCCCAGTGCCTCATTCGTCACTGCTGAACGCCGAGTATCGCGAGCAGGTCGCGGAGGTCGGTAATCGTGTAGTCGGGGACGCAGTCCCTGTAAGCCTTCTTGCCCTGGTCGGAATCGAACATCACCGTGGTCAGGCCGGCCTCCCGGGCACCGAAGATGTCCCGGTGCATGTCGTTGCCGACGTACATCGCGTTGGCGGCGGCCACGCTCATCCCGTCCAGCGCGGCCTGGAACAGCCGCCGGTCCGGCTTGCGGTAGCCGCGGTCGCCGGACACCACGATCGGGTCGAAATAGTCCAGCAGGCCGACCCGGTGCAGTTCGGCGCGCGCGTACGCGCTCTGCGCGTCGGTGACCAGCGCGAGCGGGTAGCGCTCACGCAGGACGTCGAGCACCTCGCGGGCGTGCGGGTACAGGCCCAGCCGGCGGCGCGAGATGCCGCGGCACATCTCGGCCAGGAACAGCGGCATCTGCTCGAGCTTGGCGGCGGGCAGGGCGCGGGTGAAGGCGGTCTGGTGCTCGGCGATGACGCGGCGCCAGATGCCGACGGCGTCGAACTCGGGATGCTCCTCCGGACTGGCCTGCTGCTGTTCCGCCATGATCGCGAAGTACAGGTCCCTCACCTGGTCCCGGCACAGGTCGATGCCCTGGTAGGTGAGGAAGTGCGCGGCGGCGCGGAAGATCTCCTCCATGCCGTCCTCGGTCAGGATCTTGACCAGGGTGCCGTTGGCGTCGAACGCGACCGCTCGGATGTCCATGCATGCATACTGCCCGAACGGGCCCGATGCCAGCCGCCCTCCGGAACCGGCGGCGGCTCAGGCCGCCCGCAGCAGCCGCTTCGCCTGGCTGGTCAGCCGTCCGCCGTAGTCCCGGTCGATGTAGTCGTTCCTGGCGATCCGCAGCAAGTTCAGCGCCATGTAGTAGGGTGCGCGGGCCGTGACCGACTCGAACATGCCCCGACGGTCAGGGAAGTGACTGCTGTACTCCCGCAGGAAGTGCCCGATGAAGGGGTCAGCGCGATGGCGGTCGCCCGAGTCGCGCATGAACGCGTGCTGCAGTTCGCCTGCGACCCGCCCGACGTCGAACATCCGGTCGCCGCGCTTCATCCGCTCCAGGTCGATCGCTGCGACGTCCATCCCGTCCCCGAAAAGGAAGTTGGCCGGCGTCGCGTCACCGTGCAGCCAGACCTGCTGGTCCTGCCACATCAGCGGCCGCTCCCGCCAGCGGTCCCGCAGCCGGGCCAGTTCGTCGGCGTCGTCGGACCCGATGCGGCGGGCCCTCCTGAGCCGGCCCGTGACGGTGTCGAGGTAGCCGCAATCGGCGCCGAAATCGACGGCGGTCCCGTTGGCCGTCCGGTCGTGCTGGGCGGCCAGGAAAGAGGCCAGCGCGGTCAGCCGCCGGTAGAGGTGCCGGTCGTCGCGGTGCTGGGTGGCGCGCGCGATCGCCTGGCTGAACTCTTCGCCGGCGTAGTACTCGACCGCCAGCACGCCGTTGATGTCGCGGCTGAAACCCAGCGGCCTGATCACGTGGTGCGGCGACCCGATCAGGTTGTACCGGCGCAGCGTCTCGAGCCCCTCGTACTCCTGGCGGGCCATCCAGGCGGCCTTGTCCAGGTCGGTGAACCTGGGCCCGTAGAACTTGCAGATGATCTTGGTGCCGCTGAACTTCTCCTGGTAGGCGTAGACCACGTTGCTGCCGGACAGCCGGAAGACGCGGAAGGCCGGGTGGGCCTCGTGCACCTCCATGAGGTCGCGGATGATCCGGCTCAGGAAGCCGTACAGCGGGTCGTCGCCGGCCAGGTAGCCGACGTATCTTCCGTTCATCACGATCGCGGCGTGAGACCCGGTCTTCAGGCCGGAGAGAAACGCCGCTACCTCCCCCTGTATTGTGATACAATCGAATATGTCTGCGATAATCAAGCGGACGCATGCACGATTCAGCACGAAACCGCGGCAGGGCATGCCGTGGCTGCGCCCTGCTAGTCGGCCGGGAGGCGACGGGCTGCCCGGCCTGTGGACCGCGAACCTGCAGCGCGGCGCAAGCTGGGCTGGAATTCCCCGCCTTCAGGCGGGGAGGATGCCAGCGGAAGCCCCCATCTCCCATCTCTGTGTCGCGGCACCGCATAACCCCCGCTATACGGTCGTGCCGCTCCGAGTGCACCGGCAAGGCCCCGGTGCGGGGCGCGCGGCCGTGCTCTCAATGACACGGAGGCGCCCCGCCCGGTGCTGATACGTACCTTTCGCCTTGTATTCAGGTCGCGTTCACAAGGGCACCTGACCTGCGCCTTGACATAGCCGAACCTCTGTTCGATAATCGGCGAGGTGGGGAGCGCGCCTGCGGAAACCAGGTGGATGACGGCGGGGCAGCCTGGGTCATTCGCGGCTCCCAACGCCCCGGCCCCCGGAAAGACGGAGTTCCCTAGCGCCGGGCCGGCGCCAGCGCCCGGGCTAGCGCAAGGGCCCGGGACAGGGTCGGCATTGCCGGTGGTGCCCGCGCTGCGGGGGCTGCTGCCGCGAGGTGGGCTGGCGCGCGGGTCGGTGGTGGCCGTGGCGGAGTTCGGCCTGCTCTGCCTGGCGCTCGCGGCCGCCGCGTCGGCGGACGGGGCGTGGTGCGGGATTGCCGGGATACCCGAGGCCGGGGTACTGGCGGCCGCGGCCCTTGGCCTGGACGCCGGGCGGATCCTGCTGGTCCCTGATCCGGGCCCGTCCTGGCCGCAGGTGGTGGCGTCGCTGCTCGACGGCTGCGAGCTCGTCCTGCTGCGGCCGCCTGCGCGGGTTTCGGCGCAGGTCAGGCACCGCCTCGAGGCGACGCTACGGCGCGGGCGTGGGGTGCTGCTCGTGGCGGGGGACTGGCCCGGGGCGCAGCTGCGGCTGCGGGTCGCCAGCCAGCGGTGGACCGGGCTCGGCGACGGACACGGGCGGCTGCGGGCATGCTGTGCGGAGATCACGGCGGATGGCCGCGGCGAGGCGGCCATGACGCGGACCCACTGGCTCTGGCTGCCCGGCGAGGACGGCGGCGTCGCCATGGCTGACCCCGCAGATCTCCCGTTCGATATCGACGAGGAACCGCCGGGAGCCGCGCCCGGCCTGCGGGTGGTGAGCGGGTGAGCGCCCGCAGGCCCGCCACGGACACGCCGCCGCGGGTCATGGTCGTGACCTGCCCGGACCTGCACAGCGCCGACCTGAGCGCCGATCCGGACCGGGACACGGCGCGGCGGCACGAACGGGTGATCGCCGCGGTAACCGGGTTCTGCCCGGACGTGGAGGTGGTGGAGCCGGGGGTGTGCGCGTTCGGCGCCCGTGGTCCGGCCCGCTACTTCGGCGGCGAGACGGCGCTGACCGCCAGGATCACCGCCGCGCTGGCGGACCTCGGCGAGGACGGCACGATCGGCGTCGCGGACGGGTTTTTCGCCGCGCTTCTCGCCGCCCGGGACGGCCGGGCCGTGCCGCCGGGCGGGGCGGCGAGGTTCCTGGCCGCCCAGCCGGTGAGCGTCCTGGCCGGCCGGAATCCGGCTGCCCGGAATCCGGCGGCCCAGGACCTGGTAGCACTGCTGAACCGGCTAGGCCTGCGCACGCTCGGCGATTTCGCCGCGTTGCCCGTCCGCGACGTGGCCAGCAGGTTCGGCGACGCGGGGGAGGGCGCGCACCGGCTGGCCCGCGGCCTGGACTCCCGGCCGCTCGCGACCCGCCCGCCGCCCGCGGACCTGTCCGTGGTCCAGGAGTTCGACCCGCCGGAACCGCGCGGCGAGCCGGTGGTGTTCGCGGCCAAGGCGCTGGCCGGGCGGCTGCACGACGGCCTGGCCGCCCGCGGGCTGACCTGCGTCCGGGTCCAGGTCACCGCCACCTGGGCAGACGGACGGGAGAGCAGCAGGCGGTGGCGGCACGACGGGCTGCTGTCCGCGGCCGCGGTCGCCGACCGGGTCCGCTGGCAGCTCGACGGCGGCGCTCCGGCCCCGCCGGACGATGGTGCGCCGCAGGCCTCGCCGGGCGACGGCGAACAGTACCAGCCAGGCGGCATCGTCGCGCTGCGGCTGGTGCCGGACCAGGTCGTCCGCGCCACCGGGCAGCAGCTCGCCTTGTGGGGGGAAACGCTGGTCAGCGACCGGGTGGCCCGGGCCGCCATGCGGGTGCAGGCCATGCTCGGGCACGAGGCCGTGCTGCGGCCCGTCCTCGGCGGCGGCAGGAACGTACACGATCAGGTGACACCCATCCCGTTCGGGGAAAAAACCGAGCCCCGCCTGCCCGCGGACCGGCCCTGGCCCGGCCGGGTCCGGGGTACGGCGCCCGGCCTGGTCTTTCCCGCCGCCCGCGAGGCGGAAGTGACCGACGATGCCGGGCGGGCCGTCACCGTCAGCGGCCGCTGCGCGGTCTCGGCCGCGCCCGCCCGGCTGGCGGTGCGCGGCGAGCCGCCGCAGCGGGTCACCGGCTGGGCCGGTCCCTGGCCGCTGTCCGAGCGCTGGTGGGATCCGTCCGCCGCGCGCCGCCGCGCCCGGTTCCAGCTGGCCACCGAGGACGGGCGGGCCTGGCTGGCGGTGCTCCAGGACGGCCGCTGGCTGGTCGAAGCCGGGTACTGGTTAGGTGGGCTGGGACAACCCGCCGCTCTCCTGGCGGGAGCTGCAGCGCCGGATGTCCTGGGGGACCGGGGCCGGGGCTCCAGCCGCCGAGGCCCCAGCCGCCGAGCGGCGGGCCAGATCACGCCGTCCCGCGTCGCGGCCGGCCGGGACAGTGCCATGGGCCGAACTGCACTGCCACTCCTCGTTCAGCTTCCTGGACGGGGCGGCCACTCCCGGCGAGCTGGTGGCGGAGGCGGCCCGGCTCGGAGTCGAGGTACTCGCCCTCACCGACCACGACGGGATGTACGGGGTGCCGCAGTTCGCGCAGGCGGCTGCCCGGCTCGCCGGCCGGGGCGGCACGAAGCTGGGCACGGTGTTCGGCGCCGAGCTGACCCTCGGCCTGCCCGCCAACCCGGGTCAGCCGCCTGACCCGGAGGGGCGTCACCTGCTGGTGCTGGCCCGTGACGCCGAAGGCTACCGGCGGCTGTGCGCCGTGATCAGCGCCGCGCAGCTGGCCGGCGGGGAGAAGGGCCGCCCGGTCTACGACACCGAAGCGCTGGCGGACGCGCACGGCGGGCACTGGGTGGTGCTGACCGGGTGCCGCAAGGGCGCAGTGCCCGCCGCGCTCGCCAGCGGCGGCCCGGAGGCGGCCTGGCGGGAGCTGGCCACGCTGGCCGGGATGTTCGGGCACGAGAACGTGATGGTGGAGCTGACCTGCCAGCACGACCCGGGCGACGACGAGCGCAACGACATGCTGGCCCGGCTCGCGGCGCTGGCCGATCTCGGCGTGGTGGCCACCGGCAACGTCCACTTCGCGGCGCCCGCGCAGGCCCGGCTCGGCCAGGCGCTGGCCGCGATCCGGGCCCGGCGCAGCCTGGCCGACATGGACGGCTGGCTGCCCGCGGCGGGCACCGCCTACCTGCGTTCAGGCGAGGAGATGAAAGCCCGGCTCGCCAGGTACCCGGGTGCCCTCGAGCGCACCGTCGAGCTGGGCCGCCAGTGCGCGTTCGACTTCAGGGTGATCGCTCCCCGGCTGCCCGACTTCCCGGTCCCGCCCGGCCACACCGAGGCCTCCTGGCTGCGCGAGCTGGTCGCCCGCAAGGCTCCGGGCCGCTACGGGGCTCAGGGGGCCGAACGGGTGCCAGGCGCGCACGCCCAGATCGCCAGGGAGCTCGAGGTGATCGAGCGCCTCGGGTTCCCCGGCTACTTCCTGATCGTGCATGACATCGTGGAGTTCTGCGACGACAACGACATCTTGTGCCAGGGCCGCGGGTCGGCGGCGAACTCGGCGGTCTGCTTCGCGCTCGGCATTACCAGCGTCGACCCGATCTCGCACCACCTGCTGTTCGAGCGGTTCCTGTCCGAGGGCCGGGACGGTCCGCCCGACATCGACCTGGACATCGAGCACCGCCGCCGCGAGGAAGTGATTCAGTACGTCTACCGCACCTACGGGCGGAACCGGGCCGCCCAGGTGGCCAACGTGATCTCGTACCGGCCGCGGATGGCGTTGCGGGACGCGGGCCGCGCCCTCGGGTTCACGCCCGCCGACGCCGACGCCTGGGCGCGGGAGATCGGGCCAGGCCCGGCCGCCGAAGGGGAAGCGCTGCCGGGCGGGGCGCCCGCCGCTGTGAAAGAGCTGGCGGCCCGGATGCAGCGGCTGCCGCGGCACCTGGGCATCCACTCGGGCGGCATGGTGATCTGCGACCGGCCGGTGGGAGAGGTGTGCCCGGTGGAGTGGGCCCGGATGCCGGGCCGCACCGTGCTGCAGTGGGACAAGGACGACTGCGCCTACGCCGGCCTGGTCAAGATCGACCTGCTCGGCCTGGGCATGCTGGCCGCGCTGCACGACTGCTTCAACCTGGTGACCAAGCACCACGGCGAGCACTGGACGATGTCCTCGATCCCGCAGGAGGACCCGGCCGTCTACCAGATGCTGGCCGAGGCGGACACGGTGGGCGTGTTCCAGGTGGAGTCCCGGGCGCAGATGGCCACCTTGCCCCGGCTGCGCCCGCAGCAGTTCTACGACCTGGTCATCGAGGTCGCGCTGATCAGGCCGGGCCCGATCCAGGGTGGTTCGGTGCATCCGTACCTGCGCCGCCATGACGGTCTCGAGGACGCGGCCATGCCGCACGAGTCGATGCGCCCGGCGCTGGGCAAGACGCTGGGCGTGCCGCTGTTCCAGGAGCAGATGATGCAGCTGGCCATCGACTGCGCCGGGTTCACGCCGGACGAGGCCGACCGGCTGCGCCAGGCGATGAGCGCCAAGCGCGCCCCCGAGCGGATCGAGGAACTGAGGCAGCGGCTGCTCGACGGGATGGCGGAGCGCGGCATCGGCCCGGCCGTCGCCGAGGACATCTACGTCAAGATCCTGGCCTTCTCCAACTACGGGTTCCCCGAGTCGCACGCGATCAGCTTCGCCTACCTGGTCTACGCCAGCGCGTGGCTGAAGCGGTACTACCCGGCCGCGTTCACCGCCGCGCTGCT
>Ga0207674_10006278_pt1 | contig 14006 bp, 10 predicted proteins | sample KBSCornC72_FD_184303 | JGI IMG/M metagenome (GOLD analysis project Ga0207674, IMG submission 184303) | Corn rhizosphere microbial communities from Kellogg Biological Station, Michigan, USA - KBS Corn C7-2 (SPAdes) (version 2) | ecosystem: Host-associated > Plants > Roots > Rhizosphere > Soil ... | reverse complement strand
GGCTTCGATCTCCGCCAGGATCGTCGCGGGATCTTCGAGACGCGGGTCCTCCTGTGTGATGACAAAGAAATCGGCATGCTTCGCCGCCACCTCCGCGAGGCGCGGCCGTTTCGTGCGATCTCGCTCACCCGCGCTGCCGAACACCGCCATGAGGCGGCCCTTCGTCAGCGGGCGCAGCAGCGCCAGCACTTTGTCGAGCGACTCCGGCGTGTGCGCGTAATCCACGATCACGCTGAACGGCTGTCCGCGGTCGATGCGCTCCATGCGACCGCGCACCGGCCTCGCCCGTTGCAGCGCCTCGCGCGCCTTCGTGAGTGGTACGCCTGCGGCGAGCCCCGCCGCGATCGCGGCGAGCGCGTTGTGGACGTTGAAGCGTCCGACGAGGGGAAGCGCGATGTCGACCGTCTCGCCGCGCGCTTCGACGCGCACGCGCGACCCATTCGCGTCGGCGGCGAGGATCGTGCCCTGCACGTCGGCATGCGCGTCGATGCCGTAGGTCATGACGTTCGCGCCGCCGGCACGGTTGACGAGATACTGCCAATGCGGGTCGTCGGCGTTCAGCACCGCGGTCTTCGGTACCCCTTTGTCCGTTCCCTGGCCGAGCATCTCGAAGAGGATGCCCTTCGCCTCGAGATAGCTCTGCAGCGTGCCGTGGAAGTCCAGATGCTCCGGCGAGAGATTCGTGAAGACGGCGATGTCGACCTCGGTGCCCCGAAGCTTCCGCAGCGCCAGCGCATGGGACGTCGCCTCGAGCACGCCCCAGGTCCCACCGGCGACGAGAAGCTCGGCGAAGAACTCCTGGATCTCGACCGCCTCCTGCGTGCTCTGTCGGGTGTCGTTGGCTGAGATGTGGTCGGCGATCTTGAAGTCAACCGTCGTCGCGAACCCGGTACGCTCGCCGCCCGCCTCGAGCACGTCGGACACGAGATGCACGGTCGTCGTCTTTCCGTCGGTGCCGGTCACGGCGACGAGCTTCAGCTTTCGCGTTGGATGCTCGAAGACTTCCGCCGCCAGATCCGCGAGCGCCGCGCGGCTATCGGCAACGACCGCGACGGGGACCTTTGATCGCAGCTTCCGCTGCGCGACGAGAGCGACCGCGCCGCGTTTCACCGCTTCCGCGGCGAAGTCATGTCCGTCCCGGTGGAATCCCTCGATCGCGACGAACAGCGAGCCGGGCGCGACCTTGCGCGAGTCGTAGGTCACCGCGCGTACGTCGAGCTCCGCGGCACCTGGTGGCACCGGCACGTTCGCGCTCTCCAGCAGCGGGCCGAGCTTCACGTCGACTAGCCGCGCACGCGGCCAACGACACGCAGCGCAGCTGTGTAGGCCGGCTCGGCCAGCAGATACGCGCGGTACGCGAGCGTTCGCGGTACGGCATCGTGCGCGCCGACCCAGCGTCGGGCCACGCCCCCAAAGCCGCGTTTGAACAGATACGGCCCGTACATCGGATCGTCCTTTCGCTCGACATCGGTCGGGATGCCGCCGAGGTCGAAACGCTTCGCGCCCTCCCGCTTCGCTCCGATGATGCACTCCCACAACAGGACGTACGCGGCATGGCTCTTTCGCGCCGCTTCGTTCGTGGCGCCGGTCTGGTAGACGACCCGCTCGCCACAGCGCCAGGTCATCGCCCCCGCCACGGGCGCGTCGTCGACGTACGCCAGACGGAGAGTCGCAAGACGCGCATCGATCAGCGCGCGCCAGAGCGACTGGTAGTACTCCCAGGTACGCGTGATGAACTCCGCGCGTTTGCCGGTGAGGGCGTAGAGCTCGTAGAACGCGCGCAGCTCCTCGTCATCGCTCACATCGCGGACCGCGACGCCGCGCTTCGGACCCTGCCGCACGCTCCAGCGTGTGTCCTTGTCCATCGCCGCCAGCAGTCCGTCCTCGTCTGGAGCGAGGTCGAGCTCGAGTGTGGCGAGCACCGGCTGGATGTCCTGCGAAGATCGGATGAAGCCGGCAGCCTGTAGCGGCTCGGCGGCGAACTCCGCCGTGAGCTCCGGATCGACCTTGAGGAACACCGCACCGCGCTCGCGTGCGAGATCCGCTAGCTGCACGAGCACGCGGCGCAGACCCGCGGTGTCACCGGCTGCGATGATCGGACCGCGCGGAACGTACCCGATGCGCTGGCCCGCGAGCGCGTCTCTCCACAGCACGAGCGCGAGAGGCAGCTCGTCTCCGACACGCACGTACTCGGCTCGCCATCCCTGCCGTTCGCGCAGCGCCGCCCACACCGTGGACTGCATCACATGCCCCCATGGAGAACGCACCGCGGCGTCGTCCCAGCCGCGCGGCGGTTCCATCAGGCGGCCGAGCGCGCGAGTCGCCGTCGCGCCGCGAGCTGCCACAGCGGATAGAGCGCCTTCCGGACCGGCGTCTCGAGCGCACCGATCCACTCGACGACCTCGCCGCCGTATCCGAGCTTGAAATTCTCGACACCGGCGAGCGGGTCGTCGGCGCTGTCGGCGAGGCCGTACATGTCGTAGCGGCGGACCCCGAGCTGTCGCATGCGCAGCATCGCGCGCCATTTGAGCAGATAGAAGGGACGGGCCTCGGCGTGAGCTCCGCTCCATCCGCCGTAGAGCTCCCACGCGCGGTCAGCCATGCGTACCAGCAGCATCGCCCCCGTGTCCTCATCGCCGATGCGCGCGAACATGAGCAGGGCGCGGTCGCCGAACGCGGACAGCAGCGTTTCGAAGTACTCGCGCGAGCGGATCGCGAACCGGTCGCGCTGTCCGACCGCGCTCAGCACCTTCATGAACCGGTCGACATCGCGCGACTCTTCGGTCACGACGGCCGCGCGCTCGGCCTTGTGGATGTACTGGCGCGTCTTCTTGCGCATCGCCGCGAAGAGCTCCTCGTCTCCCTTCGTGAGATCCATCAAGAGGGTGCGCCGCGGCTGCACGAATACCGGCGACGCGCTGATCCCTGTACGCGCGAGGCTCGCTCGGATGGCGGGGTCGTCAGGAGCCTCCGGGTCGCACAGCAGACTGGCGCATCGCTCGCGCGCGAGCGCCTCGCGGAGTGCCGCGATCGCCTCGCCGAGGTGCTCCGGCGCGACCAGCGGACCGCGCGGCGCATACGCGACAGAGAGACCGAGCGGCAGCGGCTTCAGCAGCACCTGCGCGACGCCACCCTCGAGCACGAAGCGGCGGACATTCCAACCTGTGGCCGCCTTGAGCTCACCCCATCCCGCCGTTTGCAGAACGTGCGGCTGCCCCGTGGCGAGCACCAGCTCATCCCACCGCTGGACGTCGTTCTCCGTCGCGACCGTCGCCCTCAGGCGAGGTTCCCGCTCGTCACGCGGCGTCTTTGCCAGTTGCTTCTTTAGGGGCCGCCTCCGTGCCCGGCAGCAGGCGCGCGGTGAAAGTGCATTCCGGGTAGCGCTCGCACCCGTAGAACAGCGAGCGCCCGCGTCCTCGGCGCTGGACCAGCTCGCCCTGGCCACAGAGCGGACACGTGACGCCGGTCTTCACCTGCGTCTTCTTGATGTACTTGCAGTCCGGGTAGCCGGTGCAGCCGATGAACGGTCCGAATCGACCGCGACGCCGCGCGAGCGGCTTGCCACAGTCAGGGCACATCTCGCCTTCGATGATCTCGAGCTGCTGTTCCTGCTGGCCCTCGAGCGGCTCGGAGTAGTCGCACGCGCCTGGCGGCTGCGGCTCCCCCTTCTTCGTCCTCTTGAAACCGGTGCACGAGTAGAACCGGCCAAAGCGTCCGAGCTTGATGATCACCGGCCTCCCGCACTTGGGACAGATGCGGTCGGTCTTCTCCTCGGTGATGTCCGACTTCTTCACCGACTTGGTCTTCTCTTCGACGAGCTTGATGAACGGCGTGAAGAAGTCACGCACGACCGGGACCCACTCGGTCTCGCCCCCGGCGATCCGGTCGAGGTCGAGCTCCATGCGCGCGGTGAACCCGTTGTCGACGATGTCCGGGAAGTGCTCTTTCAGGAAGTCGGTCACGACGAACCCGACGTCCTCGGGGATCAGCGCGCGACCTTCCTTGCGCACGTACTTGCGTCCGGTGAGCGTCGAGATGGTCGGGGCGTACGTCGAGGGACGGCCGATGCCGTGCTCCTCGAGCGTCTTCACCAGCGACGCCTCGGTGAACCGCGGCGGCGGCTGCGTGAAGTGCTGCGCCGCGTCGAGCGCGAGGAGCTTCAAATCCTCGCCGGCCACGACCTCTGGCAGCGGCGCGATTTCCTTCTCCGGGTCGTCGGTGCCCTCCGTATAGACGCGGATGAAGCCGTCGAAGGTCACGCGACGCCCGTTCGCACGCAGCACGTACGGGCCGGCGTCGACGTCGAGGCGCGTGTTCTCGAACTTCGCGGGCGCCATCTGCGACGCGAGCGTCCGCTGCCAGATCAGCGTGTACAGCTTGAGCTGGTCGGGCTTCAGGAACTTCTTCACATAGGCGGGCGTGCGCGACAGGTCTGTTGGACGGATCGCCTCATGAGCTTCCTGCGCACCCTTCGAGCGCGTCTTGTAGTGACGCGGCTTCTCGAGCGCGTACTGCGGGCCGAATTCCTTCGTGATGACCGTCTTCGCCTGATGCAGCGCGCTCTCGGCGACGTGCAGCGAGTCGGTGCGCATATACGTGATGAGACCGATCGGCATGTCGCCGAGCGAGACACCTTCGTACATCTGCTGGGCGAGGACCATCGTGCGCTTCACGGAGAACCCGAGCTTGCGCGATGCGTCCTGCTGCAGTGTCGAGGTCGTGAACGGCGGCGCGGCGTTGCGCGAGCTCTCGCGCTTCTCGAGGCTCTTGACGATGTACTTCGCGTCCGCGAGCGCCGCGCGATGCTTGTCGGCCGCCTCGCCGGTCGTGATGTGGATCTTGTGACCCTTGTGCTGGATGACCTCGGCGGTGAACGACTCTCCGGCATGGTTCGCGAGGAGCGCCTCGATGCTCCAGTACTCCTCGGCCTTGAACGCCTGGATTTCGCGCTCGCGGTCGACGATGAGGCGGAGCGCGACCGACTGGACGCGCCCAGCGGAGAGGCCATAGCGGATCTTCTTCCAGAGGAGCGGCGACATCGTGTAGCCGACGAGCCGGTCCACGACGCGGCGCGCCTGCTGCGCGTTCACCAGGTCCTGGTCGATCTCGCGCGGATGCTTGAACGCGTCGGCGATCGCCGCGGGCGTGATCTCGTGGAACGTGACGCGGCGCATCTTGCTCTTCGCGCCGCCGATGATCTCGGCCAGGTGCCACGCGATCGCCTCGCCCTCGCGGTCGAGGTCGGTGGCGAGCCAGATGTGCGGCGCGGTCTTCGCTTCTTTGCGGAGAAGGCGCGCGTGCTTCTCGGAGTCGTCTGGGATGACGTACTCCGGCGCGAATGTCTTGAGGTCGATCCCGATCTTCGATTTCGGCAGGTCGCGGATGTGGCCATACGAGGCCTCGACCTTGTAGCCGGGACCGAGCATCCGTTCGAGTGTCCTGGCTTTGGTGGGTGATTCGACCACCACCAGGTCCTGTTTCGCGTCCGCCAACAAACCGCCGCCTTTCACATAACGAAAAGCGCCCTCACGGGCGCCCTACCGCTCCTACCACTTTAAATGTCCCGGCTAGAGGCCCTGTTCCCGAAGGGCCTCCCGGAGCTCTAAAGGAGGTCTTCGCGCTCCTCGCGGCGGAGGTGGTCGACGACCTCTTTCACCTCTTCGGCATGGTCTTTCGAGGCCACCAGCAGGGCATCCGGCGTGTCCACGACGATGAGGCCCTCGACCCCGACCAGGGCCACCATCTTCCCCGGAGCCCAGGCGTAGTTGTCGCCGGCGCCGATGGCCACGTGGCCGTCCGACGACCAGTTATCGGAGTGCTGGACGATGGACGCCAGCCGGCCCCAGCTCCCGACGTCGTGCCAGCCGATGTCGGCGGGCACCACCGCGACGTTCTTGGCTTTCTCGAGGATCCCGTAGTCGATCGTGGTCTTGTCGGTCTCTTCCCACACCTCAGCGAGCACGCTCTCGTAGCGCGGTGAGCCGACGGCGTCCGCCAAAGCGTGGAGCGCCTTCGCGGTCGCGGGCAGATGCTCCTCGAACGCTTTCACGATCTCCGCCACGCGCCACACGAACATCCCGGCGTTCCAGTAGTGGCCACCCGCCGCGATCATCTTCTCCGCGGTGTCGCGCTTCGGCTTCTCGATGAAGCGCTTCACGGCGTGCACCGGGAGCCGTCCCCCGAGATCGAGCTTGTCCCCCGCCTCGATGTATCCGAAGCCCGTGTCGGGACTTTCGGGCTCGATGCCGAGCGTCACGAGGTTGCCCGCCTCCGCCGCGGCCGTCGCGGCCACGAGCACCTCGCGGAACTTCGCGCGGCGCTCGATGACGTGATCAGAGGGCAGGATCGCAACGACGGCCTCCGGATCGAAGGCGTGGAGCGCCGCCATCGCGAGACCGATGGCTGCGGCGTTACCCCGCGGGTATGGCTCGACGACGACGTGGTCAGCGCGGAGCTCGGGCAGCTGTTCGTGGATCAGCTCGCGGTGCTCCGGCGGCGCCACGGCGAAGATGCGCTCGATCGGAATGAACTCGACGACGCGCTCGACCGTGTCCTGCAGCAGAGTGCGGTCACCAGTGAGCGGGAGGAACTGCTTCGGTTTACCCCGCCGCGAGAGAGGCCAGAGCCGCGTGCCCGCCCCGCCGGAGAGGATCAGCGCATAGAGCCGGGGCAAGACGCCTAGCGCCCGAAGTAGTCGAGACGCATCGCATGACGGACCTCGTGGAGCGTCGCGGCCGCCTCGCGCCGCGCGCGCTCGCTGCCGGCCGCGAGGATCTCGTCCACGAGATTCGGCTTCGCCGCAAGCTCCGCGCGGCGCTCGCGGATCGGCGTGAGGAACTTCTCCATCGCGGCGAACAGCTTCGCCTTCACTTCGGCATCTCCGACCTTCCCCTCGCGATAGCGCGACTTGAGGTCGTCGATCTCCGCCCTATCGGTGTTGAAGGTGTCGTGGTAGACGAAGACCGGATTCCCCTCGACGCGGCCCGGTGTGTCGGCGCGCACGCGGTTCGGGTCCGTGTACATCGAACGGATCTTCTTCTCGACGGTCTTCGTGTCGTCGCTGAGGTAGATCGCGTTGTCCAGGCTCTTCCCCATCTTCTCGCGCCCGTCGATGCCCGGAAGGAGCCCCATGTCGGGGATGAGCGACTCGGGCACCGGGAAGACCGGCGCGAAGAGCTCGTTGAAGCGTCGCGCGATCTCCCGCGTGAGCTCGATGTGCGACTCCTGATCGCGACCGACCGGTACCAGGTCACCCTTCACGATGAGGATGTCCGCGGCCTGAAGGATCGGGTAGCCGAGAAGTCCGTACGTGGGCTGCGCGAGGCCGTGATCGCGCAGCTGGTCCTTGAGCGTCGGAATCCGCTGCACGCGTGGGACCGAAACGAGCATCGAGAAGTACAGGTGGAGCTCGGGGATCTGCGGCACAAGCGACTGAAGGATGTAGGTGACCTTCTCGGGATCGACGCCGACCGCGAGGTTGTCGAGCACGTCCTCGCGGATGTTCTGCTCGATCTCGCCCAGACCGTCGAGCTTCGTCGTGAGCATGTGATGGTCGGCGACGAGGAGGAACGTCTCGTACGAATCCTGAAGCTTGACGCGGTTCGCGAGCGTCCCCACGTAGTTCCCAACGTGCAGCCGACCCGTCGGGCGGTCGCCCGTCAGGATGCGCTTTCGCGTCTGCTTGGCCGCAGGCGCGGTCTTCGGAACGCTCACTTCCGCGGTCATGGGACCGTCATCCTAACGTGCGCGCCAGCTCGTCGGTCACCAGTCGCGCCATCTCATCGCGCTGTCCGACGAAGAAGTGATCCGCACCGCTCACCTCGCCGATGCGCGCGCGCACGAGACGTTCGCGCAGCTCCGCCGCGGTGCCGAACTGGTCACGCTCCGCCGCGACGACGAAGGTCCCGTCAGGCACGGCGGGGAGATCGTTATCGCGCCCGGTCACGGATCGAAGCGGCAGTCCGACGAGCACGAGCGCATCGACATGGCCGCCGGTCGATACCCAGCGCAGTGCCATGAGCGCGCCGAAGCTGTAGCCGACGAGGCCGATCGGCAGCGCCGGTGCGATGCCGCGCGCGTGCGCGACGGCGGCCCCGACGTCGTCCGCCTCTTCTCGTCCACCCGTCCAGGTCCCCGCGCTCGCACCGACGCTTCGGAAGTTGAATCGCAGCGCGTACCAGCCTCGCTCGGCGCAGGCACGGGCGATGGTCGCGACGAGGGGATTGCGCATCTCGCCGCCATGCGTCGGAAGCGGGTGCGCGATCACGACGATCGCGCGTGCGTCGGTGTCGGGCACGCGAAGCGTCCCCTCGAGCCGGCCGTCGATGCGCTGGGCTTCCTCCCGCATCGGACCAGTGTCGGGGAACCCGCGCGAGATGCCGTTGTATAGGCTTTCGATATGCGCGTTTGGGCCGCTGGCATCGCGCTGCTCCTCCTCGCGGGTGTCGCCTGCCAGCCCCGGCCGACGGCGCAGGCCTCGCCACCGGCCCCGACCTCCGCCGCGGTGGCCAGCCCGACCGCGACACCCGTGCCGACGGCGACCCCAGCGATAAGCGCGGCGCCTCAGAGCGCGCAGTGCGGCCAGCGGATCACGACCGACTTCGTCCTCGCGAACGACATGACCTGCACCACGGACGCGTTCGTCATCAACGCCGACAACGTCACGCTCGATCTTGGCGGCCACACCCTCACCGGCCCGGGGATGGGCCCGCAGACCTGGCCGCAGCCGCAGCTCGACAGTGTCGGTGTCCGCACCGGCGGACACACCAACGTGACGATCCGCAACGGCAAGATCAGTCAGTTCTCCACCGGCATCTACTTCGTCGACATGGAGAAGTCACGGATCGAGGACGTGACGAGCGAGCGCAATCGCTTCGGGTTCTATTTCCACGCGTCGAAGCAGAACGCCATCCGCCGCTCGACGGTCGTCGCGAACATCTACGGGCTGCACCTGCAGGACGCGAACGACAACCTCATCGAAGGCAACAACCTCATCCGTCAGACATACAACAGCCCGGGCGGCTTCGGCATCTACCTCTACCGGAGCACCGGCAACCGCATCATCGAGAACACGATCGAGAACAACGTGAATTGGGGCATCTGGTTCAGCGACGCGAAGGGCAACACCATCTTCCACAACAACGTCTCGGGTAACTCACCGCAGGTGAGCGACAACAACCCGGACGCGAACCAGTGGTTCGATCCCGACAAGAAGGAAGGCAATTGGTGGGCGGACTACAAGGGCACGGACGCGGACAAGGATCACATCGGCGACACGCCGTACGGGATCCTCGGTCCGGGCGGGGCCGTCGACGCGTACCCGTTCGTGGAACGTGACGGCTGGAAGAAGAAGGCCGGCGCGACGATCGACCACTACCAGCCGCCGCTCGCGCGGCCGGCGCGCGAGGTGCGCGTTGTCGTCATCTCTGGTGGGGCGGTGGGGGTCGCGAGACCGCACGACGCACAGATCGCGACCTCGGCGGTGCGGGCGACGTCCGCTGCGATCCAGACCGATGGCCGCACGCTGCTCGCGCTTGATGGAAAGACGCTCACGACGTGGGACCTGGTCGACGGCGAGACGAGCACGCGTACTGTCGCGATCGACAACGGCATCGTCGGCGCCAACCGCGACGGCGTTTCGGCGCTCATCGTCGGCGCGCGCGGCGCCCAGCAGATCGACCTCAGCACGGGACAGCAGGAGTTCTTCGATTATTCGCACGCGCCGCAGGAGCTCGCGCCGAGCTACAAGCACAACCACATCTTCGTCGCCACCCCGGGCGGGATCGATCTCCTGTACCTCAATCTCGGCGGACGGACCCCCTACACGATCCCGCTCGATGGCCCGGCCGGCGCGATGTCGATGAACGGCTCGGGCACGCGTATCTACACCGCGATCCGCGGCAAGAACGTCATCGACGTCGTGGACACCGAGCAGTACGCGGTGGTGCAGCGGATCTCCATCGACAGCGAGGCGACCGCGATCGCGGTCTCGCCACGTGAGGAGGCGCTGTACGTCGGCACCGCGAACGGCGTCCTCGCGATCGACCTCGGAAACGAGAACATCCGCTCGCGCACGGCCTTCCTGGGGTCGGTGGTGGACATCGCGATCTCGCCGAACGCCGATGAGCTCTACGTTGCGCTTGCGGGCCTCCAGCATGCGGTCGCCGTGCTCGACACCGCGACGCTGAGAACGGCGAACATCATCCCGCTGCAGGCTGACCCTACGAAGCTACTCGCCGCTACGTACTGAGATCGCGACGGCCCGCGGTCGTCAGGCCATCGCTCGCTGCCCGTGGACCAGCCGCTGCCGCACTGCGTCCAAGGTCGTTGGCTGGGTTCGTTCCCAGACATGCTCATCCACTGCGCCAAGCGGGCAGACCGCCCGCTCGCCTTCGTTGATCGCGACCTCGCTCGAGATGATGTCGGGGTGCGCGCGGTGCTGTGGATTCCGACAGAGAAATGCTATGGGTGCGCTCATTTCACTCCTCGTGCCGTCACTCCCTGGTTAAGTACGGCTTGCGCTAAGTGAAGACCCGATCGTGTAGACAGTCATGACGATTCGGTCATTCGTTCGGCGACCTAACGCCTCCGGTAGCGTCCGTCCAATGTCTGGGTGACCTGGGCCGCGAGCGTCAGTCGCATGAGCTGGTCCGCGAGCTCGACCTCGGTCACGCCCAGTCGTCGACGTAACGCATCGGCGTCGAGATCGCCGCCCGAGAGCGCGTCGAGGATCGGGTCAGCGGGTGAGGCGACCGCGGCCGGACCTCGGAGGCCGAGCCCGTGCAACAAAGCAGCGGCGCTCACGAGTGCTCTCGCTTCTCCTGACGCGATCAAGGCATTCGTGCCGGCCGATGCCACGGAACCGAGCGGACCCGGGACCGCGAAGACTGGTCGCCCGAGACGCCGCGCCTCGCCGGCAGTGATGAGCGCGCCGGACCCTTCCCCCGCCTCGATCACGACGACAGCCTCCGCGAGTGCGGCGATCGTCGTGTTGCGCTTCGCGAAGGCCCACGGCTGGGCGCAGAAGGACGGTGGATACTGCGAAACGAGCGCGCCGCCGGCGCGGATGCGGGGCACGAGTGGCCGACGGCCCCGCACCGTGGCGAGGAACAAGGTGATCCCTTCACCGAGCACCGCGATGGTGCGCCCACCGCCATCGAGCGCGCCGCGATGCGCCGCGCTGTCGATCCCCTGCGCGAATCCCGATACGACCACGACCTTCGCCGCAGCGCACCAGCCCGCGATCTCGCGCGCCACGCGCTCGCCGTATCCGGTCATCCGTCGCGTGCCCACGATCGCCACCGACCGCGCGACGAGAGCCGTCTCGTCGCCGTCGATCCACAGCGGGTCGGGTGGATGCGTGAGGTCCCGGAGTCGTGAGGGATAGTCGGGATCGGACGGCTCGACGCGGATCACGCCTGCGCGCGGAGCATCAGCGCGAACGCGAGATCACTGGTCCGTATCTCATCGCTCGCCCCGAGATCGGCGATGGTGCGCGCGACGCGAAGCACGCGGTGGAAGCCGCGCGCCGACAGGCGGCGGCCCCGCATCGCTTCGGCCGCGAGTGTCTCGGCCTCCCGTGCGAGACGGCAGTGCCGCCGCACCTCCGCGACGGAGAGCTCCGCATTGCACGTTCGGCCCGTGCCGGCAAGCCGCGCGCTCATGCGGTCGCGCGCCGCGATCACGCGCTCGCGAACCGTGCGCGAGGACTCGCGGCCGTCCTCTCGCAGCTCCTCGTACGCGATGCGTGGCACGTGAACGCGTAGGTCGATCCGGTCGAGCAGCGGACCGGAGAGACGAGCGTGATAGCGGTCGACCGCATCCGGCAGGCAGGTGCACTGCTCCGCCGGATCGCCGGCGTGGCCGCACGGGCACGGGTTCATAGCCGCCACGAGCGTGAAGCGCGCGGGGTACGTCGCGGTCGTGCCCGCACGTGAGAGCGTGACGGCGCCTTCCTCGAGCGGCTCGCGGAGCGTGTCGAGGACGGAGGGCGAGAACTCGGCGAGCTCGTCGAGGAACAGCGCGCCACCGTGCGCAAGGCTCACCTCCCCCGGGCGCGGCGGCGAACCGCCGCCGACCAGAGCGAGATGCGACGCGGTGTGATGCGGAGCCCGGAACGGACGCGCACCGAGCAGCGGACGCTCTGGATCGATCAGGCCCGCGACGCTGTGGACGGCGCTCGCGACGATGGCCTCGTCAGGATCGAACGCGGGCAGCAGCGACGCGATCGCGCGTGCGAGGAGCGTCTTGCCCGTTCCCGGCGGCCCGACGAACAGCAGGCTGTGACCACCCGCGGCCGCGACTTCAAGCGCGCGCTTGGGCGTCTCGTGCCCCGCGATGTCTGCGAGATCGACGGCGTGCGGTGGTCTCGTAGCGGGCGGTGGCGGCGGCGACGGGGCCTGTCGCACGCGACCCTCGACGTGTTCGACCACGTCTCGCAGAGACGTGAAGCCGTACGTCTCCGCACCGAGGGCGGCGCCTTCCGCTGCGTTCGCTTGCGCGACGAATGCGGTCGACACGCCGGCGACGGCCGCGCGGCGGACGCGTGCCATGACGCCTCGGACGGGTCGCAGCGTTCCATCGAGCGCAAGCTCTGCGAGGCACAACGCTTCCGGGTCGCGCGTGAGCTGACCCGTCGCGCGCAGCACGCCGAGAGCGATCGCGAGATCGAAACCGGTGCCCTCTTTGCGCCGCTCGGCAGGTGCCAGATTGACGACAACGCGACGCAGCGGAAACTCGAACCCCGAGTTGCGGATCGCCGCGCGCACCCGCTCGCGAGCCTCCGACACGGCGGCGTCCGGCATGCCGACCACGGTGAACGACGGGAGTCCGTTCGCCACATCGGCCTCGACCGTGACCATTGCGCTCTCGAGCCCCCAGAGCGCACAAGCGGAAACGCGCGCGACAGAACGTGCCGCATGTTGCGGTGCGACGGCCGTCGACATCCGTCGCAGCCTTCATGGGGGAAGGCCCTGGCGGTAGCCCACTAGAGAGCGGTACCGCGGTACTGGTTCAGCGGCGCGCGCGAGCGAAGCGCGGCGCGGTGCGGTGCGGCGCGGCGCTCCCTCGACGAGCGTCTGCGCCCAGCGCGCCCGAGGGCACACGCGCGGTGATGAGCGGGCGCGCGTAGCCAGCAGCGAGGAGAGGGAGCGCCGCGCCGCGCCGCGCCGCGCCGCGCCGCGCCGCGCCGCGCCGCGCCGCGCCGCTCCCGCACACTACGCGCCGATGTCATGGCGGGTGGCCGGGATCCTCTTCGCCCTTGGCGTGCTGACGCGCATCCCGTTCCAGACCGACTACATGTGGGCGCACGACTCGGTGCTCTACGCCCGCGCGATCGAGCGCTTCGATCCGCTCGATCAGCGACCGCAGGCGCCCGGCTACCTGTACTACGTGCTGCTGATTCGCGCGATGTACGCGCTCGTCGGCGATCCGAATCGGGCGATGACGATCGTGAGCCTGGTCGCCGGTGCCGCCGCGGTCGCGCTCCTCTATCTATTCGCGGCGCGGCTATACGACGAGCGCACCGCGCGCGCGAGCGGCGCCTTCATGCTCACCGCGGTCACGTTCTGGACCTACGGCGGCGTCGCGTACCCATACACGCTCCTGGCCGCGCTCTCGATCGGCTGCGCGATGCTGTTCTGGCGGGTGCTGCGCGCGGAGAGTGGTCGCGGGTGGCACATGCTGCTCGCGACGGCCGCTTACGGCATCGCGATCGGGTTTCGCACCGATCTCGCCGTCTTCCTTGCTCCGTTATGGCTGATGGCCGCGTGGACGACGCCGCTGCTGTGGGCGATCGGCAGCGCGGCGCTCGGGGCCCTTCTCGTGCTCGTGTGGTTCTTCGCGTCTGCCGCGGCCGACGGCGGTGTGAGCACTCTCCTCGAGGCGATGCGCGTCCAAGGGAAGTTCGTCGACGAGCGTTACAGCGTCTTCGGCGCCCTCGGTCTGCGCGCGCTCTATGGCAACACGTACGAGCTGGCGCGTTTCCTCGGGCGCGGCCTTACCTTCCT
>Ga0207674_10006275_pt1 | contig 14009 bp, 13 predicted proteins | sample KBSCornC72_FD_184303 | JGI IMG/M metagenome (GOLD analysis project Ga0207674, IMG submission 184303) | Corn rhizosphere microbial communities from Kellogg Biological Station, Michigan, USA - KBS Corn C7-2 (SPAdes) (version 2) | ecosystem: Host-associated > Plants > Roots > Rhizosphere > Soil ... | reverse complement strand
CAGCAAGGACGCGCGGGCGAGCGGCGAAAGCGAACAACGGCTGTATGCGCTCGACGCGTGGCGCGAAACGCCGTTCTATACGGATCGGGAGCGGGCGGCCCTTGCCTGGACTGAGGCGGTCACCAAAATTAGCGAAAACCATGCACCGGATTCCCTGTACGAAGAGGCGCGGCAACGTTTCAGTGAAGAAGAACTGGTGAATTTGACGCTGGCGATTGTAACGATTAACGGCTGGAACCGGTTGGCGATTAGCTTCCGAGCGGTTCCCGGGGAATACCAGGCTGACGCGGGCCGAAGATCAAGGGAAGAGAAGGAAGAAATTCTGAGGAGATGAAGCTATGAGAGTTTTCGTAGCAGGTGCGAGCGGCGTCATCGGGAGACGACTGATTCCGCTCCTGGTACAGCACGGTCATACGGTGACTGGAATGACGCGTTCGGAGAACAAGGCCGCAGGAATCCGTTCCGCCGGCGCCGACGCGGTGGTAGCCGATGCGTTAGATCCTTCCGCTGTCGCGATCGCGGTCACACGAGCGAAGCCGGAGGTGATGGTTCACGAACTGACCGCGATTCCGGCAGACTTCGATTTGCGCAAATTTGCAGAACAATTCAAACAGACGAACCGGCTTCGCACAGAGGGGACGGATCATCTTCTTGCGGCCGCCAGACTGGCCGGAGCGCGGCGGTTCGTGGCGCAGAGCTACGCCGGCTGGCCCTACGCGCGGGAGGGTGGTCCTGTGAAGACGGAAGACGACACGCTCGATCCGAATCCTCCGGCGGCGTTTCGTGAAACGTTACGGGCGATTCAGCACCTGGAATCCGCTGTGCTTCAAACCGGCGGAATTGAGGGTGTTGTTTTGCGGTATGGGGCATTTTACGGACCGGGAAACGCGATCGGCGAGGGCGGCGGGATGTTGCATGAAATTCAGTACCGTCGCGTCCCGATCGTCGGCGGAGGAAGCGGAGTTTGGTCGTTCATCCACATCGACGACGCCGCGCGTGCAACGCTGGCGGCGGTAGAACGCGGAAGGCCCGGCATTTACAACATCGTAGATGACGATCCGGCGCCGGTGTCGGAGTGGCTCCCCATCCTCGCACGCACACTGGGCGCGAAGCCTCCGCTGCGGCTGCCGGCGTGGGTTGCGCGGCTCGTGATCGGCGAGCACGGAATCGCGATGATGACGCAAAGCCGTGGCGCGTCGAATCAAAAGGCGAAGAATGAGCTTGGCTGGGCGCCGATGTGGACCAGTTGGCGGGAGGGATTCCGAGACGGGCTTGCGGAATCCGTGACCACCAGGCGCACCGTAGAACGGCAAGAGATCGCGATTTAGGAAATCCTCAGATGCGCTGCGCTTGAGTTGATTCCTACCATTCGCTACACATGGCCGCCGAGAAGCTGGCGGAGTTGACCTATGCGTAGCCGACCGGCGGCAAATTCCGAATTCACTTCAAAAACAGAACTGGCTTTGCGACGTGTGAGACCAACTGCGTAGTCGCGCGCGGGGGGAAGGCGGCCCTTGACACGAATGCGGCATAGGTGTAGTGTATGCGCAACTAGGTTATTAAGCTTTGTTAATCGGGCCGGGGTGGCCCAGTTAAAAAAGGAGAAACGTAATGGGATTCAGATTGCTGCCCAGTTCGCGGCATGCCGCTTTTTTGCAGGCCGTCCTTATCATCGCATTAGCGCCGGTTCTTCTAGCTCAGTCGGCCGGCACCGCGGGACTAACAGGAACGGTTACCGATCCGTCCGGCGCCGCAGTACCGAACGTAACGGTCACCTTAACCAGTAACGATACGAATCAGGCTCGAACCGCTACGACGGCTAGCGACGGAGAGTATAAGTTTACCCTGCTGCCTCCCGGCGGCTACAAAATTCGCTTCGCGGCGAATGGGTTCAAGACCGCCGAAGTCACCATGGTGACGCTCAACGTCACGGAAACGCCGGTCCTGAACCGGACACTGGAAGTCGGAGCGCAAAGCGAGCAGGTGACGGTGGAGGCGGCAGCAGAGACTCTGCAGACCGCGACGTCCTCGCTCGGCACCACGATAGGCGCGCGAGCGGTGGTGGAATTGCCGCTCTCCGGCCGCAATTTTACGCAGATCATTGGATTGTCGGCGGGCGCGAGCGCCAGCGTGGGAAATGCGACCCAGTTTGGCAAAGGCACCGCGGATATGTCGGTGAACGGCAATAACGCCGGCCAGAACAACTTCCAGATCGACGGCGTGGCCATCAATAACATTGCCAACGCTGGTAGTGCGAATGATTTCGGTATCTACGGCGGCATCGGTATCCCCAACCCGGATTCGCTGCAGGAGTTCAGAATCCAGACCTCCACTTACGATGCCAGCTACGGACGCAACCCAGGCGCGAACATCAACGTGATCACCAAGTCCGGCACCAACACCTTTCACGGGACAGCCTTCGAGTTTTTCCGCAACGCTCAGTTGAACGCCAATGACTTTTTCTATAATCGCGACAACCCCAATAGCAAAACTACCAAACAGGTGCTGAACCAAAATCAATTTGGCGGCGTTCTCGGCGGCCCCATCAAGAAGGACAAGCTATTCGTATTTGGCAGTTATCAAGGTACGCGCACGCGCAACGGCGTGGCGACGCAAGGAAACGCAACGGGCGTAAATCTGCCTCCGATTCCAGATGGCGATCGCACCACTCCGGCCTTCTTGAAGGCCTTGATCGCGGCGAACTGTAAAACGCCAGCCTTTGGACCCGGTCTCAGTTGTTCGGCCACCAGCGTCAGCGGTCCTGGCATGAAGATCCTGCAACTGAAAAACGCCGATGGCAGCTTTTACATTCCGAGTACCGGGGGAGTGCCTAAATCCACTTCGTTCAGCATCCCGGCTCCGTCCTCAGAAGACCAGGTCCTGGTGAACGGCGACTACCTGATCAACTCGAAGAATACCTTGGCCATGCGGTATTTCTACAGCCACGATCCGCGCACCGTTCCCTTGATTAACCTGGCATTCTCCAATCTTCCGGGTATGAGCGACAACCAATTGTATTCCAACACCAACGCGGTTTTGAAGTTGACCACCATTTTTAGCAGTACGTTTTTGAACGAAGTGCGCGGCTCGTTCCAGCGTAATCTTTCGACTGCCACGCAAACTCAGGTTCCTGGTTCTTCTCCCCAGGCGCTGGGCATCAAACCGTTGGTCAATCAATACACCACTCCTCCTCCTCTGTCGTTTATTATTAACAATTTTGGAATATTTGGCACACTCGATCCGCAGTTTAGTCCCACTAACCAATTCCAGATTGCGGATCAGATTTCCTGGTCGCGCGGCAAACACACTATTCGCGCCGGCTTTGAAGTCGAGCGGACCCAATGGAACCTGGTGTTTGGCGGCTTAGGGCAAGGCTGGATGTTTATGGGGAGTTTCAATAATCTGTTAGCCGCGGACACACCGGGGAACCTGCTGTTCTGCCTTTTCTGCGTGCGCAGCGGACCCGATGGAATCATCCACGCCTATCGCTTGCCGAATATGAATGCATTTGTGCAGGACGACTGGAAAGTCAGCTCCAAGCTAACGGTGAACGTCGGCGTTCGTTGGGAGTACAACGGGACGCTGAGCGATAAGAATGGCAATTTGACGAACACCTGGCTCAGCAAGCTGGTTCCGAACTCGCAGGTACCGAATGCACCGCTCGGTGTCGCGGCAAATTATGCGGGGTATGTGGTGCCCAACAATTTCGACACCAAAACCTGGGGCGCCGCGCCGAACGGTGTTTTCGTTTCGGACAAATCGCTGCCCACGCGAGAAGGTCCGCCGCTGAGTAACTTCGGCCCGCGTATCGGCTTTGCGTATCAAGCCACCAGCAAGCTGGTGATTCGTGGAGGAGCGGGGTTGTTTTATGACCGCGTGGGAACGGATCGTTTCGTGCACTCGGTGCAGGAGGGGAATCCTTACGCGGCCACGGTCGCCTTGTCGCCCACCTCAACCATCTCCAATCCGTATCCCGCGGATCCTGCCTATGGAACCTTTGGACAGCGTTGGGCCAATTTGGCCACGGGTGCAAACTCGGGCCTCAACCACGTATTCCTGGATGAGGTGATACACACGCCGTTAGTCCGCCAATACAACGTCAACTTTCAGTATGAGTTTGCCCCCAGAACGCTATTGGAAGTGGGATACGTGGGATCGAGCGGCATCAATCTGACCGACTATAACCATAATTACAATTCGGCCTACATTGCAACACCGAGTCACCCCATCAATGGCGTTACGACTACGACCACCCTCAACCGGAATTTGCGTGTTCCGTATTTAGGCTTTACTACGAATGGTCTGCAGGGAAGCGCTTTCGACGGCATCTCCAACTACAACAGTTTGCAGGTGACTGTACGCAAGCAACTTTCACATGGTATTTCGCTGCAGGGCGCCTATACCTGGAGCAAGTCGCTCACGAACATCTATGAGACCACTGCCAACAGCAACGATGCCAACAATCTGGCGCAGCAGTACGGACCTTCGGACTTCAACCGGCCCCAGCGCCTAGTAATCAATTACAGCTGGGATCTACCTTTCGGCAAGCACAGCGGTGCAGCCGGCAAGTTGCTGGAAGGCTGGAATCTGTCGGGCGTGACCACCGTTCAGAACGGCGTCGCGCTTACGCTGATCGATAGTCGTGGCGGTACGGCTTTCAATGTCTCAGGCACCACTATTCAGAACGGCTACAGCCGTCCGCAATTCGGTCCTGGTAAGACCTTCGCCGATATGGTGAGCCCGGGCGACATCAAATCGCGGCTGGGAGGAAACAGCGGCGGGCCGGGCTATTATAACGGGCCCTCACTCAGCGATGGTAGTCCCAATCCGAACAGTGCCTTTGCGCCGCCTCCGGTGATTGGCGACCCGGAGCCAGTGGTCAACCCGGTTACGGGCATAACTTCGCAACAGAGGGTCGCGACCGCATACGGCAACGCTGGCGTGGGTATTCTGCAAGGGCCGGGCCAATTCAACTTTGACGTGGCCTTATTGAAGAATACGCGGATTACGGAGAACAAATTCGTGCAGTTCCGAGCGGAGTTCTTCAATCTGTTCAATCACGCGCAGTTCGCCAACCCCACTGCGCCTCCGGGCGGCCAAGTAAACCTGATGGACGTGAACACACCGAACGGGAGTTGGATCACGGCCACCAGTGTGAACCCACGCGTCATCCAGCTTGGCTTGAAGTTCATTTTCTAGAGGGCTAGACGCGAATCGCAAAACCGGCGAATGAGCTCCCGAGCGGAGGTCGTTCGCCGGGGCGGTCCACCGAGGTTTTCCATGAAGCCAGCAAAATCGGGTGCGATCCTTGGGGGAGAGCACATCATCCACAAAGGGATCCGCACGGGATACAGCGATGTTTCACGGAGAGATCTATTCTCGTCTCCCTTGCCCCCCCGTCCCAGAAATCTCGCCTTTGGGCCTTTCCGATTGGACTTGGGATCGTACCGCTTGTTTCGCGATGGCCGGGAAGTCGTATTGAGGGCCCAGGCCTTTCGTGTGCTTGCCGTGTTGGCACGAACCATAGGAGAGCCCGTCAACTACGAGCAGATGGCCCTTGAGGCATGGAACGGCGCCCCGGTTTCCCGTCATGCGGTGGCCGTGACCATTGTGGAGGTGAGAAAGGCCCTGTTAGAGTACGGTTCCTGGATACGATACCGGCGAAGACTGGGTTTCTGCCTGGAAATACCGAAATCTGAGAACCAGGTAGATGGGGCCGAAATCCAGGCGTTCGAACAACGATTGGCAGACGCCTTGAGAGCCAATGACGTTGACCGCATTAGGGCGGCGTACGCTCCCAATAAGATCCCGTTTCTCTTAGGCGCCCGTTCCTTGCCTCCATCTGTCGGGACCGAGGCTTACAGCAGGTCGTGGGATTACCCAGCTCTGCCAGGGCCCATGCGATTTGAGTGTTCGACCGAGGGCAACCTGGGCTATGCCCACGGTACTTTTAACGTAACCGCACCCGGGAAACATGGAACGAATGCCGTTCTCCCTATGCAGGTCACTCACATTTTGCGTAAGATAAACGGCAATTGGATGATCGTTCACGAGCACGTGTCGTTCCCGTTTGCGCCGTCGAGAGATGAACTGATCTAACCTTTAGTCTTTCTGAGTCCGGGCCTACAATCATGTCGAATCGCATCGAGCGACGTTAGTGGTTTGAAAACGTAAGGGAAAATCGTCGGCCGCAGTGATTTGAACTCTGGGACTTTCTGGTCCCGATAGTGTGGGGAATTCTTGGCATGAATATTGCTCTAGACCCGGTACTGAAACCGCTCTGAAGACTATCGCATCCAACAGATGTGGAGGTTAGTATGAAGGCCATCGCGGGGATAAGTGCTAAGCACATGGCCCTCCTTGACCAGTACCGGATGGCGTTGAGCCTCTGGAGCGAGACCCGGGCGTTGTACGTGCCGGAGGCCATGGAAATTGTGCAAGCCACAAAGCACCTTGAGGACCTTGAGCACGAACTGGTGCTGTGCGACATGCCGGCGTTTGCTCCGAAAGACTCGCCCGCTTCGGATAACCCCATCGAATTGCTTCCGCCTTCGGTATAACTTGTGAAATATTTGGTTTCGGGAACTGCCCGCGTTGTTGGCGTAGAGCCAGAGCCACGGGAAAATGGTCGGGGCGCAGAGATTTGAACTCTGGACCTCCTGGTCCCGAACCAGGCGCTCTACCAGGCTGAGCCACGCCCCGAAGACTCTTTATTATAGCATTGGGCTTCCGCATGTTCTCATAGAGGTTTATGGAACAAAGCATGCAAGCCCCATTCACGCTCGAAGGCAAAGTCGCGCTAGTTACTGGATCGGGACGCGGTATTGGGCGCGCAGTCGCCCAAAAGCTAGCGGCCTGCGGCGCGTCGGTCATGCTTACTGACATTGACGAAGGGCCTGTGCGGGAGGCGGCCGCAGACACCGGCGCGCGCGCTGTGTGGCTCGCGGGGGATCTCACGGCGCCCGAATTCCCCCAGAAACTGGTCGACGCCACCATCGCCGCCTTCGGCTCGCTGGACATCATTGTCAACAACGCAGGCTATGTCTGGGACAACGTCATTCAGAAAATGACCGACGAACAGTTCCAGGCCATGCTGAACATTCATCTGGTGGCACCCTTCCGCATTCTCCGCGCCGCGTCTAGTTTCATCCGTGAAGCGGCCAAGCGCGAAGCCGCCGAGGGGCGCCGCGTCATGCGCAAGGTGGTGAACATCACGTCGATCTCGGGCGTCGACGGTATCGCCGGACAGGCTGGCTATGGAGCAGGGAAGTCCGGCATCAACGGACTCACTAAAGTGCTTGCCAAAGAGTGGGGACGCTACCAGGTGAACGTGAATTCGGTGGGCTTCGGTTTGATCGATACGCGCCTAATCCAGCCCATCGATAAAAATGCGCCACCCACCATCGAGATGGCCGGACGGCAGATTCCCGTGGGTGCGCCACCCGCGTTCCTCGAAGCCGCCAAGGCCGCTTGCCCGCTAGGAAGGCTCGGTACTACCGAGGAAGCAGCTGGAGCCGTCCTATTCTTTTGCTCGCCGCTATCGGATTACGTATCTGGTGAGATCTTAATCGTCAGCGGCGGGGCTCGCGGCTGACAAAACTGTTGCCGCGAATAAAGAACCGTAACGGAAGGTCCGCCGCTTTATTGATGCCGATCCGCGGCGATGTGGCGATGTCGAATTTTTCGTCGCTCGCTGGAGCGTGTATCGTAAGCGGCCCCCGCGTCAGGTCCGCTCCATAGTGTTCCAGCGTGATTCCAAGAGCGCGTGTGAGTTTGCCGGGGCCGTTGGAGAGGTGGATTACGCCCGCCAGGGGCTCCGCCGCGCGAATCAGCACGCAGCCAGCGACGCCTTCGCGTTCCGCCACAACGTTCAGGCAATAGTGCATGCCGTAAATCAAGTAGACATAAGCCCGTCCCGGCGCACCGAAGATGACGGTGGTACGCGGCGTCGGGCCGCGCGCCGAATGCGCCGCCGCATCGTCGGTCCCTAGATAGGCTTCGGTCTCGACGATGCGCGCCGACGCTGCGCCGTGGCGAATGACTTTGCCGAGCAGATCGCGCGCCACCTCCACCGTGGGCCGCGCATAGAAAGATCGCGGAAGCCGCACTAGAGTTCTAGCTTCCCCCGTACCACCATGTCTTTCAGCTTGAATTTGTAGCGCACGGTGGCGCGTCCAATTTCACTCGCCACTTCAACTTCTTGATCCTCCAGCGTGATGCGCGTGGAGCGGGGGAACCCGATCAGGACATCCACTGTGGAACCGACAGCCAGGAAGTCCACGGCAACCGGACGCAACGGTTGTTTGCCCCTCACCGTCAAGGTGCTCTTCTCCGCGATGCTCTGCTTCGCCTGGTCGCCGCCGCCCGCGCTTACAATGGAGCCAGCCAATCCTGAGACTGCGATTACATAGATCGAAGGCTCCTCCGTCAGAAACTTCTGCGCCTCCGGTGAGATCGCCACGTTATCGCCGTACTTCCCTAGCATCTGGGCCTGCCGCAGCGGCAGCGCACTCTGCCACCGGACGATCACCGGGACGCCCACCTGGCTTTGCGGGCCCGGATCGAAATCGCTAGGAGCGCTGCCCATGCGTCCGGCTCCTCCTGGCTCGCGTGCTTTGGGTACGCCTGAGTCGTTCGACGATGCGTCGCCGATAGGTGGTTGTCCGCTTCGTCCTTCCGCTGCAGGCGTTGCACTGCCAATTACTGCCCTAGCCTGCCGCGCCCACGGCGAGTTATTGAATAATTTTTGTACATCCTTCTGGGTCCAATTTTGAAAGGGCTTGGCTTCCCACACATCGGCGGCCGACACAATGGCCGGCGCCAGAGCAGCGAAAAGAACAAGTTTATTCACGAGGGCAGTGCGCATACTACACTAGTTAGTTTCGCATGCGATTGTTCACCGCGATTGATATCCCCAGCGATTTGACTGAGGCTCTGCGCTCCTTTGTGAGCCGTCTGCGGCCGACTGCCAAGATCTCGTGGAGTCCGGTTGAGAATCTACACGTCACTACCAAATTCATCGGCGAGTGGCCCGAACAGCGATTGGATGAGATGAAACGCGCACTGGCTTCCGTGCCCGTTCCCGGCTCCATCGAAATCGCGGTGAAGGGTTTAGGCTGGTTCCCGAACGCACGCCGGCCGCGCGTTTTCTGGGCGGGCGTCGAGGGCGGCGAAGCGCTACGGACCTTGGCGCGGGCTACGGACGAAACCGTCGCGGAGCTGGGTGTCCCGGTCGAGAAGCGTGACTATGCTCCGCACTTGACGCTGGCGCGAATTCGTGAAACGGTGGCACTTGACCGCCTCCATCAAACGCTCCAGTCTTTTCCGGCGGGCTGCGGTTTCGATTTTGGTTCTTTCCGCGCCACACAATTCGTCTTGTATCGTTCCGCCGGCGGCAGATACACGCAACTCGCAGGGTTTCCTTTGGCTTAAATTATGTCCGGACTACTTGCGATTGTCATAGCTTACCTGCTGGGCGGAATCCCTTTTGGGTTCCTGTTGGTGAAACTCACGCGCGGAACCGATGTACGCGAATCGGGCAGCGGCAACATCGGAGCGACCAACGTGCTTCGGACCACCGGCCGTGCCGCTGGCGTAGCGACGCTGGCGCTCGACATCGCCAAAGGCTTCGCGGCCGTTTGGCTCGCCGCGAAACTCACCGATGACGCTCCTGAATGGACTAGCCTCGCGGCACTGGCTGTGATGGCCGGCCACGCCTACCCCGTGTTTCTCAAATTCCAAGGCGGCAAAGCTGTCGCGACTTTCATCGGAGCCTTCGCCTATCTGACGCCGCTTCCGCTGGCTGCCGTGCTGCTGTTGTTCGTAGTCGCAGTCGCGGTCACGCGTTATGTTTCCGCGGCTTCCATCCTGGCCGCAGCAATGTTTCCCTTTGGTGTGTGGATGATCCTGCATCCTCCCGTCCAGGTGACCTTAGCGGCGTTCCTTGCCGGGGCCTTCATTGTGTACCGCCACAAATCCAACTGGTCGCGCTTGCGCGCTGGTACGGAAAACGTGTTTTCATGGGGACGCAAGTGACTCTATCGATCCTTGGCGGCGGCAGTTGGGGCACGGCGCTTGCGATCGTGCTGGCGCCGCGTTTTGAACGCCTGCGCTTGTGGGTGTTCGAGCCTGACCTTGCTGCCCGTATGATCGCTTCCCGCGAAAATGACGTATTTCTGCCGGCACTGCGTCTTCCGGAAAACGTCGAGATCGTCTCCGACCTGCCGGCGGTGATCGATGGCGCCGGTATTTTGTTGGGCGTCGTGCCCTCTCATTACGCGCGTTCCTTGTATGAACGAGTTCTTCCCACCCTGAACCCAACGACGATATTTGTCAGCGCGACCAAGGGTCTGGAAAACGGAACATTGCTGCGCATGTCCCAGGTGCTGTGCGAAGTGGTACAGCCGAAGTTCGAGCCGCGAATCGCCGTGCTCTCCGGCCCCACGTTTGCTCGCGAAGTTGCGGGCGGCGAGCCCACTACCGTAGTGGTTGCATCGGCGCACGCCGCCACCGCCGCCGCAGTCCAAACCGCTTTTTCGGGACCCAGCTTTCGCCTCTACACCAATGGCGATCTGGTGGGCGTCGAGATCGGTGGAGCGCTCAAGAACGTGATCGCCATCGCTGCCGGAGTGGTGCAGGGCTTGGGCCTGGGCAACAACACGCAAGCAGCTTTGATCACGCGAGGTCTGGCGGAGATCACACGCTTGGCGGTTGCCATGGGCGGGCAGGCGACCACGCTCGCCGGACTCGCGGGTCTCGGCGACCTGGTGCTTACCTGCGGCGGTGAACTGAGCCGCAACCGGCGCGTCGGCATCGAACTCGCTCGCGGCCGGAGCCTTGCTGAAATCACTGCATCCACGCCGATGATCGCCGAAGGTGTCGAAACCTGCGGTGCAGCCGTTGCCCTGGGAGCGAAACATGGAGTGGACCTGCCGATCATTTGCCAGATGGATGCGGTGCTCCACAGCGGCAAAGATCCCCGCGCTGCCATTCGCGACTTGATGGAGCGGTCGCTTAAGGGCGAGTAGCTAAACGCCCTTGACGCGGCGTACTTCCGCCGCGAGCGCCGGTGCGATTTCGAACAGGTCGCCGACAATCCCGTAATCCGCGACCTCGAAAATCGGCGCGTTAGGATCTTTGTTGATCGCGACGATAGTCTTCGCGCCTTTCATGCCCACCAGGTGCTGAATCGCGCCTGAGATACCTACAGCGATGTAGACCTTGGGAGCCACGGTCTGTCCGGAACTGCCCACTTGACGCTCCATGGGGAGCCATCCCGCGTCACAGATGGGCCGCGACGCCGCGAGCTCCGCGCCAAACGCTTTCGCGAGGTCCTCCACGACGGGAAGGTTGGATTGTTCTTTGATTCCGCGTCCCACCGAAACGATGATTTCCGCTGCAGTCAGGTCCACCTCGCGCGCTGCCTCGCGGAACGGGGCTTCCGGCTTCTGCCGGATCTGCTCGGCGCTTAGCGCCGGTGCGAACGCTTCCACCGACGCCGAGCCGCTTTCCAATGCATCCGCGCGCCACGCACCTGCTTGTAAGGAGGCGAACACCGGACCTGCGCCGCTCACCCGCACATCCCCACTCAGCTTCCCTTGAAAGAATTGGCGCACCAGCGTCAGCGCTCCAGCGTCTACGCGCGCTGCGATCACGTCGCTAACCAACACTTGCGAAAACCGCGTGGCCAGTTTGGGTGCGAAGTCACGCACCTGATAGGTATGCGGGAACAGCACTAGCGTGGGCTGAGCTTTTCGAATCAGCTCTTCGATCGCCGCCGTGTAGCCGTCCGCGGTGTAGGAGTCCAGTAGGGCATGCTCCACTACCCACACTTTCGCGAGCTTCCTGGTGGCTGCCTCATTCGCCAGCGTGCCGATTCCTTTGCCCACCACTGCCGCTTCCACCGGTTGCCCCAGCGCCGCGCCCAACTGCTGGCCAGCGGCCAGCGTCTCCCAGGACATGCGATGCCATTGGCCGCCCTGCTGCTCGAGAACCACCAGGATACTCATAAAACCCGCACTTCGAATTTCAATTTCTCGACCAGTTGAGCCGCCGCTGTCTTAGCGTCGCCTTCGAAAATCTGCGTCTGCTTGCTCTTCTGCGGAAGGTACACTTTTTCGATACTCGCCACGGCCGCAGCTGGGACGCCCAATTCGGCAGGCGTCACGCTGCGGATCTCTTTGCTCTTGGCCTTCTTGATGCCCATGAGTGTCGCGTAGCGCAGCTTGTTGGATCCGCTCTGCATGGTCAGCACAGCAGGCAAGGGCATCTCGATGTGTTGAAACCACCCATTCTCAAGTTCGCGTTTGACGCGGATGGTGCCTTCGCGAACTTCCGCCTGCATGATGATGGTCGAATGTGGCACGCCCAGCAACTCCGCCATCACCACGCCGGTTTGCCCGGAACCCAAGTCGTCCGATTGCAAACCCGTCAGAATCAAATCCGGTTTTTCCGGCGCGACGGCCGCGGCTAAGAGTTTTGCCACTCCCAACGTGTCGAGTGACCCCAGGTCATCCGCCGCAATATGAATGGCCCGATCTGCGCCCTTGGCCAGCGCTTCGCGGATCGTCTGCGCCGCGCGCTCCGGGCCGGCGCACAGCACCACTACCTCGCCGCCGTGCTTTTCCTTCAATTGCAAGGCCTCTTCGAGCGCGTAAGCGTCTGGCTCGTTAATCTCGAAGCTCAGGTCAGACTCGTCAATCCATTTCCCCGATGAATCGGGATGCAAGGGCGAGTCGCGCAACGGAACCTGCTTGATCGCGACGAAGATTTTCATGGCCTCTTGAAAATCAGACAACCGTTGGTGCCCCCGAACCCGAAGGAGTTCGACAGCGCATAGTCGATCTTCATCGGCCGGGCTTTCCCGGGAACGTAATCCAGATCGCACTCCGGATCGGGATGATCCAGGTTGATCGTGGGTGGTGCAATCTGATCGCGAATCGCCATTACCGTAATGCCCGCTTCGAGTCCCCCGGCGCCGCCCAGCAGATGGCCCGTCATGGATTTCGTAGAACTCACCGCAACCTTGCAGGCGTGTTCGCCAAAAACCCGCTTGATCGCGAGCGTCTCAATGCGATCTCCGACGGGCGTCGAAGTGCCGTGCGCGTTGATGTAATCGATCTGATGCGGCTCGATTCCGGCGTCGCGTAGGCAGTTGCGCATTACGCGATAGGCCCCGTCACCGTCTTCGGAAGGCGAAGTGATATGGTGCGCGTCACCGGACATCCCATAGCCGGCAACTTCCGCCAGGATATTCGCGCCACGCCGCTTAGCGTGTTCGTATTCTTCAAGAACCAGGATGCCCGCGCCCTCGCCTACGATGAAGCCATCGCGGTCCTTGTCCCATGGCCGGCAGGCATGCGCCGGATCGTCGTTGCGCTGTGACAGCGCGCGCATCGCAGCAAACCCGCCGATCCCCATAGGAGTCACCGCCGCCTCAGTCCCTCCGCAGATCATCACGTCGGCATCGCCGTATTGAATGATCCGGAAAGAATCGCCGATCGAATGCGCGCTGGTAGTGCAGGCAGTAGCCGTAGCCGAATTCGGACCCTTGGCGCCGGTGCGGATCGAAACATAGCCCGACGCCAAATTGATGATGGTCGCCGGAATGAAAAACGGGGAGATGCGCGATGGCCCTTTTTCGAGCAGGATCTTATGCTCACGCTCGATCACTTCGAATCCGCCGATGCCGCTGCCGATGTACACCCCGGTGCGCTCGGCTTCCTCGCTGTTCGTCACCTTGAAACCCGAAGCCTGGTATGCAAATTCACTCGCCGCGATGGCGAACTGAATGAAGCGTCCCATTTTCTTGATTTCTTTTTTCTCGATGTAGAGCGCCGGATCGAAGTTCTTCACCTCGCCGGCGATACGGCAATTGAAGTCGGTGGGGTCAAACGCGGTGATCGGCGCGATTCCGTTGTCGCCTCTCTTGATCGCTTCCCAGACCGGCTCCGTGCCGATTCCAACCGAAGTCAGCATGCCGACTCCAGTGACTACAACTCTGCGTGACA
>Ga0207674_10006273_pt1 | contig 14012 bp, 12 predicted proteins | sample KBSCornC72_FD_184303 | JGI IMG/M metagenome (GOLD analysis project Ga0207674, IMG submission 184303) | Corn rhizosphere microbial communities from Kellogg Biological Station, Michigan, USA - KBS Corn C7-2 (SPAdes) (version 2) | ecosystem: Host-associated > Plants > Roots > Rhizosphere > Soil ... | reverse complement strand
CCCCTCAGGTTCGAGAACCCCAGGGTTTCCACAAACCATTCGATCTGTGGAGTGCTTGTGCTCTGTCCGTCCGCGTCCTTTATGGGTCGCCCCGTCTTTCCTGGTTCCCGGCCATGGAGCAATCAGAAGCCGGACCAGTCCCCCAAATGTCATCTCCTCAAACAGCAGCGCCGCCGCTACAGGCAACAGCGCTGCTCCCACTCCACTCACCGCATCAGCCAGTAGACTCATCGCCGCCCTCCTAGTTCGCTGCCGCTAAGGTTTCATTTGCCACTTCAGAGGTGGTAGTCACCGGATACGCGCTTGCCACCACAACCGGCTGCTCCACCATGGCCGGCTTCTGCTCACCGAATAGCTGCGCCGTCTCCTCATTGCGCTGCCCGATTAGTTCCACGGTGTCGCCCACGTGCACCATCTCGTACATCTCTTCCAGATCTTTCCGCGCCATCCGGATGCACCCGTGCGAAGCAGCTTTGCCGATCGACTTTGGTTCGTTGGTCCCGTGAATTCCGTAGCCCTTAATGCTCAGCCCCATCCACCGCGTTCCCACCGGATTTCCCGGCCCCGGCTGAACAACCTTCCCCTCGTGCTGGTAGACCGGATTCTTCACGCGACGATGAATCGTGAACGTCCCCACGGGGCTAGGTGTTGATGGCTTGCCAATCGCGACTGTGTAGACTTTCTTTACTTGCCCGTCTTCCACCAGCGCCAACTTGCGATCTTCCAGGCTGACCACGATCGTCCGCTTAACCTGGGCAGTCTCGACCTGAATCATCGCTGCCGGCGCGTTCGGCTCCTGCCCCATCGCCTCAACCCCGAGTACCAACGTCGCGCTCACTGCCACCGCCCATCTGCTCAGTCCGTTCGCTTTCATCGCGTCCCCCATCCGGTGTTTCATCTCTCAACACCCAGACAGATTGCAGGCCCCATGCCAATTGGCTTGTCTTGAAAACAAATCATTTACATGTCGGAAGGCAGCTAATTTCGTGTATCCAAGAACACGCATGTGTCACGCCTGACACGCTTCGTCTGTTTGAGAGGCGGGTGCCCCTTAGTCGGTCCTGAGCCTGTCGAACGATCTCGCTTCTGAGAAAGGCCAGCGCACCGCAAAGTACAAACGATCCCCCAACGATCAGGCCTGTTATGTTGGCTCCAGTGACTCCCCGCATCACCATCGCCATCGACACCGGCGGCACCTTCACCGACTGTGTCTACCGAGTCGCAGGCCGCACCGAAGTCCTCAAGATCCCCTCAACGCCCAATGCCCCGAGCCGCGCCATCCTAGACGCAGTTCGCAGGATCTGCACCTCGCACCCAGCCGGAAAGCTCGAAGTTCGCCACGGTACCACCGTCGCGACCAATGCGCTCCTCGAACGGAAAGGCGCCCGCGTCGCCTTCGTCACAACCGCCGGTTTTGAAGACACCCTCGCCATCGCCCGCCAGGCTCGCCCCAACCTCTACGACTGGAACGAGCATCGGCCCGCACCCATCACCGATCTCTGCTTTGGCATTCCCGAGCGCGTTGCGCCCGACGGTTCGGTGCTCCTCGCCCCCAAAAAATCCGACCTCGACGATCTATGCTGCCGGATTCGCGACAGCCGGGCCGAATCCATCGGCGTCTCGCTTCTCTTCTCCTTCGCAAATCCTGCTAACGAACAGGCCGTCCGCAAAGCCCTTCTGTCACTCGGCTTGCCCATCTCGCTCTCCCACAAGATCCTCCCGGAGTTCCGCGAATACGAACGCGGCAGCACAGTGGCTCTCAATGCCTATCTCGCTCCGCGAATGCAGAGCTACATCCGCTCGCTGGAACGCGGCCTGTCCCGACGCAACGCAACCCTCAGCATCATGCAGTCGTCAGGAGGAATTCTCTCCGCTGCGTCGGCCGCCTCTGAGCCCGTGCGCACCATTCTCTCCGGTCCCGCCGGTGGTGTCATTGGAGCGCTCAGCGTCGCCCGAACCGCTGGCATCGATCGCATCCTCACATTCGACATGGGAGGCACATCAACAGATGTTGCTCTCCTAGACTCCGGTAGCGAACCACCCACAACCAGCGAAGGTCAGGTGGAAGGACTTCCCGTTAGCGTCCCCATGCTCGACATCCACACCGCCGGTGCCGGCGGAGGTTCACTAGCATGGATGGATTCTGCCGGCGCATTACAGGTCGGTCCGCAATCGGCCGGAGCAGACCCCGGTCCCGCATGCTATGGCCGTGGCGATCAGGCCGCAGTCACCGACGCGAATCTTCTTCTCGGCCGGCTTCATCCAGATCACTTCCTGGGCGGAACCATGTCCCTCGATGAACCTCGCGCACGCCAAGCGCTTTCTGCCATTCCTACTAGCGCGTTCGCGGGCCCCGAACATCTCGCAGAGGGCATCATCCGCGTCGCTAACGCCCGCATGGAATCAGCGTTACGACGCGTCTCCGTCGAGCGCGGATTTGCTCCACGAACCTTCACGCTGCTGGCGTTCGGCGGAGCCGGTCCGCTTCATGGATGCGCACTCGCACAATCGCTCGGCATCGGTCGCGTTCTCATACCTATTGCTCCTGGTGCACTCTCCGCGTTGGGCATTCTCGACGCAGATCTCCGCCGTGAGTTCTCCCGCACCGTCATGCTCCCTCCCGGTTCCCCATCGATCGACGAAGCTTTCACTGCACTGGAGTCCGACGCCCGCGCCGCGTTCGCTTCGGAACGTACCCAGCTCATCCTCCATCGCTCCGCGGACCTCCGCTATCAAGGTCAGGGCTATGAACTCCGGGTCAACTGGTCCGGCAATGTCGTCGCCCGCTTCCATCAAATGCACGCACAGGCGTACGGCTACGCTGATCCCGCGCGTTCTGTCGAAATCGTCACTCTGCGAATCCAGGCGATCGCTCGCTCACCCAGGCCTCGTGTAGTCCGTGTGCGCCTCGGCAATCCAGAGGCTAGCCATGCGATCATCTCCAATCACCGCATCTTCGAAGACGGACGCTGGCGCAAAGCTCTCCTTTACGATCGATCGCAGCTCAGAGCTGGAAATCGCATCACCGGCCCCGCCCTCGTCATCGAGCTCTCCGCCACCACATATCTCCCCAGCGGCTGGGCTGCTTCTGTTGACGCACTCAGTAACCTGATACTTACGCTGCAACCAAGAGAACGCAGATGACCACCCACAACCAACTCGATCCCGCTGAAATTGCCGTCATCGGCCACGCGTTACACTCCGTTGCCGTTGAGATGGGAGCTGCGCTTCGTCGTACCGCCTTTTCGCCGAACATCAAAGAGCGTCGCGACTACTCGTCCGCCCTTTTCTCTGCCCGTGGAGACCTCATCGCCATGGGCGACGACATGCCCGTTCACCTCGGCTCTATGCCCATGTCCGTTGCCGCTGTCCTTGCCGGTCTCCAACTCGGACCGGGTGATGTCGCTCTCCTCAACGATCCATATCGTGGCGGTACACATCTACCCGATATCACGATGGTCGCGCCCGTCTTTCATCCCGGCCGTAAGCGCGCAGCTTTCTATGTGGCAAACCGCGCGCACCACGCGGATGTAGGCGGCATGTACCCCGGATCGATGGGACCTTGCCGGGAAATTTCACAGGAAGGCATTCGCATTCCGCCTGTCAAACTGATGCGCGCAGGCAAGATGGACAACCAACTTCTCGCCACCATCTTGTCCAACGTGCGCACGCCACGCGAGCGCGAAGGCGACCTCACCGCGCAACTCGGCGCATGCCGCATCGGCGCGACACGCATGCTCGAGCTCGTTGAGCGCTTCAGCTACACGCGTCTTCTGCAGGGCATGCAAGCGCTGCTCGCCGGCTCTGATCGTCTCATGCAAAACGTGCTCGCGTCGCTCCCCGCTGGCGAGTGGGAAGCCGAGGACCTCCTCGACGATGACGGCGTAGTTCCGGGCCCGATTGCCATTCGTGTGAAGATCACTATCGATCCGAAGCGCCGCCGCGCCGTCGTCGACTTCGCCGGAACAGATCCGCAAGTTCCCGGATCCATCAACGCTGTTTACGCCATCACATGGTCCGCAGTCTTTTACGTCTTCCGCTGCCAGCTTCCCCCCGGCGCCATCGCCACTGCCGGATTGATGCGTCCCATTAACGTCGTCGCGCCTGAAGCCTCCATCGTGAACGCCCGCCCGCCCGCTGCCGTCGCCGGAGGCAACGTCGAAACATCACAGCGGATCGTCGATACTCTCATGCATGCTCTCGCTCCCGCGCTTCCCGATCGCATTCCGGCGGCAAGTTCCGGCACAATGAACAATCTCACGATCGGCGGCATCGATCCGAGGCGCGGTTCGCAATTGGCCCAGCCTTACACCTACTACGAAACTATGGCCGGTGGCCATGGAGCGTCGCCGCAATCTGTCGGCGCCAGCGGTCATCACGCACACATGACAAACTCGCTTAACACTCCCATCGAAGCCCTCGAATATGCCTATCCCTTCCGCATGGTTCGTTACGCCATCCGTCGCAACTCCGGAGGGGCAGGGAAGCACCGTGGCGGCGATGGTCTGATCCGCGAGATCGAACTGCTCGGCGACGCGCAGGTCACACTGCTCGCCGACCGCCGCGTCACCGCGCCATGGGGACTCGCCGGCGGAAACCCGGGAGAAAAGGGCAAGACTGCCATCTTCGACAACAGCGAAGAGCAGCAATTGCCGGGCAAATGCACCCGGGAACTGAAATCCGGCGCCCGCATCCGCATCGAATCCCCCGGCGGTGGCGGATGGGGAAAAGCTGAAGGCTGAGAGCTGAAAGATCTGCTCCCCCTGTCACGACCTCGGGTTCCGATGCAGCACATGTTCCGCAACATCCGGCCAGAACTCGCGGAACGTATTTGTCATCGCATCGCGCAGAATTGCGTATCCCCATTTCTGCGCCAGCGCTCCAGCAGAGCTATCAGCGCTGGGATAGTACGTCCTCCCAATCTCCTGCGCAATGGCGCGCCCCACCAGTTCGGACGCATTCACAGTATTCTTTCCGTGATAGTTCGGCGTAATGAACACCCGGGTGGATGAATACGCCCCTCGCTTCCAGAGCGGACCCTCGCCCTTCGCATAATACCGCTCATCCTCGTGCAACACGGTCGGTAGCGCAAAAATCACCCAGTAGTTCCCGTCAGTCTTGTCCAGAAAGCCGCGCCAGTAATAGCTCCAGAATCCCGGCACACCTTTGCCGAACGATTTGTGTGTGTCCTCTCCCTCTGCAATCATCGAAGTCAATCCGACAAATACGAACGACGAATAATCGAAGCTGTTCTGCGTTGCGATCTTGAACGCCTGCTTCGCCGTAGGCGGCGGCGGAATCGCACCCGCACTTACGGCGCGGTAATTCGGCATGATGCCCAGAATGCGCTTCGGTTGCTGCTTTCGCTTCGGCGCGCCTTCGTTCGCTGGAGCTTGCTTCGAGTTGGGATCTTTCACCTGCGTCTGCTGCGGCTCCGGCGCATCCGGAAGGCTCGAAAAACTCGCTTCAATGCTAGTCGAGGAAACAGGGAACTCCGGCGCAGCCACAACCTTCTGTGAGAACGCCAGTGTGCTTGCGGCCAATCCGAAGCCGCACAAAACTGCCTTAAGGCAAAAATGCATCCAGTCACCAATTCCAGCGCATGCTGTTTGCTCTAAGTTGCCGAGGGCTTAGTTGAACGCTCTATGCGCACTAGCCTTCGGGGGATAACCGCGGAGCACCAACCTATATGTAATAAGTTGTGCTTCGAACAGGCTACTTGAAACTGCTGTAAACAGCGAGCCTTACCTCAGAACTGACCCTTCGCGGTTGGAGTTAGCTTCTTCAGAATGAACTCCTGCACCACCGTGCTCACAATCCGCTCGCCCGTGTCCAGAGCAAATCCAGTGAATACCAGGCTCGCTCCGCGATTTGATTCCGGATAGTACGCATTCGAAATCGCGCCCGAAATCAAATCTCCACCCAGGCTGGAAAAGTTGATCTCTCGCTTCCCGCTGTCTCCCCTGCAAACGAACGGCGCTGAGATCGCATGCATCAACCGCGACTTGTTCGATCCCGTTCCCTGATAAAAGTAGCGAGGATCCTGGTGTAGCAGAGCCGGCAAAATAGCGCCGCCGAACATGATATCTGTCACGCCGTCCGCATACACCGCGCCGAACCGTTCTCCATATCCCACGGCACCCTGCCGATAATTCGGCGTATCACCAGCCTGATTCATGGCTGCCAGTGTCGCTGCACCGATAATGCTTACCGGATCCGTTGCCGCCTTATACGCCATCTGGAACTTCAGCTTTGTCGTCAACGGAACAGCATTCTTCGAGTCATATACTACGTAGAAATTCGGAATGAATCCCAGCACGCGCTGCTGTTCTTCCAGCCGCACCTGTTGTGCCGCAATCTGTTCCGTCGACGAGTACACCGTTACAGACGACACACCCGCGTCGAACTTCAGCTTGATATCCGTGACTCCGAAGAACTGGCCCGAAGCCAGCATAATCGGCTGCGAGTTCCAGCTCTGAAATCCATTCGCCGTCACTGTAACACGATAAGGACCGCCGGGCTTCAGTCCTGCAAACTGGAAGAACCCTGACTCATTTGCAACCTGCGTCTGATGACCGGAGGGATCTGGTCCGTCCACCGCCACAGTAGCTCCCGGTATAAGATCGCCATTGGCGTCCGTTACAGTTCCATTAAGTTCAGCAGGTCCCGCATCCGGTGCGGAGGGCAGGGTTGCAGACTCAGTTGGGGACGGGTTCGCAGTTAATCCTGCACCCAGGCTCATGTTGCCTGCGCTCGTCACTGGGGTTTGTGCTCCAGCCGCAATGGGAATAAGCGCGGCAAAAGCCGCTGCAATGAGAAGAGAATTATGGCGCATCCATTCACCCACGAGGGAAATCGGTGCACCAGCCCGAACGTCTCATCAGGCCGCTCGACCAGGTACACCTGAGGGTGCATCCGCCACACATTCGGCGGCGGATGCGTCATCTCAAGGAGGTATTCTCCTTGGCAGTTAGACGTAGTTTGCCACCATTGGATTCAAAAAGCCGCCACTCAACAGTGAGTGTTTACTACTTTCGTCACTAGGCGGCGCCTCGCCGGCTCTTAAGTTCCTTGAGCATCAATTCGACTTTGTCCTCGTTTTCCAATGCCCGAAACTTGTCCTCCAGCGACTCCGGAGTCAGCACTTCCGTAGCTGCCGCATTCTCCGCTGCCGTTACGTGAACCTTGCTCTTCATACGGCCGATAGTGCTCTCCTGATCGTTCGCGACCACGTGTTGCGCCTGTGCGGCACGCCCCACAACTTTCGCGCGGCGATGCTCTGCGATCAGCATCTCGCAGTGCGCGCGTGTCTCCGCCAGTTTCTGCTCCAGCTTGCGCAGAACCTGCCGCAGATTATCGGCCTCATGCTTTTGATCCTCTGCCTGCGAATTGAATCCCACCGCAAGCTGCTCCTGGCTCAACGCCCTTTCCAGCGCGGCGCGAGCCAAATCGTCCTGATTCTTCTCGACGGCCAGCTCCGCCTTGCGATGCCACTCCGCAGCCTGTTGCTCATGTTCCGACTTCTTCTTTTCCAGTAGGTGCTGATCTGCAATCGCAATCGCCACCTGTGTCTTCACCTGCATAAGCTGGTTCTCCATATCCAGCACCACTTGTTTCAACATCCGCTCCGGATCCTCAGCCTTCTCTACAAGGTCATTCAGATTGGCTCTTAGCAGTGTGCTCACCCTATCCAGTAACGACATATGAATCCCTCCTCGCTTCTGAAACTCTGATCTCGAGATTGACGTTTGCCTACTTCGTTGGCGGCTTTGCCGTACCTGTCTTCGCGCCAGGCTTAGCCGCCGGTTTTGGCTGAGCAGGCTTGCTCGTCGGCACCGCCTCCGCCATCTCCTTCACCATTTCCTTTGTCATGGCCTGACTCCTCTGGCCCACTTTGCCCATCACCAGAGGCATGTATTCCTGTGCGATTACAGGCTGCGCGTCCAGCAGGTGCTGTCCCGCCGACGAGCCGTAGAACGTAATCAATCCCTCCACATCGTCTTTGCTCAGATGCTTCTGATAGATCGCAGTCATGTCCGTCAGCATCTCGTCCGCGGGATACAGTTCTATCGATTTCGCCACGTACTTGTTCATGATGGCCTGCATCTTTTCCCGCTGTTCGGGCGTCGGCCTCGATTCCGCCGGCATACCTTCCTCTGTCTGCTTCATCGCGGCCTGAATCTGCTGCTGCACCATCCCGGGAATCATCGTCTTCATCGATTGCATCTGTTGCTTGATCCGCATCACTTCGAACAGCTTCGCCAACTGATCCGAAGATGGTTGCTGATCCGAAGTTGTAGTTGCAGCCGGTGCTGCCTGCCGCGACGCCTGCTCTGCCATCTGTTGCGCACTCTGTCCAAAAGCACCGGCGCAAAAGGCTGCTCCTGCCACACCAATAATCACCGCGTTCCGAACTCTCAAGATCATCCCTTCCTCGCTTCCTTCCCACATTGGTGTCCTCGGCCCTCTCCCTTGATGGACCGCGGGTTACTCACCCAAATGCCGGGTGCCCCAGGTCTCCTTCTTTTGGAGACCTGGGATACATCCACGTCAGCATCTCAGTGCTGTTGCGCCGCATCACCATTGGTCTTCGGCTTGTCTTTGATCGCCTGGACACTGGACATCAACTGCTTGATCTCCATTCCGCTCAGTGCCTCAAATAGTGCCGGCACCTGCGCCGCGATCTTCGTCATGTCGCCGGTGATCTTGTTCACGCCGGCGGCTCCGTCGTTTCCAGTCGAGACGATGGTGATCTTGTCCACCTTCGCCAGCGGCTCCGCCATGGCACGGACAACATCGGCCATGTTCGTCAGCAACTTGTCCACCACCGCGGCCTGGTTCCACTCCTGGTAAGCCTCGGCCTTCACGTTCATCGCCTTTGCTTCCGCCTCGCCCTTCTGGAAGATGATGGAAGCTTCCGCTTCACCTTGCGTACGGATCGCGGCGGCGCGGCCCTCAGCTTCGGCGGTCAGACGGCTCTTCTCGGCAGCTGCCAACGTCTCGATCCGCTGCTTATTCACCTCGGCTTCTTTCAGGATCGTCGCAATCAGCTCCTTTTCGTGGCGCGTGATCTCGGCTTCCTGCACCTTGATCTGCCCTTCCTTCTCCACCTGCTGCACCTTCACCTGCTCAGCTGTCACCTGCTGCTGCATGATGTTGGTCTGGATCTCATATGCCTTATCGGCCTGCGCCTGTTGTCTGCGGCTCTGCTCCGCGAACTGCGCCTTCTTGATTTCAAGGTCGCGTTGCGCCTCTGCCTGACGCGCCTGCGATGCCGTTTCAGCAATCACGCGTTCCTGGTCCGCCTGAGCCTTTGCTACGGCCGACTCGCGCAATGCGGTCGCACGCTTGATCGCCGTATCGCGTTCTGCATCAGCTGTCGCCATTTCGGCATCTCTCTTGATGCGAGCAACATCCGGTTTGCCCATGTTGGCGATGTACTCGTTCTTGTCGCGGACCTCCTTGATCGTGAACGAAATCACTTCGAGTCCCATCTTGCTCATGTCTTCCGCGCAGGTCGCACGCATCCGCTCGCCCACCATCTCGGGCTCTTTCACAATCTGCTCAACCGTCAACTGGCCGATAATGCCGCGCAGGTGGCCTTCCATCACCAGCCGAATCAATCCCTCACGCTGCGGCGGAGTCTTCGTCAGAAACTGCTCGGCCGCTGTAAGGATCGAAGCCTGGTCGCTGCGTACCTTGATCTGCGCCACAGCCTCCACCGTTACCGCGACACCTTGCTTCGTATAGAGATCCTGCTGCGGAGCCACGTCGAAGCTCATCAGCTCAAGGCTCAATTCGCGACAGTTCTCCACCATTGGGAAGATCACCGTGCCATGTCCCTTGATCACGCGCGGTCCGCGAAATCCATACACAACCAAGGCTTCGTTCGGGCCCGCCTTACGGTACATCCTGGCCAGAATGCCCATCAGGAAGATCAGCGCTAACACTCCCAGACCGACAAAGAGGATCATTTCATTCGTCATTCGATCCCTGTCCTTTCAACAGGGGTTGAATTCGGTTGATGGTTAAACTGCAATCAGCAGTGAACAGTCGATCAGTGCACGAATATCAGCTTGATCCCTTCAACTGTTCACTGCTTTGCCTTACGCCTGTTTCTTGGAAATAGCTTCGCCAGCAATCCCAGCAGAAAGATCCCCACCAGGACGCTCATCTCCGTAATCAACGCAGTTGAATTGCTCATACTTCCCGGTCCTTCGGCCGGGTACTGCTCGTTGCAAGGCAGTCCGCAGCTAGAAGCTGTCTGTCACTCCCTTGATCTCCTGTTTGCTCGTTCCCTGAGCCGCGAGCGGCAGGTCCTCCCACCGCCTCACATATGCAATCCCTTTCTCGTAGCGGATTACGTAAATCTCTTCCCCTTTTGCGAGCGCCTCGCCATCTTCCGATCGCGCGATCGCCGATCGCGTCGCGCCCAGTTGCTCGTAAACGATCTCTCCTGTTCCCCCGGTGCGAATTGGTGATGAGACACGCCCCACCGCGCCGACAACCTCCGTTTCGAACGCAGTTAACTCACGGTCGTAAGGCATCAGCACCTTGGTCAGAAACAGAAAAATGATTGCTCCACCGGCAAGTCCGCATACGGCGGCCAGGACGACCACTAGGCCGGCTACAAAACTGCCGTACTTCGTCAGCAGGTATCCCGCTGCTCCAAACCAGCAGAGAAAGATCATGATCGAGAAGGCATTCCACCAGGGCACCTCCGGCCCTGCATTCACTCCTGCGCTCGCCGTGCCATTCATGCCCGCCGAGTGCACCGCACCCGCTCCATGTGGAAGATGTACATGCGGAACGTGCCCTGCATGCGGCACATGAACATGCGGCAGATGGGCGTGTCCCCCAAAGTGCCCCATACCCCCAAGAAGAGAAACAAAACTCAACATCAGCCCCGCCAAAAAGCAGACCAGATAAAACGTCTCCCAGTTCATAACCGTGCCCCCGAATTGCTGTCGGCTAGTAGTAGCTAGCAGCTGGCTTGTTACTCCCTACTCTCTAATCCCTGGTCCCTAATCCCTCATCCCTGTCTTGCCCAGCACTTCCATCAACCTCGGCGCCAGCCCCGGCGTCTCCAGAATTGCCTCCAGCAGCAGCAGGCATTCCCGCGAGTGCTCATGCTGCGCCACGGTTATCAGCGCGCTCTTCAACTCCGGATCCCGCCGAAACCTCTCCGCTCCTGCCACCAGCCAAAGGTCGAGCTTGTCCTCAAGGTTCCTCACCTCGCTGATCAGTTCCGGGTGATAGCCCTCTGGATCGTCCACCAGGTACCCCGGATGCACCTTGAAGAACTGAGCAAGGGTCTGCCGCGTCGTATTCGTCAGGTGCGGGCGGGCCCCGCTCTCTATCTGTGATAGGTAGCTCTGGCTGATCTTCGATCCCGTCTCCCCTTCGATCGCCCTCATCAGCTCCAATTGGCTCATCGCGCGGTTAAGGCCCCGTAAACTGCCCTCAACCTCCCGCAGATATCTGATCTTCTCTCCCAGCTTCATTCCGTTTCCGTCCGCGATCCGCTCGAAGTGTATCGCAAATTGCAATAATGCTATCGCAATTTGTAATAGATGTCAACAAAATTGGCATCTTGGGCTCTTTCAGGCGCTTACCCCTTTGCCTCGATCTCCGAAGCCGACATCTCCAGGTCAAGCCCGAATTGGATGGCCATGGCTCAAATAACTGATTCGCCTGAAGCAACCGGAAGGCCCAGCTTGCGGTCCATCTCTGCTTATTAGGGCATAACTGTGAGTTGATGGAGAGCTCACGCTGTACTTTAGGCCAGGAAGCTTCTAATTCTTAAGGATCGACATTTGGGCCCAGCCAAACCGGGCTTCTAAGATCAATCGTGAGAGGCCTTGCGGTTAAGTTTTTTGAAAGCAAGAACTTGCGAGATTCCTGTGCGTTGGGGGAACCCGCAGGAGGTTTAAACTGCTTGTGCAGTCCTTCCGAGAACTTGCCCATAAGCCTCCTAACAGGAGGACCTTACAAAAAAGCGGTGCGACTGGGTGCATCCCGCGCAGAACGGATTAAATAGCTAAGCTCAATGATTGCAGGAATTTGCGGATATGCTATTTGTTAACAGGACTTTGCAAAAAACCTGTGTTGCCTCGGGACTACTGCGCCAAGATCGGATTCGCCCAAAGAGGAGAAACCGGTAGTGGATCCCAAACCTCTCGCGGCAGGTGCTTCACCAACCTGTTTGCTTTCTATTAGTAAAGCTAAGCGCCTTTGATATGCATCAAGTACAAAAATGAGGGAGTCGGGCAGCCAGTGCGAGACCGTTTGGATGGCGGCTCCAGCAGGACCTTTCGATTCTATTAGGTACGACTAAGGATCTTCCCCTGTATTAGATACCAAAAACAGCGGTACCTTTGAACCCCCCGGGACCGAAAAGCCTTTCTCCCCGGAACCGCCCATCGCACCCGCAAACGAATACCCTCCGGCGATAGGCCGAAGGGTATTCCAAGCTAGGCAGCTCGGATCGCCCTACGCGGTAGCCGCCCGCACAGGCTTATGCCCCACAAATCCGTAGTAGGCAATAAACAAGTAGCAGATCAGCGGAATAAAGAATGCATGCTGGATGCCCATCTTGTCGGCTGCTGCGCCGAGCAGGAGAGGAACGATTGCGCCACCCACAACCGCCGTCATGATCAATCCCGATCCCTTGCTCGTCATCGGGCCAAGTCCGGCGATACCAAGCGCGAAAATGTTCGGGAACATGATCGAGTTGAAGAACCCGCACAGCACCATGCTCCAGATCGCCACCTGACCACTCGTCATCATCGAAACGACGATCATCAACGATGCCAGACTCCCGAAGATGCCCAGCAGTTTGCCCGACGCGATCTTGGTCAGCATCCACGAGCCAAGCAGACGGCCGACCAGGGCGCCGCCCCAGTACAGGGACACGAGAAACGAAGCCGTCTTCGCGCTATCGATACCCTGTGTCTTGAAGTAGTTCACCGCAATCGATGCCAGGCCAACTTCCACGCCCACATAGAGGAAAATGCCGATCGCGCCCAGCACTGTGTGCCGGTAGCCCCAGATGCTCCGGCTCAGAATCGGATCTCCTTCCTTAGCGGGCCGAAACTCCTGTGTCTGCGAGATGTGGGGCAAATGCATGAACATAACAGCGAAGCCCAGAATGAGCAGCCCGCCAGCAATCGCAATATAGGGACCGCGAACCGTGTTCGCGACAGCGGCCTTGGTCGCATTCTCGCCAAGATCGGTCAAAATATACGCGCCGGCAACCAGCGGAGCTATCGTGCCGCCCAGAGAGTTCAACGCCTGTGCGAGCGTCAAGCGAACCGGTGCGCTGTGCTCAGGTCCAAGAATGGCAACGTAGGGATTTGCAGCTGTCTGCAGAGCCGTCACGCCGGCGCCGACGATGAATACGGCAGTTAGGAACAGTGGAAAGCTGACCATCTTCGCCGCGGGTACGAACAGGATGCAGCCAACCACCTGTATGAACAATGAAACAACCATCGTCCGTTTGTAGCCGATAGTCTCAATCAGCTTCGAGGTTGGAGACGAAAACACGAAGTAGGCAAGAAAGAAGGCTGATTCTGCCAGCATCGCCCATGCATAAGGCAGTGTGAAGATATTCCGCAGGTGCGGCACCAGCGCCATATTCAGGTTGGTGATGAACCCGAAGATGAAAAACAGCACAGCCACGGTAATGAATGGACCGGTGTAGTTCGGCGTGGTTGCGGCCGCTGCCGGTGTCGATCGAGTTGCCATACGGTGTTTGCTCCCTTGCTTCCTGAAAAATTCGCCCGTCAGGGTCGCCTGCACTAGGGCAGTCTTATGCGCCTTCTGCGTTCTATGCGCTCACTTTCAAACCAGCTTGTTTTCGCTGGGATTGCTCGCAACCTCCGGCTTTCCGGAATTTGCTGCACACAACACTATACGTAAAACCCCGCATTGGGGAAGTGATGCGGTAGCTCAAGCCAAAACGTTTTCGCAGCATACGTTTTCCCGTTTCGACGCACCTTTCTCCTGCCGTT
>Ga0207674_10006272_pt1 | contig 14013 bp, 12 predicted proteins | sample KBSCornC72_FD_184303 | JGI IMG/M metagenome (GOLD analysis project Ga0207674, IMG submission 184303) | Corn rhizosphere microbial communities from Kellogg Biological Station, Michigan, USA - KBS Corn C7-2 (SPAdes) (version 2) | ecosystem: Host-associated > Plants > Roots > Rhizosphere > Soil ... | reverse complement strand
CTTCGGTCAGATCTTCGATGTGATCGGCAGCGCGCCGCCGAGCTCGGACCTCACGGGCGATCTCGCGTCCGCGGTGGAATCATTGGGCACCGGTGAAGGCGCCGCCGCGAACACCACGTCGAACTTCCTCGGCATGCTGTTCGGTGGGCAGACCAACGTCATCGCGGACCTGCTCGGGGGTACGGCAGGATTCAAGAACAAGGCGTCCGCGCTCGCACTCCTCAGGTTCACGGCGCCCATGGTGATCAACTTCCTCGGGAAGAAGGTCCGGGACGGGGGATTGAACGCGGGCGGCCTGACACAGCTCCTGACGAGCGAACGTGAGAGCATCGTCGCCGCGGCTCCGCCGGGCGTGATGAACGCGCTGGAGACTCCTCCGCAGACGCCGCGCATGGAAGAGCGCGAGATCGAGCGGACGGCGGTGCCCGCCGATCGCCCGTACATCGGCGACACGCGCACGGAGCGCGATCAGCGGTGGCTCTGGCCCGCGGTGGGCGTCGCGGCCGTCATCCTGGCGCTGATCGCCGTCACGGTGTCGAGGCCGCATCGGGTCGAGCGGAGGATGAGCGCCAACGTGCCGGCACTGGACACCATGCCGAACCGCACCGGGCCCGCCGTGATCGACACGGCCGGCGGCGAGGTGAGCACGCCACTCAGCGCTCTCGGCGCGCTGGGCAAGCGCCGGCTGCCGAGCGGGGTCATCATCAACGTGCCGGCGTACGGCATGGAGACGCGAGTCATCGACTACATCGAAGGGGCGCACACCGCGAGCGAGCTCGCGACGTTCGACTTCGATCGGTTGACCTTCGACGAGGGCTCGGCGAACCTGCGTCCGGAATCGCAGGAGCAGATCCACAACATCGCCTCGATCATGCGCGCGTATCCGACCGTGACGGTGAAGATCGAGGGGTACAGCGACAACGCCAGCTCGCCGGTGACGAACCTGAAGTTGTCGCAGCAGCGCGCGAACGCCGTCAAGCAGGCGATCGTGGGCGCGGGGATCCCGTCGAGCCGAGTGAGCTCCGAGGCCGGGGGCGTGCGGAACCGGCGCGTCGCGCTCGAGGTCACGCACAAGTAGCTCGCCGTCGACGGAGGCAGCGTGAACGAACGCACGCCAGGGCTGGCCCTGGCGGGCGTTCACCTGATCGTCACGGAATCCCGCGCGAGCACGATGGCGGAGGCGTTTCCCATCGCCTCGTAGTAGCGCAGGAATCGCGCACCCTCCTCCGACGGCCGCAGTCGGAGGTTCTGCGCCCAGCGGAAGCCGATCGGTTGATACCACAGCTCGGCGTCGACGCGATACGGTCCTTGCGCGCGCGAGACGTCCACGCTGTAGCGCGTGCGGGCCGCGCCACTCCCGAACCCGGGATCGCGCGCGGCGTCGCCGGCGACGGCGATGTCCGCGTCCGCGGTCGCCTTTTCGAAGCCGCGTGGCAGGATGCGGTTGTCCTTGACGTAGCGGAGCCCGAACAGCAGCCCGGTCGTCACGTGGTCGTGCGCGTCGACCATGATGCTCTCGAAGATCTGCACCTGATCGGCGCGCGTGATCGCGCGATAGTGCGGCTCGTACCTCGACCGGTCGTCGTCGTTGTCGTTCCCGACGATCGCGCCGCTCGGCTGGATGGCGCCCGACTCGAACACCGGCTTGCCGGCATTGTCGTGCACGACGACGTGCAGCCAGGCGCGCCGCGACGGGTACGCCGTCGGGAGCTTGTGCCCCGTGCGGTTCGTGACGTCGACGTCGACGACGACGTGGCCGGGTGCGGACGTCGCGGGTGTCAGCGTCACCCGAGCGGCCTCGCCGAGCAGCTCGCGCGTGCGGTCGGCGGCCTCGCTGAGCTCCATCGGCTGCGCTTCGACCGCGAGCTCGGCGCGGTACTTGTTCAGGATGCCGAGCAGGAAGAAGTTGCCGCCAGGGAACCAGTGCCGGTGCAGCTCGGGGCGTGGCGGGCCATTGATGCTCGTGATGGGCAGACTGTCGCCACGCGCGTTGGCCGTCGCCATGTGGCACGACTGGCAGCTCCGCACACCGCGATAGGCGCTGTGCTTCCACTCCAGGAAGGGCACCTGCTCGGGCAACGTCCCTACACGAGTGCCGGTGGAATCATAGATCGGCGTGTAGAGCGTGTGACAGGTCGCGCACATCTCGGAGTCGCGGATGTGCTGCGCCGCCGTCGGCACGAATCCGGTCGACGTGTGCATCACGACGAGGTGCCCCTTGTCCACCACGTACGGCCCGAAGATCGGGCGCCGCTCGATCGGCGACGTCGTGTCGATGAGGAAGCCGCCATTGAAGCTTGAGCGCTGGCCGAAGTTGTCGGGTTGGATCTGGTGGCAGGTCGTGCACGACACCGCGTCGGCGGAGAGGCTGTCCAGGATGTCCGTGCCGTTCTTCGTCGGAAGCCGCGAAAACACCTCGCCGCGTCCCCCCGCCGAGTGCACGGCGAACCGCTGCATCGGCATGTGGCAGGTCGAGCACTCGTCCTGGATCTCCTCCGTCAGCGTCGGATGATCCAGCGTCTCGCGGCGCACCGCCGCCTGCCAGTACGGATCGCGCGAGGCGTTCGCCATGACCGACGCGCGCCAGTCGAAGCCGATCGACGCGTCCGCCCCCGTCTCGGTCGTGAGGCCGTTGTGACAGGGCATGCACCGATCGGCGGTGAGGAAGTGCGCCGGACTTACGCGTGGCGCCGAGTCGCTCACCGTGCCGTAGCCCGTCGCCGCGACACCGACCGCCGCCATGACGAGCGCGGCGACGTACCAGCCGAGTCGTGTCAGTGTTGGCATCCCGGACACCATCCATGCCAGAACTGCGTGAGTGGACCGTCGAAGGTGTCCCACAGCAGGTACGCCAGGATCTGAACGTGGTTCTGATCGCGCTCCGTCACCGGGACGTTCACGCCGATGTTCGCGCGCACGTGTTGCAGCGCGCTCAACGTGACCTGCATCTGCGGCACCACGGTCCAGACGGCGCGCGCGCCGCTGACGAGATCGCGCGACCCCGTCACCTCGACCATCGGGGACCAGAGTCGCGTGATCTGCGTGAAGGGCACGCTCGTCCCGAGCGCCGCGCTCCACGAGGCGGCACGTGGCGCGATCGCGAGCTGCGTAGGGATCTCGATCGTGCCCTGATACTGGAGGAAGCTTCGGTGCGGGAGGAGCTGCGCGCCGAGCAACGCGCCCTCGAAGGTCGTCACGCCACTGCCGAGACCGAGCGCCTCGCTGCCGGTGGGAAGGACGATGCCGGCGAGACCGCTGAGGATCGTCCCGCTCCGGAGGCTCGAGACGAGGACGTACTTGTTCGTGAACGAGATGTCGCCGAGCCCGCCCAGCCAGCTCGAGTCGGGCCGGTTCCTGAATCCGAATGGCGTGTCCAGCTCGATCTGATCGCGTGTGCCGAACCGCTTCTCGTAGATGAGATGGTTCTCGAACGCAGCCGGCCCGCGCGTCTCGGCGAGGCCGGTCAGCACGAGTTCGTCCTCGGGAAACGCCTTCTCGGTGACGAGGGCGAGCGGGAGGTTGAACTCGCCGCGCGGCCATCGCCGGTCCGAGCAGAAGGTGTGGACGTACGCCACCACGTTCTGGATCTGTCGTGGCGTGAGCAGATACCGGAATGCCGGCATGATGCGGCTGAAGCCGCGCACCGGCCCGCCGTCGCGCACGATCGCGTACCAGTCGGCCGCCGTTTCGCGCGACGCGAAGTTGCAGTCGGTGAAGTCGGGGAGCGGGTTGGTGAAGCCGACCGTCGTCTGCGGTGCGCCGGCGCCGTTCACGCCGTGACAGGCGACGCAGGTGGTACGATAGATCTGCTGCCCGCTGTCGAGGGGCGAGAGCCGCGGGGCGCGCGGCACGACCGGCGCCGCATCCGCCGCACGCTCGAACCCGACGGTGAAGGCGAGGATCCAGATCGGGAGGGCGAGCAGAACGACGAGGCGCAACCGCACGCGATGGCTCACGAGCGGTTGCGCACCCGCAAGGCGCACGCCGCGCGTCGTGCGGCGCGCCGATGGCCCTACAGCGCCGAGTAGTCGATGAATCCCTTGTTCACTTCGGCGATCTTGCGCGTGAGACGATAGACGCCGCCGCCCTCGCGCGTCCTGCTCGCGTCCGTGTTCCCCTCGAGCGTGGTCAGAAGTCCGGCGTCGACCCGCTCGACGAAGCCGGTGTGCCCGAAGCCGCCACCGTGGTCCATGATGAAGATCAGGCCGGGGTGCACGAGATCGTGATTCGCGAGCGCGCGCGCCGTCGTGAATCGCGTCGCGCCCTTCACGACGGCGCGCTGCCAGTGATCGAGGCAGCCCCCCGTCTTCACCATCGGGTTCCGGCGTCCCAGCTCCTTCGCCGCTTCGTTCATGCACCAGTACACGAAGGCGCAGCACCACGAGTTGCCGGGCGGACAGTCGGCGCACTCGAGGTACCGGTCGACCTGCGGGCCACGGTTGGAGTTGCGCGGGATCTCGCGCACGTGCTTCGCCTCCTGCTCGGCGGCGATCCGCAGCGCGGTGGCGAGCAGCGGGCTCGCGGCCTCCGTGCGCGTCGGCACGCTGTCGGCGCCGAGCAGCGCAGCCCAGGTGAGCGGGCCCACCTCGCCGTCCTGCTTCAGCGGCAGCCCGGTGCTGTCGACGTTGCGAGTCTGGAAGAGCAGCACCGCCCGTTTCATCTTCGGCCCGAAGGCGCCATTGCCCGGGTCGAGCCGCAGCGCCGATCCGGTGGCGGCGCCGAGTGCGTCGTTCAGCTTCGGCTTGAGCGCGCGCACGATCGTCGCGTCGCGTTCGCCGACCTTGATGATGCGGCCAGGATAGTCCATCGCGCCCTCGCTCTCCGGGGAGTGATTCGCCAGTGCCGTCCGGCGTCGGGTGGCGGGTCGGAAACTGGCGATCCGGGCGCGTGCCGCCAGAGTGCGAAAGTCGCACTTGCGTGTATCGTCAGGGGCGGCGCCAATCTTCATGACGCGCGTCGACCCGATTCCATGGAGCGTGTGTGAGATCCAACGTGCATGCCGAGCGCCATTTCACCCAGCGCATCGGCTGGCTGCGCGCCGCGGTGCTCGGCGCCAACGATGGGATCGTCTCCACGGCGGCGCTCGTCGTCGGCGTGGCGGCGGCGCAGGCGACGCGCAGCTCGATCCTCGTCGCCGGACTCGCCGGCCTGGTGGCCGGCGCGATGTCGATGGCGGCGGGGGAGTACGTCTCCGTCAGCTCGCAGGCGGATACCGAGAAGGCGGACCTCGCGCGCGAGCGGCGCGAGCTCGCCCAGTCCCCCGACGCCGAGCTGGACGAGCTGCGCGGCATCTACGAGAAGCGCGGACTGGATCCGGAGCTCGCGCGCCGCGTGGCCGAGCAGCTCACGGCGCACGACGTCCTCGCCGCGCACATGCGTGACGAGCTCGGGATCACCGAGGCGCAGGCGGCACGGCCGATCCAGGCGGCGCTCGCCAGCGCGGCGACCTTCTCCGTCGGCGCCGCGCTGCCGCTCCTCATCGCCGTGACGGCGCCGACCCGCCTCATCATCGCGCTCGTATCGGCGGGATCGCTGGCCTGCCTCGCCGTGCTGGGGGCGCTCGCGGCGCACGCCGGTGGCGCGGGCCGGTGGCGCGGTGCGCTCCGCGTGACCTTCTGGAGCGCGCTCGCGCTCGCGTTGACCGCGACGGTGGGGCGACTCTTCGGGACGAGTGTGTAGCGCTGGATCGCGTCCTGCGTTGCACGCGAGCATGAAACTGCTTCGATTGGACTGCGTGCTCGCCGCGATCGACTACGACGCCGCCGCCCGAGTCGTGCTCGATGCGGCGCAGGCTCTGGGCGCCGCCGGCGGCGCGGACGTGCACGTCGTGCACGTCGTGCACGTCGAGAAGGAGCAGAGCCCGGCGCGGAGTACCGCCCGGCAGGGCGTGGAAGAGCCGGCCGACAGCGCCGTCGCCGTGCTCGAGCAGGCACACGTGCAGATCGACCGGTCGCGCGTGCACGTCATCGCCGGCGAGCCGGCGTCCGTGATGTGCGGACTGGCCGAGCGCCTCGACGCGGACGTGATCGTCCTCGGCCCGCACCGCGAGCATCTCGAGCAGGAGGGACAGCTCGGCGGGACCGCGCTTGCGATCGCCACCCAGGCCTCCGCACCCTGCCTGATCGTGACGCACGGCATTCGCCTCCCGCTCAGGCGGGTGCTCGTGCCGATCGACCTCTCGGACACGGCGCGCGGCGCGCTGGCCGTCGCGCTGGCGTGGAGCTCGGCGCTGCGCGGCGCGCGGAGTGGTGGCAAAGCGAACTCCCCGACGCGGTTGACGGCGATGTTCGTCGATCGCGCCGAAGGCGCCGGACGTGCGACGCCGAGTGCGCGCCACGCGCTCGAAGGCGAGCTCGATCGCGTGCGCCAGGAGGCGGGAAGCTGGGCGGGCGTGGAGATCCGCGGCGTCACGGTGGCGAGCGCCGACGCGGCTGGCGCCATCGCCGAGCGCGCGAGCGCCGACGACGTCGACCTCATCGTCCTCGGAACGCGCGGCCTCGGCCTCGACGGCGCCGAGCGGCGGCTCGGTTCGGTGTCGGCCGACGTGAGCCGCCGCGTGGACGTGCCCGTGCTCCTCGTGCCACCCGCCGTCTGGAGTGCGATCAGCAGCGGGAGCTAGAGAAGTACGGGACACGCCGTCGGCGGGGAGTGGTCATACGTCGATCACGGCCGCCCGCCACGCGTCGGGGTCGGCATCGGCACGCAGCACGCTGGCGAGATCGACGACGATCGAGCCGTTCTGGCGGGAGAGTCGATAGCGGTCGAGGTCGCGCGAGCCGCGTCCGGAGTCGTGCGTGCCGTGCGCCGTGAAGCGCGCCTTGTGCTTCGGACAGAAGATGCGCTGCTCGTCCTCGCGCCATTCCAGACGAGCGCCCCGGTGCGGGCACTCGAGCGAGAACGCGTGGACGCGGCCCTGCCACCGGGCGAGGATCACGTCGTTCGCGACGTCGATCGAGATCGAATCGGTCGAGGGGAGCGCATAGGTGCGCAGCGGACCGGCGACATTCGTCGGTCCGACGTCGGCGACGGCATTCACGAGTGCGGCGGCGGGGGACGCGACCGCGCCGACCGCGAGCACCGCCGCGACCATCGCCCCGACGTCGCGCAGGAATTTGCGGCGGCTGGCGGCCGCGATCGGGCAGTCGCACGACGCAGCGGGCTGCACGCTGCCGGCGCCGGCGGGTGTCTCGATGTGGTCACTCATTGCCCGCCTCCCGGCCGCGCGTCGCCGCCGCCTGAGTCGAGCCGCCGGCCGTGGTGTAGGCGGACGCGGCGCCGTGCCGATAGACGAGCTGCCCGCCCGTGTGGCCGACTGGGATCACCACGCCGACGAGCGCCAGCGAGCCGACGACCGTCAGCGCGCGAGCGGCTCGACCGACGAGACCGGCGGCCAATCCCGCCGCGGCCACGCCCGCGACGATGGCCGCCATCGCGAGGAAGGTCTCGGCGAGCTCCTCGTGCGATTCCATGGCGCGCTCGCCGACGATGCGCTCGACACGGTCGCCCTGCGACTCACCGGTCTCGACGGAGAGCCAGGCGCTGCCGGCCAGCGCGGCGGCCACGAGGGTCGGGAGGATCCACGCCCGGCGGGCGCCGGTGCCGCGGCGCATCGACCAGAAGGCGCCGCCGACGAAGAGGGGAAACAGGACCGCCAGGACGATGGGAAAGTGCACGACCGCGGGATGCAGTGGATCGGGGATCATCGTGTCGACTCCGGTTCGGGTGTGCGTCGAAGCTGCCCGACCGCACTCCCGCGCCCCATCCGACATTCGTGTACGCAGCATCCGGCATTTGCCCGACGGCCGGGCCGGCCGCGGTGCGATACATATGCTCCGTATGGAGATCACTCATGCCGACATCGTCGAGGAGCGCGGCTTCCGCGCCCTGATCGTCCTCGTGCTCGTCGGGACCAGCGTCGGGGGCGCGATCGACCTCTACCTCGACGCGCCCGAGTCCTGGTGGTCCGTCCACGCCATCTACGAGCTCGTCATGCTCACCGCGGCGATGGCGATGGCGGTGGTCCTGTGGCACGGGTGGCGGCGCTCTCGGCGAGCGCTCGCCGAGACGCGGCAGGCCCTCGAGGCGAACGCCGTGGAGCGCGAGGCGTGGCGCGCCAGCGCGGAAGCCGCCCTGGCCGGGTTCGCGCACGCCGTCGACGACCGCCTCTCCGCATGGGGCCTCACCCCGACCGAGCGCGAGATCGCCCTCCGCCTCCTCAAGGGGCACAGCCACAAGCAGATCGCCTTCGAGACGGGGCGGAGTGAGCGCACGGTGCGGCAGCATGCCGTGGTCATCTATCAGAAGTCCGGGCTGCGAGGGCGCGCCGAGCTCTCGGCGTTCTTCCTCGACGACATCCTCTTGCCGGCCCCTCCGGGCGGGCTCGGCACGGAGGTTCCGGTTGCCCATGGGTCGTGACGCTACCCGATGCCCACCGGCTGACCGTTTCCGATGTCGCGACAGCCCTCGGGACTGACGCGCATCGTGGGCTCGGTGCCGCCGAAGCGGCGCGGCGCCTGGTCGAGGTCGGCCGCAACGAGCTGACCCCCGAGCGGCCGGTGCCGGCCTGGCGGCGATTCCTCGCGCAGTTCACCGACGTCCTCGTCGTGCTGCTGCTCATCGCGACCCTCGTGTCGGTGGTGGACTGGTACTTCGAGGGCGCGGGCGGCTTGCCGTACGAGGCGATCGCGATCTTTGCCGTCGTCCTGCTCAACGCGATCATGGGTTTCGTGCAGGAGTCGCGGGCCGCGGCGGCGGTGGCCGCGCTCCGCGCGATGTCGGCCGCCTCGGCGCTCGTCGTCCGCAACGACGAGCGGCACCGGATCGCCGCGGCGGAGCTCGTGCCGGGCGACCTCATCGTCGTCGAGGAAGGCGCCGCCATTCCCGCCGACGCGCGCGTCGTCGAGTCGATGTCGCTCCACACCGCCGAGGCGGCGCTGACCGGAGAGAGCCTCCCCGTCGACAAGGACAGCAAGCCGCTCGCGACCGACGCCATCCTCGGCGAGCGCACGAACATGCTGTACGCCGGCACCGTCGCCACCTTCGGCCATGGCACCGCGATCGTTTCGGCCACGGGGATGCAGACCGAGATGGGACGCATCGCCGGCATGCTGCGCGACGCGCCGACCGAGCCCACGCCGCTGCAGCGGGAGCTCGACCGCACGGGCAAGCGGTTGGGCGTCACCGTCGTCGCGATCGCGATCGTGATGATCCTGACGATCGTGTTCACCGAGGACATCCATGGCACTGGCAAATTGCTCGACGTGGTCATCCTCGGCGTCGCCCTCGCCGTCGCGGCGGTGCCGGAGGGGCTGCCGGCGATCGTCACCGCCGTGCTGTCGCTCGGCGTGCAACGGATGGCCGGCCGCCACGCCATCGTGCGACATCTCGCCGCCGTCGAGACGCTCGGGTCGGCGAGCGTCATCGCGTCCGACAAGACGGGCACGCTCACGCGGAACGAGATGACCGTGCGTGCCGTGGTGACGGCGAGTGGCGTGGTGACCTTCACCGGCTCCGGCTACGCGCCGATCGGCGAAGCGCAGAGCGAGGATGGCGGCCCGATCACGGGCGACCACCGGGTCGAGCTCGAGCGCGTCCTCTCGGCAGCGGAGCGGGCGAACAACGCGGTCGTGCGCGAGGAGGAAGGGCAGTGGATCGTCCAGGGCGATCCGACCGAGGGCGCGCTCATCGTCGCGGCGCGCAAGGCGGGGCTCGACCCCGGCACGCTCGCGTCGCAGCTGCCACGCGTGCACGAGCTTCCGTTCTCCTCCGAGCGGAAGCTGATGACCACGATGCACCGCGATCGTGCGCTCGAGCCACAGCGCATCGTGGCGTTCACCAAGGGCGCGCCGGACGTGCTCCTCGCCCGCTGCTCGCGCGAGCTGTGTGGCGAAGAGCCGCGGCCGCTCACGCCGGAGCGGCGTCGCGAGATCGAGCGGTCGATCGAGCAGCTCGCCGACCGGGCGCTGCGCACGCTCGGCGTCGCCATCCGCCGCATCTCCGACGCGCTGGCGGAGGAATGCGAGGAAGCGACAATCGAGCAGGACCTCGTGTTCGCCGGACTGATCGGGATGATCGACCCGCCGCGTGAGGAAGCGAAGACGGCCGTCGCCCGCGCGAGGGCGGCCGGGGTGCGGCCGATCATGATCACCGGCGACCATCCACGGACGGCCGCCGTGATCGCGCGCGAGCTCGGCGTGTCGACGGACGAGCGTGTCGTCAGCGGCGTGGAGCTCGAGCAGATGAGCGACGACGCGCTCGATGCCGTCGTCGCCGACGTCTCCGTCTACGCGCGGGTGAACCCGGAGCACAAGCTGCGCATCGTCCGGGCGCTGCAGCGGCGCGGCGCCGTCGTCGGGATGACGGGCGACGGCGTGAACGACAGCCCGGCGTTGAAGAGCGCCGACATCGGCATCGCGATGGGGATCACGGGAACGGACGTCGCCAAGGAAGCGGCCGACGTCGTGCTCGCCGACGACAACTTCGCCACGATCGTCGCGGCGATCGAGGAAGGGCGCGCGATCTTCGCCAACATCCGCAAGTTCCTGCGGTACCTGTTGTCGTCGAACATCGGCGAAGTGCTCACGATGTTCTTCGGCGTGATGCTCGCGGCGCAGCTCGGGCTGCCGGCGGAGAAGGGGACGATCGTCCTCCCCCTGCTCGCCACGCAGATCCTCTGGATCAACCTGATCACCGACGGCGCGCCGGCGCTCGCGCTCGGCCTCGATCCACTCGACGTGGACGTGATGCGCCATCCTCCGCGGCCGCGCGCGGAGCCGGTCGTGACGGGCGCCATGTGGCGCGGCATCATCCTCGTCGGCGTCGTGATGGCCGCCGCGGCGCTGCTCGTGCTCGACGCGTCGCTGCCCGGCGGGATGATCGCCGGGGACGGCGACTTGCGCTACGCCCAGACGATGGCGTTCACCACGCTCGTGTTCGCGCAGCTCTTCAACGTGTTCAACGCGCGCTCGGACGAGCGGAGCGCCTTCGCGTCGCTCTTCGCCAACCGCTGGCTGTGGGGCGCCGTGCTGCTCTCGATCGCGTGCCACGTCGTCGTGCTGTACGTGCCCTTCATGCGGCGCGCGTTCGGCACCGATCCGCTGTCGGCGCTCGATTGGCTGCGGTGTGCCGTCGCCGCGAGCGCGGTCCTGTGGGCGAGCGAGCTCGCGAAGCTCGTGCGCCGATTGCCGTGGCGCGCTACGTCCGCGGCGGGGTGACGACGAGCACGGGGCAGCGCGCGGCGTGGAGCACGGAGAGCGCCGTGCTGCCGAGCAGGGTGGTCGACACGAGACTCGAGCGATTGCGTCCGACGATGATCAGCTCGGCCTGCTGCTGCAGTGCCGTCTCGACGACGACGTCGCCGGCCCGCCCCCATGCCACCGTCGAGGTGACGCGGTGCTGCGGGATGCCCGTACGCGCCAGTGCCTGCAGCCACTCCTCGGCTGTCTCCTGCATCGCACGCTCGAGCGTCGCCTGTGTGTCACCGCCAGGACCCGGCTGCGCGGAGGACATCGAGGCGACGTGGCTGTAGACGGCGTTGCTCCACACATGGAGCAGGCTCACTTCCGCGTCGAACCGGTCGGCGAGGGTCCGGGCCCACGCGAGGATCGTCGGCGCGAGGGCGTCGTCGTCCACGGGGACGAGCAGCTTCCGCGGCGCGTGCGACGTCGGCGCCGTCCCGACGAGCACGGGAACAGCCGAGGTGCGCACGATGCGATCCGCGGTCGTGCCGAGGAAGCGCGAGACGTGCGTGCGATCGGCGTGCGGTCCGATCACGATCAGGTCCGCCCCGAGCTCGGTGGCCGCCGACACCACGACCTCGTGCGGCTTCCCGACGCGGATCTCCGTGCGCACGTCGGCTCCCAGGTCCCTCGCGATCTCCCGCAGCCGTTGCGACGCGTGCTCGCGCGCCGGCGGCTCGAGCGCGTCGTTCGGGGGCAGCATCGCGCCGGCAAAGTTCGGCCGCGGTGGCAGCTCGATCACGTGCAGCAGGACGACCTCGGCGCCGTTCCGGAAGTGCTGGACGGCGTAGCGCGCGGCGGTGGTGGCCGTCTCGCTCAGGTCCACGGCGATGAGCAGTCTGTCGGTCTTCATCGATCGTCCTGGTGCCGGGAAGCCGCGCGCGCGTGCACGGTGCGACAGCGCGATGGATGCCGTGAGAAGCTACGGTGTCCGACTCGATCGTGCTGCGCGCGTCCCCATCGGTCCGGCAGCGGGAGGATCAGTGCTGGTGATGACCGGCGCTCTCGGGCGCCTGGCCCCCGGCATGATGGTCGGATCGCTGGAATGCCATGAACCGGTGGATCGCGGCGATGGCTTCGGGATCGGTCGTCCTGATGCGTAGCTCGGCGCCTCGTGGCAGGTCGCGCGGCTCGTAGCTGATGAGCGCCCGCTTCGCCGTCATCACGTCGGTGCCCGGCACCATCCGCATGTGGACGAACGCGGGGGTCGAGAAGTCGCCGCTCTCGAATGCCTTCGCGATGGCGCGGATGTGTGCTCTGATCGTCGCCACGCCGGCGCTGTCGGCGGAGTCGCGCTGCAGCTCGATCCGCCCTCCGTCGGGGAGGGCGTCGAAGCGGTGGGTCGAGGTGTACTGGTCGACGCCCATCGCGGTGCGCCCGCGGGACTGCACGCCGGCGAACGACGTGTCCTGGGCTGCGGCCGGTGCGGCGTGCAGGGCGAAGACAAGGGCGGCCACAGCGCGCCAAGGGGTCAGACCCCTCTGGAGTCTGCCCCCATCACACGCGCTCGTTCGGGATGCCATGCTCGTCGTCACCCCGAGCGAAGTCGAGGGATCTGCACTTACACCGCTCTGGGGTCTGACCTGATCACGTGCGTTCCGTCGGGATGGCATGAGGCGTGGCTCTCGTCGAGTGACATATGAAAGCTCGCATGTGGCGACGCCGGCCGATGGGACCCAGGTTCCATCATGCCCATCCCGCTCGAAACGCTCCGCGCCGCGCTTCCCGCCCTCGAGATCGTGCATGGGCGCGCCCTGGATCAGCTCGCGCGCGCATCGTCGGTGAGGGAGTATCGCGCGAAGGCGGTGCTCTACCGCGCCGGCGACGTCCCGGACGGGTTGTACGTCGTGATGTCCGGACGCGTGATCGTCCGCCGTGAGACGGCGTCGCGTTCGGAGATGCTGCACACGGAGCGCGCCGGCGGCGTGCTCGGCGAGATCCCGGTCTTCGGCGGGGGAAGATTTCCCGCCACCGCGACGGCTCTGGAACCGACCGCGTGCTGCTACCTGCCGACGGCCGTGGTCGAGCGGCTGCTGCGCGACGAGCCGAGCTTCGCCCGCTTCGCGCTGCGGCGCATGGCGGTCCGCGCGCAGAGCCTGCTGCAGCGGATCGACGAGCTGACGGCCAGCACCGTGACGGCGCGGCTCGCCGCCTTCGTCGCGGCGCGCGCGGCGGAGAGCAAGGCGCCGGACTTCACGCTCGGCGTGACGCAGCAGGCGCTGGCCGCCGAGCTGGGCACGGCGCGCGAGGTCATCGTGCGCGGCATCGCAAGGCTGATCGAGGCCGGCGCGATCGCGCGGGCCGGGCGGTCCCGGTTCGTCGTACGACGGCTCGCCACGCTCCGTGCGATGGCGGGAGAGACGCCGCTATTCCCGCGCGACGGCCGCGACGGCGTCGAGTGAGGTCGTCGACTCGCCCAGCTCGGCGAGCGCCTCGCGCGCCAGGGTGAGCTTGCGCGCGGTCGACGTCACCGCGCGTCGCCGGAGCGTGTCGTAGCCGTTGTCGCGCACGGCCTCGTGGATCGCCCCGTAGACGCGCGCCGCCACGGCGACCGCGGGGCGGAAGAAGGGCGGCAGCATCGGGATCCCTTCCGCGGCGAGGCGATAGTCCGCGTCCGCCACCGCGCAGAGCTCGCGCATCAGCGCCGCGTAGCCGGATGGGATCGGCGCAGCGCCGCGCATCAGCGCATCGAACGTCGACTCGCTCACGCCGTAGCCCGACATGCGATAGCGCGGCAGGTAGAGCCGTCCGTGGCGCCAGTCCTCGCCGACGTCGC
>Ga0207674_10006271_pt1 | contig 14015 bp, 8 predicted proteins | sample KBSCornC72_FD_184303 | JGI IMG/M metagenome (GOLD analysis project Ga0207674, IMG submission 184303) | Corn rhizosphere microbial communities from Kellogg Biological Station, Michigan, USA - KBS Corn C7-2 (SPAdes) (version 2) | ecosystem: Host-associated > Plants > Roots > Rhizosphere > Soil ... | reverse complement strand
ATCCCTTTATCCAGCGCCTCGCGAATGCCGTTCTCAACCGGCCTGATATACTCTTTCGGCACAACACCACCGACAATACCGTTGACGAACTCGAAGCCTTTGCCGCGCTCGTTCGGCTCAACCTTAATCCAGACATCGCCGTACTGACCGCTACCACCGGTCTGACGCACGTGTTTACCTTGCGCCTGAGCGGTTTTCGTGATCGTCTCACGATAGGCCACCTGCGGACGACCGATATTGGCCTCGACCTTGAATTCGCGGAAGAGGCGGTCCACGTACACCTCCAGGTGCAGCTCGCCCATGCCAGCGATAATCGTCTGGCCGGTCTCAGGATCGGTATGCACACGGAAGGTCGGATCTTCCTCGGTCAGTTTACCCAGCGCGATCGCCATTTTATCCTGCTCAGCGCGCGTCTTCGGTTCCAGAGCCTGCTCAATCACTGGCTCAGCAAAGACGATGTTTTCCAGCACTATCGGATGAGCCGCGTCACAGAGCGTATCACCGGTGAAGGTGTTGCGCAAACCCACCGCGGCACAGATGTCGCCCGCGCGAATCTCGTCAATATCTTCGCGACGATTGGCGTGCATACGCAACAGACGTCCGACGCGCTCGCTCTTATCCTTCGTGCTATTCTCAACAGCCGCACCTTTAGTGAGGGTACCGGAGTAGACACGCAAGTAGGAGAGACGCCCAACGAAGGGATCGGAAACAATCTTAAAGACCAGCGCGCTAAACGGCGCGTCGTCCTTCACTTCGCGGCTCTCCTCGGTCTCGGTATCAGGATTGGTTCCTGTGGGAGCCGGGATATCCAGCGGCGAAGGCAGGAACGCCACGATGGCGTCGAGCATCGCCTGCACACCCTTGTTCTTCAGCGACGATCCGCACATGACCGGAACCAGCGTACCAGCGATGACCGCCTTACGGAGAGCTGCGACCATCTCTGCTTTCGAGATCTCCTCACCCTCCAGGTACTTCATCGTCAGTTCTTCGTCAGTCTCGGCAACCTTCTCAATCAGCTCCTCAAGGTGCTGCTTGTACTCGGCCTCCATGTCGGTTGGAATGCCAACATGCTCCGACGTGGTTCCCAGATCGTCGGTAAAAACCACTGCCTCGCGATCGAGTAGATCGATAAATCCTTTGAAGTTGCTCTCCGAGCCAATCGGTAACTGAATCGCGACCGGGCTCGCACCCAGGCGCTCGCGGATCATTCCCACCGTACGCCAGAAGTCAGCGCCCATGCGATCCATCTTGTTCACAAAACAGATACGTGGAACGTTATACTTATTCGCCTGACGCCAGACCGTCTCGGATTGAGGCTCAACGCCAGCGACAGCGTCAAACACGACAACGCCACCATCGAGGACGCGCAACGAACGCTCAACCTCGGCGGTAAAGTCAACGTGGCCGGGGGTATCAATGATATTGATGCGGTGGTCCTGCCAGAAGCAGGTTGTGGCGGCAGAAGTGATCGTGATGCCACGTTCCTGCTCCTGCACCATATAGTCCATCGTCGCCAACCCTTCATGCACTTCACCGATCCGGTGGATCTTGCCCGTGTAGAAGAGAATGCGTTCGGTGGTGGTGGTTTTACCCGCGTCTATGTGAGCAATAATACCAATATTGCGTGTTTTTTCCAGTGGAAATTCTCTAGCCATGATCTGTTGTTACCAACGGTAATGAGCGAAAGCCTTGTTAGACTCCGCCATCTTGTGGGTCTCCTCGCGTTTCTTAATGGTTGTTCCCTGACCAGCAGCGGCGTCCATCAACTCACTGGCAAGTTTCTCCGACATCGACTTTCCGGTACGCGTGCGAGCTGAACGGATCAGCCAGCGCATGGCCAGCGCGTTGCCGCGCTCCCTGCGGATTTCCACAGGCACCTGGTAGGTCGAGCCGCCGACACGGCGGGGTTTCACTTCCAGATTGGGGGTCGCATTTTTTACCGCCTGATCGAAAACATCCAGGGGCGGTCGTTTCTGCTTGGCCTCGATAATATCGAAGGCATTATAGAGAATGCGTTCCGCCAGACTGCGCTTGCCGTCCAGCATCAGCTTCCCGATAAAACGGTTGACGTTTTTGCTCTTAAATTTCGCGTCCGGCAGCTCTATGCGCCGGATAGCTCGTTTCCGTCTTGGCAAGGGACTGTCCCTCCTCATCAACTGGTGCGTCTGTATTGTTCTCTCGTTCGTCCTTGACGCGCGTGCTGCTGAACGAGACTCTGCTGCCTTCTCTAAAAGGCGAAACTACGGTGTGGAACATTTCATTCAAGCTAGCAGACACCACAAAAGGCGTCGTTGTAATCGCCGACTAATGAAGCCTGCGATCCATGACGGACGCCTCCCACGAGTGCCTATCCATACTGTACAGAATGTTCCAGGTCGAAAGTTGAGCAGAGGAGAACACTCGCTTCTCAGCGCCGCGTATGGAACCGGGGCAACCCCGCGCTCTACGCCGACGGCACTGAACCTTATTCCGACCTACCTGAAGGCGTTCAGGTGGTATCGTTCGTTTGTTTAAGTTGTCTAGCGTTTGCCCTTGGTTGGGGCTGCGGCCTGACCGGGTTTCGGTCGTTTCGCCCCATATTTGGAGCGACCGCGACGGCGTTTCGAGACTCCATCGCTGTCCAGCGTTCCCCGGACGATGTGATAACGCACGCTCGGCAGATCTTTCACGCGGCCACCACGGATCAAAACGACGGAGTGTTCCTGCAAGTTGTGACCCTCGCCAGGAATATAGGCCGTGACTTCCATCTGATTGCTCAAGCGAACACGGGCAATTTTGCGCATTGCCGAGTTCGGCTTTTTCGGGGTCATGGTACGCACCTGCGTACACACGCCGCGTTTCTGTGGCGACCCCTTCAGACGGGAGGTCCGGTTCTTCAGCGCGTTGTACGAATACAGCAGCGCCGGGGCTTTCACCTTGCTCTTCTTCTGAGAGCGACCCTTACGGATTAATTGATTAATCGTTGGCAATGAACGATTCTCCCTATCATCCTAATGGACGCACCGATGCACGCCCAATATGCTTCTAAAGATAGACGTCTTTGCTAGTTCCAGGGAGTACAGCACGTACTCTCAGCAAGTGCTTCGCGGGCAAGACCCGCAAGAGGGAACTATAGCTCTTTTCCCCATACCACAACCCCTGGGGAGAGATAACAGGTCATGCCCGCGTTGTGAGATCATCAGCACATATTTTCCACACAACGCAGGACACGACAAGAGTGTTGCAAAGTTCGGATTTACAATTTCCTAAAAGTCCGAAACTATACTATCACTCAACTTCCAGGCTGTCAAGAGTCAGCCCAAGAGTACCAACACTTGCGCCCGCTCCAGCCCCAACTCCAACGCCAGCGACGCTCGGCTGTGCCTGCGCGTTCAGGCGAGCTGCTGCGGCCTGCTGGCGCGCAATCTGCTCACGGCGACGCTGGGCAATGCCCGAACCAGCCGGGATGAGTTTACCGATGATGACGTTCTCTTTCAGGCCGATCAGATGGTCGGTCTGCGCTTCGATCGCCGCTTCGGTCAGCACACGCGTGGTCTCCTGGAAGGAGGCCGCTGCCAGGAAGCTATCGGTATTGAGCGAGGCTTTGGTGACGCCAAGCAAGACCGTCGAGGCCGTGGCTGGTTCTCCGCCCTCGGCCATGACATGCGCATTGGTGTCGGCGTAGACAAAGCGATCAACCAGGTCGTTCGGCAGCATTTCGGTATCACCCGGCTCATCGACCTTGACGCGCCGCAACATCTGGCGACAGATGACTTCGATGTGTTTATCGTTGATATACACACCGGTGTTGCGGTAGACGTGCTGCACTTCACTCACCAGGTACATCTGTACGGCATCGCGGCCCTGGATGCGCAAGACATCCTGCGGATCGCGCTGACCGCCAGTAATCGGCGTGCCGGCCTGGATCTTCTGCCCCTGGGTAACGACGATGTTGCGCGCTGCCGGGATGGCATACGAACGCTCCTCGCGCTCCTCAAAGCGGATACTCAGCAGACCATCGGCGTTGAGCATGGACTCGCCTTCGGTACGTGCATTGACCGGGATCGGCTCATTGCCGCCCTCGGCAGGCATCAGGGCAACGACCTGATCTTTCTGCACGTGCTCCTGATCGGCCACCAGTACCTGGCTGCCTTTGGGCAGCGGATACTCGTCGAAGAAGACGTTGGTCGAGATGACATGAACCGTACGCTGATTCGTTGACTCGTCCTTCGTAATCTCTACCACGCCGTCGATCTCGCTAATTTCAGATTTATCTTTCGGGACACGTGCTTCGAATAGCTCTTCAACGCGCGGCAGACCCTGGGTGATGTCACCCTGCGCGCCCGCGATACCGCCAGTGTGGAAGGTACGCATGGTCAACTGCGTGCCAGGCTCACCAATCGATTGCGCGGCGATGATACCCACCGCTGCACCAAGTTTGACGATCTCGTTCGCGGCCAGGTCCGATCCATAACACTTACGGCAGACGCCGCGTGGCGTCTGACAACCCAGCACCGAACGCACGCGCACCACCTCGACGCCCATACTCATGATCTGATCGACAACTTCTTCGGTCAGCTCATCTCCGGGTTCAACATCGTCCAGACCAGGGATGGCTTCGAGCAGGATACGCCCTTTCAGACGATCGCGCATATCCGGCAGCATCATATCGCGGCTATCGGCATTCGTGATCAGAATGCCTTCGGTGGTGCCACAATCCTCTTCCGTGACGATCACATCCTGCGAGACATCAATCAAGCGGCGAGTCAGATAGCCCGATTCTGCCGTTCTCAAGGCAGTGTCGGCCAGACCCTTACGCGCGCCGTGGCTACTGATAAAGTATTCACCAACGGTCAGCCCTTCACGGAAGTTCCCGCGAATAGGCACGTCGATGATCTTACCAGACGGGCTAGCCATCAGACCGCGCATACCGGAAAGCTGGCGGATCTGCTGGAATTTCGCCTTGGTCGCTCCAGACTTGGCGATGGTGTAGATCGAACCATAAGGATCAAGCACGGTTTCCACCATCTTCGTGATGTTCTCCGTTGCCTCGTTCCAGGTCTCGACCGTCTGTTGATACTTCTCGTAATCAGTAATCAGACCATCGCGATACTGCTCTTCCAGTTCGGAAATCTTGGCGTCGGCTTTTGCCAGCTCCTCGTGTTTGCCCGAAGGTACGATCACATCGCTGATGGAGATGCTCGCACCAGCGCGAGTAGCATACGAGAAACCAAGGCGTTTGATCTCATCGGCCAGTTCAGCAGTTTTCACGCGCCCATACTCTTTGAAGCACTCGCCAATCACCTGCTTGAGGTTCTCTTTTTTCATGGCGTAGTTTTTAAAGTGCAGGCGCTCTGGCAGCACTTCGTTGAAAATGATACGTCCAACGGTCGTCTCAACCAATTTGCCGTTTGACGGAACCGGCTTCGTAGGTGGCGCGTCGTTATAGATCGGCACATCGCCCAGGCGCACCTTGATCACAGCTTGCAAATCGACGATGCCATGATGGAAAGCCAGCAGAGCCTCGGTGGTATCGGTAAAGGCACGCCCCATGCCCTTCTTGTTCGGGCGATCCTGCGTCAGGTAGAAGCAGCCAAGCACCATGTCCTGGCTAGCACCGATCGACGGTTCGCCGTGAGCCGGGTGCAGCAGATTGCGCGTCGAGAGCATAAAGCGGCGTGCCTCGTCCTGCGCCTTGTCAGAAAGCGGCACGTGCACAGCCATCTGGTCGCCGTCGAAGTCGGCGTTGAAGGCCGAACAGACGAGCGGATGCAACTGGATGGCGCTACCTTCGACCAGCACAGCCTCGAAGGCTTGAATGCCCAGGCGGTGCAGCGTGGGAGCGCGGTTCAGCAGCACTGGATGGTCTTTAATGACCTCTTCCAGCACATCCCAGACTTCCGGCTTGATGCGCTCAACGAAACGCTTGGCGCTCTTGATATTGTGCGCGAAATTCTGCTCCACCAGTTTGCGCATCACAAACGGCTTGAAGAGTTCCAGCGCCATTTTCTTCGGCAGACCGCACTGATGCAGCTTCAATTCTGGACCAACCACAATTACCGAACGGCCAGAGTAGTCGACGCGCTTGCCGAGCAGGTTCTGACGGAAACGGCCCTGTTTGCCCTTGAGCATATCCGACAGGCTCTTGAGCTTGTGGTTGCCAGAACCAGCCACCGCGCGTCCACGTCGTCCATTGTCGATCAGCGCGTCACAGGCTTCCTGCAACATGCGCTTCTCATTGCGGATGATGATCTCAGGCGCGCCGAGTTCTAGCAGACGTTTCAGACGGTTATTACGGTTAATCACGCGGCGATAGAGGTCGTTCAGGTCGGACGTGGCGAAGCGGCCACCGTCGAGCTGCACCATCGGGCGCAAATCTGGCGGCAGGACAGGCAAAACGGTCAGGATCATCCACTCCGGCGAGGTGTTCGACTTGCGGAACGCCTCGACAACCTTCAGACGCTTGGTCGCTTTTTTGCGACGCTGGCCAACGGTCGAGCTGATCTCGTGGCGCAAATCGTTGGAGAGCTTCTCCAGATTGATCGCGCCGATCAGTTCGCGCACCGCCTCAGCACCCATGCCAGCGCGGAAGACCGACGAACCGAAGGCATCGCGCAACTCACGATAGCGGCCTTCTTGCAGGAGGTCCATCTTTTTCAGGCCCTCCAGGTCACGCTTCCACGTCTCAAGACGCTGACGACGCTCGGTGCGCTGCGCCTCCAGCCGGGTCTGCGCGCTATCGATATCGCTCTGATATTTCAGCGCATTTTTTTCGGTATCGCTCCTGATGGTCGCTTCCAGTTGGACCGCCTCTTCATGCGCCTTTTTGGCGATATCGTTGCGATACGTCTCCGCCGCGCGCTCAAGCTTCTCCAGATCCTTCGCACTGACTTTATCGCCAGCTTTGACGAGGGTCTGGCTGGTCGGCGCAAAGATGATCTCGTCCTCGACTTCTTCGCCCATAAGTTCGCGCAAACGTGCCAGCGTCTCGCTCTCAGCGGTCCGCGCTTCCTCAAGTTTCTGTTCGCGGCGTGCCTCAAGCTCGCGTTTGCCCTCGGCGATCCGTGACTCAACGTTGCGCTTCTCGTCATCGCGCCGCGCTTTCAGGCTCTCGACCTCCTCGACGACCTTCTCGTCCAGATTCTGCTCCAGCGCGACCATCTCTTCGTCCAGGTGCATTAATTCGGCCTGGCGCCCTTCCTCGTCTACGTGAGTCACAACATACAGAGCAAAGTACAGAATGCGCTCAAGGTTACGCGGCGAAAGGTCCAGAAGCAGACCGATGCGGCTTGGCGTGCCCTTAAAGTACCAGATATGGCTGACGGGCGAGGCCAGTTCGATATGGCCCATGCGCTCGCGGCGCACTTTTGAGCGCGCCACCTCGACGCCACACTTGTCACAGACAATACCCTTAAAACGGACGCGTTTATATTTGCCGCAATAGCACTCCCAGTCTTTAGTGGGGCCAAAGATGCGCTCACAGAAGAGACCATCTTTCTCTGGTTTGAGCGTGCGGTAGTTAATCGTTTCCGGTTTCGTCACTTCGCCATAGCTCCACCCGCGAATCTGCTCAGGGCTGGCCAGGCTAATACGAATTGCGTTAAAATCGTTTACTTCAAGCATGATGCCTCCTGGTGCTGACTATGAAATCCGTTGCACGATGTCGACGCTGCGCATGAAGGGCCGCGTGGCTGACGCGACTCTCCATCCACGGACTTCATAATTTATTGGTCTCCTTCGAAACCGGACAGGTTAATGCCGAGTTCGGGCATGACATCGTTCGAGGTATCCTCAACAAATTGAATCTTCTGTTCATCTTCGTTCAGGACCTCGACGTTGATACCCAGGCTCTGCAACTCTTTGACCAACACCTTAAAGGATTCCGGCACACCGGGTTCCATAATATTTTCGCCTTTGACGATCGCTTCGTAGGTCTTGACGCGACCAACCACATCGTCCGACTTGACCGTCAGGATCTCTTGCAGGATATTGGCAGCTCCATAGGCTTCCAACGCCCAGACTTCCATCTCACCGAAACGCTGCCCACCGAACTGTGCTTTACCACCGAGCGGCTGCTGCGTAATCAGGCTGTACGGGCCTGTTGAGCGGGCATGGACCTTGTCTTCAACCAGGTGGGCCAGCTTCAACATGTAGTTATAGCCAACGGTGATCGGATGATCGAACGGCTCGCCGGTACGCCCATCGTACAGGAGCGCCTTGCCACTGCGCGGCAGGCCAGCTTTCTCCAGGTAATCTTCGATATCCTCTTCGGTCGCACCATCGAAGACCGGCGTGGCAATCTTGAAGCCCAGCACTTGAGCTGCCCAGCCCAGGTGCGTCTCCATGATCTGACCGATATTCATACGGTGCGGCACACCGAGCGGATTCAGAATGATATCCACGGGAGTGCCATCCGGCAGGAACGGCATATCTTCGACGGGCAGCACCCGCGAAATCACGCCCTTATTGCCGTGACGTCCAGCCATCTTGTCGCCCGCGCCGATTTTGCGTTTCTGCGCAATGCTGACGCGCACCAGTTGGTTGACGCCAGGAGAAAGCTCGTCGCTATTCTCACGCGAGAAGACTTTGACCTCGACGACCTTACCCTTTTCACCGTGTGGCACACGCAACGAGGTATCTTTGACTTCACGCGCCTTCTCACCAAAGATGGCGCGCAAGAGCTTCTCTTCGGCGGTCAGTTCGGTCTCACCTTTCGGCGTAATCTTGCCGACCAGGATATCCTGTGGCCCGACCTCCGCGCCGACATAGATGATGCCGCGCTCATCGAGGTTGCGCAAGACTTCATCACCGACATTCGGGATGTCGCGGGTGATCTCTTCCGGCCCCAGCTTGGTGTCGCGCGCGTCGATCTCGTACTTCTCAATATGAATCGAGGTAAAGTAGTCATCGCGCACAATGCCTTCGCTAATCAGAATAGCGTCCTCGTAGTTGCCGCCCTCCCAACTCATGAAGGCCACCAGAATATTCTGCCCCAGCGCCACTTCGCCCAGTTCCGTCGAGGAGCTATCGGCGATGACCTGCCCCTTTGTCACATAGTCACCCTTGCGCACGATCGGACGCTGGTTGATACACGTGCCCGCGTTCGAGCGCACGAATTTGCGCAAGCGATGCTCGTGAATATCGCCTGCCTCGTCCATGATCTTAATCATACGCGCCGTCGAGCTAATCACTTCACCAGTCGCGCGCGCGAGCACCACCTGCCCTGAATCCCTCGCGACCTGGCGCTCCATCCCGGTGCCACAGATCGGCGACTGAGGACGCAGTAACGGCACCGCCTGGCGTTGCATGTTCGCGCCCATCAGTGCGCGGTTCACGTCGTCGTGTTCCAGGAACGGGATCAGAGCCGTCGCGACGCTGACCGTCTGTTTCGGCGAAACGTCCATGTAGTCTATGCTATCCGTCGCACCCATCACGAACTCGCCCTGGTAACGAGAAAGCACGCGCTCATCGATAAACTCGTCCTTCTCATCAAGCGCTGAGTTCGCCTGAGCAATCCAGAAATTCTCTTCGTCGTCGGCGGTGCGATAATCAACATCAGCGGTGACATACGGACGAATACGCACTTCGCCCTCGCCCAACGCCTGCTGCAGTTTTGCCGCCAACGCCTCATCCACACGCACATGCGCACGCGCCTTAAAGACCACCTCGCCATCTGGCAGCTTGATATCTTCCCACTCGCGCCCATAGATGCCACGCAACTCGCGCCCGATCAGGCCGGGATCAGTCACCTTCAGGCGTTTCACCACCTTGCGGTATGGTGTCTCGACAAAACCATACGGATTAATCTGGCCATACGTCGCCAGATTGCCGATCAGACCGATGTTCGGGCCTTCCGGCGTCTCAATCGGACAGATGCGGCCATAGTGCGAGTGGTGAACGTCGCGCACGTCGAATCCGGCGCGCTCACGCGAAAGACCACCGGGACCAAGAGCCGAGAGACGGCGTTTGTGACCGACCTCGGCCAGCGCGTTCGTCTGGTCCATGAACTGAGAGAGCTGGCTACCGCCGAAGAATTCCTTCATCGCGGCCACCACCGGGCGAATATTAATCAACGCGTTTGGCGTCGCCTGGCCCGGCTCCTGGATGCTCATGCGCTCTTTCACGACGCGCTCCATACGCAACAGACCCACGCGGAACTGCGTCTGGATCAACTCGCCCACGCAACGCACGCGGCGGTTGCCCAGGTGGTCAATATCGTCCTTCTTGCCCCGTCCGTTATCCAGCGCAACCAGGCGACGAATGATATTCACGATATCATCTTGCGTCAGGATGCGCGTGCTCTGCGGCACCGACAGATCCAGCTTGCGGTTCAATTTATAACGGCCCACGCTACCCAGATCATAGCGGCGGGCATTAAAGAACATATTCTTGACCAGCGAACGCGCGTTATCGATCGTCGCCGGATCACCGGGGCGCATCTTTTTATACAGTTCCAGCAGGGCCTCGTCCTCGCGTTTGACGGGATCGCGGTCCAGCGTCGCCTGAATAAAGCGCACGTTCTCGTCGGTATCCACATCGCGGAACGCATCGAGAATGCCCTGATCGCTGGAGAGATCAAGCTGCTCATTGTGCCATTGCTCTTTGGCCAGGCTGCCGATCGCGCGCAAGAGCGTCGTCACCGGCAACTTGCGTTTGCGATCAATTTTGACCGAGAGCAGATTCTTATTGCTCGTCTCAAATTCCAGCCACGCGCCACGTCCAGGGATCAACTTGGCGGCAAAGAGCTTGCGGCCAGTCGCGGCATCCTCATCAGCGGTAAAGTAGACGCCAGGGGAGCGCACCAACTGACTGACCACCACGCGCTCGGCACCATTGATGATAAAGGTTCCTTCTTTGGTCATCAACGGGAAATCACCCATGAAGATATCCTTCTCAATGATTTCGCCCGTCTCTTTATTCGTCAAACGGGCTTTGACCGTCAGGGGAGCCGAATAGCTCGTATCGCGGTCGCGGCACTCATCCTCGCTATATTTAGGCTTGCCGAAGGGATCATCGGGGACAATAAACTCTAGCTTTAAATTTTTCCCGGTGAAATCTTCGATTGGAGAGATTTCATCAAAAAGCTCGCGCAAACCCTCCTTCTTAAACCATTCAAAAGAGTCCAGTTGAATCTGAATCAGCCCAGGCATAGGCCGTATATCAGGGATACGCGCAAAGGAGACGCGCTCTGGAAGTGCTACGGCTCTGCTGTTTACCGCCATAGATACAATTTCTCCTCTCACCTGGTCGCCTGCATTAAGAAAACCAAGATGGACGCGGCTTTCTTAACTAGGAGACGAAATCCACGTCCTGATAACATGAAAAAACTCGTAAAAACGTAGATAATTGCTTATAATGCCCGTGTTGAGAAACGTTTCATGACAAGAAAAGTAACCGCGACATGCTCACGCACGCGGTTACTCCTACTGCTACACCTTCGAATCGCTCACCCACACACATCCCCATCCTCTTTATAGGGAACAAAATCCAGGGTTGTCTGCCGTCTGCTCGCCTCTTCCCTTCACGCCTGACACCATTGAAAGCCCGTCGATCTCCAACAGGCTCTCCTATGACTTGTGTCTGCACAGTTTATTTCTCCCAGGGCAGCAAAGGCCGTCCAGCTTTTTTCGCAACGGACTCAAGTCTTTTACTGTGCGCAGTGTTGTATCCTCGTGATAAGAGAAGGGGAAGAATATATGGCTTATCCAGGTCTTGTCTCGTTCTCGCGCTCTCAACCGGGTCGTGTATCACAGCCCTTACGGTTAGACATAACGGTACAGATACTTCGACAGGATGTAGTATAACATCTGCTCCAAAAGCTGTCAAGGGTTTTGTCGATCAAAATTTTTTTACGCTGTATCCGCCAACGCGGCCTCAATATCATCGCCCAGTGTCGGATTCCATGCTCGTTCTGCCTCGGACCAGCGTTCACGCAAGAGGGTGAGTAGCTGATGCTGATCCTTCAGGGCAAGCATTTGCAGGTCGAAGAGCGATTCGGGTTCATCGGGATGGATAATTGCCAGCACAAAGCCATCAAGCCGGAGGATACTCTGGGTACTGAGCATATACGTCTGAGCCGCGCCCATTTTGCGACAGAAAGAGACGCCGCAGACCAATCCGATCACGAAGAAGACGCCAAAGGGGATAGAGAGCGCCAGCCCGGCCAGGCTGAGCAGGAACGCAACAACCGTTGAGAAGACGAGCAAAACTGGATTGGAGAAGTGAATAGTCCAGCCAAGGAGCGCGGTGGGAGCCAGCCCCAGCAGCATCACGACAAAACAGGAGAAGGTTGTCGCAACGGCCCAGAAGATGCTATGGAAATTCTTAGGTGAGAGATCACGCCCGGCCAGATGATTCTTGCCCGCCAGTACGAGCATGGCGTCTCGATAGCCGACGCGCAGGGCGTAGAGAAAACGCAGTATCAGCACACAACCACCGAGCGAAACCAGCGCCACACACCAGCAGCAAGCAACCAGGGCATCCTGCCACTTTAGATAGAGGGTGAACTGATGGGTATAGGTGGGCAAAAGCGCCCAGCCGCCGATGATACCTGACGCAACCGCCAGCAAAAAACCAGCAAAAAACCACCAGGCTTGCAGCGTGGTGCGTTGATATGCCTGCTGCGACAGGCGAAATGCATATCGTTTCTCAGATGTGGTGTGTTGTTCCATCATTGTCCTGAGCAATTATAAGATGGCCTTTATCATAATAACGAAAGACACCCTTTTAGAGATACATCCTGGCTTGTTTCGCGTTGGACTTCATCAGAGAGTTCCTATTCAGCCACTCCTCATTCCAACTCTTGCAGTGCTTCCGAGATATTCCGCGCACTATGCAAAACACGGATGACATCAACGGACGCTTCACGTTCAACGTAAAAGACCAGATAGTTCTCAAACCCCTTCCCGACCTTCGTCATCCTCACGCCACGTATCAGGGAAATATCAGCATAGCGCGGTGAACCGATACCCGGCATCTCCGCCACGATTGCGCACGCGCGCTCAACGGATGCGAGAAAGCGCCGCGCAGCGTCCGGATTCTTTTTGCATATCCATTCGTAGCATTGGTCAATGTCACCGTCAGCCTTTGGAGTAATATTGATATACTTCATACTTCGCCCAGAAGCTTACGCCGCTTCATTTCCCAATAGGCTTCGTCAGCAAGGATCGGTTCACCGGATTCCAAACCCTCTAAGAGCAAGCTTGCCAATCGTTGTTCCAGTTTCTTCTTCTGATCCTCACGGATAAGTTCGCGAATATACTCGCTGGATGTGCTATACCCGCCTGCCTGCACCTGAGCATCAACAAATTCTTTGAGATTTTCTGGCAGTGAGATATTCATTGTGGCCATAGTTCAGCCCTCCTTCCAACATATTATGCCATTTTTTGGCATATTTTGTCAATCGGGTTAGAAAAGGAGGCTCTGAAATTTATGTAGCGCGTCGATGCTGGCTATCGGCTTCCTGGCGCAGATCATCAAATAGAGCGGTCTGGACATAGCGTTCTGCCGCGCTGGGGAAGAGGGTGACGATGACTTTGCCGCGATTTTGCTCACGCCGCGCCTCCTGGAGAGCTGCCCAGGCGACCGCGCCGCTGCTGATGCCCACCGAGAGACCTTCAACTTTGAGAATTTCGATGGCGGTGGCGATGGCGTCCTGGTCGCTGACGGGGATCACGCGATCGATCAGGTCAACTTTGAGCGTATCGGGCAGAAAGCCCGCGCCCAGACCCTCGATGCGGTGCGGCCCCGGACGACCGCCGGAGAGGATCGCGCATGAAGCCGGCTCGACGGCCACGACCTCCAGGCCGGGTTTGCGTTCGCGCAAACCTTCGGCCACGCCGGTCAACGTGCCGCCCGTTCCAACGCCGATCACGACAATATCGACCAGTCCTTGCGTGTCTTCCCAGATTTCGCGCGCGCATCCCTCGCGATGGGCGCGCGGATTGGCCTGATTGTAGAACTGTTGAGGATACCAGGTATTGGGCAGGGTAGTACGCAGTTCAATGACCTTATTAATGGCCCCGCGCATCCCCTGG
>Ga0207674_10006266_pt1 | contig 14017 bp, 13 predicted proteins | sample KBSCornC72_FD_184303 | JGI IMG/M metagenome (GOLD analysis project Ga0207674, IMG submission 184303) | Corn rhizosphere microbial communities from Kellogg Biological Station, Michigan, USA - KBS Corn C7-2 (SPAdes) (version 2) | ecosystem: Host-associated > Plants > Roots > Rhizosphere > Soil ... | reverse complement strand
ACAGCGAAGCGTCGGCCTCCTCCTGTCCTGCTACTGTGCGTAACGTCGCCGGGAGTGCCGCGCGGGCGAATATCCATACTCCGCCTCGAGGCGCGGCACGGTTTATTCTGTTGCTGGACGTGAGAGGAGGCGGCTGGATGACTGCTGAGCACCCCAGGGTGACGAGTCGTTGATTCCCATGCCCGCCCTGACGCTCCCTGCTCTGCGCCAGGCGGTCGGCGCGGTTGCGCCGTCCCGGCTGCCGGAGTTCTTCCAGGAAATCCAGGACGCCTTCACCCAAGCTGGCGACGAGGACAGCGTCTTCCCCATCCGCCACTTCTACCAGCGCTGGGAGCCGCCATCGCCATCGAGCGGCGGCCCTCGGTCGCCGCCCGGCTCCACGCCGCCGAACGCGCCCTCGCCGACCCCGACCCCGCGGTCCGGGACCGGGCAGTCCGGGAAGCCGCGAAGATCGTCCAGGCGGCCTACCGCGAGGTCGCGGGTGGCTGAGTGGCACTGGGAACTCGTCACCGATGACCTACTCGACGGATTGCCACCCGCCGCGCTGGCAGCGGTCCGTCAGGTAGCCGAGGAACTGATCGTCCGCGAATCGATGATCTTTCTCGACGGGCGGGAGTTGCCAGCTACAGAACGCTACCGCCGACATGGGCTGATATGCCAGTGCTACGGCAAGCGGGCGACATGGTCGATCTGGACTACCCGCCGCTCTTCATCGATCGTGTAGAAGACGCGATACCGCCCGGCTCGCAGGCGCCGTAGATCCGACGATCCGTAAGGGAACGACTCCGGCGGCCGTGGCTCATCGGCGAGCTGGCTAACAGTGTCCCAGAGCGCAGCGACACCGGTGGGATCATCGCCGAGGAAGCCCGCCGTCTGGTCTAGCGCCTGAATCTCCCAGTTGACCTGATAGCTCACCGGGATCGCATGCCCAGGCGGCGGCCCGCTTCCTCATGCGACACGTAGCGGATCGCCCCGGCCTCACGGCGGGCCAGGTACCTGGCCCGGGCAGCGTCGAACTCCTCGTTGACCTGCTGCTCTTGCATCGCCTGGCGTAGCTGCTGGTACTCCTCGATGGGCACGACCACCGCTACCACCCGGCCGCTATGAGAAATCACGTCGTGGGTGTCACCGGCGGGCAGTTCGCTCATGAAGGTCATGGTAACGAAGCGGACCGACAGCCTGACGTCACAACACGGCGGCGTTCCACAATCATGGTGGAGGTGAAGGCTAACCCCGTTGGACTGGGAGCCGTCAGGCCTACGTCCGTGGCGGACGGCGACGCGGTTTTGCCGCGCCTTGATATGCGTGTCGAGTGTGACGCACCTAATGCGCCTGACATGAGAGGCAGGCAGCGCTTAGGAGAGTGGTACCAGTGAGCACGTCTAGCGCAGACAGTGACGCGGGCAAGACGGCGGCCCGTCCGAGCCTGTCGGTCCCGCAGTTGCTCGCCGCGAAGGGTACCCGGCCGATCCGCTCTCTCGATGAGCTTGCCGCGGATACCTTCGAGTCCGACGAGGAAGTGGAGGAGTTCCTGGCCCTCACCTGCGCCGAGCGTCGCCGCGACTTGGTCTGATCCTCCGCCGTGGACCTGGCCGTCTTGGACACCGATGTCGCCTGTCTGCTGCGCAGGGGCACGCTCGCCGGACCGCTTGCTACTCCCCTGATCGGCCGCGAGCCGCTGATCACCTTCGTGACCTTCGGAGAGCTGGCCAAGTCGGCGGAGATCCGCAACTGGGGCCAGCACCGCCGCGAGGAACTCACCAGCTGGCTGTCCCGCATTGCGGTGCTGCCCGGCGACGCGGCAGTAGCCGCCACCTGGGGACGGCTGTCCGCGGCAGTCACATCACATCCCCGGCACGCGAGTTATGGGTAACGGCACGAAACGTACTTCGCAAATGATCGAGGCTGGGCTTGGCCGGAAGATCCGCCATGACGTCTCCTTCACCGGCCCGCGATCCGCACGGCATGCCGGCAAGGGAGATCGCCGTGAGCTGCTTTTGTTTGCACTCAGAGATGGACTATGTCCTGCCCGCGGACCCGGAGGCGCCCTCTCGCACCCGCAGCCACGGCAATCAACGCGGCGTGCTCCTGTCTAGCGATGGCCGCGCAGGTCGTCCAGGAAGCTCCGGGCGGCGGAGACGGCGCCGGCGGTGCGATGGGCGGCCTGGAAGGCGGTGCGGGCGGCGGTGCCGGCCAGGCCGGGAATTCCCGTGGCGAAGTCGGTGATGGGGTTGCCGGTTTGCTCCACGACGCGGGTGCCGGGCGGGACGTCCACCCGGAAGTCGTCCGGGTCAACAGGTTCGGTGTTGAGGTCATCGAGTTCCCACCAGGCGGAGGGCGCGTCGCCGATGTAGGAGATCAGGCGGAGCAAGCAGCCGGTCTCGGCGTCCACGATCGCGTCGGCGGGGAAGTAGGTCAGCGGTCCCGCCTTGTACTCGGTGGCGGGGCCGCGGGTCACCCGGAGCTGGCGGGCGCGGCGGCCGCGGTAGGTGATGTCCCGGGCGCCGGACAGCCGGCAGCCGAGCAGCCAGCCCGGGTAGATCAGGTGCGCAGCATCTGTTCCCAGCGGCGTGGCCGGGCCGGTCAGGATCCGGTCCGGGAAGACCCGCCAGTAGCGCTCGCCGTCGCAGGCGTTCACCTGCAGGCCGCTCCGGTCGGCGCGGCGCAGGTAGTCGACGCGGTACCGGTCCGGGCCGCTGATGCGCAGCCGGGCGTCGGTTCGGGTCACGGTCTTCCCGTCGGTGCCGGCCCACCCCGCGTCGATGAGGTTGCCGACGCTGTCGAGGCCGGAGGCCCGGGCGTCCTCGGCCATCCGTGTCATCGTCACGGTTGCGTCGTGCCACTCGCGCACCGTGGCGCCCAGGTCGCGGGGTTCGCCGGTGCGGTAGAGCAGGTACAGCAGCTCGTCGGGCGGTGAGCCGTCTTCGGCGGCGAGCACGTCCGGGTCGGGTGACGGCATCGCCTCCTTGGCCTGCCCGGAGTCCGCGTCGCGGCCCGGGAAACGCGGCGCGTGCTTGACCAGGGCACCGAGGCCGCCCAGGGCGAGGTCGAGGACGACGTGCTTCTCCCTCTCCTCGTCCGGGGCGCTGAGCTCCCCCGGCGCTGCGCGGAAACGGCTGCCCGGCGGCGCCGTGAACCCGGCCGGGTCGGGCGCCGCGGGCGGGTTTACCGTCACGTCCGTCAGCTCGGTGACGGCGAGCAGCTGGCCCCGGAACATCTCCTCGCGGCGGAGCAGGATACCCAGCTCGGCGTCGACGGCGGCCTCGACGCGTTCGCGGAGCCGGTCGCCGGCGCGGGGCGTGGCCGCGATGGCTATCGCGTCGCGGCCGCAGGCGGTCACCGGCCCGAGTATCTCCAGGACGTACCCGTCGAGCAGGTCCTGCGGGCAGAAGAGCACGGCGACCGGCCGGCCGTCGTTGAGGCCCAGCTCGGCCGCGGAGGGCTCTGACCGGCCGGACGGCCACCAGGTCCAGCCATGCTGGCCGTCGTTCCCCTGGACCACCGCGTCCTCGTCCTGGTGTTCCATGCGGTAATGGCCGCCGGGCGCGATCAGCAGCGCCGCGCGGCCGGACTCGAAGCGCACCTCGGCGGACAGGGACAGGCGGGTCCAGTCGGCTCGGTGGAGCAATCCGATCACTTCTGGCAGTTCGGCCACGATGGCACCATCCGAGGCGAGTCGGCGGCGGGGAGGTGGGAAAACGCAACCCCGTTTGTCAAATTATGCCCTGTGCCGGCCGGGGACCCGCACGGCTTGTGGTGCGGCGCAGGGGGCGGATTGGCGCTTGCCGGGCCGTTGCGTGAGGCCTGGCGTCGGCCGTGGGGGCCGCCCCACGGAGGTGACGAGTTGACAGACGCTCCGGCTGAGGAGTTCCTCGAACTCGACGGCGGCCGTGTCCACCTGCTCCGCGGCGGGCGAACGGCGGCGGCTTCGGGCCGGGATACCTGGTCAGGCCGGGGTGCCGCGCGACCGGGCCGGGCCTGACCGGTTCGAGCTTGGCCAGCCAGGGCTTCTGGCGGCGCTTGCCGTGCTCTGCGAAACGCTCGGCCAGGGTCATCGCGGCCACCATGCCCGCATCGATGCGGTAGGCACGCTGCCCAGCCGGGCCAAATCGAACGTTTCCGCAGGTGAGGGTATGTGGGGCGGGTGGGGCTCGAACCCACGACCGGCGGATTATGAGAAGTATGGCCTCTTGCAGCCTGCGCGCTAGCTGCACGGATGCCACGGAGCCGTGCCGCCGATAGCGCTCATTGCACCCTTTGCACGGATGACTCGGTCCACGAACCGGTCCACGCCTGGCCATGGCGATCACCCGATACCAGTTACGGAACGTTACCGCCGACGGGTTGATATACCAGGGCTACGGGAGGCGGGCGACGTGGTCGATCTGGATTACCCGCCGTTCTTCATCGATCGTGTAGAAGACGCGGTACCGCCCGGCCCGCAGGCGCCGCAGATCCGGCGACCCGCGCAGATGATCGAGGCTGGGCCTGGCCGAATGATCCGCCATGACGTCTCCTTCGCGGGCCCGCGATCCGCGCGGCTGGCCTGGCAAGGAAGATCGCCGTGATCTGCTTTCTTTGCACTCAGAGGCGGACTATGTCCTGCCCGCGGACCCGGAGGCGCCCTCTCGCACCCGCAGCCACGGTAATCAACGCGGCGTGCTCCTGCCTAGCGACGGCCGCGCAGGTCGTCCAGGAAGCTCCGGGCGGCGGAGACGGCACCGGCCGTGCGGTTGACGGCCTCGGCGGCGGCGCGGGCCGCGGTCCCGGCCAGGCCGGGCATGACCGCGATTTCGTCGGCGACCCAGTTTCCGGTTTCCTCCACGGTGCGGGTGCCGGGCGGGGCGTGCACCCGGAACTCGTCCGGGTCGGCGGGCTCGGTGCTGATGTCGTCCAGCTCCGACCAGATCGCGAGCGTGTCGCCGGCGTAGGAGATCAGGCGGAGCAGGCAGCCGGTCTCGGCGTCCACGATCGCGTCGGCGATGGTGTCGGGGAACAGCGGAGGCCCCACGACCAGGCCAGCGCCGCCGAGTACGCGGGTCACGCGGAGCTGGCGGGCGGGACGGCCACGGTAGGTGAGTTCCGTGCCGCCGGACAGCCGGCCGCGGAGCAGCCAGCACGAGTCGGCCAAGAACGCGATAGGGTCCGTCAGCGGAGCGACCGGGCCGACCACGGTCCGGTCCTGGTAGACCCGCCAGCGGCGCTCGCCGTCGCAGGCGATCGTCTTCGGGGCCCCGCGGTCCGGGCGAGGCGAATAATAGTCGAGGCGGTACTGGTCCGGGCCGCTGACGCGCAGCCGGGCGTCCGTGCGGGCCACGTTCATGCCGCGGGTCATCGTGTCGAGGAGGTCGGCGCAGCCGCCGCTCCCGGCGGCACGGAGGCTTTCTGGCACCCGGGCGGCCATGGCGGCCTGGTCGAGCCACCGCCGCGCCGTGGCACCGAGGTCACGGGGCTCGCCGCTACGGTAGAGCAGGTCGAGCACCTCGTCGGGCGGCGGCGAGGCGTCGGCCGGCTCGAGCGGGGCCGGGTCGGGCGACGGCATCGCCTCCGGCTGCTCGCCGTCCGCACCGCGACCGGGCCGGTGCGGCGCATGCCTGATCAGCACGTCGAGGCCGCCACCCACCCGGTCCATGGTGGCCCAGTCAGGACCACTGGCCGGTTTCCCCGGGGTTTCGCTGCGGTGGCTGCCCAACGGCACCGCGAACCGGCCGGGGTCGGCTGCCTCCGGCGGGTTCATCGTCACGTCGGTCAGCTCAGTGAGGATGACGAACTCGCCGCCGGACGTCTCGATCCGGCGCAGCAGGATGCCGAGCTCTGCGTCCACGGCGACCTCGACGCGGTCGTGGGACCAGTGGCCGGGACCGGAGCCGAGGACGTCGCGCCGCGGCGTGGCCGCGACGGCGATCGCGTCGCGGCCGGCGACGGTCACCGGGCCCAGCTTTTCCAGGGTGTACCCGCCGAGCAGGCGGGACGGGCAGAGCAGCTCGGGCACCGGCGGATAGGCGCCGTTCACCTTGACCGGGAGTGGCGGGGGACCGTCCGTAGCCGACGACCGCCACGACCAGCCGCGCTCGCCGTCGTAGCCCTCGGCGGCCCCTCCCCCGGCGTCCCGGCCGGGAACCGAGCCCGCCAGGCGCCACCGCCCGCCCGGGCCGATCAGCAGCGTCCCGCGCCACGAGTAGCGGCCGTCTTGCTGCTGCGCCGGCCAGGCGCGGTGCCAGCGGGACCACTCCTCCTCTTGCGTCTGCGCCGGCCGGGGGCGGTACCAGCGGGACGGCTCATCGGGCGACAGGGGCGGGAGCAGGTTCCGGTCGGTCTCGGAGCGCACCTCGGCGGACAGGGACAGGCGGGTCCAGTCGGCCCGGTAGAGCAACCCGATTACTTCTGGCAGGCCAGCCATGATGCACCATCCGAGGCGAGTCGGTGGCGGGAGGCGGGAACGCCAGCCCGTTTGGTCAAATTATGCCCCGTGCCGGCTCGGGACCCGCACGGCTTGTGGTGACGCACTCGATCCGGTCCAGCTTGGCGTCCCGGGCCGGATCGGTGGATTCCTTCCAGGTCCGGGTCCGCTGGAACGAGATGCCGCGCTCGTGAAGGAGCTGCCGCAGCCGCTCCCGCCCGATCCGCACCGGCCGGCCCAGGCCCGCTAAATACCCGGCCAGCTTGCGCAAGCTCCAGGTGGGTGAACGGCTGGACTGGCTTCTCCGGCCGGGTCCTGGCCGCCGTGACGATGACCGACCCGTGCTTCCCCGCCGCCGCCTGTTGCCATCGATGGCAACGTACGGCAGAATCAAGGTATGCCATCGATGGCACGACAGCATGCAGGCGGGCCCGCCAGGCTTCTGGACGTCGCGAACGCGGCCGGGGTCAGCCTGCGTACCGCGTCGCGGGTCCTGAACGACGACCCGCGGGTCGCGCCGGTCACCCGGCAGCGCGTCCAGGCGGCAATGCTCGACCTGCGGTTCGAGCCCGACGCGATGGCCCGGTCCCTGCGGGCGGGCACGGACACCACGATCGGGTTCGTGGTGGAGTCCATCTCCGATCCGTTCTTCGCCGAGGTCATCGACGCGGTGGAGCTGGAAATGTCGCGGCACGGCCGGTCCGTGCTGGTCACCAGCACCCGCCGGGATCCCGCCTGGGAACGTGACGTCATCGGGCGGATGGTGCAGCGCCGGGTGGCCGGGCTGCTGCTCTGCCCGACCGGAGACGACCATGCCTGGCTCGACTCGCGCGTCCCGGTCGTACTCGTCGACCGGCCCGCCCCCGGCCTGCTGGCCGACCTGGTCGAGATCGACGATCACCGCGCGGCGTTCGGCGCCGTGGCCCATCTCATCGCCCACGGTCATAGGCGCATCGCCTACATCGGCGACACGCCCGCCATCCCCACCTCGGGCGCCCGCCTGCGCGGCTACCGCGATGCCCTGGCCCGGCACCAGGTTGAAGCCGACGAGGAGCTCGTCAACTGTCAATCCCCGACCAGCCAGGCCGCCGCTGACGCGGTGTCGGCCCTGCTCGGCGGCTCCCGCCCGCCGACCGCGATCCTGAGTGCCACCACACGCGCTTCACTGGGCGTCGTCCCGGCCCTGCACTCGGCCGGGCGGACGGACATCGGCCTCGTCTCGTTCGGCGACTTTCCTATGGCCGATTCGCTGCGTCCGGCCGTCACCGTCGTGGACCATCCCGGTCACGAGGTCGGGCGGGTGGCCGCGGCGCGGCTCCTGGCCCGCCTGGACCAGCCCGGCCTTCCGGTCGAGCGCATCGGTGTGCCGGCCAGGCTCATCGAACGCGGCTCCGGGGAGCAGCGTCCATGACCTCGAGCATCGTCGTGGGCCTCGACATCGGCACCACCTCGTCCAAGGCCGTGGCCCGGTTGGTGGTGGCGTCCGTGTCGCGGCCCGGCCGCCCGTATGCGGAGCAGCCCACCCCGTGGCAGACGGACGCCCGCGGGCAGACCGAGATCCACCCGAACCGCCTCGTCAGCCTGGCCGTGGACCTGATCGGGAGCGCCGTCCGGGCGGCCGAATCCGCCTGGGGCCCGGTCCGGGTGCGCGCCATCGGCGTGACCGGCCTGGCCGAGAGCGGTGTGCTGCTCGACGCGGCCGGCCAGCCAGCCGCCCCGGTGATCGCCTGGTTCGATCACCGCGGCGGCCACGAGATCGAGCAACTGGCCCGCGAGGCCCCCGGATTTCCCGCCACCTTCGAGCGGACCACGGGCCTGCGGTGGTCGAGCCAGGCCACCCTGGCCAAGCTGCTGTGGCTGCGCGCTAGCGGGCAGCCGGCCGGCCCGGCCTCGACCTGGCTGAGCGTTCCGGAATGGATCGTCTTCGCCCTGGGCGGCGACCTGGTGCGCGAGCCGTCGCTGGCGTCCCGGACCGGTCTCATCGACCAGGGCACCGGCCAGGTCTGGCCGCAGGCCCTGGCGGCGGCCGGGCTGCCCGCCCGGATTCTCCCCGAGGAGCGGCCGGCCGGCTGTCCGGCCGGGTTCGTGCGGCACGACGGTGTCGTCTCCTGCGCCGCTGGCGCCGTCCTGACGGTGGCCGGGCACGATCATCCGGTGGCGGCCGTCGGCGTCGGCGCGGTCGGGGCGGACGAGCTGTTCAACTCCAGCGGCACCGCGGACGTGCTGGCCCGCTCCATCCCGGGCACGTTGCCGGAGGCCGAGCGCCAGCAGGTCGTGACGGCCGGCTGGTCGCTCGGCCGGCACGTGCTGCCGGGTACCAGCCTGCTCCTGGCCGGGATCAGCGGCGGGCTGCTGCTGCGGCGCGTGCTGGCCGCGCTCGGCGCGGAGGCCGAGCCGGCCCGGTCGATGCTCGATCACGCCAGCCTGAGCGTCGGTGACCTGCCCGCCGGCCTGTCGGTCAGCGGCGACGGCCGGACCCAGGACAACGTCGTCCTGCGCATCCAGGACGCCGCCTCGCCCGCCACGATCTGGACCGCCGCGGTCCGCTACACAGCGGAGGCGGCCCGGCTCCTGCTCACCGACATCGAGAAGGTCGCCGGCCCGCACCGGCGCGCCGTGGCCGCCGGGGGCTGGACGCAGATGGCCAGCGTGCGCGGGGCCAAGTCGGCCGTCATCGACGCGCTGAGCTTCTCACCTGTAGTCCAGCCGGGGGTCACCGGGGCCGCCCTGCTCGCTTCATACGCCCTGGCTGGCCCTGGCCCCGCCAGCAGAGACCTAGCCGGCTTCATCCGGGAAGGAACGCAATGACATACGCCACCCAGGCCCGAACCCTGGACGACATCGCGGCGGACAACCACGTGTTCTCCATCATCGCCATGGACCAGCGGAACACGCTGCGCCGCATGTTCACCGCGGTGGGCCTCGACGCGACCGACGACGACCTGCGGGTCGCAAAGGCCGACGTCGCCCGCGTGCTGACCCCGGCCGCCTCCGGCCTGCTGTCCGACCCGACCTACGGCGTCCCGGCCATCACCGCGGCGAAGGCGCTGGCCCCGCAGTGCGGGCTGCTCGTCGCCGCCGAACCGTCCGAGCGGCGCAGCTACCAGGGCGAGCCGCGTACCCACCGCGACCCGGACCTGAACGCTCAGTGGGTCCTGGATCAGGGCGGCGATGCCCTCAAGTTCTTCCTCCAGCTGCGCGTCGACCGCCCGGCCTCCACGGGCGCCACGGGCGCCACGGGTCCGGGCGAGCCGGACCTGGTCGCCGAGGGACTCGCCGTCTGCGAAGAGATCATCCGCGATGGCCGGGCCACCGGTGTGCCGGTGGTCATCGAGAACCTGGTGTACGCGCGGCCGGGGGAGGACCTGGAGGGCCAGGCTCGCGAGGATGCCATCATCGAGGCGGCCCGCGCCCTCGACGACCTGGACATCGACCTGCTCAAGCTGGAGTATCCCGGTTCGCCGGCCGGCTGCCGCCGGCTAGCCGCGATCCTGCACCGGCCGTGGGCCGTCCTGTCCGCGGGCGTGCCCTTTGACCACTTCACCAACATCATCAAGATCGCCGCCGACGAAGGGGGTGCGTCGGGCTTCATCGCCGGCCGCTCGGTGTGGCGTGAAGCGGTGGCTCTGGCCGGCCGTCACCGCGAGGAGTTCCTCACCACGGTGGCGCTGCCGCGCCTGGAACGACTGGTAGAGGTGGCGGCCACCCGGGCCCGTCCGTGGACCGAGGCTATCCGCCCCTAACCTCGCCTTTCTGGCCATAAATCACCAGGCGCCGGAGTAAAATCTCCGCCAGAAAGCTGTTCGGGCGTGCCTTGGGGGTAATGCGGGATGTCAACCCGGTCACTGAGAATGTTCTGGTGGACATTAATCCTTTTCGTGCCGTTGCTCGCCATTTTCAGCGGAAACTACGCTTATCAGGCGGCGATGCGCTACGGCGACAACGTCAGCTTCGCGTCCTGCCCGGCCGTCATCGCCTACCCGCAGGAAGGCCCGTGCGTCGCCGCGTTGCAGCAGCTGCTCAACGTCGACCCGCCGTACGCGCGCATTTATCACGACGGGATATTCGGTCCGCAGACGCTGGCCGCCACCCAGCAATTCCAGTCCAGGTACGGGCTGCCGGGCCAGGGGAAGGCCAGCGTCGCGACGACCCGGATGCTCAGCCAGCTTGCCCCCGCGCCGCGCCCGGTCCCGGTCGCGGCGACGCTGCTGACCCTGACCCTGACGGGCATGGTCGTGCTCGGCCTGATGACAGCCCGGCGCAGGCGCGAGCGCCAGCTGTCGGCTCAGCCGCCGGAGGCCTCCGCCATGGTGAGCGCGGCGATGTAGCCGAACGTCATGGCCGGGCCGATGGTCGCACCCGCGCCCGCGTAGCTTCGGCCCATCACCGCCTCGCTCGCGTTGCCCGCCGCGAACAGGCCCTCGATCACGGTGCCGTTTTCGGAGAGCACCCGGGCCCGTTCGTCGGTGCGCAGGCCGCCCTTCGTGCCCAGGTCCCCGGGCACGATCTTGACCGCGTAAAACGGCGGGCGGGCCAGCGGGGCGAGGTTCGGGTTGGCCAGCCGCGGGTCGCCGTAGTAGCGGTCGTACGCCGAGTCGCCGCGGCCGAAGTCCTCGTCCCGGCCCGCCGCGGCGAACTCGTTGAACCGGGCCACGGTCTTGACCAGGCCGTCGGCGTCCACCCCGGCCGCCTGGGCCAGCCCGGCCAGGTCGTCCGCCCGGACCACCGACCCGGCCGCGTACCAGCGGCGGGGCAGCGGGCGGTGCGGCGGCAGCCCGGCGAACACGTACCGGTCGCGGTAGCGCTGGTCGAAGATCAGCCAGGCCGGGATGTGCGGGTTCTCCGGGGTGTCCGCCTCGTACATGGCGTGCACCGCGTCGACGTACGGCGCCGACTCGTTGACGAACCGCTGGCCCGCTCCGTTGACCAGCACGCAGCCGGGCAGGCTGCGCTCGGCCAGGCAGAAGTACGGGCCGCCGGGCAGCGCGATGGACGGCCCCCACCAGGCGTCGTCCATCAGGCCGGTGGCCGCGCCGAGGTCCATCCCGGCCCGGATCCCGTCGCCGGTGTTCCCGGCCGCGCCGGTCGTCCACTCGGTCCCGATCGGCCCGCGCTGGTATAGGCGGCGCATCTGCTCGTCGCGCTCGAAGCCGCCGGTGGCGATCAGCACCCCGCGCCGGGCCCGGATCTGCAGCGGTTCCCCGTCCCTCATGGCCCTCACCCCGGCCACCCGGCCGCCGTCCACGACCAGCCCCGCCAGCGGGGTGTCCAGCCAGACCGGCACGCCGCTGGCCAGCAGCCCGGCCCGCAGCCCCGCGGCCAGCGCCTGCCCCATGCTGAGCACCCGCTGCCCGCGCAGCCTGGCCCGCGCGGCCCGGCCCGCGACCCGCACCGCGGCGCGGACGCCCCGCGGATGCCGGCCGAGGCTGAGCCACCGGTACTCGGCCTGGGTGATGGCCACGGGGGAGGGCAGGTAGGGGCGCGCGAGGTGACCCAGTTCCGCGCCGAGCACCCGGCGTCCGTCAAGCGGAACGGGCTCGATACTGCGCCCCGCGGACAGGCCTCCCGGTGCCTCGGGGTAGTAGTCGGCGTAGCCGGGCACCCACGCGAACCGCACGGGCGTTTTCGCCAGGACCAGGCCGAGCATCTCCGGGCCGTACTCGAGCAGCGCCTCCCGGCGCGCGGCCGGAACCCCCTCGGCCACGTGCGCCAGGTACGCGCGGGCCTGCTCCGGCGTGTCCGCCACTCCGGCGGCGCGCAGCACCGAGTTGCCCGGCGCCCAGATCCCGCCGCCGGAGCGGGCCGTCGACCCGCCGAAGGACCCGGCCTTCTCGATGACCAGGGCACTCAGCCCGAGGTGCGCCGCGGTCAGCGCGGCCGTCATCCCGGCCGCGCCGCTGCCCGCCACCACGACGTCAACCTCGTCCATACTAGAACACGTTACAGTTTTGCCGTCGGCTGAGGAAGGAGGCCCCCGTGGAGGCCACCGTGCCGGGCGACTGGGACCTCGAGGCGGACGTGGTCGTGGTGGGTTTCGGGGCGGCGGGCGCCTGCGCTGCCCTGGAGGCCGCCGCGAGCGGCGCCTCGGTGCTGGTGCTCGACCGTTTCGGCGGCGGCGGTGCCACCGCGCTGTCCGGCGGCGTCGTCTACGCCGGCGGCGGCACCCCGCAGCAGCGCGCGGCCGGGGTGGACGACTCGCCCGAGACGATGTTCGGCTACCTACGCACCGAGGTCGGCGACGCGGTGCCCGCCGCCACCCTCAGGCAGTTCTGCGACGGCAGCGTGGCCATGCTGGCCTGGCTGGAGGCTCACGGCGTGCCGTTCGAGGGCAGCTTGTGCCCGGACAAGACGTCCTACCCGACCAACCGGCACTACCTCTACTACTCCGGCAGCGAGCTGTCCGCAGCAGCTTCTCCCAGCGCCGGGCCGCCCGCTCCCAGGGGACACAGGACCAAGGGCCGCGGCACCTCCGGCGGCCTGCTCTACGCCAGGCTGGCCGGTGCCGTCCGCACCGCCGGCGTCCGGGTGCTCACCCAGACCACCGCCCGCGAGCTGGTCACCGACCCCGCCGGCCGGGTCACCGGGGTGGCGTGCACCTCCCTGCGCGGCGCGCCCGGCTGGGCCCGGCTGGCGCACCGCGTGCTGCACCGCTGGTCGGTCAAGCCCTACCTGTACGTGCCGAAGGCCGGCCGGGTCCTGCACCGCCCCGTGGCCTGGCTGGAGCGGCGCTACGGAAGGGCGGTCGGGGTCGGGGCGGCCCGCGGCGTGATCGTCGCGGCCGGCGGCTTCGCCGCGAGCCGGCCGATGATGCGCGCGCACGCGCCGGCCGCGCGCGGCGGGCTGCCGCTGGCCACCCCGGGCGACGATGGCAGCGGCATCAGGCTCGGCACCGGCGCCGGCGGCGCGACCGCGTTCCTGGACCGGGTCTCGGTCTGGCGCTTCCTCAGCCCGCCGCCCGCCCTGCTGGGCGGGGTGCTGGTAGACCGCGACGGCGACCGGGTCTGCGACGAGTCGCGTTACGGTGCCGCGCTCGGCGACGCGATCGTGCGGCGCGGCGGGCGGGCCTGGCTGCTGGCCGACCGGGCCACGCTGGCCGAGGCCCGCCGCCAGGTACGCGGGTCGACGCTGTGGTTCCAGCGGCTGCAGGCCTGGTATCTGCTGGCCGGCGCGGTGCGCGCGCCCACCGTCGCCGCGGTCGCCGCCCGCGCGGGCCTGCCCCCAGACCGGCTGGAGGCCACGCTGGCCGCCTATAACGCCGCGGCGCGCGACCCGGCGGCGCCCGACCCCGCGGGAAAGCCCGCCGCCGCGCGCCGGGCGCAGGACCAGCCGCCGTTTGCGCTGATCGACTGCTCGGTCCGGCCCCGCCTGCTCTACCCGGCGCCGGTGCTCACCCTCGGCGGCCTGGTCGTCGACCCCGGGTCCGGCCAGGTCCTGCGCCCCGACGGCCGTCCGGTCGACGGCCTGTACGCGGCCGGCCGCAGCGCGGCCGGCCTGTGCTCCCGCTCCTACGTCAGCGGCCTGTCCCTGGCCGACTGCGTCTTCTCCGGCCGCCGCGCCGGCCACCACGCCGCCGGACGCGATGAAACCGGGCTTCCACCGCGTTAGAACCGCCCGGCC
>Ga0207674_10006262_pt1 | contig 14023 bp, 12 predicted proteins | sample KBSCornC72_FD_184303 | JGI IMG/M metagenome (GOLD analysis project Ga0207674, IMG submission 184303) | Corn rhizosphere microbial communities from Kellogg Biological Station, Michigan, USA - KBS Corn C7-2 (SPAdes) (version 2) | ecosystem: Host-associated > Plants > Roots > Rhizosphere > Soil ... | reverse complement strand
TGTGGACTTGTACATTCATCGCCCGCAGGTGAAGCGCGGGCCGTTAGGCCGCACCGATGGCACTCGAGGGTCTTCAATGGTCGATAAGAATCCCCCGAGAGCGCTTCGAGTCTCTCCGTGGGGAAGAATCCTTCCGTCAGGCCCCCGCTTTGGGTCGGTTCTCGAACTCCTTTCGTTTTGTCCAAGACTCATTTCTACAGGGTCAGCGTGATCAGCCAGCCGAAGCACGCTAACGGATAACCGGTTTTTTCTTCTTGCCGATCTTGACGACGGCACCACCCCGAATGACCCGCAGCTCGACCTGACTGAACGACATCGCGTCGCAAGCGACGGGACGATCTACGCCACGAAGACCGGCGACCGCGGCGACAATCCCAATCCACAGAGCTGGCAAGCGTTGAAGATCTCGCCGGCCGGTGAGATCTCGGTCCTCGTGCAGGGCGCGCCGCTCCGCTGGCCGAACGGCATCGCGCTCGACAGCCAAGGCAACGTCGTCGTCAACACGGGCGGGAAGCGACGGGCTCGTCATCATCCGCGACGGCACGAAATACGTCAGTAGCGTCGTCAATGGCGGCATCTCGCGGATTCGCCCCGCACAGCCCGCCGAGCTGAGCGCGCGCAACATTCCGAATCCAGCCTCGATGTGCTACGACGCGGGCGCGAACCAGTTGGTGATCCCGATGAATCCCAACAACGGGCTCGCCTTGGGCCGCTGAAATATTCCCGCATCCTGTAAGACTCGCTCCCTCCCCGTGAAGCGCCTGGCCGATGCAGCCCCGGGGGAGGACTTGCGTGCCATTCAATACCTGTTCATATTCTGTGCACTAACTGTCTGGCCACGAGGGCTGGACGGTTGCCACCACTGCACCGGAGTGATCCATGACAAGCACCACCCCCACCGCGGCCACCACCGCCGACCTCGTCGGCGTGGCGGAACAGGCCGGCGCCTTCACCACGCTGATCACGGCGCTCAGGGCCGCCGGCTTGGTCGACACGCTCCAAGGTCCCGGGCCGTTCACGGTTTTCGCCCCGACCGACGAGGCGTTCCAACAGCTCCCCGAGGGCACGGTCCCGAAGCTGCTCGGCGATCTGCCGGCGCTGCGCAACGTGCTGCTGTACCACGTCGTACCCGGCGCGCTCATGGCGGCCGACGTCGTGCAGCTCAAGACCGCCACGACCGCGACGGGGCAGAAAGTCACGTTCGAGACGGCCACCGGCGTCCGCGTTAACGACGCGCAGATTGTCAAGACCGACATCCGCGCCGCCAACGGCATCATCCACGTCATCAACCGCGTCTTGCTGCCCAAGTAGGGCCGCGGCCATTCATCCAAGGAGATCAGGACCATGAGATCGTTTCTCATCCTCGCCGCCGTGGGCGCGCTGGCGCTGAGCGCGCCGCTCGCCGCCCAGCAGGCCGCCCCGCGATTCTTCATCGAGGGACTCGGCGGCGCCGTCGTTCCCACCTTCGACATCGCCGACGTCGCGAAAACCGGGGGTGCCTTCGGCGCGACCTTCGGCTACCGCGTCAACCAGCGCTGGGTCCTGATGGGCGAGTTCGACTACGGCATGCATAAGGACAAGGCCACCGGCTCGGTCGACATCAACACCTCGCACTACATGGCCAAGATCGGCTACGCGCTCTCCGCCCCGCGCGAGCGGGGATGGGACGTGCTCGTCAACCTGGGCGTGGGCGCCGTGAACTTCGACGTCCAGGGCGCGCCCAAGACGTTCACCTATCCCGCGATCAACGCGGGCGCCAAGCTGGCCTACAACTTCAACCGCACGTTTGCCCTGGTGCTGTCGCCGCAGGGCGACATCGCCTTCAGCAAGGAGAGCGAGGTCGGTACCACCAACGCCTGGGTCTGGCCGTTCACGGCCGGCCTGCGCCTCAAATTCTGACCATCACGAAAGGGACAGACACATGAAACAGCTCGACATCCTCGCCGCGATTCTGTTGGTCGTCGGCGGACTGAACTGGGGCCTCGTGGCCTTCGCCAACTTCGATCTGGTCGCCGCGATCACGGGCGCGGGCGCGTTCGGCAACAAGAACGTGCTCGGCGTGATCGTCTACGGCCTGGTGGGCCTCGCGGCCCTGTATCAGGGCCTGGGGTGGAAGGCCATCCGGCGCCGCTGGCAGGCAGCGGCGGCGTGACCGGTTTCGCGCGGCCCGACCCCGGAGTGTTGCTCCGGGGTCGGTTGTCGCTAGTATCCCAACTTCCTTCTTTCCGGAGCCGGCCGGCGTGGCCCCTGATCAACGTGGCTTGCTGACCATCGGCGCGCTCTCGGCCGCCACCGGTGTCCCGGTGGAAACGCTCCGCACCTGGGAACGCCGTTACGGTTTTCCGGTCGCCGCGCGAAAGCCTTCGGGGCATCGCGTCTATCCTCTCGACACCATCCCCCGTCTCCGGCTGATCGCGCAGGCTCTGGAGCGGGGCCATCGCGCTGCTGAAGTCGTCGCGGCATCCGAGAGGGCGCTCGAGGCCCTGCTCGCCGCGCTGCCGCGCGCGATGGAGCCGCGGCCGTCGCACCGTGCCACGCTGCCGCCCGCGCTCATCGCGCCGCCCGACCCGACCGACCTGTTCGATGCGATCCGGGCCTTCGACGGCGACCGCTTGAAGCGGGCGTTTCAGGTGGACTGGGCGCGGCTCGGCCCGCTCGAGTTCCTGGAGCAGCGGGCGGCGCCGTTCCTCAAAGCGATCGGGGACGCGTGGTCGAAAGGCACGCTGGACGTGCGTCATGAGCACTTCGCCTCGGCGGCGCTGGGCGACTTCCTGCGAGCCGTCCGCATGCCGCTCGCCGAGCGCGCGGCCGGGCCGATCGCGGCGCTGGCTACGCTTCCTGGAGAGCTGCACGGACTCGGGCTCCAGATGTCGGCGCTGGTGGTTGCCGCCGCGGGGTGGCGCCCCCTGCTGCTCGGGGTCAATACGCCTGTCCCGCAGATCGTGGCGCTGGCGCGCGAAGCACCGATCGCCGCGGTGGCGGTGAGCTGCGCGCCGCCGCGCCGCCGTCACACCGCCGCAGTCCTCCGCACGTTGCGGCGCCGCCTGCCGCGGCCCATTCCGCTCCTCGTCGGCGGATCGGGGGCCCCGACCGTCAGCGCGCGCAGCGGCATCCAGGTGTTGCCCGATCTGCCCGCGCTGGAGCGCTGGCTCCGTGATCATGCCGCCTGAGCCGGCGACGATTCTCGTGACCGGCGCCACGGGCTACATCGGCGGGCGGCTCGCGCCACGACTGGTGAGGCAGGGGTACACGGTGCGCGCGCTGGCGCGCGACCCGCGCCGGCTCGGGAGCCTGGCCGCGGCGGGCGTCGCGTGCGTGGCGGGGGACGTTCTGCGGCCCGAGACTTTGGCGCCGGCGCTCGCAGGGGTCGACGTCGCGTACTACTTAATTCACTCGATGGAGGCCGGCCCCGATTTCGCGGCGCGCGATCGCGAGGCGGCAGCCAACTTCGCCGCCGCCTGCGCCGCCGCCGGAGTGCGGCGCATCATCTACCTCGGTGGGCTCGGCCGCCCCGGGCCGGCGCTCTCCAAGCATCTCGCCAGCCGTCAGGAAGTGGGGGATGTGTTGCGCGCCGGAGCGGTGCCCGTGACCGAGCTGCGCGCGGCCATCATCGTCGGGGCGGGGAGCGCGTCCTTCGAGATCATCCGCGATCTTGCGCGAAAGCTTCCGCTGATGATCTGCCCTCGCTGGGTCCGCTCGCGCTGCGAGCCGATCGCGCTGGACCAGGTCCTCGCCTACCTGATCGGTGCGCTACGCGAGCCGCGCACGATCGGCGAGGTGTTGGAGATCGGCGGCGGCGAGGTGCTCACCTACGAGGCGATGATGCGCCAATGCGCGCTCGCTCTCGGCAAGCGTATCCGCATCCTCGTCGTGCCCGTGCTCACCCCCCGCCTCTCGGCATACTGGCTGAACCTGGTCACGAGCGTCCCGATGCACATCGCTCGTCCGCTGGTAGAAGGATTGCGCAACGACGTCGTCACGACGGACCAGCGCATCCGGGAATGGATTCCGGTGGCGCCCCTGACGTTCCGGGCGGCGGTCGCGCGCGCGCTCGCTGAGGAGTACGCGGGACCTCTGGCTACGCGCTGGACCGGCGCGGCCGCAGGGGCCGGCGCCGCCGCCTCGTGGACCGGCACGGTTGTCGGCGACGAGCAGCGCCGCGCCGCGGCGGTTCCAGCGGCGGCCCTGTTTGCGACCATCGAGCGCATCGGCGGCGCGACGGGGTGGTACTACGGGGACTGGCTGTGGCGCCTGCGGGGGCTGGTGGATCGCCTGCTCGGCGGGGTGGGCATGCGCCGGGGACGCCGCGACCCGGTAGCGATCGCGGTAGGCGATCCGATCGACTTCTGGCGCGTCGAGGACTTCGTCCCCGGCCACCTGCTGCGCCTGAGGGCAGAGATGAAGGTGCCGGGCGCCGCCACCCTGGAGTTTGCCGTCGAAGATCAGCCCGGTGGCGGCGCCGTGCTGGCGCAACGCGCGCGCTTTCAGCCGCGCGGCGTGTGGGGACGCGTCTATTGGAATGCACTGCGACCCCTGCACCTGTTGGTGTTCCGGGGCATGGCCGATGGCATCGTGCGCGCGGCGGAGGCCGGAGCGACGGCTCGGAGTGCCGCATCATGACGCCGTTCGCGGTGTTCTTGGCGCTGGCGATGCAGGACAGCACTCCGCGCCCGGTCGAGAGCGTGCCCGCGGTGGACCTGCGGCGCTACGCGGGTCTCTGGTACGAGGTCGCCCGGTTCCCGAATCGCTTTCAGGCACGGTGCCTGGGGGAGACGACCGCGACCTACGAACCGCTGCCCAACGGTGAGCTGCGCGTCGTGAACTCCTGTCGCGACGCCGAGCAACGGTTGGTCCGGGCGGAAGGCCGCGCCCGGCTCGGCGACCGGCGCGGGCCGGCCTCGCGTCTCAAGGTGCGCTTCGCACCCAGGATCCTGTCATTCCTGTCGATGGTTTGGGGGGACTACTGGATTCTGGATCTTACCGATGACTACGGGGCGGCGCTCGTGGGGACGCCGAGCCGGGAATACCTTTGGGTGCTGTCCCGCACGCCGCAGCTGGATGAGGCGATCTACGAACGGCTGGTCGCCACGGCGGCCGCGCAGGGGTTCGATGTCGCGCGTCTTATCAGGTCACGGAGATGAAAGCAGGATCTGCAAGTCTCGGTGTGGCTCCTCTGACGCTCGATGAGTGATGTGTCGAGGGCCGATGCCGGTTGTTCAATGACCGATGTGCTTCTTTCGATGGCCAATTCAGGTGTTGTCCCAGGTGTGGTCGGGGAGCATTTTCCCTCCGTTAGCGAACATTTCCACTTCACGAGCGACCATCTTCACATCGTGCGGGGCCATTTGGTCCAGTGCGGGAGCATTCTGGACCTGTGAGCGAGCATTTGACCGCAGTGAGCGAGCATTTGTACGCGTGGTGCGAGCTGTTTTCGGCGCGGCGGTTGTTCTCGTCAATGCTGCGCTGACATTTCGACACGGATTCCGAGAACAGTCGATCGGCACGCCAGCTCTAGGTTTTCGTCGGGCCGGGTCGCATCGATCGACAGCGGTGAGTGCTCCTCATGCTCCCGGTGAGAGACGGATCTCGGCAATGACGTGTGGTACGCAGCCTAACCGGCGCCTGAAGCTGGCGGTGCCCGCGGTCACTGGCTGCAGATTCCGCCGCGCGGGGCGGTGCGCTACACTTTCATTTGTGCATCCTCTCACCAGGCGCCGCAGCTTAGGCGCATTTCGTTAGGCGGCTCAAGTCCATGACGAAGGAACACATCGAATGATCTGGATCTGGATAGCGTTCATTGCGTTTGTCCTACTGATGCTGGCCCTGGACCTCGGCGTCTTTCACCGCAAGGCCCACGTCGTCAGCGTAAAGGAGGCGATCGCTTGGTCGGCCGTGTGGCTATCCATGGGGTTGGCGTTTTCCGTGTTCGTGTACTTCGCCTACGACGGCCAGTGGTTCGGGCTTGGCACTGCGGTGGACGCGGTTGATGGGCTGACGAACAGCGGCGCAACGGCAACGGAGAAGTACCTGACCGGCTACGTCGTTGAGAAGTCCCTCAGCGTGGACAACATCTTCGTGATCGCGATGATCTTTGGATTTTTCGCGGTGCCGCCCCTCTACCAGCACCGGGTGCTGTTCTGGGGCATCCTCGGCGCTCTGCTCCTGCGCGGTGCGATGATCGGTGTCGGAGCGAAGCTGATCGCCGAGTTCCACTGGATCCTGTACCTCTTCGGCGTGTTCTTGATCCTGACGGCGATCAAGATGCTCCTTCTCAAGACGGATCACACCGATCCGAACAGGAACATCGTTGTTCGGCTGACGCGCCGCTTGTTCCCAGTGACCGCGAGGTTCCACGGCGAGCACTTTGTTGTTCGCGCCGGTGCACCCGCGTCGTACGAGAGCGAGGTCCCTGGTGCGCCAACGGTCGCGGATGAGGTCGTGGACAAGGCTCGGCCGGGCACCCTGCTCCTCACGCCCCTGGCGCTGGCGCTCGTGATGGTCGAGACGACCGATCTGATCTTCGCCGTCGACTCGATTCCGGCCATCTTTGCTATCACGGCCGACCCGTTCTTGGTGTTCACCAGCAACGTGTTCGCGATTCTCGGTCTGCGATCGCTCTACTTCGCGCTGGCCGGCATGGTGAACAAGTTCCGTTACCTCAAGGTCTCGCTCGCACTGGTCCTGCTGGTAGTGGGCGTGAAGATGTTGATTGCCGAATGGCTGAAGCTCGCTCTCGGGAAGCACTTCAACTTGTACTTGCTGACTGTGATCCTCTCGATCCTGGCAGCGGGCGTGGCAACATCCATGCTTGCGGAGCGTCGTCGAATGAGCCGCCTAACAGGCCGATGAAGCTGCCGGTCGCCTGCGACGCCCGCAGCTTATCGGCAGGGCGTTAGGCGGCAACACGACCACCGGTAACTGGCAACGTTCACCCAGACCCAGCCGAGTCTGCCTGCTCAGTGGATTTCCAACCGTCGACCACGCCAGAATGGTCTTAGCCAGCGGGCGCGGCCATCGGTTTTCCTGGAGACCGACACCCCGTTGCGCGAACGGCTCGGCCGCCTATACTGCCGGTCCATGATAGTCGTCGTTGTGGGCGCGGGGATCAACGGTCTGGTGGCCGCTCACTACCTGCGGCGCGCCGGCCACACCGTGACCGTTCTCGACCGGGCCGATCGAGCCGGAGGAGCCTGTGTCAGCGCCACCGCCACCGTCGACGGGCTGGCCCAGAGCTACGCGCTCGGTGCCTCGGTGCTCGGGCTGATGCCGGATTTCATCTTTCGGGAGACGGGACTCGCCGACCGGCTCGACACCTACGTGCCGTCTTCCGCCAAGCGAGTCTACTTCCCGACCGCCGGCGCCAGCGCCTGGATCTACCGTGCCCCTGCCCGGCTCGACCAGGAATTCAGGGAGAGGTGGGGCGAGACCGGCGATGCGGCAGGGTTCCGAGCGGACGAGGCCCGAGTGGTGGCCTTCCTCCAGCAGGGTTTCCGCGCCGCAGTCCCGCCTGATGTCGACGATGCCCGCGCCGCACTCGGGGACGAGCTGACCCGCCTGTGGATCACCGGGAGCGCGGCCGACCTCCTGGCTCACTACTTCACAGCCGAGCGAACCAAGATCTACCTGGCGATGACCGTCACCGAGAGCGGCCCCGTCTCGCTTGCCGAGCCATCCTCAGCCTTCACCCTGCCACTGATGGACTCCGGCTCGGTGTTCGGCGGGTATTACGGGTTCGTCAAGCCGGGACTCTGGCGGCTCACCGAGGAGCTGGCGGCGATCGACCGCGAGATCGGGGTCGAATTCAAGCTCGGAGCCCGGGTCGAACGGGTTGACCCGGAACGGGGCACGGTCCGCTACCGCCACGATGGAGTGGACCGGGTCAGCTCCTTCGACCACCTCGTCTTCGCCACCGACCCGACCGCGGCGGCCCGGCTGGTCGGTGACGAGGAGACCGTCCAGCGGATCGCCCAGCAACGCGTCCTCGGCTCGAGCGGCAAGATCACCCTGTTCTTCCGCCAGCCGGTCCGGTGGAAGGACGGGCCTGACGCCGATCGAGACGCCGCGTTCCGATTCATCTTCTCGACCGAGACCCTGGCCGATTTCGAGCGGGCGACCGTCCGGGTCCGAGCCGGCGACGTCGACTACGAGCCAGGATACATCCAAGTCTATTGCGAAGGCGCCGCGATGCGCCGGCTCGGGCTCACCGAGCCATACGATCGGCTCACCCTGTTCTTCAAGAACCTGGGCCTCGGCCGCACTGGTGATGAGCTCGACGACGTCAAGACACGGGTGACCGCCCAATTGCTGGCCCACGTCGCCAACCCCGAGGACTGCGTCTGGAGCCGGCTCCTGACACCGAAGGACCTCCAGGAGCTATTTCTCTTCCCTGGCGGCAACCTGGATCACACCGAGTTGACGGGGGGCCAGCAATTCGCCGATCGGCAGTTCGCCGCCGATCCCGCCCAGGAGTTCTACCGGTTCGGCGGTTGGAGCAACCTGACCTACTGCGGTGCCGGATCGTATCCCTGCGGGTCGATCGCCGGAACACCCGGCTACATGGCCGCGACCCAACTCAACCGGCGGCTCGCCGCCCCGTGACACGATCGACAGGTAACATCGACAGCGCTCATTCTCAGCTGGGTCGAAGCGGCGCACGCCTCTCGTTACCCGAGGCAAGCGCCGTCGCCGAGCGGCTGTACCACGTCCGGGCCTTGGCGTTCGACCTTCCGTCCGAACGCGACCAGAACGTCCTCCTCGAGTCCGAGTCAGGGGAGCGCTTCGTCCTTAAACTGGCCAATCCTGCCGAACGGCGTGAGGTGCTCGAGGCCGAATGTGCGGTGATGCTCCATCTGGAGCCGACCGGACTCACCCCACGACTGATCCGTACCGTCGAGGGCTCCGCGATCGGCATGCACGGTCCCCAGTTCGTGCGACTCATCTCGGTGCTGCCGGGCACGACACTCGGAACGGCGCGTTTCCACACGAACGCCTTGCGGCAGGACCTCGGTCGCGCGGTCGGTCGCCTGGGCCGCGAGCTCACGAGCTTCGATCATCCGGCCTTCCATCGTGACTTCCATTGGGACCTCGCGAACGCCGAGCGCGTCATCGGCACGTATCTCCCCCTGGTTGCCGACACTGCGCTCGCCCAGCGCATCGCAGCATTTGCCGCGTACCATCGGGCCCATGTCGTCCCGATGCTCCCGGACTTCCGGCGCGGCGTCATCCATGGCGACGCCAACGACTACAACGTCCTCATCGACGAGGCGCGCCAGTCCGTCACGGGAATCCTCGACTTTGGCGACATGGTGTACAGCCACATCGTCAACGATGTCGCGATCGCGATGGCATACGTCGCCCTCAGCGCCGCCGATCCGTTGGCGGCGGCCGCAGCGGTAGTCGCCGGTCACCACGAGACGCGCCCGCTGACCGAGCCCGAGCTGCAGGCACTCTTCAGCTTGATGTGCATGCGACTCTGCATGAGCGCGTGCGTCGCCGCGAAGCAGACCGCGGAACGCCCCGGGGACGACTACCTTCGGATCAGCCAGGGACCCCTGGCCAGGACGTTGCCGATGCTCGCGGCGATCCATCCACGATTCGCGCACTACACCTTTCGCGATGCCTGTGGCCTGCCGCCCGTGCCGCATGCCCCGCGGGTCATGGCCTGGCTGGCGGAGCAATCGGCACGGTTCGCGCCCCTGATCGGCCGCGATCTGCGCACGACTCCGGTGGCACCGATCGATCTCAGCGCCGGCAGCGCGCTGGTTTCCAGCGAACCGTCCGAGAACACTCCAGCCGAACTCGATCTCCGCATACAGCGCCGGCTCGCCGAGCGCGGCGCGACGGTCGGTGCCGGGGGATATGACGAGGCCCGGCTGATCTATGCCTGGCCGAACGAGCCGACGGGAACCGAGCCGCGTACGATCCATATCGGACTCGACCTCTCGCTGGCTCCCGGATCCCCACTCCATGCGCCGCTCGACGGTGTGGTGCATGGATTCGAGAACGCTGCCGCCCACCACGACTACGGGCCCGTCATCGTCCTGCGCCATCGGACAGAGGGTCCGGACTCCGTGGAGTTCTATTCACAGTACGGGCACCTCTCGTGCGACTCGCTCGAGGGACTCCGGGTCGGACAGCCGATCGCGAAGGGCGCGGTGTTCGCCCGCGTCGGCAGCGCACCCTCCAACGGCGACTGGTGGACGCACGTCCACGTCCAACTGGTCACCGACCTCCTTGACGTCGCGTGCAACGTGGACGGCGTCGTTCGCGCGAGCCAGCGGCGTGTTTGGAAAAGTCTCTGTCCCGATCCGAACCTGATCCTTGGGATTCGGATGGAGGAGCTCCCGCATCAGGTACCGAAGTCGGCAATCGCGGCAGCGCGTCACGCGCACGTCGGCGGCAACGTACGCGTGTCGTACGGCGCGAACCCACTCAACATCGTCCGCGGCTACAAACAGTACCTGTACGACGATGCGGCACACCGTTTCATCGACGCGTACAACAATGTGGCGCACGTGGGCCACTGCCACCCGCGCGTGGTCCGTGCCGTCGGTGACCAACTGGCCGTGCTCAACACGAACACCCGCTACCTGCAGGAGCAGCTCACCGAGTATGCGGAGCAATTGACGGCGCTGTTACCGGCGTCGTTGAGCGTCTGCTACTTCACCGCCTCGGGTAGCGAAGCCAACGAACTCGCGCTCCGCCTCGCGCGCGCACGGACCGGAGCGCGCGATGTGATCGTGATGGACTCGGCCTATCACGGTCACACCACGACCTTGATCGACATCAGCCCATACAAGCATGCGGGCCCGGGGGGCGAGGGCGCACCGGATTGGGTGCACCGGTCGCCGCTCCCTGACGTTTACCGCGCGCGCGGCGCTCACGCCGACCCCGGCTCCTGGTTCGCGTCGCGGGTCGGGGAGGTGATCGCCGATCTCGCCGCGAAGCGACGACGTCTCTCGGGTTACATCGCCGAGACCTGCCCGAGCGTGGGCGGGCAGATCATGCTTCCGAAGGGGTTTCTGGCCGACGTGTACGCGCGCGTGCGCGCGGCCGGCGGGATCTGCATCGCGGACGAGGTCCAGACGGGCTTCGGCCGTCTGGGCACCCACTTCTGGGCCTTCGAGGCCCACGACGTCACGCCCGACATTGTCGTCCTCGGCAAGCCGATTGCGAATGGCTATCCAATGGGGGCGGTCATCACCACGCGCGCCATCGCCGAAAGCTTCGACAACGGCATGGAGTTCTTCAGCACCTTCGGCGGCAGCACGGCTGCGTGCGTGGCCGGCCGCATGACGCTGCAGGTGACCCTCGACGAGGAGCTCCAGCGGAACGCGCTCCTCGTGGGCGAGCGGTTGTTGAGCGGATTGAAGCCCTTGATGGGTGAGTTCGAGATCGTCGGGGATGTGCGCGGATCGGGCCTCTTCCTCGGTGTCGAGCTCGTCCGTGACCGGCACACCCTCGAGCCGGCACCAGACGGAGCGACTTTCGTGGTCGATCGCATGCGCCAGCGCGGCGTGCTCGCAGGCACCGACGGGCCGTACCACAACGTCATCAAGATCCGCGGCCCGATGCCGCTCTCGCTTGCCGACGCCGACCAAGTCGTGGACACACTGGCCCGCGCGCTCCGCGAACTGCCGGGCCGAAGGTAGACTACGTGGCAGTCTCGCATCCATCGCGATGGATCTTGGCTGGATCACGACCTTCGGCTCTTCTGAGCGAATGATGGTGCAGGTCAGCTTCGCCTCGGAAGGCGGCTCCGGGGCACCGGTGCCTGATTGCCATCGAGTACGGTCCGACTGACGAGCCTTGGGGTGTCAGGCGGTTCTACGCCATGACCCGCTCGGCAAGCTCATCAATATTCTCGAGCACAAAAGGTAGTTTTCGCCCACGCGCCGACTGCCGCCTAACCAGCGCATGCAGCCGACAAGCGCTTCTGGACCAGGCTCCATTCTCCGCCACCTGCCGATGGCGGGCGGGGGAACGTAGCTTAGCCCATGCGCGAGCGAGCCGCTTGCAGCTGATGCGCCGGTCGTTAGGCAGCGGCGTTGGATGCGATCGATGACCAGCCAGGCGGTACGTCCACTGTGAAGACACGGAGCTCATCAGTGAATAACAACCGCGTGCTGAAGACCACGTCCCTGCTCTCGCTCCTCTTGCTGACGCTGCACGTGACGGACGACATCGTCCGCGGGATATCGAAGGCCGAGTCTTCAAATATTGCGCTGGTCGTACTAGTAGTCCTCCTGTACGGCACCTTGGTGCTCGCCGAACGGCGATGGGGGCACGTCATCATGTTCGTCGGGGGGTTGTTCGCGGTCAGCACGCCCGTCATTCACATGAGGGGGGCGCACTATGCCGAGATCGCCGCGTCCACCGGCGGCTTCTTCTTCGTCTGGACACTCTGGGCACTGGGCGCGCTCGGGGGTGTCACCATGATCCTCTCGGTACAAGGGCTGTGGAGCCTGCGACGGGGAGGCACACGCAAATTGGACGATGCCGCTGCCTAACCAGCGCTTGCACCTGACGGGCACTGTATTTTCAAAGGACGCCAGCCGTTTGTGTGAGGCTGGCCCGGATCGTTCGCAGGTGAAGCGCGGGCGTTAGGCAGCCGGACCGTTCCGAGGCGCACCTTCAGTAGTGCCCGACTTTGGTGCCCCAGTCTTGCCTTGGCTAACCCCGTGGCAACACACCGCCTACGGCCGACATCTTCTGGCTCGGGCGACTTTGGAACCGTATGCGGTGGCCGCCACATACGCTGCACCACCCGCTCTCTCAGCTCACCGTTACATCTCCTAGGTACTATTGAGGAGTCCTTCCGCTCATCTTCGCGCGGGCAACTGCGTGTAGCTACCACAACGTCTCGGGAGAAGTCCTATGGTACGACAGGTTCGGTTGAAAGCGGCACACGCCGGCCGCTACCTCGCGTTGGACCCGGGAGTCTGGTACACCGCCGCGGCCGCCGCGGGCTTCGTGAAGGGAACAATCATCGTGCGAGATGGGCCCCAGATCGAGATCCGGGACCGCGTCCTGCCGCCGCAACATTTCGAGTTTCGGGGTGGTGTGGACCATCGAGAAAGCTGGGGAGGCATGCACACTCGGCGGATCGATCGCCAGTTCCCTCCAGATAAAGGACGTCATCGGCTCGGGCTGTTGCAGCCTGTCTAACCAGCGCTTGCACCAGACGGGCGCTTCAAAGGAAACGCCCGTACCGGCCTACTGGTCCGAGATCCTGCAAAGGAACGTAGATTTGCGGACACCCAATCTCATCGCCCGCAGGTAAAGCGCGGGCGTTAGACCGCTACTGGAGTATGCCGCCAGCCGTGATACCGGAGATGGACCGGTACCGCCTCTTAGTCTGAATGGATTCTCGATTCTCACTCGTTGACTCGCCAGAGGGGACAGCACATGCCGATCACTGCCTTTAACAGCTTCACCGATGGCCTCAGTGCGAATCAACGCAGCCGCGACCACTTCATTGCGAACATCAACGTGAAGGACGACGGTCTCTGGGTTCCGTATGCCGAAGGGGTATGGGTCCAGCCGTGCTGCTTCAACGTCACGACTGGAGGGTTCAGCGTCGTTCTGAAGGGCCTCCCGGGCGCCAAGCTGGGCACTCACTATCACATTGGCACTGTTCGGGGCTATACGATGCATGGCCACTGGCGGTACCTGGAGCATGACTGGATTGCGAAGCCCGGAACATTCATTTATGAACCCGCTGGCGAGGCTCATACGCTGGTGATCGCCGACGACTCTCCAGGGCCGGCGGTGATCTTCTTTGTAGTCGAGGGCGGCCTCATTTACCTGGAGAAGGCGGTCAACGGGGGATTTGCTGCCTACGAGGATGGGTTCACATTCCTTGAACTGGCTCGAAAGCACTATCGCGAGGCCGGACTCGATGTGCGCCAGCTTGACCTGCTGGTTCGCTAGTCGAGGCGCGCGGTCTAACCAGCGCTTGCACCTGTCGGGCGCGGTACTCCTAAAGGAAGCCGTCCAGTTGTGAACTCGTACGCTTATCGCC
>Ga0207674_10006261_pt1 | contig 14024 bp, 27 predicted proteins | sample KBSCornC72_FD_184303 | JGI IMG/M metagenome (GOLD analysis project Ga0207674, IMG submission 184303) | Corn rhizosphere microbial communities from Kellogg Biological Station, Michigan, USA - KBS Corn C7-2 (SPAdes) (version 2) | ecosystem: Host-associated > Plants > Roots > Rhizosphere > Soil ... | reverse complement strand
CGGCGCCAATACGCTAGTTCTTGTCGTCCGAAAGTGACGAAATGAGCTTGTCAACCAACTCGACAAGCTGAGACTTGACAAAATCGTGCATTTCCTGTTGACGCGCTTCCGCCTTTTCCATCACGGTGGCGATTCGGTCAAGGCAAAGGGCGATGGGGTCAAGCTCGGGATGGGCCGCGGGGGCCGCGCCGGCGAGGGCCTCCATAAGCTCATTCCGGGTGACGAACATTTCCCCCGGCGGACGCTTGGCGGCTTGTGACGACTTGCGGATTTCGGCCGCCGTGTTGTGTGCCGCGATTTCGGCGTCCGATGGACGCTCGACAACGGGGGCGAACGTACCGGAAACAGCGGTTTCCGGGTCGGCGGACGACTTGTTGCGGTTTGCAAAGGGGCTTTCGGGCATAGGAACCTCCTACCCAAAAAGGCCCCCTGGTTTCCCAGGGGGCCGATTTGGGCCGCTCACGTAGCCGACACGCTAGCGCGAACGAGACTTTTACGCCTTGCGGCTCTCAACCTCATAACGGACGTTGGCGTAGTCCGCCGGGTCACCCGACCGCGTGACGCGGATATACTTTCCGCGGAGCTTGACCATCAAGGGGTAATAGACTTCTGCGACCGGAAGCCACATATTGATTACCCCGGCTTCGGTCTTGACCGTGCAAAGGACCTTTGCGCGGGGGCCGTTGTCGGAACGGACGGTCTTTCGGACCGACGAGAGGAGGATGCCTTCGCACACGTCGTTCTCGTTGAAATCGTGCGTTTCACGACGCTCGATTTCCTTGATTTCGTGCTTGACGAAACCATCGACGGACGTGCTTTCGGGGGACTTCGGGGGCTTTGCCATTTGTCGTATCTCCTATGGGGCCGAAACGGCCACCTACCGCAAAAGGCCCGCCCCTTGTGAGGGCGGGCCGTTGCGGAGCCGTGGGCGGCTCAGACGTATTCGAGGGTGTAGAGCGTCGAACGCCCCTTGCCCGCCTTGGAGAGCGTCACGGAGGCGCCCGCGGGCACGGTCGACCACGCACCGGCGTACTTCGCCGGAACGTCAACCGTCGCGCCGTCAAGCTCGACGATGCAACGCGTCGCGCCGCGCATGTCGCGTGTTCCGATGGCGCTCATGAGCTTGCCGGAGACCTTGCCGTTGGCGGGCCAACGAAACTCCGGCGGGGGCGGGGCGATGATGGTGGGCTGGGGCTTGCTCGCGTTCTTCTCGTTGGCCATGGGGTCCTCTTCTCGTCGGTTCGGTTGGCAAGATTGCCAGGAAAACGAGGCTTAGCGCGCTAAGCCGCGTGTGCAAGGCGATATTCGGCGAAATCGACCGCTTCGGTGCCATCGCCCACACGGCGCCTAGAACCGACGAATCCGCTTGACTTCGCGAGTTTCCTAGAAAGCGTTTTCCGGGAAAAGATATCTCCACCCTTTCGGATGGCGGTACGAAGAGTGTTGACGCCAGCGTCAACAGTCCACTCTTTACCTTCGGCCAGCTCGTCAAAGCCCATGGCGTCAAGGCGTGACATGCCTTTGCCGCGGACAATGTATTTACCCTTTTTGGGGTCCCAATAGCGATAGACCTTTGGCGCCAAACACTGCCAATCGGACATTTCGCCCTCATGGCCCCATTCGCCTAGTTCGTCGCCAATCCGTCGATTGAGGGTGCCGCGAGTATAGACGGAATCGGTGTCGCAATAGAGAGCGTCGGTGCCCGCGGCGAGTAGCTGACGATGTAGCTCGGTTCGCGCATGCGATGTTAGGTGTGCGGCCCATTCGACATGCGCGCATGCGCTCACGCGTTCGACTTCTCGCGCCAACACGAGCATTCCGTGTTTGTGCATGATGCGGGTTTCGCCCGGCTTCATGCCTTCGTCTTCGTCCACGCATGCAAGGGATACAGCCGATGGCGCCATCGCGAGCTTGCCTGTCAGACTGTTAATTAACCATTTCACCCACTTATAGATTGCGTCGTTTTCTTCCTTTTTGGCCTTATCGCGTAACCCCCATCCGCGGTCCGCAAAGGGTTTGAGAACTTGTTCGGATTGTTCGCAGTAGACCCCGCTAATGATGCGTTCGATTTTGGCGCCGCATGCTTCGGCGTGGCGTAGCTCGATGCCGGTCCATGTGCCTTTGAGCGTTCCGAAGCAATAGGCTAGGCGGTCGGCGGTCCGAACAGGCAATGGGGGCGAGTAGCATTCTGGGACCGTGACGACCGCGTCGTAAACGCCATCGTGACCGTCTCTATAGGCCTGCGATGCGTTAGATGACCGAATGTCTCCGACCGGAAGCGCAATGGCACTGAGAGCCGCCGGATAGCTGGAATGAATATCGTAGCGGTTGCCGCCATGAGGGAGATTGCCGGCGATGGACCCGTGCCGCCGTTTGCCCATATGGTAGGGTTCAGTGCGACCACCATAATACCCCATTCGGTATTCGGTATACAGCGCAAGGGTGTGGGCTGGTGTCGATGTGTCGAGCCCAATCCAGCGCGCGCAAGTGTTCCATGCGCATGAGCCAATGGTGGTCTTCAGGTCAATATCCGACTTGGCGCAATAGTCGCGAAGGGCGATTAGGCCGGACTGGAGTCCTTCAACGTCGTGGACAAGATAGTCACGTACTTTGGAACGTTGCTCGCTTGGCATTTTGCGCTTGATGGCGCAGTAGCCCCCACACGAGGGCGGGCAGGCACACTTGACTTTGCGTTTTTGGCAGTCTTTGCGGCAAAAGCATTGACAATCTACCCCGCGAATCGAGCAATAACCACGACAGGTCAGCTCGCATGTGCAGGACAATCCAACGTCAATCTTTTCGGCGCCGCCGGTTTGTGCGACGACCGATAACGGTTCGGGGAAAACAGCATATGAGTCGCGAAAGACCTTTTCTGCGACGTTAATGGCGATGATGGATGAGCCACGAAGGGCGCCAGTCCATGGAATGCGCCGTTTCAGTAGTTCGCCGGCAAACCAAAGCCCGTCGAATCTGCCGCTGTTATGAGCCCAATAGGTCCCCTTCGGAAGGGTCATTAGGGCGTCAAAGCAGGCATCGGGGCTATCGTAGGTTTCGGTTCCGCCCTTGGGGGTGTGAATGCCCCCCATTACAAACTTGTCCCAAGATTCGGTTTCTAGGTCCCAAGTGCCGTCAAAGGCAATGGGGCGCGGATTGGAGCGCGGGCTCATTGCGGCTCCAATCCGAATTCGTCCATTGCAAATGGGACCCATGATTGGCGGCAATCGCCACATCGGCAATGGTCTTCGTGCTGGTACCAGCAATCTTTGTAAATGGCCAGCGCTATGAGCAGGATTTGAACTTTCCAAGTCATGACCTTATCTCCTCCATTTGTAGACTGACACCATGACCGCGATAATCGCGTATTCGTCTTCGTCGTCGACAGAGTCGGCCCGCTGGTACTTCTCCATTAGCTGGGCAATGCGTCGGCGGATTTCGATGGATGCTAGCTCGACAGTCTCCCACGCGTGAGTGACTGAAAACCATCGCCCGCGGGAGTCCTGAAACGACACGTTATAGATTAGAGCCGCTTTCGGCTCTTTCATCCATTTGTGTTGTGTCGTCTCGATGTTCTCGGCAATGGCGATGATGACTTCATAGTCATAAATCGGCTCACGTAGCGTTATCACGCTTTCGTTTATGGCCGGATGAGTGACTTTGCCGGTAAAGCCGGCTTTGCGAAAGGCCGCTATTGCGGTCAAAAGCGCACGATGGAAGTAGGGATTTCGTTCTTTCCGGGCTTTGGTGATTGGAGCGAATCGGCCATTTTTAAGGCGTAGACTCAATGGTCACCTTGATTCCGAATACGGTTACCGTGTTGTCCCTGACAATGATGCAATAGCGCCGCGCGCGCCCCGTCCCCCGCACGTGCGCTTCGATGTCCCCCGTGCAGCACCATCGTGCGATGGTGCGTGCGTCCTTGTCGAGCATGGCCGCGAGCGTGCTCGTGTCGATCAGTCGGATGGAGTGCACGGCGCTCATACGGCCCCTGCACGCACCTGCCGCACGGTGTACGGACCCGTGCGAGTTTCATCCAGTGCGACGTGCGCCCCTCGCACGCCGCTTTTGTGCAGCGCGCACACCTGACGATGCGCGCGCACGAAATCCGCTTCCGTGCATCCGGGCGCGTCATCGGTGTTTGCGAGCCGCACGCACGCGTCACGGTCAAGCGCACCAGCCAACATAAAGACGTGCGTTTGAGTGGCTATCTCCCGTGCGTGCGGCGGCAGGCGTACGGGACGTTGTGTATCCAGGAAAACGGCCGCCTCGCGATGACGCCACAATGTCGCAACGAGAATAACACTCTCCATTCCGGTATGACCAAGAGTGTGTAGCTCGTGAATGACGATGGCGATTTGTTCCTGGTTTATGGCGTGTTCCAGGATTTTGGCTTTTTCCTCTTCTGAGCAATGCTGGACAACAATGAGCGTTGTCCCCTTGTCCCATTGCTCCTCGTAATGCTTGAAGTCGCGCACGACCGCCATCGTGCGTTTCTTGTTTGCACGCATCCACGCTTGCACGCTTGGCGGCCGATACTTCGTGCGAAGGTTACACCAGTCGTCTTTGCCTGCATTGTCTAGCGCGACGATGCGGCGACCGGACGCCAAAGCATCATGGCGGGCAAGCCATGATTTGCCACTACCAGGCATCCCGAAATATTGGCGCACACCTCCGGCGCTCGGATGTAGCAGTGTCACTTTTTCTCCGATGTTTTCTTGGGCGCTTTGAACGCCCGTGTATTCGTAACGACCATGACAGTCGTGAACAGGATTGCGTCGTCAAGCTCTCGCGTCCATCCCCATCGTTCCGCGTAACGACTGACGATGCCGCTCAATAGCTTTGTTTCTTCGTCAGTCGGAGCAAGGTACTTCGGGTCGCGGTCTCCGAAGATTGACCACATGCTTTGCTGCAAAAGGAAATAACTGCCAACGGTTCCGGCGGCCAACGTCAAAGACATTGGTTCGGGCTTTTCGCCGGTTTTGGCGATGGCGGTTTTATCGTAGTCTACGGCTTCTTCGCCGTCATCGTCATCGTCATCATCGGCTGAGTCGCCGGTCGCGTCAATGACCCGGTCCCAAGTCTCATCCTTTACGACGGTCGGAGGCGGCTCGATGGATTCGTTGAGCGGCGCGGGGGCGTTTTCCTCGCCTGATGGCGCGATTGGTGCGACTGGCGGTTTCGGGGCCGGCGGGGGTTTGTCCGCCGGTGGCTTGACCGCCATTTTCTCACGCCACTTTTTACCGATTTGGACCAGAAAGGCGTGGTCGTCGGTTGTCAGTGCTGTCCATTCTTTGGCGTTAATGCGCGAATACTTCGCGCGCTCGGCGCCTGTCATTCCTCACCACCAAGTCTATCTTGCGCGCCGTCGTCCTCAATCAGGTCCGACGCTGGGATGTCCGAAACATAGCTATTGAGCGCGTCAACGTTTGTTTTGGTCGTTCTGGCTTTGTGATGGAGGATGGAAATGCACAGAACATGCGTGCGCCATCCAATGCGCAATTCGACAGGGTCGCGTGATTTGACGATATCGTTCAGAAGCGCTTGGACCCCAGGTTGCGTGGTATCCAAACCCCCCGCCGCTGCCAGCATCGCAATACTTCCGAATTTTCCCGTAATCCACTTCAATACAGTCGATTTGCGGGTTTCGATTTTGGTTTTCATGCTCCGATGCTTAGCACCCCATGACACTAGACACCACGTCACTTTGCCGCACGCACGCACGCGCGTACACATACCCTTGGAGGCCTCTCACATGCTCAAGACCGTCGGAATCACCGCTCTCATCGTCCTTGTTCTGCTCATCGCGTTTGCGCTTCTCACGCGATATGGTCGCAACCCGCTTGACACGCTCGCGCGTCCGGCTCCGGCCACGGCGTCCACGACGTCCACCACGACCACGGGCGGTCCTTAATCGCCGCGTCGCTTAAACCCGCTCAACTGACCATCAAAGGAAACGACCATCATGGATGATATCACGACCGTTGCCGATTCTGTTCTCGCAAAGAACGGCCTGAAGCCGAAGCCGTCGGTTCGCCGTCGGCTCATCATCGACCAGGTTTCGCAGTCGCGCGGCCAGCCCGGCAACGTCGTGAACGTGAACATGGATTCGGCCCAGCCTTTCCTTCGCGACGCGATGGGGCGAGTGGCTCACATCATCGGCATTCGGCTGGTGTCGGCTGTCAAACTGACGCAGACGGGAACGCAGACGGGCGACCTTACGCCCAATCAGCTTCGCGGCCTTTGGCAGAACGTCCGCTTGCAGGGACGTGGCGGTCACGTGTTCACGGAGGCTGGTTGTGATGGCCGAACCATCATTTTCGACTCGTTCGCCCGTGAGGGGCGCGTGCTCAATCAGCCGTGGAATCAGGATGTGAACGGTGATGGTGGAGCGGTCACGCTCTATCCGGTTCCGTCTGTCGACACGACGCCGTTTGGTGTCAAGGCCGCCGACGCGTCACCGCAGTGGCGAGATATCTCGCTCGACATCAACTTGATTGGCAAGCATGGGCTTGCCGGCATCATGCCGATGGCCGAGCTGATGAACAACAACGGGCTTCTGCGGTTTCAGCTCAACAAGCAGATTCCCCGCGTTGCCCAAAACTGGACGGTCGCGCAATACGCGGTCCAGGGCGAAGCACAGAACGCCGTGCGCGTCGAGTTTGACGTGCTCTATCTCGATTCGGTCATGTCGTCGCGCCGCTGGATTCTGGACGACTACACGATGACGGACATCACGGGAACGTTCAAGTATCCCGGATTTCGTCATTCCTACATCGCGGCCCGTTGGCGCGAAGAGGACATCGGCGGAGCCGGCGCGGGCAACCCGTACGGCGCATTGACGCAAGCCGACGCCATCGACAACCTTCTGATTTCGACGTACGGCGGTACGCAGGAAATCATGGGTCTCACGGCGGTACAGCTTCGTGAGCGGCTTCGTCAGCTTGTGTCCGACTATCCGAATGGTGAAGTCGTGACGTGGGACCGCGCGAGCGCTCTTCCCGCACTGGCGCCGAGCGCCACGACTCAGCCGAACGATGGAAGCGACTATCTCGGTCGTCTGTGCGATTTCTATATCGCATACAACAAGAAGCCGGCATATCGCCCGATTGGCACCGTCGGTTACACGATGGCGTCCGGGTCGATGCCCGCCAACGGGCTTCTTCGTGTTGTTCATCGTGTCGAAGGCGCGCTTTCGGAAAGCCCGATTGCGGCGGCCGTCAACTGTGGTTGCGCTCATGCGTCGTCCAAGCCGACGGTCACCGCGGACGACCACGGCAATCATCTCATCACGGTTCCCGTCGCCGGCCCGATGTGAGCTAGCTTCCCAATGGAAGCTTTCATCAGGGCTCATCAAACCGTCATCTTTGCCGCTTTACTGCTAATCCTCGTCGTTGTTTTGACGTGGCTTAGTGTTGAAGTGACGTCGGTATACGGCGCGGTGAGCCCACTTCTCAACTCAGGGGTTGGAAGGGCGTTGGCGGCATCATGACCGTTTTTCTCGTCATTCTGGTTATTGCCGTCATCGCTATTGGCGCGTGGCTGTGGTATACCAATACCCCCGCATACAAGGCCGCGAAGGCACGTGACGCCGCGACGCAAGCCGCGCTTGCGGCGACTGGCCATGATGGCACGTCGTTGCAGCAAGGGGTATACGACACAATCGATGCCGCAAAGGCACAACGGCGAGCCGGCGATACTTCGGTTGACCCTGGACAAGCCGGCATCGGGCTTGTGCGCAATAGCTATCTGGCCATTCCGACGAAGTGGCAAGAGGAGCGCGCAACTGATATTGCCGACCCGGAGCGTCGGGTCAATATCATGAATAACTTGGTCGGGATGTTTGAAGCGACAACGCAGCTTTTCGCGGGGTCGATTCCGAGCATCACTTCGCAGGCCGGACTGGATGACGCAAAGGGGCTTTACCTTCAAATGGTCACTGACGCGATTGCGCGCCGTGATTGTTGGTGGCGTCGTCAACCCGGTTGTTGGCGCAACTGGTCTGTTGGGGAACCGTCCGAAGATTCGCGGTTGAGCGAAGAACAGGGGCGAATCCGCGATTTCAGTCAACGCATTTTGCCCGCGCTTGCGTTGGCGGCAAAGAAGATTCCCGGCTCCACGCTGTTTACTCCATCGGAGCTTGCGACGCTTCACACGTCGCTTGATGGTGGGGACCCTACGCTCAATCCGTACGATGACGCGACGTTTGCGCAAATCCAAAGCGAGCTTGCATGACCGGAATCCAAATCGCGCTTGTCGTGATTCTCATCGTGGCCGTCATTGGCTTCGGTGTTCTCTATTGGTGGACAAACCGCAATCATGCGGTTGTCGTGCAAGCCCCCAATGGCGTCCCGCTCTCTATTGCCGCCATGTCTCCGGCCACCCGTGCAGCGCTGCTCGCCAATGCGGGACCACGGCTGGGGCTTCTTTCAAACCCAAACCCGTCGGTTACCTAAATGGCACTTGCAATCGGTATCGTGATTTTGCTCATTGTGGGCATTGTCATCTTCGTCATCGCGCGTGGCGTCGGGACCGGAACGGCAAAGGCCCTGTTTTCGGGCATGGGTCCCAAATCTCTTCCCACGACCGGAGCCGGCTCGGCGGCTTCTTCGTCATCGGCGGCATCCCTGATTACCAGCGGCACGTTTACGGAAGGGCTTTGACATGAGTACCCCCGTTGTCGTGTTGCTTGGTGTCCTCATCATCGCCGTCATCCTGTTTGCGATGTGGTATCTCAACTGGCAAGCGGCGCGTAACAACGTTGTCCGCAATCAAACTGGATTGGGCGGCATCTTCCAAGGGCTCGGCCAAGCCGTTGGCAGCATCGGCGGAGTAATCAACCTATGACCATTTACTACGTTTTCGGGGTGATTGTCCTCATCGCGCTTGTCGCGTTGGTGGTCTATTTCGCGTCGCGTCCCACGCCGTCACAAGGCGGCCTGTTTGGCAATGCGGGCATTGGAGGCGGTAACGCGTCGACGATTGCCGGCGGCATTTCGGGTGCTTTGGGCGGGCTTGGTGCGGCTGGTGCCAGCATCGGAGCGGCGGTTGATGGTGTACAGGCCAATCGGTCGTTGGGGAATCCGTCGTGATTGCCTGGATTGCTCTTGTGATTGCCGTTCTGGCTCTAATCGGATTGATTGTTCACGCTTTCATTCCGTTCCCCCCGGCTCATAGCTATGACCCGTTCAAGCTTCGCACGGGTAACGTGGCAATCTCGCCGATTGTCTCTGTCGTCCGCGCCGATGGAACCGCGACTCCGGTGACGCCATGACCGGCTTTTGGATTGCTCTGGTTATCATCTTTGTTTTGGTGATTTTCGGGGCGGGCGTTTACGTCGGATGGTCCTTTGGTGGCGCGGGTTGACCATGCTTTGGATTCAAATCATCGTTTTCGCCGTTGTCGTTATCGGGATGTTTGTCCTTGGCGTCATTGTTGGCGCTTGGATTCACAATCTCGTGAACGGCCTTTCGCCACTTGATTCGATTCGGCACGCATGGGACCGATTCCTCACGTGGTTGACTAACCGTTCGACCAATCCGACCCGTGGCACCGGCGACCCCGGTTCGGCCAGCGGCGGCGTGGCCGGCAACGACCCGGCGGCGCCATTTGGGCGCGCCGCCGATGGCTACGTCTATACGAGCCATTACGATTGCCACAATGGCCGCGATGCGGACGGTTTCACTTGCGTTGCCGTTGACAGCCCGGTGCTGGCATGATTGCTTTTCCGCCTACCCTCATGCCGCGTGGACCTGGCATGTTGCTTACGGGTACTCAAATGGTCCCTGACGCTCTAGTCGGCCATTTGACGTGGGGCGCTGCCTATCTTGGCGGCGCCCAAATGTCTAATCAGATTGAATCGCTCCGCAATGCCGGGGCGCATGATATCTTTTTGTGGGCCGAACCGATGGCATGGGAAGCCGGAAACTTTGCCGCAAGCGTGGCACAAGCCGAAAGGCTTTGTAGAGCACACGGGCTTCCCGGCTATATCGCCGACCCCGAGACAGCCATGACACCGGCTCAAGCGGCATCATGTGGCGCAATGCTCAAAGGCAGTGTTTTGCGCGGTTTCTCTGTCGGTATTGTGTCATTTCCGGGCTATGCCCGTTTGCATGATTTCGCCGATGGCTGCGACGGAACCGTTTGGAGCCTTTGCGAGATTCACAATCGGTCGTCTGACGACGCCCATACCTTCCGCTCATGGTATGACACCGTGCGACGGTTGTTCGGTCGGGCGGGTATTTGTATAGCCACGTATACTCCGCCGACGCCTATGGGCGAGACGCTTGGAACCCCAGAAGGGTATGACGCGTATCTGTCCAAGCTTCCCACGTCAGGATGCTGGGGTTCGTTTGGTGTCGGTCCGTCGTTTATGTATCGGCGACTCGCTACCTGGCGACAGGCAAGCATGCTCAATCTGGCATTGTGGGCTATTGGTCTCCCGACCATCGCTCATATGCCTCTTGTCTATTCACTCATTCTTTGCGCGCTTGTGGCCATCGCCCTTTTGCTCGCATTCGCCATTCGACGGAGATTCGCCTAATGCACACTCCCCTTTGCGACCGGAAGTTCACTACCCCGATTGTCGTCATTCCTGGAGGCGGGGCAAATGGCGCTTTTCTATCGCCATTGGTGACTGGCCTTCAAATCAACCCGCTTGGTGTTGGTGATATCAAGCCGCCGCGGGGAATCATGATGATGGCTCGCGCTTCGCCGTCTGTACGCGTCTACTTCGACACCGAAAGCGGGTTGTTTGCAACCGCAATCCCGTCGGACGGACAACCCACGTTGTACGTCTGTTCGGCGAAAATCAAGAAAATCTCGTATTCGTGGGATACGTCTGGTGCACCCGACACGTTGGCTGATTTCTTTCAATGGTGGCTCATTGACGACGTCAGTAGCTACTTGACCGCGTTTGAAGCCTACCAGGGATAAGAGGGAACAATGGCCGATTTCAACCTTTCGCCGTATGCCGACAAAGCCCGTTTGACGCCGATTTGCCTTCTTGTGAATAAGGATGGCACCATCGGTCAAAACACGGACCCGACGATTACGGTCGCGCGTCAATCCACCGGTGTCTACAAGGTCTTTTGCGCACTGCAAATGGGCCTTTATTCTCTTTCGGCGTGTGTGTCAGAAACAAGCGCCCATTACGCGACTGTCATCAATGGCGATGCCGGGGGACTCGACCCGGGCTTTTTCTTCGTGGTCACGTTTGCCAACGCCACTGCTGGAGCGGAAGATGCAGCCTTCACGCTCACCATCAACAAGCTTGACGGCCCGATTGGGCTGTTTGCCGGCGACTCGTTGACGGTGGGTAACCATGCGGCCCCCGGCGACTCTACCGGCGGTTCGCGGTTTGTCGTGACCGACGACATGCGGAAAAACGGCAAGCTCATGCTTACCGCCGGACCGTGCTTTGTTGGTCAAGGCCCGCAGGGCGGATTCCATCGTGGCATTGCAGGCGAAACCATGCAGTCCATCATTTCGGGCGGCTCGGCCGGTGGCGGATTGCCTGAAATCGGCTTCTTGTACGCCAAAGCCAAGCCACGCGCGTCCACGCTCGCGTGGGGTGTTAACGATATGGCCAACGGAGCCACCGTTAACCAAATGCTTGGATACGCCGAGCAGATTCTCAACGCCGCTCGCCAAGCCTCGCAAAAGACCTATTTTGCGTTCGAGAGCATTTGCGTTCCGGGGGCGGGAGCGGCTGGTGGCTATGGAGCCAATCGTGCCATCGGGACGGCATTCAATGTGGCGTTGCCCCTTTGGTGTGCCCAGCATCAAATCGACTTCATTGACCGCGGAACGCCTGAACAGGCCGCCGACCAAATCCACTTGACGACCAATGGCTATGCGGCCGTTGGCGCCATTGAATACGCCTGGTACTCTCGTTTCTTTTGAAAGGTGGTTTGTCGTGAATCAGGAAACGTCGCATTTCGCATTCAACATGGCTGCCCTCATTGGGCTTCTCGGTGCAACCATCGCGTTCGCTGCCATGGGTCAAATGACCCTCGCCGGACAAGCGTTGACCGCCTTTATCGGCTTTGCCGCGGGTGCCCGTGCCCGCACGGTGGCCGGCGAGGTTGCTTCGGGCGTTACCGCCGTTGGCGTGGCTATCGCCATTGGCGCCGCTTTGGGGGGTTGCGCGGCCACGATGCCGCAAGTTGCGAGCGCTGCCGCGCTTGTTGTCGATGGTGTCGAATGGGGTTGTGCAGGCGCCATCAAGGCGTGCAAAACGTTTGACCCGGACACCCGCAACGGCTTTTGCCAGTTTGCCGAATCGGAATGTGGGCTTATCGGCGCCCATTGACGATTTCGGCTTGACTCTCGGCCCGACGATGCTAATTACGCATTGTCGGGCCTTTTTCTTGTCCGACGCTCAAAAGGATGTTTCACGTGAAACGCACATTTCCCTTGTTCGGCGGTTGCCTCGTTCTCACCCTCAACCCGGGGACGCTGGCGACGCTCAGATTGACGCTTTATACCATCAATCGGTCGGCGGAAGCGTCCGATTATCTAAAAGAATGGCAGCACATGGGGCTTGGCGGGGGTTTCTATGTTTATCATATTGTCGTGCCGTCCGGTGACGCCATTGCTACTATCCGCGCACTTCGGACATGGCATGATGGGCAGCGATTGTCTTCATATATGAAGGACGAAGACCGAGAAATCGAATTGGGCATTGCCGGGCTCATGTTTGTTGCACGGGCATTTGAGGTGGAGCGATGAGTCACCCCATTTTGGGACCGCTTCGCCGGCCCGACGTGTGGTTTTGCGACCCACGCGACAACTGCCCATGGTGCGCTGACACGGCCGAAGAGCAACTCGCCCCATTGGCACATCGCGTGGCCTTTGCGCTGGCAACCCGGTGGGGGCGTGTTATGGCAATCGCCGTGTTTTCCGTTCTTTTCGTCGGCTGCGCGCCATGCTCGACGCGCGACGTCGCGCCATGCGACGGTGACGCATATGGCGCGCTCGTGACAACACAGCTTGACACGTCCGAACGTCTCGGATGTGAGATTGCACCATCGTGCACTCTCGCGACTGAGCCGTCCGGATTGTGGTGGACGTCGTGTTTTAAGGCGGCACACGATTCCCGCGACTGTGACGAGCTTTGGGTTGCCGTCGAAAACTGCGGGGGTGTGCCATGATGCACAACTGTCTATATTGCGGCGAACCGTGCTATCGGACGTTTTGCTCAAACGGTTGTGAAGCCGACTATGAGCGCGAGCATGGCGAAGCTGTCACCCACGCGGTCAAACAAACGACTCGACGCGAAACCGATATCGTGACACAACACATCCGACGCGCGGCGAAGATGGACAAGCGCGTTTCCGACCAAACCAAGTCTCTAACGAAAGGTTCCAGACGATGAACTATGATGCATTGACCCTTCACGGCTTGACCATGGTTGCCATTTCCAACGGCGTCACGCCCCGCGAAGGAACGACGAAAGAAGAGCTTGCGCTGGCGTTGGCGTTCTTGGAAGCGACACGCTTTCGGGGATTGAGCCAGAAAGGGCGGTACAAGGGTGAACGTCATTCCATCGCGTCGGACGGTCACCCGCGCTCTTATCATGTTGTCGTTACCAAGGTTCGCGCCAGTCGGCCGACAGGTCGTAACGACTATTGCGATTCCGATTCGGCGCAAATGGGGCTTGACCGGTTGCATGTTTGTGCAAAGCATGGCAAGTGCGTTTGGTCTGAGTTTCACTCGACGGGGCATCGCATCGACGTGCGGTCAAGCTATCCAGTCATCCTCGCCAAAATGGCACGGGAAGGGCGGTTGTCATGAAAAAGAAGCCGGCCCACGGCGTTACCAGCAAACCGGAAGCGTCGATTACCATGCATTTCCCTTCCGACATTGAAGGCGAGGAAGAAATCGTCATAGTTAACGTCTATGCTACACACACCGCGCGTACCAAAAAGACCGTTTCGGCGGTTTTGCACTCTATCGCGGACGACCTTGATTCCGACGAATAGCCGTTGACGACAGCGGGTGAAAGCGCAGGCTCGAACCCGCTGCCC
>Ga0207674_10006259_pt1 | contig 14026 bp, 11 predicted proteins | sample KBSCornC72_FD_184303 | JGI IMG/M metagenome (GOLD analysis project Ga0207674, IMG submission 184303) | Corn rhizosphere microbial communities from Kellogg Biological Station, Michigan, USA - KBS Corn C7-2 (SPAdes) (version 2) | ecosystem: Host-associated > Plants > Roots > Rhizosphere > Soil ... | reverse complement strand
TGTCGAGATGATCCCCTTCGAGCGGCAGTTCCAGTCGTTCCACTCCCTGCAGAACTACTTCCTGCTCAACGAGCTCCTCGCCCCGGGCCATCCGATGCCCGTCGTCGACACGATCGAGCGACGGGCGGCTCGCGCGGCCTTCATCGACCGGTTTACCCAGCGTCCCTTCCACTTCGTGCGCGCCGCGACGCCGCAGGTGCTGCTCGACGAGGTGGAGCGGGTCCTCTAGCTCGACCCCGGATGCGCACGTTCGACTACGAGCGTCCGGACATGCTCGCGGATGCGCTCGCCCTGATGGCGGACGCGGACGGCGCGGCGCGGCCGCTCGCCGGTGGGACCGACCTGATCATCCGCATCCGTGACGGCTCGATCCGGCCGCGGACCGTCGTCGACGTGAAGGGCATCGCGGAGTTCTCACGCGACATCCGCATCGAGGACGGCTGGCTCCGGATCGGCGCCCGGACGACGATGACCGACCTGCTGCGCGATGAGCGGATCCGCCGCGACTACGCGGCGCTCGCCGAGGCCGCGGCGTACGTGGGGTCGGTCCAGATCCGGAATCGGGCGACACTCGCCGGCAACATCTGCAACGCGTCGCCGGCCGCCGACACGGCGCCGGCCTTGCTCGCTCTCGAGGCCCGGGTCGTCGCGGTCGGGCAACGTGGTCGCCGCGTGATTCCGCTCGACGACTTCTTCGTCCGGTCGGGTGTGACGACGCTGGCGCCCGGGGAGCTCGTCGAAGCGATCGAGATGCCGGTCCGCTCGGGCCGCCGCGGCTCGGTCCATGCGCGACGGACGCGGCGGCGCGGTCACGACCTGGCATCGGTGACGCTGGCCGTGACCATCGACGAGGACGGCGTCACGCGGGTGTCCTACGGGAGCGTCGGACCGCGACCGGTGCTCGCTATCGACGACACCGGGCTGCTTGCGGATCCCGCCGCAGCCGACGACGCCGTGCGCGGCCGGCTGGACGAGCTGTTCGCGGCGGCTGCCCCGTCCCCGACCTCGATGCGGGCGAGCCCCGAGTACCGGCTCGCGATGCTCCGGGTGATGGGTCTCCGAGCGGTACAGGACGCCCGGAAGCGGATCGCCTCGTGACGACCCGCATCGAGCTGACCGTCAACGGCCGCGGGCGCTCGGTCGATGTCGAGCCGCATCACACGCTGCTCGAGATGCTCCGCGATGACCTCGCCCTCACCGGCACGAAGGAGTGCTGTCTGGTCGGAGAGTGCGGCGCGTGCACCGTGATCGTCGACGGCGAGAGCGTCGACTCGTGCCTGATGCTCGGCGTCGAGGCGGACGGTGCGGCTATCACGACGGTCGAGGGGCTCGCCAGCGGTGACCGGCTCGACCCGCTGCAGGAGGCGTTCCTCGAGACAGGTGCGGCTCAGTGCGGGTTCTGCATCCCGGGCCAGCTCGTGTCCGCTCGGGCGCTGCTCGACGACGTCCCGCACCCCACCCGGACCCAGATCGAAGAAGGCCTCGCGGGCAACCTCTGCCGCTGCGCCGGCTATGAGCAGATCATGGAGGCAGTCGAGCTCGCGGCCGCGCGTCACGGCGCCGCCGACCCCGCGCCGCATCCGCGGGCCGTGACGACCGACGTCGCGTCCACACCGGACGCGAAGGTCGCGCCGCAATGAGCGACGTGGTCGGGACACGCGCGCCACGAGTCGGCGGGCTCGACCGAGTGACCGGCCGCCAGGCCTACGTGGCCGACATCCCGCTCGACGACGTCCTGCACGTCAAGCTTGTCACGCTTCCGGTGGCCCGCGCCCGTATCGGCGCCATCGACGACGCGGCCGCCTGCGCCGTCCCCGGTGTCCAGCTCGTGATGTCGGCCCGGGACCTTCCGTCGCCGATGCCGCGCTTCGGACCGCAGCGGCGAGACCGCCCGGTCATCGCGACCGGTGAGACCAAGTACCACGGCGATCCGGTCGCGGCCGTGGCCGCCGAGACCAAGGACGCAGCGGAGGAAGCGGCGGCGCTCGTGAAGGTGGCGTATGAGGAGCTGCCGCCGGCCTTCACGCTCGAAACGGCACTCGCCACCGACGCGCCGCTCGTCCAAGATCCGTCATTGCGACCCGACGACCCGCACGCGAATACGAACGTCCTCCATGAGCATCGACATGTCTGGGGCGACATCGAGGCCGCGGAACGGGAGCCCGGGCTGGTCGTGGTCGAAGGAAGCTATCAGTTCCCGATGGTCACCCAGTTCGCCATCGAGCCTCACGCGTTCATGGCCGCGCCTGACGGCGACGGCATCGCGATCTGGAGCGCGATCCAGCACCCGAACTGGCTCCAGCGCGTGATGGCCGAGCTGCTGAAGCTGCCGCTTTCCAAGGTCCGCGTGCACGCTCCCGATCCGGGTGGCGCGTTCGGTGGCAAGCAGCACGCGAAGTACGAGCCGCTGCTGGCCTTCATGGCGCTCGCGACCGGTCGACCTGTCCGCCTCGTGCTGACGCTCGAGGAGACGTTCCAGGCAGTTCGCCGGGGGGCGGCACAGGTCCACGTCCGAACCGGCTTCCACCCAGACGGCGCGCTCGTCTTCCGCGACGTCGAGGCGAACTACCAGATCGGTGCCTACGCGGACATCGCGGACCGCACCGTGGCCAAGGGCAGCTACACATCGATGGGGCCGTACGTGTGTCCGTCGGCGCGGATCGTCGCCCGTAGCGTCCTGTCGCACACCGTGCCGTCCACCGCGTTCCGAGGGTTCGGCAATCCCCAGCAGATCTGGGCCGTCGAATCGAACATGAACGAGGCCGCACGCGTCCTCGGCATCGACCCGTTGGAGCTTCGCCTCAAGAACCTCGCCAAGCCCGGCGACGCGTTCATCCCCGGCGACACTCCGGCCGATGGCGATTGGGCTGTTGCCGTCCGCCGAGCGGCCGAGATGATCGACTGGGGCTCGCCGACGCAACCGGGTCGTGGCCGCGGGATCGCGGTCGGTCTCAAGTCCGGCCCGACCACCGGCCTCTCATACTCGACGGTCCGCCTGCTGGTCGATGGGAGCGTCGTCGTCTACGCCGGTACATCGGACATGGGCCAGGGCGCACGGACGATCTTCGCCCAGATCGCGGCCGACGAGCTCGGTACGCCCCTCGAATGGGTGACGGTCGTGAGCGGCGACACCGCGGTGGTGCCGTACGACCAGCAGACGTCCGCGAGTCGGTCGTCGGTATTCATGGGGAACGCCGTCCTCCGCGCGTGCCGCGACATCCAGGCGAAGGTCCGCGCGATGGCCGCGGATCTCGAGGGCATCGACGAGGCCGGGATCACCGTCGAGCGCGGGCAGGTCCGTATCGACGAGCGGACGATCCCCATCGCCGATGTCGTCAAGCGCGGGCTGGGCCGCCTCGGCGGCGAGATCATCGGCATCGGCGAGATGCGCAAGGACGCGGAGCCCGACCACCCGCTCGGCGGCACCGCCGCGTTCTACGAGTTCAACTGCACAGCGGTCGAGGTCGAGGTCGACCGAGAGACCGGCGACATCTCGATCCCGAAGTACGTGACCGTGTCGGACGTCGGGAAGGCACTCAACCCGAACCAGGTCCGCGGCCAGGACGAGGGCGCAGCGGTGATGGGCCTGGGCCACACGCTGATGGAGCACTACATCTGGGACGACGCCGGTCGCATCCGGAACCTCGGCGCGATCGACTACCGGATCCCCACATCGATGGATCTCCCGGCCGACATGGACAGCGACATCGTCGAGAACGAGGACGGCCCGGGCCCATACGGCGCGAAAGGCATGAGCGAGGGCGCGTTGCTTCCCGTCTCGCCTGCGGTCGCCGCAGCAGTGACGGACGCGACCGGCGCGGTCATCCGCGACCTGCCGATGTCGCCGGAACGCGTATGGCAGGCGCTCCAGGAGCTGGACTCGGCGGAGCCGGCATCGTGACGCGTTTCGTCTACGCGCTCGACGAGCCGCACGGCGACACGCTTGACGAGGCCAAGGCGCTCGTCGGCGGGAAGGCGGCGAACCTCGGCGTCATGGCCCGCGACCTCGTGCTGCCGGTCCCGCCTGGCTTCGCCATCACGACGCTCAGCTGCCGGGTCTTCCTGGCCGATGGCTGGCCGAACGGATTGGAGGACGAGATACGTTCGGCGATGGCTGATGTCGAGGCGAAGGTCGGTCGTCGGTTCGGCGACCCGGCGGATCCGCTACTGGTCAGCGTCCGCTCCGGCGCGCCGGTGTCGATGCCCGGGATGATGGACACGATCCTCGATCTGGGGCTGAACGATGCGACGACCAAGGGCCTCGGCGAGGTGGCACGGGATGACGATTTCGCCGAGGAGTGCCGTCGACGGCTCGTCGCGTCGTTCCGCTCGGTCGTCGGCGTGGAGGACGTCCCGGTGGACCCGTGGCGCCAGCTTCGGCTGGCGATCGAGGCCGTCTTCCGGTCGTGGCAGAGCGACCGTGCCCGCGCGTATCGTGCGAAGGAGGACATCCCCGACGACCTGGGGACGGCCGTGACCGTCCAGGCGATGGTGTTCGGCAATCGCGGATCGGACTCGGGGACGGGCGTCCTGTTCACCCGCAACCCGGCGACGGGCGAGCCCGAGCTGTACGGCGACGTGCTGTTCGATGCGCAAGGCGAGGACGTCGTCGCCGGCACGCATCGGACCGAGCCGATCGCCGTCCTCGACACGCGGCTCCCCACGGTGGGGCGCGAGCTCCGGGCAGCCGCAGAACGCCTCGAGCACCACTACGCCGACCTGTGCGACATCGAGTTCACGATCGAGGACGGCAAGCTGTGGCTGCTCCAGGTCCGGGTCGGGAAGCGAAGCCCGCAGGCAGCGCTGCGCATCGCGGTCGACATGGCCGAGGATCCCGACTTCCCGCTGACCCGCGAACAGGCCGTCCGACGGGTGCTGCCGCTGCTGGCCGATCCACCGCGCATAACGACCGAGCGCTCGACCGATGCCTCGCCGCTGGCGACGGGTCTCGCCGCGTCGCCGGGCGTCGCGACCGGTCCGATCGCCACAGACCCTGGTGCGGCGATCGCGTTGGCGGATGCCGGCACGCCGGCGATCCTCGTCCGGGCGGAGACGTCGCCCGACGACGTCCATGGCATGGCCAGGGCCGCCGGCATCCTGACGTCCCGTGGCGGACTCGCGAGCCACGCCGCGGTCGTCGCCCGCGGCTGGGGGATCCCGGCAGTGGTCGGCGCGGACGCGATGAGGATCGGCGACGCCGACGTGACGATCGGGGATCGGACGTTGCGCGCTGGGGACGTCATAACCATCGATGGCGCGACCGGCGACGTCTTCGAGGGTGCCATCGGCGGCACGACCGAGATCGCGCCCGAGGCGGCGACGCTGCTCGGATGGGCGCACGCCGCCGGGATCGAGGTCGAGGTCAATGCGGCATCGGATGAGCATGTGAGCGGCACCGGCCAGCCGGCTGTCGACCCCGATACCGTCCTTCGCGTGATCGGGATCAAGGGCTTCGCGCTGCCCGACGGCGTCGCCGACGCGGTCCTCTCGACAGCCGAAGCCGTCCAGCCCGTCATCGATGATCTCGTGGAGCAGGGGTTGGTCGAGGTGTCGGCGGGCGCCTTCAAGCTGACCGAGGCCGGCCGCACGCACGCACAGGAAACGCTCGAGCACGAGCGTCAGGCCTGGGGCACCGACGAAGCGACCGACGCGCTCGATGCCTTCCTCGACATCGACCACCGGGTCAAGGACGTCGTCACCGCCTGGCAGATGCGCGACCCGCAGACGCCGAACGACCACACCGACGCCGACTACGACGTCGGGGTGCTGGAGCGCCTCGCCGCGGTCCACGACGACGCGACGGCCTGGCTCCGCCCCATCGAGCCGACCATCGGTCGCTTCCGCGACTACGAGTCGCGGCTCAGTCGGGCGTTCCAGGCGGCGAAGGGCGGCGACGGGCGCTACGTCGCGTCACCGCGGGTCGACAGCTACCACGGCGTCTGGTTCGAGTTGCACGAGGACCTGATCCAGCTCGCCGGTCGGACCCGCGAGGAGGAATCCGCAGCCGGCCGGGCGTAGCGCGTCTACAGCCAGGGCAGCTTGACGCTCCTGGCGTAAGCCTCCCACTCGGCCCCGAACGTCTTCCGGAGCTCCGCCTCTTCCGCCGGAGCGAACAGCCGAGAGCCGATGTACACCGCTGCGCCGATCAGCACGCCGAGCCACGTCCCAAGGAGTACGCCGACGGCAGGCAGCACGAGGAGCCCGACGCTCGTATACAGCGGATGTCTGACGACCGCGTACGGGCCGCTGGTGATGAGCTCTCCCTTCGGGACCCTCGACAGGATGAGCCCGACCGACCAGGCCCACGTCAGCACGCCGATCGTCAGGACGAAGATCGCGACCGTGCGGATCGGCCCAGAGGTCGCGTCGACCGCGAGTAGCGCCGGGTTTGCGACGTGGATCGCGACGCCACCGATGACGAACGGGAGCGTGAACAGCGCGATGAGGTCGCCGCTCCCGACAAGGTGCTTGATCTCCCACCGACGCCCGGTCGGCGCGGCCGCTGTCGCGTTCGGTCCACGCATGGAGCCACCTCTTCCGGTATCGAACGTACGAGCATCGGGCGCTGGCGCCAAGGGCCGTTGTTCCCGATTCGAGCCGATCGCCGTGCGTCGCTGGGAGGTGCTATCGACGAACGAGCGCGGCGCGTCCCTCCTTGGAGGTCCGTTCCTCCGGCCGGTGCACCTCTGGGCGACGCATCCGTCGGTCCGCGCTCGGCTCCTTCGTCAGCAGCACCGGTGGGCGACGCACGTTCATCCTCCGGACGCAACCTTGGTCCGCTCGGCTTAGCATCCCGGCCATGACCGACGCTGCCGACCCCGTCGTGACCGACGCGACCGACCGTGCCCGTTACGAGGCGCACCTCGGTGACGAGCTCGCCGGCTTCCTCGAGTACATCGTCAAGCACGGTCGCATCGCGCTCGTGCATACCGAGGTGCCGCCTGAATACGAGGGCCAGGGTGTCGCATCCGCGCTCGTCCGCCACGCGCTCGATGACGCGCGATCGCGCGAGCTCCGGGTCATCGCCATCTGCGAGTACGTTCAGGGCTATCTGACGCGGCATCCCGGGGACGAGGACATCGTGGTCGGCCGCGGCCCGGCCGGGCGCTAACGGCCGCGCGACGCCTTGTTACGCCCCCGTTAGGGCCCTGCAACCCCGGTCGGCGAGGCGCGTTGTGTCCCGCCGACGGGCCGCGTGCGATGCTTCTGTCATCCACAGACCGTCAACACGGAGAGGAGGCACGAACCGTGCCGAACATCACCCCATGCCTGTGGTTCGATGGCAAGGCCGAGGAGGCCGCCAAGTTCTACACGTCGACATTCCCGAATAGCCGGATCGACAAGGTCGTCCACGCGGCGACCGACAATCCGAGCAACCGCAAGGGCGACGTCATGACCGTCGAGTTCACCCTCGATGGCACCCGATTCGTCGGGCTCAACGGTGGTCCTGACTTCCGATTCAACGAGGCGATCTCGTTCGTGATCGATTGCAAGGATCAGGCCGAGGTCGACCGCTACTGGGACGCCCTCGTCAAGGGCGGCGGCGAGTACAGCGTGTGCGGCTGGCTGAAGGACCGCTTCGGCGTTTCGTGGCAGGTCGTGCCGCGTCAGCTCAACGAGATGATCGAGAGCAGCGACCTCGACGCCGCCGAGCGGGCGACGAAGGCGATGCTGCAGATGACGAAGATCGACGTCGCCAAGCTGGAGGAGGCGTATCGGGGCGAGCCGGTCCTCAGCCGGTAGCCCGGATCCTAGCCACCAGCGAAGGACCGCCTTCCCACCCGGGGAGGCGGTCCTTTTCGTATACGCGCAGGCATGGGGCGCGCGTATCATCCGCGCACCGCCGCTCCCGACCGAGGCATCGGGGTGCGCGGATCCCTGCGACCTACCGGCGCGTCGGAGGACACCGAGGTCAGCCCGTCAGGGCTCCCGGCGCGCTCAAGCGCGTGCGATGGGAGAGGAGGGGTCACGGTGCGCATCCAGGGCATCGGCGGGCGCGTGGGCATCACCCTCGCATCGGTCGCAGTCATCCTCGCAGCGTGTAGCGGTGGCGGCGGAGGCACCGCGACGACGGCGCCGGCGAGCGCGAGCGCGTCGGCGGCGGCCGCCGGCGACCCCACGACCGACAAGCTGGCCCAGGTCAAAGCCCGCGGAACCCTGGTGCTCTGGACGGATCCCGACTACGCGCCACAATCGATGAAGGTGGACGGCGCCACGCGCGCGGCGGACACGAAATGCGGGCCGAACGAGATGACCGGGCCCGAGATCACGGGCTACGACGCGGAGACCGGCAAGCTCGTCGCCGCCGCACTGGGCGTCGAGCCGTGCTTCGTCGTCACGCCGTTCGACGCGATGATCGCGGGCAGCTGGGGCGACCGCTATGACGTGGCGTGGGGTTCCGGCGCGATCACCACGGATCGGATGAAGCGTTTGTACGTGACGCAGCCCTACTACTCGACGCCCGCCAGCTTCTTCGTCAAGGACGACTCGACGGTCACCAAGCCGACCGAGCTATCCGGCAAGAAGATCGGTGTCTGCTCGGGCTGCACCCACCACTCCTACCTCGACCGGACCCTGGAACTCCCGGGCCAGACCATCGACTTCGTCGTCGACAACCCGGACATCGTGACGTTCAACACGGAGATCCCCGGGCTGGAGGCGACTGCCGCCGGAAAGCTCGACGCGTTCCTGTGCAGCGAGCCCGTCGGCCTCGCGCAGATCGCGAAGGGGCAGAAGCTCAAGGAGCTCGACACCCCGGCGTACTTCACCAACAAGACGGGCTACGTCGACCGTGATCTCACCCTCGCGCCTGGCCCCTTCCTCGCCGCGGTCGACAAGGCGGTCCAGGACCTCCACGCGAGCGGCAAGCTCAAGGAGCTGTCGATGAAGTTCTTCAACCACGACTACGCCTCGCAGGCCGCGGCGTTCGACCTCGCCACGCTGGACCAGTCGGGGTCGTAACCGAAGACGTGGCGCGTATCCGGGGCGTGGGCTGGAACCCCCTCCGCCGCAGTCTTCGCGCGCGCCTCGTCGCCTCGTTCCTCGTCGTCTCGGCGATCACGGTCGTGGTGGTCGGGGCCGTCGTCTACGTCCGGGCGACGGATGACCTGACCGCCTCCGTGTACGACCGGCTCGATGCGGTCGTGGGGATCAAGGCCGACGCGCTTGATCGATGGATCGACGAGCAGACACGCAACGTCGGTCTCGTCAGCATCATGCCCGGCGTCGGCGACGGGACACGCGACCTGCTGGACCCGGCGACGCCACCGGCTATCGCCGCCGACGCCGACAAACGGCTCCGCGCCTTGCTGGCGACGATGGTCGCGCAGACGGCAGATGCCGAGGAGATCTTCATGGTCGACCTCGCCGGCACGGTCAAGCTCTCGACCTTCCCGGGTCATGAGGGCGCATCGGTCGCGACCGAGGACTTCTTCACGACGGGCTCCGCCCGCACGACCGTCCAGAACACCTATCGATCGCCGCTCACCGGCCAACCCACGATCACCGTCGCGACACCGCTCTTCGATGCCGACGGGAAGGGCCAGCGTGTCGCGGTCGTCGCCGCCAACCTCAGCCTCGCCCGACTCGACAGGATCGTCGTGGAGCGGACCGGTCTCGGCGCGACCGGGAAGGCCTTCCTCGTCGGGCCGGAGGGCGTCCTGATCCAGGGCACCACCCCGGCCGAGGGGGCAGCGGCCCCACGCTCGACCGCCGTCGATGCCGTCGTCGCCCAGCAGAGTGGCCGAGGACTGTACGCCAACGCGTCCGGCGAGCCGGTCATCGGCGTGTATCGCTGGCTGCCGGACCGCCAGGCCGGTCTCATCGCCGAGATGACCCAGGACGAGGCGTTCTCACCGGCCCGCCAGCTCGCGCTCGTGATCGCGATCGTCGGGCTCACGTCGACGGTGCTGCTCGCCGCCGCGCTGTGGTTCGTCGCACGACGCGTGACCCGGCCGATCCTGTCCCTCGCCGCCACGGCGACGAAGGTGCGGCAGGGCGATCTCGACGCCCGATCCGGCATCCAGCTCGAGGACGAGGTCGGTGTCCTCGCCGAGGCGTTCGACGCGATGACCGCCGAGCTCAAGAGCGACGTCGAGACGCTGGAGCGTCGGGTCGAGGATCGGACCGTCGAGCTGAAGGCGGCTCGCCAGGAGGCGGACTCGGCGAACCAGGCGAAGAGCGCCTTCCTGGCGGCGATGAGCCACGAGATCCGGACGCCGATGAACGGTGTCATCGGGATGAGCGGGCTCCTGCTGACGACCGAGCTCACGGCCGAGCAGCGCGACTACGCCGAGAGCATCAGCACGTCGGGCGAGGCCCTCCTCACCATCATCAACGACATCCTCGATTTCTCGAAGATCGAGGCCGGCCGGTTCGACCTCGAGTCGATCCCGTTCGACCTTCGGTCGACCGTCCACGGGGCAGCCGAGCTGATCCGGCCGCTGGCCGACAAGAAGCAGATCGAGCTGCGTGAGGTGGCGACCGGCGATGCGCCGCATCTGCTCGGCGACCCGGGTCGGATCCGGCAGATCGTGTTGAACCTGCTGTCGAATGCCGTGAAGTTCACGGACAGCGGGAGCGTGACGCTGACTGCGGCGACCGAACTCGTCGATGGGAGCTGGCAGGTCCGCCTGTCCGTCCAGGACACCGGGATGGGCATCACCGAGGAGGGCATGTCGAGGCTGTTCCAGTCGTTCAGCCAGACCGATGCGTCGATCGCGCGAAAGTACGGTGGGACGGGCCTCGGACTGGCGATCAGCCGCCGCCTGGCCGAGCTGATGGGCGGGACGCTGACCGTGACGAGCCCCGGGATCCCGGGGCAGGGCAGTCGGTTCGAGCTGGCGTTCGTGACGTCGGCTGCTCCGATCGAGGACGCTGAGACGGCCGGCGAACCGGCGGGCGTCGCGGTTGCGGCCGGTTCACGCGACCGCCCGCTGCGCATCCTCCTGGCCGAGGACAACCCGATGAACCAGAAGCTCGCCACACGTCTGCTCGAGCGGATGGAGCTGTCGCCCGATCTCGCCGGTGACGGGCTCGAGGCGATCGCCGCGAACGAGCGCGAGGGCTATGACGTGATCCTGATGGACGTGCAGATGCCGGAGCTCGACGGGCTCGAGGCGACGCGGCGGATCCGCCCGGCTGGCGGCGATCATCGGCCATGGATCATCGCGATGACGGCGAACGCGATGGAGGGCGATCGCGAGGCGTGTCTCGCCGCCGGCATGGACGACTACGTGTCGAAGCCGATCCGTCCCGACGAGCTACAAGCGGCGCTCGAGCGCGTGCCGGTGGCGGCGCCCGCGTCCTAGCGCGACGCCGCTGTCACCGCCAGGGCGACGGCAGGTGCGTGATCGGCTCGTGATCCGGTCGGACGTCCGGCTGGAGTGACGCGTCGGCGGCCGCGACATAGCGCGGTTCCAGCCCCAGCTCCTCGAGGACGATGTTGCGGCCCTGCGCGATGCCGGCCGCCTTGAAGAAGGCGACCGTCCGGTTGAACCCCTGCCGTCCGAAGCCGCAGTCGCTCGAGAGGATCAGCCTGTCAGCGGGAATGACTTCCAGCGCCTTCCGGGCGCGACTTGCGACGACGGGCGCCAGGTCCGCCTGGAGCTGTCGATGGCTGACGACGCCGACGGCGATCTTCTTCGAGAGGTTCGAGGCGTATGGCTTGAACAGGTCGATCTGGGCGAGCTCGTTCTCGGTCGCCTCGACCGTCCAGACATCGCCCTTGAGCCGATTGAGGTAGATGTCGATCGAGTTCTCGTACGACTCGCCGCTGTAGACCTTCTGCATGTTGGGGTTGCCCCAGCAGGTGTGGATCCATAGCTCGACGTCGTCGAGACCGTCGACCTCGTGATTGAACGCGTCGACCATGAAGTCGAGCAGCTCGGTCTGCTCCGGATGGAAGCAGGCGGTGAAATGGATCGTCGGCTCCTCGATCTGGATGACCTTCGCGCCCGCCGCTGCCAGCTGGCGGAGTTCGGTGTTCATCGCCGTCGCCATGTCCCAGATGAGCTGCTTCTTGTCGTCGCGCTCGTACTGGGAGGTGTGACTGTCCAGGAAGATCGCGAGGACCTGCGATGAGCACGTCCCGAACTTCACGGGCTTGCCCGAGGCGGCGCGGGCCTGAGCGATGCGCCACAGCTTCGCGTACTCGAGCGGGTTCTTCGGATCGTGCTCGACCTTGCCGACCACGCGCGGCCAACGCCAGGTGGTCTCGATCTCGTTCATGAGCGTCCCGGGCAGGAAGTCGAGCAGCCCATCGCGCGAGTCCTCGTACTGGAGCTCCTCGTGCTCGAGACCCTTCCAGCGCTGGAGCGGATAGTGGTGCCACGACCGGCCGGCGAAGTCCTCGTCGAGGTGGTAGTCGCCGTTGGTGAGGATGTCGAGCCCGGCACGTTCCTGGTCGGCGATCACCGTCCCGTGCGCATCGAGGAACTGCTCACGGAACCGGACGTCGAGCATGGCCGTGTCGAGCGGCCGGCCCCAGAGGCCCTGGTCGTACCAGCGCGGCCTCGGCCACGAGCCCGTGACGGTCGCGGGGAGCATCAGGTCCCTGGTGGCCGTGTACATCGCGCGTGCGCCCTCCTCCTCGGATCGTCGTCGACATCCGAGAGCATAGGGCGGCGGCTCAGCGTGATCCCCGATCACCCGCCTCCGGGCCCTTGCGCCGGCGAGTGTCGAGCCGCTCAGCCCCTCCGCCAATGCTCGCCGGTGACCGCATCGTCGAAGCGGAGCCAGCCTCCTCGCAGCGCTTCGTCGAGGTGCTCCCCGTCAGCGAAGTAGGGCGGCTGCTTTCCGTGCTCCTTCGGCAGTTGCGGTCCTGTCTTTAGCTCGACCGCCCCGACTTCGATCGAGTGGCCGCACACCACGCACCTGGGCCCGACCCTACGCAACAGCGTGACCCAGCGGCTCGGCTTCTCACTCATGACGCTGGTCTAGGGCGTACCCACCCGCGACAGGATGTCGTCGTTGTTCACGCCACTGTCGACGGGAACGGCGTCCTTCCAGACGACCATGACCTTCGTGGCATCGATCGCCGCGGCGGCGGAGCTGGCGCTGTGTCCAGGGTCACTCGCGTCGATCCGCTCCGGCGCCGACCACGAACCCGCGTCGTAGGCCGCGCCCCACACCTTCGGGTACTGCGTGCCCGCGTCCCCGTCGTGCCACACCACGAACGCTCTGCCATCCGTCCGGACAGCGATCGAAGGCGCATTGCCGCCATCCGAGGCAACGACCAGGCTCGCAGCCCACGATCCCCCGCTCGGGAGTCGCCGGACCCTGAGCTGGTATGGCGAGGTACGACGGTCGGTCCAGGCGACGGAGACGTTCCCGGCGCCATCCACCCCGATGTCGGTCGGCCCCTGGAAGGCCGACCCAGGATCGTCGCTGCTCTTGGTGTTCGTCGACCACGTAGACGAACCCGCAGCCAGGGTGGAGTACCAGATGTCAGCGTTTCCGACCGCGGGGTCCATCCACGCGGCGTAGGCGATCCCGGTCGGCCCGAAGGCGACCCGTGGGCCCTGTTTCTGGGTCGTCTGGTTGCTGGTCACTCGGATCTCGGGTCCCCAGGTCGAACCCCCCGCCGGGAGCCGCGCGGCCCAGATGTTGGACTTGTGGTTAGCCTCGCGGTACCAGAGAGCGATGGCGTCGCCGCTCGCCGTGACGGCGATCGCCGGGTAGTCCTGCGTATCGAACTTGGTCGTGCTGTTGACACGGACGTTGGCGTTCCACGTCCCCGTGGACGCCGCACGCTTCGAGGCGTAGATGTCCGACCGGCCGCTCCGTCGATCGACCCAGACGGCATATGCGTTGTCGCTACCATCGACGGCGACCGACGCCTTGTATTGCTGGCCCGTCGTCACGTCGTTGATCCGCGTGGTCGCGGCCCACACCCCGGATCCCGGATCCCAACGCGACGAGACCACGTCGATCTGCGAGAACGGGCTCGCGGCCGGGCTCGCTCGATAGTCCTGCCAGACGGCGATCGCCGCACCGCTCGGCCCCACCCCGATATCGGGAGCGACCT
>Ga0207674_10006257_pt1 | contig 14027 bp, 10 predicted proteins | sample KBSCornC72_FD_184303 | JGI IMG/M metagenome (GOLD analysis project Ga0207674, IMG submission 184303) | Corn rhizosphere microbial communities from Kellogg Biological Station, Michigan, USA - KBS Corn C7-2 (SPAdes) (version 2) | ecosystem: Host-associated > Plants > Roots > Rhizosphere > Soil ... | reverse complement strand
AAAGGCCGATGCACCCTTTCCAACAGATTTGCATACTCCGGTTTACATGCTCATGCAGACACGAACCGTGCGCGTTAGGACGTCATAAAAGTCCTCCATATTACTGTTCACAAAACTGTTCGAACCAGACGCCAGAGTACGGAATGTCTGTCCGATGGTGTACGGAGTAGAAATCTGGTCTTTTTCCGCAAAATCATTGCTTTCTAAGTCCGTAAGATGAGTAAGGCAGGCGAGTGTTCCCGACTGAACAGGAATACCAAAAACGAAGCGCCAGAGAATCCGATTCCCTTATGCGGACCATCCCAACGACGGCCGCAATATTCGTGCTGCTCGCTTCAAAGCGAACCGTTGTCAATCAATCGCGTTTTGCCGATAAAAACCGCCAAGGCCATCTGCGTGCCACGAATAACCTTTTGCACAGGAACCAGGGTTCGAGGATCGAAAAACTCAACATAATCGAGCCGAGCAGCAGGCTCTCGTTCAATAAAGATTTTCAATCCGCGTTTGAGCTTTGCTGGTTCCAGAGCACGCGAGCTTCTTCGCACCGCCGACCGCACCTTTTGAATTGCTCGCGAAAGGACTACTGCCTGTTTGCGGAGATCACCTTCAAGATATTTATTCCGCGAACTCATCGCCAACCCGTCTGATTCCCGAAAGATTGGCGCTACGTCAATTTTCAGCGGGAAATTTAAATCGCGAACCATTCGCTTCACCACTGCGGCTTGTTGGTAATCCTTTGCGCCAAACACGGCAATCGAGGGTAGAACGATACTAAACAACTTTGCCACGACGGTAGTCACTCCGCGGAAATGTGTCGGTCGTGAGGCCCCTTCCATTCCCTTCGACAACTGCTCCTCAACCACATAAGTGCTGAACTCATCTCCTTCGCCGCGCGGGTACATCTCATTGTTGCCCGGCGCGAATATCACATCCACGCCTTCTTGACGGCACAGTTTGGCATCTCGAGCAAAATCGCGAGGATATCGTGAAAAATCCTCTTTCGGACCGAACTGCGTTGGGTTTACGTAGATGCTCACCACCACCTTTCCCGATTCTCCGATCACGCGTCGCGCCCGTTGAACAAGGCTGAGATGTCCCGCATGCAGATAACCCATCGTCGGAACAAATCCAACCCGAATGCCTGCCCGTTGCCAGCTTTTGGCAACGCGTTGCATCGCAGCGACCGATTTTATGATGCGCATCTTGGTTACTTACGCCAACATTCCTGTCGGCAGAAGAAAAAAGGCGCGAATGTTACTTCGCGCCTTGAAAAATCAGAATGTTCTATTCAATGCCGGAACTGCAGCGGAGAAGCCTGCGGCATTTCGTGGGCGCAAGGTTGGTTGGTCGGCGCATCCGCTGCCCGCTCATTCGCCTGCACAAGATTATTTGCGATCAGATAAGCTTCGACTTCTTCGCCACTGATATCGGGCAGCATCTTGCCATCGACTTCGACACAAGGACTCAACATCTGCCCGCTTTTTTCGATCATCTCCTGGCGTTGGGCAGGGTCGTTGATGATGTCTCGGTCTTCATACGGTAAATCGTATTTGCGCATAATCGCGCGCACGCCCTGGCTCCAGCCACAGGTCGGTTTCAAGTAGGCCACAATCTTAGGTTTATTCATAAGTTAGAAACGTACTCTATTTTGCCATAAGTAGGACAAACATCAATGACGAAAGTTACACACTCGACTTTAGACTTTGGACTTCAGACTTTGGACTTCTGAACGTCTTAATCGCTCCAGACAAATTCAAAGGCACTCTGACGGCAACTGCCGCCGCTCAGGCCATCGCTCGCGGTTGGGCCAGGGTTCGTCCGAATGATTCGCTTGATCTCTTGCCGATCACCGATGGCGGAGATGGATTCGGCGAAACCATGGGCGCGTTGCTTGGCACCAAAAGGCTGGCCGTCCAGACGATCGATGCCGCCCACCGGCAATGTAAGGCAAAATGGTGGTGGGAGCCAAACTCCAAGATAGCCATCATTGAGTCGGCCGCCGCTATTGGTCTGGCGATGCTTCCGCCAGGACGTTTTCATCCATTCGATCTGGACACCTTCGGTCTCGGAAAACTTCTCGAGGCCGCCGCGCGCAAAGGCGCGACTACCTGCCTCATCGGAATCGGCGGCAGTGCGACCAATGACGGGGGATTTGGCCTCGCGCACGCGTTGGGTTGGCAATTTGTTGACGACCGCGGACGCCTTATTGAGAGATGGATTGAACTCACAAACCTTCGGCGCATCATCGCTCCCCAAAAACGTGATTGGTTTAAAGAACTTTTCGTCGCGGTCGATGTTCAAAATCCCTTGCTTGGGAAATACGGAGCAACCCGCATCTACGGACCGCAGAAAGGGATTCAAGCAAACGAATTTGAAGCGGCGGAGATTTGCCTGCGACGCTTGACGTCCGTGTACAAAGCAGGGATTGGACATGACTTCGCGATAGCGCCTGGCGCTGGCGCCGCTGGCGGCCTCGGGTTTGGTTTGGCTGCATTCGCCAATGGAAAACTCTTGCCCGGATTTGATTTATTCGCCGAGCAATCAAATCTCGACCGACGTTTACGTCGGGCTGATCTCGTCATTACGGGAGAAGGTTGCGTCGATCATTCTACCCTCATGGGCAAAGGAGTCGGCCAAATTGCGAAGAAGTGCAAGAAATTGAAAATCCCGTGTATCGCTGTGGCTGGTAAAACGCACACTGCCAGACTCCTGCGAAAAAACTTCAACCAGGTTCATGCATTGCTCGACACCACTACAAAACGAGATGCTACCACCAATGCGGTTGATTGTCTGCAATACATGGTTCAAAGAATTGCGCTCAAAATTTCTAATTCTCATTAAGACTTGCTTCAACAAGGTGTGCCCCGGCACTCTGTCTTTTCAAATACCTTGTGGTTTTCCCATTCTGATTTCCACTTGCTGAACCCCGGATTCTGGCCGAGGATTCGGCCATGATCGCGGAGAGATTTCCGGAACCGAATGCCCTTAATTGATCCACTTCCCAAACCACTGGAAGAAAAGCTTGCGTCAGCCATTAAGGCTAACGACGTGACCGCTGCAGTTTCGACTGATCTCGATTCATCGGGCCGCTTCGGCGAGGAATGGCTTGTCCTGACGCCTTCCAATCTCAGCGTTTATTCCTCAAATGGCAACGGCTTCACTCCGCGTGTCGAAATAAAACTCCCGGAAATCAAAACAGCTACTGCTGACAACCTCGTCGGTGGTGGCGCGCTTCTTGCCGCTGTGGATGGCCAGAGCATTGAAGTTCTTCGCTACTCCAACGCGCAACAGCGCAAGTTTCATCGTATCGCCAAATATATAAACGACGTAAACACCTATAAACTTGATCTCGAAAAATCCCGGCGCGGTGAAAAGGACAAAGCTGGAAAATTAATCGAGCCTCCAAAAGACCTTCCACTTCTCGAGCCGGACAAAGAGAACCAACGGCGCTGCCCCACCTGCCAACTGCTCCTGCCTGAAGGCTCGAAGGTCTGCCCGGCGTGCATGAGCAAAGGAAAAGCCGTCCGGCGCATGCTGGTCTATCTCAAGCCGCACAAACGCCAAATCGTGCTGATTTGGATCACTATGATCCTAGGCCTCGGGTTCAGCCTCGTTCCGGTTTATCTCACCCGCCCGCTAACCGACCAGGTCCTCAATCCTGTCAATCATCCCCGTCCATTGGACGAGCGGCTTCGTTTGCTCGGTTGGCTTGTGCTGACGCTTGGCACTGTGCAGTTCGTCGGCCAGGCCGTCGCCGTTTGGCGAGGTCGAATGGCTTCTAATCTCGGCCAGCAACTTTCTCACGAACTTCGCAACGACGTCTTTCGGCACCTGCAAACGCTATCGCTCAAATTCTTCGACAAACGTCCGCCCGGCACTTTGATTTCTCGCGTGGTGCGCGACACAGAAGCCCTTGAAGGCGTTTTGGTCGAGAGCATTCAAATTTTCTTTTCCAACATTTTCCTGTTCATCGGCATTGGAATCGTTCTGCTCTGTATGAACTGGAAACTGACGCTGTTGGTTTTCATTCCGGCTCCCATTGTTCTCTTTCTCTCAAAGCTCTTCTGGGATCGCATGATGAATGTCTGGCGGCGCACCTGGCATTTGCATAGCCGCCTGACGGCCACTGTCAGCGACAGCCTTTCCGGCGTGCGCGTCGTTCGCGCGTTTGCCAAGGAACGTCGCGAAATTGACCGATTCGGCAAGACCAGTGGCGAGCTTTACGACGCGAATGTCACTGCCGAACAGATGTGGGTCACGTTCTTTCCGATTCTCTTTTTCATCATGAGCGTCGGAAATCTGATCATCTGGTATGTCGGCGGTTATCAAATCATCCAAGGCTCCGCGCTTGGCGCGAAACTGCTCCCCGATCAGAAAGTTTTCACGCTTGGCCAGTTCTTCGCCTTCCTCGGCTATCTCGGCCAATTCTATGGCCCGCTCCAATTCATGAGCCGGGTCGCCGATTTTCTTTCGCGCTGCTTCGCGTCAGCAGAACGCGTTTTCGAAGTGCTCGATACTGAATCAGATGTCCGCGACGCCGAAAAACCGGTGGCCTTGCCCCGCATCGAAGGGCGTGTCGAATTCAAGGACGTGACTTTTGGCTATGACCCGCACAAGCCAGTCCTCAAAAACGTTAGTCTTGGCGTTGCGCCCGGAGAAATGATCGGCCTGGTTGGCCAAAGCGGCGCTGGCAAGAGCACAACCATCAATTTGCTCTGTCGCTTCTACGAAGTGCACGATGGCGAAATTCTCATCGACGGCGTCAGCATTAAAAAAATCGCGCAAAATGATCTTCGCTCCCAGATCGGCGTCGTGCTGCAGGAACCGTTTCTTTTCAGCGGCTCGATTTACGAGAATATCGCTTTCTCGCGACCAGATGCGACTCGCGAAGATGTCATGGCTGCCGCCAAAGCAGCCAATGCTCACGATTTCATTATTAAGAAGCCTGACGGCTATGACACGCAAGTCGGCGAAAGGGGCCAAACACTTAGCGGTGGCGAACGCCAGCGAATCAGCATCGCTCGCGCGATTCTCCACAATCCGCGCATATTAATTCTCGATGAAGCGACTGCTTCCGTCGATACGGACACGGAAAAACAAATCCAGGATGCGATTGCGCGACTGATCAAAGGTCGCACAACCTTTGCCATCGCCCACCGCTTGAGCACGCTCCGCAATGCGACGCGCCTGGTCGTCCTGAAGGAAGGCAAGGTGAGCGAAATAGGCACTCACGAAGAATTGCTCGCAAACAAAGGTGAGTTCCATCGCCTCGTCCAAATGCAGCAGGACATGAACCGGATTATCGAGGTGCCAGGTTGAAACAAATGAGCACAACGGAAAAACCGAAGGAAACCCCAGCCACTCTCATCGAGGCTTCGAAGTTGGTTTTCCTGAATCCTAAAAAACTGCGTTTCTTCAAACACGGCGCCGCCTTGCGGCTTACCATCGAGGATGACCGCTCTTTTCCGAAAGTTGGCATCTTGCGCGCATTCCCGCTCTCTGACCGAACTCATTTTTTAAGTGTTCGAGACAGCGGGGACAACGAAATCGGCCTCATCACCACTCCAACCGACCTCAGCGCCGAGAATCAAAATTTACTCGAAGAAGACTTGCGGCGTCGTTACTTCATTCCCTGGGTGAAACGCATCGTATCCGCCAAAGAGCGTTTTGGCACCGTCGAATGGACCATCGAAACGGATCGCGGCCTGTGCCGCTTCACCACCCAAAACCTGCGGGAAAACGTTCAACGTCCTGCTCCCGGCAGAATCATTCTCAATGATGTGGACGGGAATCGTTACGACATTCGCAACCTCGATGAATTGAGCCGTGACAGCCAGGAAATGCTTTTCCGGCACTTGTAAGACCTTAGGCCTCGGATTTGGCTGCCTCGCTACCTTCCTTGATTAATTGCTCAATCTCCTCCCTCAAATCCGAAACAGCAGTTGAGACTTCATTCGTTCTTCCCGGCGCTTCTCCAAGCCAAAACGGCATCGTCGGCGGTTGCCCATGCGCATCTTGCACTCGCACCTGGCCCGAATTCACCCGCAGTATTTTCCACGACGCATTACCCAGTTGGAAAATATCTCCTGCCAGGCTCTCAATCGCAAAATCCTCGTTTACCGTCCCAATGAAGGTTTCGCTCGGCTCCAGCACGACGCGATAATCCGCATTATCCGGGATCGCTCCGCCAGAAGTTAACGCAACCAATCCTGCGCCGCGACGACCACGCACTCGATGGTTGATCGCATCGTAATGAATCAGCGCGGCGCGGCGTCCGCGTTTGGTGCTGAATCCTTCGGCTAACATCCGAAGCACGTCATCAAATTCCTTTCGCGTCAGATTTCGATACGGATATGCCGAGCGCATCAATTCAAAGAGCTTGTCTTCCTCCCAATCTTCCGCCGAGACGCACGCCACGATTTGTTGCGCCAACACGTCCAACGGCTTCTCCGGCATGACCAAAATATCCATCTCAGCTCTCTGTACGCTTCTTAACGTCGCAACGCATTCAACCAGTTCATCGCGGCTGAGCGGAAAAAGACGCGCCTTAGGCAATCCGCCACGCCTATGCTCCGCCCTGCCTGCTCGTTGCAGCAATGTCGCTATCGAGCGCGTAGGTCCAAGCTGACAAACCAGATCAACCGATCCTATATCGATTCCGAGCTCCAGCGACGCGGTCGCCACCAACGCCTTCAATTCGCCGCGCTTCAGTCGATTCTCTGCATCAAGCCTCAACTTCGCCGACAAGCTTCCGTGATGCGAAGTGACTTTTTCCTTCCCCAACTTCTCGCTCAACTGATGCGTCACCCGCTCCGCCATCCGCCGCGTATTGACGAACACCAACGTCGTTCGATGCGCTTCAATCAACTCCGCCAATCGTTGATACACCTCCAGCCAAACTTCGTTCGACATCACCGCTTCCAAGGGCGAACCGGGCAACTCGATCGCCAAATCCAATTTCCTCGTGAATCCCGCATCCACAATCTCGCAAAGTTTTTCGTTCTCACCTTCCCGAATCGAGGTTGCCGCATTCGAAATTTCGGCGCTCTTTTTATTCTCCCCGTTCTGCACCGGGCGGGAGGGGGCGCGAATATTTTGGAATTTGGAAATTGGAGCTTCTTTGGGATTTGGAGTTTGGGATTTGGAACTTTCTCCGCCTCCCACCAAAAACTTCGCCACTTTTTCAATCGGCCGTTGCGTTGCCGACAAACCAATCCTTTGCAATGGACCCTTCGTCAGTGCCGCCAATCTTTCCATCGTCAACGCCAGATGCGAACCCCGCCGATTTCCCACCACCGCATGAATTTCGTCCACGATCAACGTCCGGACCGTTCCCAACACTCGCCTGCCCGATTGCGACGTAAGTAATAAATACAGCGACTCCGGCGTGGTCACCAAAATGTGGGGCGGATTGCGAATAATTGCCTGGCGCTTGGACGCCGGAGTATCTCCTGTCCGCACTTCCGCCCGAACGTCCACGTCCTTTCCCGTGCTTGCTTTCAACGCATCTCGAATTCCAGTCAGTGGCTCCTCCAAATTCTTATGAATGTCATTGCTCAAGGCCTTTAGCGGCGAGACATACACTACCCGTGTCTCATCCGTTAGGTTTCCAGCAAGTCCATCCCGAAACAACAAATCCAGTTCCGCAAAAAATGCCGCCAGCGTCTTTCCCGAACCGGTTGGTGCAGCAATCAAGACGTGAGATCCAGCCTGAATCGCCGGCCAGCCGCGCTGTTGCGGTTCCGTAGGCGACCCAAACTTTTCCTCAAACCACTTTGCAATTATTGGATGAAATTTAAACGATTTCATCAGGGAACCATTGTACGACAGTCTGGTGCTTCTTGCACGTCAACCTCTATTCATTTAGACCTGTCTCTATAGGGACCACCTCGGCGGAATGAAGAATTTGCGTCCTGGCTTCTTGTGGAAGGTTCAACTTTTGAACCCACGCTTCGGCGGCAGTGCGATCATTTTGAAGCCATTGTTGAGCGACACTTTGAATAACGGCGAGGCGACTAGTGGAATCTCTCACGCTATCAATCCAGGCCACAGCGCGTTCGGGTGAATTTGAAACAAGCTGATTGACGTAACTCGTGATGGCCGCATCGCGCTCAGCGCCTGCCGCCAGGCTGTTCAACCATTTCTCGGCGCCGGTTGAATCCTGGCCAGCCCAACTCTCGATTACGGCCTGATAAGCGTTCTTGCGGAGTTCAGCGTCGCCAAAACTCGCTGCCCAGGCGGCAGCAGCTTCCGGCTCGTTTTCCGCCCAGGTCCGAACTACCGAAACCGCGGCCTCTGATTGAGCGGTGCCACTTTGAAGAGCCGAGACAAGACCGGCTGCTTCGCGAGGCGAGTTCTGCGCCATGGCTGTCGCCACCGACGCCAGCGTACGATCGCGAATGTCGCCTCGCGCCAGACCATTGGCCCACTTGAGAGCGGCGTCACCGTCAGTCTGCGCCCATTGGCTGGCGATATTTTCTAGGAAGCTTTGGTTGTTTCGCCCCGAAGGCAGCGTTAGTGCATAAGCGGCCGCAGCTTCCGGGTCCGTGTTCACCCATGCGTCCTTGATGTTGTTCAATGCGCCGAAGCGCGCCTCGCCCTCCGGCAAGCCTTTCACCCACGCCAGGGCGGCGTTCAAATCATTGTTGGCCCAGATCGAAGCGGTTTGCGCCAGCATTTGATTTCGCAACGAACCCGCGGGCAAAGATTGAATGTAGGCAGCGGCTGCTTGTGGATCGTTATTGGCCATCTGCCCCACAACCATTTGAATCGCATTGCGTCGCGCGCCGGCTTCGGGCAATTGTTCCACCCATCCCTTCGCGGCCTCCCAATCCGACTGCGCCCACTGAGCTGCAGCCGTCGCAATCAACTGCTCGCGCTGCCGCCCAACAGGAAACTCAAATACGGTCTTGGCGGCAGCTTCCGGATCGCGACTGGCGAGTTGGCCGATTGCTGCGCTGAGCATCTGGTTCCGGGCTTCGCCAACTGGCAAAGCTTTGGCCCATGCCAGAGCCTCATCCGGATTCTCATTCGCCAGTTGATGGCCGATATTCGAGATCATCCCAAGTTTGAGGCGCTCGGTCGGCAGCTCTTCGACATACTTCATCAAACCATGCGGATCGTTTTGCGCCCATTGCGAAGCGATGGAATAAAGCGCTCGTTCCTTGTTATTTCCTTCCGGTAATTGCTGGACCCATAAAAGTGCGGACGGCAAATCTGCGGTTGCCCAGATAGAAACAACCTGGTACATGACGTCCTTCTTCGATTGTTTGGCTTCCGGCGACAACAGGTAATTAGCGGCTGCTTTAGGATTTGTTTCCGCCCACGCGAAGAGAACGCCATTCAGAGCGCGCTGGCGTTCGGAGTTTTCAGGCAGACTTTTCGTCCATTCAAGCGCGTTCAAAGGCTCGCTCGCCGCCCAGGTCGAAGCAACAGCCTCCAAAGCCGACACTCGAAAACCGCTGCGTGGCAGCGAGAGCGCTTTTGCGGCTGCCGCGCGAGGATCCAATTTTGCCCAGGACTCGAAAATCGTCTGGGCCGAATCTCCAAGGCGATCCAACGCTGAACCCGAGCCTTCCAACATCGCTATCGCGACAACCGGATCTTTTTGCGCGGATACAAGCGCGCTTACAGCTTGGTCGCGCAACGCACCCGCTGGCAGTTCGCCAACCCATTTGGCTGCGCCTGCGGAATCGCTTTCCGCCCACGTCCTCAATACTGCCAAAATCGTTTCTTGACGCTGCCGAAGATTTGAAATCTTATTTGCATAGTCCATTGCAGCAACTGCGTCAGTCTCAGCCCAATGCGTCAAAAGGCTGTTCCGCAAAATGGAACGAAATGCAATTGGAGTCGTTTTCTCAGCAAGCTCGAGGACTTTTGAAATGTCTGACGGATCAACGGAGGCGACTAAATCGCTAATCGCTTTGAACTTGTCGCGCATCCCCTTCGCCGAGAGTTCGGCCAAGACAGCCTTGATTTCTTCAAGCGAGCGAATCTTCGGCGACTCAGCATTTTCTGATCTCGAATCGCTTTTCTTGCGCGTCAGATCAAGTGAATGATTGTTTACATTTTCAGAAACTGCCCCAGAATTTTCGGAGCCCTCTCTAGTCGGTTTAGAAACGCCCTGTCGTCCTAGGAAGACTCCACACCCAAAAGCAATTATCGCAAATAAAGCAGCGAGAAGAATGGCTTGCTTCCGTGGCATTGATGCCAACGAGCATACACCCTTTAGGCCGGATGCAAAAGGAATTTGAGAAAATTCGAAATCAGGAAATGACCGGCGGCATAGCAGTCGGCTGAACTCTGCGGAATTTGCCCAAAATCTTTCGCCCCAGAACGAACAGAACAATTCCAATCATTCCTACTGCGAGTAACGGAGCCATCACAGCGAGGATCGATGTAAAAGCCGCTCCGCACAATTCAATCGTCGCAAAGAATGGGTTCCCGAGGCCGCCCGTCGTCGCGGTAGATAGGCCGCGGGCCAGAACCGTCGTTCCCTGGATCAGACCCGCCGTACCACCCCCGGCGATTGCCGCAAGACTCCATTTCAAGAATGGACTCATATCGCCAACTGCCGCAGCCGTTATAACCGTGCCCGCAACAATCGCTGCCGGAGTCGCAACCGTATCCAACAAGTGATCTACCCACGGAATGTAATACCCTGCGATTTCGGCGATTGTAGCAACGGAGAACGTCACAAGTGCGGGATAAGTGCCAATCCACTGGAAGCCCGGTGCCAACGTCATATGCCCGGAAAGCGACGCAATACTCATCACGAGCAACGGCACAAATACGCGGAATCCACACGCGGCGCTCAGGCTGACGCCCAGGCAAATTGCGAGTAAAGTGTCCATGTTATTTCCTTTCGTTGGTGCCGATTAATCGGCCTGATTCTATTATATACTTATCCATCGCGCGCTCAACGTCTTTCTAGAGTGTTGCGGCACCCAAGAAAGCTAACACATGAGCCTCCCGCTTTGTTTCAAAAACAATGCCTATAATTTCATTATCAGCCGCGCTGTAACGATTTGAGAGATTGCTGTGACTTTCGATGCGTCCGTAACAAATCTAGGTCACGCGCTCGTCGTCCGAATCCTGCTCAGTAATCATACGTACCCCAACACCGCCCCATTCTCGTTGACACATCTCGTTCAGCGGCCCAAGATGCGCGGATTCAGGAATCTGTATGCGCATCTCAATGATTCTCCCTGCCCCGGAATCGCCAGCGCATTTTCCTACCGCACGCACCACCCGTCCGTCGCATTGCGAACGATTTGACTCATTGTAGTTCGAATCAAAACCTAAACGAATCCACATACGAATGTAGTAGTATGAACCTAAAATCGACCATCCACGCAGCCGTTGGGCTGCTCACAATCCTGCTTATTAACCATTCCCCATCGGCGCGGGCCGGATGGAGCGTCAACGTCGGAGTCACCGGTAGCGGAACCGTGCAAGTGAAGGTTTCGAATCCCTGTGGCACCAACACAATCAAAACGCCATTCATGCTGTATCCCAGCGCGGCCATCAATCAACAATCCAACAACGTCATCTTTTCCACCAACGGTCTGCTCCCCGCTTGCGCCAGCTCGCAAACCTACGTGCAAGTCCAGGCCACCAACAACTACAAGACCACCATCAAATCTTTCACTGGCCCCGGTGATGCCAACGACAACGATGACCTCCTGCAATTTGTAATCCCCCGGTCAGCTTGCGCCTCGGGAGACGTTGACGTCGTGCCCGTCGTCGTGACCAACAATTCAGTTACCTTTCACTACACTGCGCGGCTGTCTGACGAAGGGACCGCGATACTGCTGAGAGTGGTGGACGCCGTGACCGGTCAGGAGAGATACGTAGTTCTGGTTACCGGTCCCTACGACAACACAGGTCAACCCTGCGAAGGAACCTTTACTGTTTTTGGAGATCCCACCAAACTAAACCTCCTGGTAGATGGAAACACCAGTACCTTGCCGTTCAGTATTGCATGCCCCGGTGACATGGTGATCCCATGCGGCAGTGCGCCTTTGACGGCATATGACCCGCCGGCCGTGGCGACTGGTGATACCGGTCCATTCACCATCACCTACAATCCTCCTGCGAGCCAACTCGTTCTTGGAGTCACCAATGCAGTCACGGCCACCGCCACTGATACCAATGGCTGCACGGTCAGTTGTCAGTTTAACGTTTTTGTTCAATCGATAACTTTTGACGGATTCTATTCACCCATTAGCGGCGCGGATGCAACAGGCGGCTCTTGCCAGGCGCCATTGCGAACTTTCAAGCTCGGCAATGTTGTCCCTGTCAAGTTTGACCTGGCCTGCGGCGGGCAACCGTTTATTGGCGGCCTTCCGACCATTACAATCCAGAGCTGCACCGGAAACTTCCTCTTTAACGGTCCCTTCCAACTTATCAATAACCAATGGCATTTCAACATCGACTCTACTGTGATTGGCACTGGCGGCAACTTTGCCGGCACCTACAAGATCACCGCTAACCTTCCGGACGGCAGCAAGCATTCGGCATACGTCCAATACAAAAAGTGACGCAGAAAGTCGCAAGAGCGTGACTTCCTATTGCGATGCCAAATGGTTCTCCCTCTCCCTCAGGGAGAGGGCTGGGATGAGGGGAAAGGGCGCATCCAATTGCGCCTTGGCCCGGCAATTCATCATTGCCGTTCTTTTTTTCGCCACAGGTCTTTCCTTTGCCCACGCGGGCACCATCGTCCTGGACGGTAAATTCGGCACGAGCGGCGCGCTTTCCGGTCCAAACTATGACATCACCGCCGGCATGGGGCGAACTGTGGGAAATAATCTTTTCCACAGTTTCTCACAATTCAACCTCGGCGCCGGTGACGTCGCCACATTTTCCGGCCCAGCCAGCATCCACAACATCCTCGCCCGTGTGACAGGCGGGAGTGTTTCTTCAATCGATGGCACAATCCGCTCGACCATCGATGGCGCGAACTTTTTTCTGATTAACCCCGCCGGAATCCTCATGGGGCCAAATGCCGCGGTCGATGTTAGCGGTTCGTTTGCTGTCAGCTCTGCCAATTATCTCAAATTGGCCAATGGCGCGCGATTTGTTGCAGCTCTGGATGCTGACGATTCGGTTCTAACGACGGATCCAGTTGTCGCCTTCGGGTTTCTCAATGGCTCGGCTGGCAGTGTCACAGTGCAAGGCACGCTGCAAGTGTCCGAAGGAAAAACTCTAAGCGTCGTCGGCGGAGACATCTCTGTATCCGGCGGCCATTTAGTCAGCGCCAATGGCCAGATCAATCTCGCCAGCGCGAAGGCGGCAGGTGAAGTGACAATTAATCCTGTGACCGGAAGCGTGGATGCGCACTCCATCGCCACTCAGGGCCGCATCGACATCAACAACGGCGCAACGCTCGACGCGAGTGGCGAAGGCGGCGGACAAATAATTATCCGCGGAGGCCGCCTGGTTGTTTCGGATCAAGGCACTTCCGTGAAGGCGGATACCATGGGGGCGCAAAACGGTCGTGGCATTGACATCAATTTGACCCAGGGACTGGAGCTTCGCAACGGAGCCCAGATAACTACCTCCACCTTCGGGACCGGCAAAGGCGGCGACATCATGATTACCGCGCCCTCCATCCTCCTTGAAGGCGATTCTTTCGAGGATACCCCGCGCATCGCTTCGGAAACATTCAGCTCCGGGGCCGAAGGAACTGGCGGGTCGATTATTCTCAACGCAGATAGACTGACACTTAATACGGCAGCCGAGATTTCCACCTCGACTTTCGGCGCGGCGAATGCCGGCACGATCGATATTACCGCGTCAGCGTTGCGGCTCACCGGGTCGGATTTTGCGCTGACGCAAATCTCGGCGAATGCGAATCCATTTGAATCGAGCGATGCTGGTGCAGGCGGCGATATTGTCATCCACGCTGACTCGGTTGATATTGAAAGCGGCAACGCGGGTCTCACCGCACTCACGACCGGTTCGGGCAACGCTGGCACAATTGATATTCATACGCATTCGTTCACAATGCATGGAGGTGGAGTTGG
>Ga0207674_10006254_pt1 | contig 14033 bp, 22 predicted proteins | sample KBSCornC72_FD_184303 | JGI IMG/M metagenome (GOLD analysis project Ga0207674, IMG submission 184303) | Corn rhizosphere microbial communities from Kellogg Biological Station, Michigan, USA - KBS Corn C7-2 (SPAdes) (version 2) | ecosystem: Host-associated > Plants > Roots > Rhizosphere > Soil ... | reverse complement strand
CGCCGTTGTGCGTTTCACGTGCCGTTTTTTCGGTAGACTCCACCCGGCCATCTAACTGTTTTTCCGTCATCTTGTGCTCGAAGCTCTTTTCGGCCTCGTTCAAGATGTAGCGGGTATAGCTTGCCAGATCGTTGACGTTGTTCGGCACGTCAAGATTAGTGAAGCGGTCAACGGCACGCTGCTGCTCGACGTTGTTTCTAAGAATATTGCCGGTGCCGTTTAGCCCGCCGTAGCGCTTGTCATAGGACTGGCGCTTGGTGCGCTCAACCTTATACTCAGACTCGAAATGATTAGCCTTATTGCGCCAGTAGTCGGCCGCTTCCTTCGGCGACATTTTCGCAGTCGGATCTGGCGGCAGCGGCGTGGCGTCTGTGTCCTCGGCCGGCGGTTCCTCTACCTGATCGTAATCCTCGCCCGGGCCGACACCTGCACCCAGGTCGGCCTGCTCGGTTACAGTTTCATCAGTGCCGGGTGCTTTGCCGTTACTCTCAGGTGCCGGCGCTGCTGGTTTTTCCTCTAGCTCTATTGCCATAAAAACTCCTTGTTATTGTCCGTTCGGCCCCAGCCCTTGCGGCGGCACGGCGCCGTTAGTAGGAACCGCGCCCATCTGCTGCGCCTGTGCCATCTGCATCATTTGCGCCTGCTGCATGACTTCATTCTTGATTGCCTCGACATCCGCGCTAGGCAGATCCAAGTATTTGAGCGTTGCCATGATAAGCGATACCGGCACCTGCCCGTATTGCGCCCATTTCTCGGTAATGCGCTCGAGCCTATCGGCCATCTGCTCGCGTGCCGATAGCCCGCCGCCGGCACGGTCGATGATATAATCGTACTCGCCCTTTAGCGCGCGGTCGATAATTACCGGCATTTCAGATTTGCGCTTTGAAAACAGTGCCGCCATGTTGCTAGTTGCCATGTCGGCGCGATCGGCTACGATCCGCTCAACGCGGCTAGGGGTAAATATCTGCTGAATCATCGGGATCAACTGCATTCCGACTATCTTGTCGCCTAACAGCTGATTGTCGAATAAGTCCTCATTGCCGACCAGCCCGCCTTGCTGGCGTGCCTGTATCGCCTTGCCTGAGGTTGCCTTGTAGCCCTCGGATGCTATGCCCTGTATTTCGGCATTGACTAAGCTAGTGGACTTGATCTGGTCCTTGGCAAACTGAATCATGCCGACGTGCCCTTGACTGAGTGGCGTGGGGTCGATCTGTCTCGGCGGCTCCTCCTGGTAATTGATCACAATCCCTGGAACGCTGCCGAACTTCTCAAGCACCGTGCTCGATGCGCCGCGTGTAGAGTGATTGAGCCAGCCGGAATTGGCCGAGCGGTTAAGGTGATTAAGCGCCTGCGATACGCCTTTGTTGGCTAGCCGCTGCGGGTCTTTTAGATACTGCACTATCCCCCACGGCTCGTTATTGTACTGAAGCCCGACATACGGCGTGATGGGAAAGTAACGGTGCGGAAACGGGGATAAATCGTCGCGCATCAATATCCAGTTCATAATCGTGGCAACTCTGATAGTTGTCACCTTGCGTCTGGTAAATTTGAGCGCCTGCTGCGTTGCCGGGTCCATCATCTGGTAATCTTGCGTGAAATTCTCGTCTACCGCCTTGGTATCGCCGGTGTCCATGTTGATAGCGAGCATCACCGGCTCGGTTTTCTTGTACCAGTAGTCGAATATCCGCACGCGCTTGGTCGCCGCATCCAGAAATATCTTGGAGTTAATGCGGTCGCCGACTAATTCCGATGCCATCATGCCCTGATTGCCGCTCAGCCAGTCGCCGATCTTGATCTGATCCTCAAACTCCGGCCAGAGTTCCTTCGCCTCGTCCTCAGTTACCCATTCGCCCTCGGCGACCCATCGCCGATCGGTTCCGTCCCATTCGTCGGCCATCGGATCGTTAAAGATTGTGAGTGGATTACGTCGTTTGAGGATGATATCGCCGTTAACGTTCTCGTCGTAGCTGATATCTGTCTTGATGTACCCGCGGCCGGTAATGTTAACGTCATTGCTTTTACGAATCCGTTGATAGTAACCCAAGTTATCGTCATCTACGTACCCCATTAGCTCCGTTAAGACCTGTGCCGAGTCGATATCGCCGCCTTCTCTAGGCTTTACCTTGAAACTTTCCGCTTTTTGCCGCTCTATGCCGGATAAAATGCGGATAATCGGCAACACATCGTTGAAAGTCAGCATCGGGCGGGCCGGCGGCTGCTGCATATACGCCGCATCCTTTGAATCCCACTGATCATTTTCGACAAACCGGTAAGATTCATCTGCCGCAAGCCGCCACGGCTCGGTTACTTTCCAGCATGCGTCGATATCGAGCTTGATTTTGGCGATAAAGTTAGCCAGATCGCGCTTGGCGTCGCTTGCCGCCGCGTTTTGCGTGGCTGCATTGTCGCCGCTGAACTTGCGATTAGATTGTAATGAGGCTAATTGGCTAGGGTTGTTGTATAGGGGCGTTGTCCCACCCTCCTGCGCTGTTTAATCGCTCGGTTACGAGCATTTTGACAAGGTTTGCAGTAAGTAACGTGGCCGTTAAGATCCCTGCGGGTTGTATGAAACTCAGATTTTGGTTTTACCGTTTGACAGTCTGGACAGAACTTGTGCCCTTGCGGTAACTCGAAAAGCTTATCGCGTAGTTGGGACTTTGAGTGTGCCAAATTGCAAGTAAAGCAGATTATTCCAAGCCTTCCGTCGTCGTAGTGTTGAATGGTTGCTATCCCTCTCCTGCGTCGGCTCTCTGGATAAAGTATCATTGGGTTGGAACAGTGCGGACATTGCCCATTAGCTTCTGCCTCATCCCATAAAGACGCTATCTCTTTCCACGTCGTGTGGCGCTCAGGATACGAGAAGCGGCAATAGTCAAGAATTTTCATTATTCTGTAGCAGCGGCGGCAGTACATCATCGTCGCGCTGTGTCGCTTCTCTGCTTCTCTCTCACAGGCAAGCCGACTGCACTTCACTTTTACTTTCCTTTTTAAACGAAAACTTTAGCGGGTCTAACCCGATTGACTCTAAAAATGGGATGCATTCGACCGTACAGAAATGAATTTCAGTTTTACGATCTGCTGCTTTACAGGCTTTGCACCGGCCGTAATCAAGCGAATAGTCGACCACTGTTTCGCCGGCAATGAAAGCTTCAATGCAGCAGTCAGGGATGTTGCTGTGCTTGCCGTATAGCCGGGTGTATTCTGGCCAGGTCAATCTATTTCCCCTTGCTCATCCCGATCCCGAACGGCCCTTCGTTGTCATAACTCTGCTCACCGTCCTGCTGCTGCTTGTCACTCACGATATGGCTGCTGTCGCCCTTGCCGCCGTAATTCTCATCGATAAACTTACCCTTTGGCGGCGTAGTGTGTGGCTGCTTTGGTTTCTTTTTCATAATTCCTCCAGATACACGCAGTCTTTAGACTTCCAGCCGTACGGCACAAACCCGGCCAGCTTGAATACCTTGCTGTCACTGTTGCGCACGACTATGTAAGGCGTTTCGCCCATCGGCACCTGCTCACCGTTTTGGTTTAACCGCGTGTAGTTCGACTCGTAGTAATCCCGGTCCACTTCGCGCACATGCCCGGCCGGTATGTCGATTATGCGGACGTGCTCGCTCACTGTTTAGTACGGCACCGGCTTGCCCCGGCGCTTGGCTAGTTTATTTTGTAAAGCCGCAACAGCAGCCCCTTTACCCTTGGCCGCCTCTATCTTCTTGAAGTTGCCGGTTGTGCCTTTTTGACCGAGCGCCGCCACGATACCTTTGCCCTGCGGCTTTGGTTTCATTAGTCCCATGCTATACATCCTCCAAAATCGTCCTGGCCTTCTTTGATAGTTCGCAAAAATAAACCTCCGCCGGACCGTCGCCGCTAAACCACTGGTTATAATCAGCCGCGTATTTTTCGGGATAGGCCAAGCGCTGAACAAGATCGGCAAGCTGCTCGTAATAATCCTGCTCGATTCCCCGCTTTTCTGTTACCTCGTTCATTTGCTCCCCTTTTTATTCTCGCCCTTTTCCTCCGCGCCGTGCCCCTTGCACACGTCTTTCATGCCGGCCGGCGGCTTCATTTGCTTTTTCATTTTAGTCTCGTGCGCCTTCTGTACTGCCTTGAGCTTATCCATGTTCCAACTCCTCCCATAATCTGGCTTTAATCTGCTCGATCACGTCCGGCAGCGTGCGGCAGCTTGTGCATATTGCCGTTATCTTCCACGGCGTTACAGCGTCGGCGGTTTTCCACGGCAGGAAATAATGACACGGCGGCTCGCTATCGCAGAGATAACAGGGCTTTCTATACAAGGCGATAATATAAGGCACGCGCCGACGCTGCTCGTTTGTTAGCTCCTGCTCGCCGTTGACCTGTGCTTCGGCCGCAGGGGTCTTGCCCTCCAGAATATTGATATAGTCGGTGACGGCCTGGCCGATCGGGTCTGACTGTTCTTTCATGCGCTTACTGTTTCAACTGGAGTAAAATGACCATGAGATATTTCCGGCCGATGATCAAAAATTACATCTATACAATCCGGATAAATTGCAGCATTCCGACCGTATTCCCGTTCCATATACTTTGAGATGTATCCGTACCAACAAACAACCGTAGCCGGACAGCGCTGCTTAGCTCGTTCGTCATAAACTATTACACGGGTGCCCGGCCAAAATTCCTTCTTCATGCCACCGCCGTATCGCTCGCTATAGCCGCCATTTCAGCCTGCTTTTTGCGCTGCTCCGACCTATGCCCGCGCCTGTCCTCTTTGGCAAATTTCTTAGCCTTATCCGCCGAGCCGAACACTTCGGCCCATTGCCGGCCGTTGAATACAATCTGATAGCCGCCCGCCAGTAACTGAAACGGCTTATGGATCTTGCCTAGCTGATCGAACGGCACACTACCTGCCTTGCGAAACACCTCAAAATAACTCGGAAATACAAAATCGCTCATCTGGATGCCGTTTACTGGGAATGATATCGCCTCCACCGGATCACATGCCTCGTACGCATACGTTAACCGCAGGTTGGGCCCGGTTGTCATCATCTGCACGGCCGGGTCTACGAGCATTTCAGCCAGCTCGTGGCTTGCGGCAACCGATACAAGCTCGTGATTTTTAAGCGTTGTCTTGACAAATACTTTACTTAACGGCATGCCGTCCGGCGTCACGTCGTGATACGCCAACGCCCCCTGCACATCGGCATCATCGAGAAATGCCACCGCCCATGCGCCTTTGATAAAGTCGTTTGATGATACGAGATGGGCCGGACATGCCCACCTTGGCGCTACGTACTTGTCGACGTAGCTTTGCAGCGCTGTTACGAGCTTGTTGAAATCCACGCCCAGCGATACCGTAGCCGCATTGAATACCGCGATAGTCGGCGTTTCACCTTGATTCCAAGCGCGGGAAACGGGTTTCTTTTTCATTCATTTTCCTTTTCGGGATATAACAGCTTCCTCATTTGCATGATCCACTCACCGTCGCACCCGCAAGGCAGCCATGTGCCAGGCACATAGCCGTGCGGGCATTGCTTGCCGCATTTAGGGCAGAGCGGCACGTCAGTACGCCCGCAGCATGTGCAAGTGCCAAATTGTTCGTCCATTCTCATAGCCTCCCGAACAGAAACAGCACCAGCAGCACGATAAGCACCAAGCCGAGCAGCCCCGAGGGGCCGTAGCCGTAATCGTGATAGCCCCAGTTAGGTAGCCCGCCGAGCGCTAACACCAGCAGAACAACGATTAAAATAAGTACCATTAGCTTTTTTTCCTATGCTATACTTTGCAAATGCCACATAGAAATCTTACTGGATTGAGTTTCGGCCGTTTGACTATTTTGCAACGCGCAACCAATGCGGGCCAAGGCCACAAGGCTAGAACTCGCTGGCTTTGTCTTTGTGCTTGCGGGACTGAAAAGATCGTATATGCCACGAATCTTCTGCGCGGCCTCACTCTTAGCTGTGGATGTTATCGCGCTAAAAAGATTGCTGAAGCACTGACTAAGCACGCTAACTGCACAGGAAATCCTACTCCTGAATACAAGTCGTGGCAGCACGCTAAAGAGCGGTGTTTCAATCCAGCAAATCCGGCTTATAAAGACTACGGCGGACGCGGTATCACTATGTGCGACGAATGGAAAAACGACTTTGGAAAGTTTCTCCAAGACATGGGCCGTCGCCCACAGGGACGCACGTCGCTTGACCGATATCCAAACCCCAATGGAAATTACGAGCCTGGCAACTGTCGCTGGGCTACACCGAAACAACAGAACCGCAACCAACGCACAAACGTAGTGATAACAGTTGACGGTGAATCTCGTTGTATTGCCGAATGGTCGGAACTCACCGGCATTAAAGCAGGTACTATCCAATATCGAATCTCGCACGGCTGGAGTCATCGACAATCTCTAAACAAGTGAAGCGGCGGCAAAAAAGAATAGACCTAAAGCTATCAGATCGCCCCAGCCCATGCTCCCGTGCACATGCCCGCCGTTAAGGCCGAACCCGGCACCGATAAACGCCAGTAAAAAGCAGATCACGCTGATAAGCACGAATACCCGCCCCATTGTCATAGCCTCGCCTCCTGTGTATCCGGTAATATCCACTCGCGCATAAACGCCTCCAGCGCCTCACAGCTGCCGCCTTGCCGTATCGCCTCGTCAACATCGTAAGTGCTGTCAAACGGCGCCTTGTCGACAGTCCAGTGCATGTGCTCTAGCCGCACGTCGGGCCGGTAGCGGAGCAGCCCGTGCTTGTAGCCGAGCAGCATCCAGGCTGAGTCTATGTTGAGGCCGTCGAACATGAGCCGGCCGAAGCGCCTTACCAGATTGCCGCCTATTACCGGGAACGTACACATGCGCTTTCCTTGCAGCATGTCATCACCGTAGGCAATAAAATCGCTGCCGGCTGTCTTGATTAACTCCTGATCCCAGTGATAAGTCCGCGGCACCATGTCGTCGTTAATGTGGCCATACCAGGGCTCATCTGGAAAGTCGTTGAAGTGGCGGTTGTTTATATGCCAGACAGGGTTATAAGGCGCTCTGTCGTTAATCGTAACGCCCCAGGACGGAGGAAAGTCCAGTTGCCAGTATTCAGTCAAACTCTTGTCGTCGCTATCCAGGTACAGGCACACAGGCGCCGTGGCATCGGTGTAGCGATAGTGCTCGATCAGTCGCGCTACGTTCTGGGGTCTGCCCCGTGATGGTAAGATAAAGATCGTGCACCTCTGATTCTCGTTTCGCAGTCACGCCGAGAGCATTTAAGATCCATTAGCCGCCTTGTGCCGCGCACGGTAGACTCTCTGCCGCTCGGCATTAGTCATCGGATGACACCTGCAAGTAGGGCAGTGACGCCGCTTTTTCCAAGTTTCGTTTAGTTTCTCGCTACTTGGCATTGTATTGCCGTTACGCTGCATTACAGTCTGCACGGGGGGCAACGTTACGGACTGCGTAACGGTTTTGGGCGGGTTGCGCTTCGGGCAGTCGGCCGCCCAATGTGCCTTTCTGCAATCATAACAGTAGTTTAGACGTGTCATGCGCTCATCGCCGATGGCGGTAGCCTGTGCTGTGTGTCATCCTGCACCGGCAGATCCCACCTGCACTTGGCCATTGTCCTAAACGCGTCCGCCCCGTGTGATGCCCAGTCGTGAAACGGCCGCTGTCTGAACTCTTTGCGGTCCTCGTCCCACTCTTTGTGATAAGAAGCTAATGCATCCAGGCCCTTAGCGCATGCCTTGGCATCAAACCAGCACTGGCTGAATAGCCGGCGTACCGAGTCTATGCCATCGTCTATGTCGCCCCGTGGCACGATATAGATAGGCCGCACCCCTAGCCGCTGCCCGGTATCCCTGCGGTCCTCGCCTTCACGGCCGCTGAAGTCGCGGTTCTTGCCGTCGTGCGGCCAGTAGTGGCCACTGTAAGTATACGGTTTTTCATGTAATATCTTGGCGTAATGCCCGAGCTGCTTGCCGTGGTCCTCGTAGTAGTCAACGAATAACATCAAGTGCTTATAGCGCTGGCCGAACCATATAGCTGTGCTGTCGCCCACGCCGATATCCCAGAACGTATACACCGGCTCATTCGTTCGCCACGGTACACGGCTGATACGGCCCTGAGCACGTGCAGCGCGTAGCTGCTCGCTGTAATAGCTGCCCTCGAGGTAGCCTTCAAAACTGCAATAATATTCCTGCTGTAGGAAGGTTTCGGCATCGCTTTCCGACTTGCCCTGGGCTATCAGGCGGCGGCGCTCCGACTCTATCTGCTCACGAGTTATAACAGGCTTGCCGTTATCGTCCTTGGTATCATCCACGGTAAAGCGTGAGCAGTACCAAGCCGGGTCGTTCTTGGCCATCCGGTAAAGCCCCTCGGCATGGTTGTGGCCGCGAGGGGTGAAGTTAAACAGCGCCCAGCCGCCGTTTTGCAGCAGTATCGGGCTTAGAACGTCCCATGCCTGGGGGTCTTGCAGGCTATACTCAGAAAACACGCAACCTACTGGATTCGTTCCCCTAATACTGTCTATGTTATCGGTGCCAATAATCTGATACGTGCTGCCATTAGTGAGTTCTACCCGTAACTCTGTCTCGTTCTTGCGTGCTACAATACCCGAGGGGTGCTGTCTGGCGCTAAAGCCGGGAAAGTGATCCATTACCCTAAAACCACGCTCATCTATGCCATCCCACATGACTTTTCGGCCTTGGGCATATGTCGGGAACAGGTGGTAGTAAACACCCCTACGGCCCCCGTTTTCTGGAAACATTCGTGAAACTGTGAAATTCAAGTCCGTCGTGTCTTTCCCCGATCTCCGATGCCAGCACTTCACTGCCCTTGTCTTGCCCTCGTTCATCGCTAACCAGAACGGGAGCTGATACGGTCTCGGCAGGTAATTGTAAGGTATTCTGATTACTTGTGAATTGGATGAACTGGTGGATGATTGCAGTGGGCTCTGCGCCATTTCTTACCCTCGTGCCGTCGACCACATGACGCATAGTGGCCGGATCTTGTTCAGCCATTTCATAGTAACGGTGTGCAAGCCTGGCCGCACGGCGCTGCCCCTCGCGCTCGATTGCCTGCGCTAAGGTTAATAGCTCTTCTTTCTGCTCATTAGTCGGGCGCCCTGCCCCTTCACGCTTGCCGCCTTTGGCTAACTTATTTCCTGGTTCAAATAGTTTAGTCGGCAATTTGGTTGATTTTCCGATGAAATTAAGGGTTTGCCGTTTGCTAATTGCTACACAGCAATATCACAACCGCTGGGGTTTATAAAACAGAAAAACGCTACACTTAGGATTTAGCCACCTTCCACCCTTTCCTCACCTGCCGCCGCCGTGCCTTCGTTCGCGGCCATACGCGGGGGCCGCTCTGCTGATTGAGCCGCAAGTACTCGATAATGCTCTTTCTCACGTAACTTGGCGCCCAGCCGAAATATTCACAGATTGCTGTGAAACTAAAACAGTAATCCGCCTTGTTGGACATGAGCCAGCGCTCGGTGTTGTGGCAGCAGCGCGCACTACTACGCTGAGTGGGGCCGTTCTTTAGCGTGTTAATCGCATCCATGAGCACGGCAATAAACAGTTTTTCTACCGGCCTAAATTCACGCGGCTCGGGATCTTCGCTGCCGTTGAAGTTTAGAAACTTCCAGTTCCGTATGCCGCCGTAGTCTTTATCGAAGTTGCTTTGAGTGCGCTTTATGTCATCAACTATCCCAAGTCCCTAGCCTTTTCCTTTTTTATCCATTACCGCGTAAATCCTTGCCCAGTCCTTCTTTTCCGGCTTCCATGACCCTTCTATCCACTCCCTATAGGTGATATTGCCGCAAAGCGTGCAAAGATTGTCCGGCGGGCACTCCGGCAGCTGGTACGGATAGCTAAACATGTGATGACATTCTCGCTGCATTTTCGCCATTTCCTCCGTTCGCGGGAGCTTCGGCAACTCAGCACGGGATGATAATCGGCATGCCGGCTATCCAGTAAACACACGCCCACTGCTCTGTGTCATAATAGCCGCCTACCCACGGCTGAGTGCGGGCTGCGACCTGATACAGGCCTGAATCGAGTATCAGCGTCAGGATAGCGGCTAGACTAAATGCTTTTAGCATATTCATTTCTTTTCACCCCCTTCCCGTTTCTTTTTCATGGCACTCTTTGCACAATGTCTCTAAATGCTTAGGATCGCAGAGCAAATGACGATAGACGTAATCGAGCATCAACTCCCAGTTCAAAACCCCCTCGACATGGTGTACTTCTACCTTGACTTCTCTACCTTTGGCGCGTGACTGCTTTACTCTGCACCCCTGGCATGTGTAACGGTCGCGCTTCAGTGCGGCCTGGCGCTCGCGGCTACGAAGCCATAAGCGGCGCAGTGCCGATCTGACCTGGCTGCGCGGTGTGGTTAGCTTGCGCCTCATAGCGTAACGCCTAGAAGATCCACGCAAATCCAGGCCAATAAAGCCAATGCGGCAATGGCGCTGGCTAACAGGACAAGGGACGTGAGTCTATAGATACGAAGAAGCTTCACGAGAAGATCGCGCATCGCTTGCTGGTGAACAGAATCGACCTTCGTTCGCGGCGCTTCGTTCATCGCTCTAGCCGCTTGATGGTCACTTGCGCCTGCCATAATTGCTTGCGTGCTTGCTCCAATTCTGCTCTGATCTCGTCGCGCTCTCGCACTAGTCTAGTCAACACGGTAGGCCCATGACCTGCCTTCAAATCCAGCGCATCATACAAGTCATTACGCGCCGCTTCCAACTCGGCATTGAGCTTTTCTATCTCGGCCTTGAGCTTGGCTATCTCAGCAGCCGCCTTTTTGTCCGCCTCCAGATATGGCCACCATCTAGTCTTTAACTCATCGCTCATAAGCTTAACCTCAGGTATTCCCTACGCCGCTCCGCCATAGAATACTTATGCTGCCCTTGTCGTGACTCAAGCACTACCCCGCGCCGCTCTAGCTCCCGCCACGTTACCTTGCCCGCCCGTACCATGCGCCGCGCCATTGCGTACGTTGCCCGGCATACGCCCCTGTTCTTGGCCGCAGCCCCGCAGCACGGGCAAGTTATGCCGTCAAGCATGAAGCCGGCTGAGTGGGCCGGAGGTCCCTTCTCACTCATTTAAGCCGCCTATTCTCGGATTTAAGCCCATTGGGGCACGCTACGCGCATCAGCGGCACCGGCATTATGCTTGTTGTAGTCCATTTTGCTACACGAAAATAGTAAAATTGGCAGTTTGAGAAAGCCGAGGCCGGTGATAGGAAAGGAAATAAGCGGCGGGGCCGGGCCTGTTTTTCCAAGGTTGTAGGCCTTACGGTATCCGGCACTCCCGCCGCTATGCGCGCCAAGCCTATAATAATTATCAACAGACTTGTAAACAAGTAGCCTACCTACGATCGCCCGGCACCATCCGTGCTCGGCGGGAGTCTTTTTTGTAACTGCCGCAAATCTGCTATTTCCTTTTGTTCTTTTTCCCGCTGTATCTGTTCACGCCAGTTGAGCATTTTGAACGGCTTATCTACAGGCGGCAACGGCGCTTTGTAGTCTCTAACCGGCGGCATCGCCGCTTCGCCCAGTTCAGCGATAGTAGGAAAAAATTTACTACCGGCTAAACACTCCTGCACGCCGTGCGCAAACTTTTCATCTGGTATGTCCTTGAGCATTTCCCAGTAAACGTCCTGCGATTCATCCGATATTTTCTGTGCCATAGCATAAGCATTCACCAGAGCGGCAAACTGACGATTGAAAAACTCACGATTCATTTATAGCCCCCTTTTCAAAATCCTGAGCGTTCTTTCACTAAGTTGTCTCTCCGGTTGATCAGCTTTTTCATCAAGCCAGCGGCGTTGATTGAGCCATGTGGCCGGGTGCGGAATAAAACGCCCGCGTTCTTTAGTCCACTGCTCTTGATTTTTCTGCCACCCGAGCGCTGCGAATATTTGCTCTTGCACGGCGCTACAAAGTTTCGCCTCTTTGCACCAGGCGCGATAAGCAGCACCTTTGCCGACCTTCCGAGGGTAATTAGTCCAAAACTTTTCAAACCCGGTATCTATCGACTCGCCCCCTTTGGGGGCTATAGGGGTCTTTAAGGTTGTATGGTTAGGTAGGTTAGGATGGTTAGGATAGGAGGGGGAATTATTAGCTACCCGAGTCTTATTATATTTCGCCCATTTAGCTACGTGCAGACACCCACCATCATCTAACTTAGTCCAACCTTTGTTGGCACAAAGTTCCATGATAGTTGCTACTTTGTTGGCTCTAAGTCTGCACTTAGTGGCAAGTATCCGCCATAAATGTTGGTTGTTCGGGCCGATTTTTCCGCTATTTCTATCGGCAATACTAAGGCATTCTAGCCAAACAAAACCGGCGCGATCGCCGAAAGTCTCGCGCAGTTCCCACATTTCCGGATCGGCGTTGATATCGTGCGACACGTTGAACCATCTGGTTATCGTCGGCATTTCTTTGCTCCCCCCCAGGAGCCAGGGACCGCCGGAGAGGGTGCCGACGGCCCTTTTTCGAGTGCGCTTGGTTGTTTACCCTAAGGCTCCCGCTGTAACTTCCTGTTGCGTGTCACCAGAAAATAACCCCTCTTTCCCGTTTACCAGCCAGACCGGCTTGCCGCCTTTCACTTCCAGCACCGCGCTGCGGCAGCGGCGGATAAACGGACAATAAGAGCACGGAAAGCCGGCAATCCTGCGCCCGGTTTCAAACGTGTACCAGCTCCCGGCCTTGCCCGTGTTTATGTGGCCGGGGTTGGCATCTTGATAAGCATCGGCACCGCCGGCGCCCTGTACCTTGACAGTCTCGGCTTGAATAATCGGCTCGCCCCGGTCGTTTTTCTCTATACGCCCCGGTAAATCGGCCTCGCAGGTAACAGCGTTTACCGCCACAACCGTAGCCCGCGCTTTAGCTTCTATCCCCGGTGAAAAAGGCGTCCTCACTTCGGCAATTAACAGCGGGTCTTTAGTCGCTATCTCCCGCTCATCGCCGCCAAAGCGCCGGGTAATAATTGTCTCGGGCACGCGGGCATCGAAAATGACTTCGACAATATGGCTGGTTTCCTTTCGGTAGCAGTAGAAAACCACCAAATCGACACCGTAAATCTGCGAGTAGACCCAGCCTTGAACCTGATAGCTTTCCTCAATCTGTCCGTTTAACGCGCGCTCGAAACCAAAATCCGACATGGTCTTGCCGTCCACTACCCCGTAACGGCCGTCAATATGAAAAAACCCATCGCACTCCCCGCTGATCTCGACCCCCTCGATCTCGACACTGCCCCGGTGATTAGCCGTGATAATCTCGCCCTTAAGCGCGTGATAAAGATCCTGCTTTATTGCTAGATCGATCGCATCGCCGTGATGAAAGATAGATAGCCGCCGAGGCGTAAGCGGATCGCCCACAACGCCAAGCTTCTGATAGCCGAGCCGTCGGGGGCAGTAGCCGAGGCTAGAGGCACGGTGCCAGTTCTGCGGCTTTGAGTTTCGCTCTGCGGAAAGCTCTCTATAGTAATTTTCAACCGCTTCAATCAGCATGGCCGTCACCGTCCTTTGCCGTATGAACCGGATTGATCTCGCCCTGCGCCTCTAACATCGCCAAGCAGTTCGCCGCGCGGGCAATCGCCAGAGGATCGGCCAAGTACTTGCTCACCTGAGTGGCATAAAAAATATAAGCGTCCACCGCATCGTCGCGTGTCGCCCAGCGGGGCGTGTGGCCGTTCTGACTAGGCAGCGGCGGCGCCGGCGGCCTCTGTGCCGGTTGCGGCGGCGTCTGCGGATGGGTGAATGTTGCGATACTGCCGTCGATCTCAAGCTCGACAACCTTGTTGTACAGGTTTCGATGATCGCCTTTGATGTTGACCCAGTTGCCGTTGATCTTAAGCCCGGTGTAAAGCGTTTCCTGATCCTGACTGCCCCTGAGCGGCCGTAACTGCTTTGTGGCAGCCTCTATCTTGTATTGCATACCAGTTCCCTCTTTCTGGTTTGCCGAGTTAATAAGCTTCTACTCCCACTCCCCGCGCTCACCGCAGCCGTGGCACTCAAACACATAGCCGTTCATCACATAGCCGGTCATCGGCTCGACGCC
>Ga0207674_10006253_pt1 | contig 14033 bp, 10 predicted proteins | sample KBSCornC72_FD_184303 | JGI IMG/M metagenome (GOLD analysis project Ga0207674, IMG submission 184303) | Corn rhizosphere microbial communities from Kellogg Biological Station, Michigan, USA - KBS Corn C7-2 (SPAdes) (version 2) | ecosystem: Host-associated > Plants > Roots > Rhizosphere > Soil ... | reverse complement strand
GGACCTTCGCAATGCCGGAGCGAAGGTGGTCGACGAGCCGGCGGTGACCGACGGCAACATCGTCACCAGCCGCAATCCTGACGATGTCGAGCCGTTCACCGACGCGGTCATCGCCCTGATTGAGAGTGCACCGGCGGCGAGCGAGACCAGCCTGCGGACCCCGATCCCGGCCTAACCGGATCGCAACCAATTGCGCGTAATTACCCCGGTCATGCAGGCCGGATCGATTGCGCGCATTGAGAAGACCGTCGACGTAGGGGCCGCGAGCCTGTTCGCGCTCGCCTGCGGCTATGCGGCTTATATCTGGTTCTCCGCAGCGGCAGCGAAGCCGGCTGCTGGCGCGGAGACCGCCGCAGCAGTCGCGCTTACTTTCGTGCTGGCCTATCGAGTCCTCCGCCGAGTCCAGCCCGAAGCGCCGAAACTGCTCGTGCCGATCTTCGATGTGCGCGAAGTCGAGCCGATCGAAGCGACCGAGCTGTTTCTGACCGAACGCTTCGAACCGCCGGTCTCACCCTGTGAGGATGATGCCCTCCTTCTCGACGATATCCTCGCCGAGCTCGGCCCGGATTCGCGCGTCGTGCGCCTGTTCGATCCGGCGGCGATGCCCACCGCGGGCGAGCTCCAGTCGCGGATCGACCGTCACCTCGACCGTGAAGACGTGGAAGCGCGGACAGTCGACGCCGCACAGGCGCTCCACGACGCGCTTGCCGAATTGCGGCGCTCGATCCGTTAATCGGCAGCGATTGTCAGTGCTTCGACGATCAGCTCGGTCGCGCCATCGAACGCGCGCCGGGGCAATCCCGCAACTCCGATATCGGCGACAAGCAGGCCAGGGATGCTGAACTCCGCATCCTCGAGCCCCGCGCACATGTGCCGGACAACCTGGCTGGAATCGCGGCCGGTCACTCGGAGCGCGATCTGGTGGCGCTCCCCCGCGAAGGTCAGCGACTGCCAGTCGGTCGAGTGAACGTCACTAAGCAATATCCTATTTCTGTCGACGCCGGCGCGGGCGGCCAGCGCCCGCAAAAGCGCGCCGGCGGCGGGCGACATTGCGATCTTCATCATTGCGCGCACGCCTCCTGCAGATAGGCGCGCACCCGGGCGACGGTCCGCGGACGCGGATCGCGGCCGTTACGAAGATCGAACACGAAGCGCGGGTCCCCCATGGCTTCCCGGCCGAAACGGGTTGGGGGAGTGTCATTCTGGCGCAAAAATTTCTCTACCTCTCTGAGCAAATTCACGATTCTCACCTTATTGCCTGCGACTCGGCCTGACCGTCATTCCCAACGCATTTCCTACTTGTCTAGGGAGTTTCCTATCACTACTAAGAGCCCATTAATGGTGAACGACCCCCGCCTCGTCCTTGAGCGCCTCTGCGCCGAGCGCGGCGAAGACTTCGCCGGTCTGTCGCGGATGCTTGGGCGCAATGCGGCCTACATCCAGCAATTCGTGCGGCGCGGCGTTCCCAAGCGGCTGAAGGAGGAGGAGCGGCGCAAGCTCGCGCGCTATTTCTCGGTCCCGGAAACCTTGCTCGGAGGGCCCCCGGACAATGGACAGGCCTATGGCGGCCTCGTCAGCGTGAAGCGCCACCCGGTGAGCGTTTCCGCCGGGCCTGGAGCAGTGGTCACCGAAGAACTGGGAAAACCCTATTTCGCGTTCGACGAACGCTGGCTGAAGGCGTTGACGGGAAGTCAGCCGGCGCAATTGTCGATCGTGAAGGTCGAGGGCGACTCCATGGCGCCGACCTTGAACGCGGGCGACGACATCCTCGTCGATCTCGGCGATTCCTCGGAGCGGCTGCGCGACGGGATCTATGTGCTGAGGATCGACGATGCGGTGGTGGTGAAGCGCCTCGCCCTCAACCCGACCGGGCGCCGGATCACCGTTCAGTCCGACAATCCAGCTTACCCCGACTGGCCGGACTGCAGCCTCGGCGACATCAAGCCGATCGGCCGGGTGATCTGGTCCGGCCGCCGGATCGTCTGATCAGCCGCCGCGCCGCCGCCTTCGGTCGATCAACCAGGTGACCAGCGCGAGCACCGCGCCGACGCCCGTGCCGATCAAAGTGCCCTTGAGCGGGTTCTGGATCGACAGCCCGAACAGGAAGCCGAGCAGGATGAAGACGGTGAGGAAACATCCTCCCGCGCGAGCGCCGGTGCCTTGCATGGAAGCGCTCATCGCAGAAGCAGGATGCAGGCGCCAGCGTCAGCTGGGGAAGTTCATTTTTTCCACGAGCGCCGCAAAGCGCGGCTCGTTCCGGATCGGATCCAGCCACGGATCGACCTTCATCGCGAGAAGACCGGCATCCTTGATGTCCCATCCGTGCTCAAGGTGCGACAAGGCTGTCGGACGATCCTCGAGCTGCGCGTAGATCTGCCCGTATTGGTAGCTCGCAGCATCGCGAAAGAGTTGCTGCAGGCGCTCGACCTTCTTCAGGCTGTCGGCTCGGTCGCCGGTTCGGACTGCAAGGACGGCTTCACCGGTCAGCCTGAACGGGTCGTCGGCGGGGCCTTCTGAATATGAGCGTTTGGCTTCTGCAGCTTTCCCGAGCATCGTCAGGCAGTTGCCGAGCGTGATCGGAGAATTGAACAGCTCCGGCGAGTTGCGCTTGAGATCTTCAAGGCTTCGGGCGGCGTCCGCGTATCGGCGCGACCAGAACAGCACGGCCGCGCGCTGGCCGTAGGAGCTCGAGTTTAGCGGATCGAGCCGAACCGCAAGTTCGGCAAGGCGCAGCGCCTCGGGTGCGTTGCCGAGGCGTCCGAGCAACGAACTGTAGGAGCGAATCGCATCGGGATCGCTCCTCGCGAGCGAATAGGCGCGGCGATACTCGATCAACGCAGGGGCAATTTTCAGGTTGCCGGCGTAAATTATGCCCAGCGCGCCATGGGCTACCGGCAGGTCGGGTGCGATGGCAATTGCCTTTTTGGCCAGCTGGAGCGCCTGCGCGCGCCCGCGGGCCAGCTCCTCCGCTCCATTCGAATAGGCATTGTACAGGAGGAGCAGGGTGATCGCCTTGAGGCCGTAGGCCTGCGCATAATTCGGATCGAGCGCGAGCGCTGCGTCGATCAGCTCGAGCGCTCGTTCAAACGCCTTTTTGGACCCATGATTGGTTAGTTCGTTGGCCTGCAGCGTAAGGTTCTGAGCGTCCGGGTTCGTGGTTCCGCCCGCGGTGAGCGCAGCGCGCGTCGCGCTGCCGAGCGCGATCCTGAGCGCGCTCGCCACATTCTCGGCAATATCCGTCTGGATCTTGATCGCGTCGCCGGGCGAGCGATCGTAATTGTTCGACCACTTCTCTATGCCTGTCCGGCCGTCGACCAACTGCGCGCTCACGCGGATCATCGAGGGCGATCGGCGAACGCTGCCGGTCAGGATCGTCGCGACCCCGAGCCTCTTGCTCGCCTGCTCGGCATCTTCGTCGCGGACGGCCTCCGAGGACGTTCTGCCTACAACTTTCAGGCCGGCGATGCGCGCGAGAGCGCTTCGAATCTCCTCGGCCAGGCCGTCGGAGAAATAGGCCTGGTCGGGATCGCGGCTGAGGTTCGCGAACGGAAGCACGGCGATGCTGCCCGCGCCCTTGGCCGAAGTGGATTTCAAGAGGGCCCAGCCGCCCGCTCCGGCGACAGCGATCGTCGCGGCCGCGCCGCCGGCGACAACGGCGCGGCGGCTTACCGCCGGCTGCAGCCTGGAAGGTGGACCTTCAACTGTCGAACCGGCGCCGGCTATGCGCGTCACCGCCGAAAGCACCGCCTGGTAGCGGGTGTCGGCTCGATCGCCTTTCCAGCCCTTGAGGGAGGTCGCCTGGCTCTCGCCGAAACCGAGCGGCGGCTCGACCGCGTCGATGAGCACCGGGACGTAAACATGCCGCCGCTGCGCCCGCGAAGCTTCGTCCCGTACGAAATGACCTTCTGGCCCGACCGAGCCCTTGCTCCAGACGACCACCACGCAGCGGGCGCCGTCGAGCTGCTTCTCGATCGTCTGGCGCCATTCGTCGCCGGTGCCGATATGCTCGTCCCACCACACCGAATAGCCGTCGGCCTGAAGCGCCTGGACCAGAGGCTGGATGCGCCGGCGGTCCTCCGCCTTGTAGGAGATGAACACGTCGCTCATGCGCTGTTCGCGGGCGGGAAATCGAGCCGTTTCTCCATCGCGGCGAATCTGGGATCGGATCGGAGCGGATCGAGCAGGAAGTCGACGCGAAGCGTCGTCAAGCCGGGATCGTGAATCGCCCACGCGTGGTCCAGCGCTGCAAAGGCGCGTTCCTTGTCCCCGCGCTGCGCGTAAATCTCCGCATATTGGTAGCTCGCCGTGTCGCCGTATATCTTCCGGGTACGCTCCAGGGCCTGGTCGGACGCTGCGCTGTTGCCCAGTCGCGCGAACAATATGGCTTCGCCGACGAGCCGATAGACTTCGTCGGGCGCCGCCTTGCGATATTCGGCCTCGGCATCGGCGGTGCGTCCCAGCTGCATCAGGCAGAGGCCCAGCGTGCTGTGGGTGCGCGAGATCGTCGGCGCAAGCTGTATCGCCTTCTGAAGCGGAGCGATCGCATCGGCGTAGCGGCGTGAATAGGCAAAGATATATCCGGCCCGGCCGAATGCGATCGGGTTGAGCGGATCGCGCTGCTGCACCTTGCCGACGATGTCGAGCGCGGCGCCGAATGCGCCGATCCTCGTGAGGAAGATCACGTAATGGAGCTGGTTGCCTATATCGACGTCGGCCAGGCTCTGTGCCGTCCGGTACTCGGTCAATGCGTCGGCCAGCTTCAGCTGGAATTCGTATGCGGTGGCCAATGCGACGTGTCCGGCGGAGGCCGTGGGAGCGAGGGCGATTGCCTGCCTGGCTATGTCCGCGGCCTGCGCATAGCCGACATCGAAGCTCGGCGCTGTGGCGATCGATCCCGTCATGTAATTGATCGCGAGCGACTTCCAGGCGTAGGCATCGGCGAACTTGGGATCGAGCGTCGTCGCTGAATTTAGAAGGCCGATCGCGTTGCGGTAAGCGGCTTCGCTGTCGCCGGTGCGCAACTCCTCGCGGGCCTTGAGGTAAAGATCCTGTGCCGCGGCATTGCCGGTCCCGCCGACGCTGACCGCGGCTTTCGCCGCTTTGCCGAGCGCCACGCTGAGCGCCTGAGCCACGTTCTGCGCGATGTCGCTCTGAATCGTGAGCTCGTCGCCGGGCTTGCGGTCATAGTCCTGCGACCAGCGTTCCAGCCCGTCGCTTCCCTTGATGAGCTGTGCGCTGATCCGGATCGTGGTGGGAGAGCGGCGCACGCTGCCGGTCAGGATGTTCGCGACGCCGAGCTTGCGCGCGGCCGTCTCTGCGTCGGCGTTCCTGACGGCCTCCGACGAGGTCCGGCCGACCACCTGCAGGCCGGCGCGGGCGAGGGCGCTCCTCAATTCTTCGGTGAGTCCGTCGGAGAAATAGGCCTGGCCCGGATCGCTGCTGAGGTTTGCGAATGGCAAAACTGCAATGCTGCCCGCCGCTTCGGCGGAGGCAGGTTTGAGCAAGAACCACGCGCCCACGCCGGCAACGGCGGCCGCGGCCACGCCGGCTCCCGCCAGCACGCCGCGCCGGCTGACGCCATCTTCGAAATGGACGTGGTCGCCGTGATCGCGCGGCTTGCCCGTGAGGATTGCCTGCACCGCGCCGAGCACCGCATGGAAACGGCCATCGTCCGGGCTGCCCCTCCAGCCGGTCAGCGACAATGCCTGGGTCTCGCCGAAGCCGAGGGGCAGGCGGACGTTGTCGATCCTCACCGGCAAATAGACGCTTCGCTCCATTGCCCGCGACGCTTCGTCGCGGACGAAGCGGCCCTCGGGGGCGGTCGAGCGCCTGCTCCACACCACGAGCACGCATTTTGCGTCATCGAGCTGTTGCTCGATGGAGCGGCGCCACTCGTCGCCTCCGCCGATCTGCGCGTCCCACCAGACGGTCAGCCCGTGCGACTGGAGCGCGTCGACGAGCGGCTTCACCCGTCTCCGGTCCTCCGCTTTGTACGAGATGAAGACGTCGGCCATCAGCTCGGGAAGTTCATCTTTGCGAGCAGCGCCGAGTAACGGGGGTCGGAGCGGAGCGGATCGAGAAAGCGATCGCTCTTCATATAAGCGAGGCCGGGGTCTTTAAATTCCCATGCGCGGTCCAGCGATGCAAAGGCTTCATTCTTTTCGCCGCGCTGGGCGTGGATGTCGGCATATTGGTAGTGCGCGGAATCCCCATGGACCTGCTGTGCGCGCTTGAATGCAGCATCGGACGCGCTGCGATTGCCCTGGCGCTCGAACAGGATCGACTCTCCGAGCAAACGGAAAAGATAGTCGGGCGGAAGCTTCCTGAATTCCGCCATGGCTTGATCGAACTTGCCGGCGTCCATCAACGCCACGCCGAGGAAGGCCCGGGGTATCAGCAGATTCGGCGCGAGCTCCAATGTCTTGCGATAGCCCTGGATGGCCTGCGGAACGCGTCCGGCATCGTATTGCGAGCTTGCCTCGCGGCCGTAGCCGGCAGGATTAAGCGGGTCGCGGCTTTGCACCTGCCGCGAGACTTCGATCGCGGCGTCATATTTGCCGAGGATGTCGAGAAAAGCGGCATAGGCGAGGAGGTCATTGACGTCGCCGCCGGCAAGCGCATGTCCGCGTTCGATTTCAATCGCGGCCCGCCCGACATCGAGCTGCGACATCAAGACGTAGGCTAGAGCCATGTGAGCGCTCGCCAGTTTCGGAGCGAGCGATACGGCCTGGCGCGCAACGGCTTCCGATTGTTGGAAGCCGCCTTCGTAGCTCCGGCCCCCAACAGTATAATATCCGTAGAGATCGGCCAGCGCCCGCGCTTTCATCGCGTAGGCGTCCGCGAAATTCGGGTCGAGGGCGATCGAAGAGTCAAGGAGTCCGATAACCGCGCGGAGCCCGCTTTCGCTGTCGTCGGACGGACGCTGGGCCTTGGCCTTCAGGAACAGCTTCTGCGCCGCCACGTTGCTCGTGCCGCCGACGCTGATTACTGCTCGCACGGCATCGCCCAGGGTAGCGGTGAGCGCTGCGGCGACGCTTTGCGCAATATCCATTTGGATCTTGATCGCGTCGCCGGGCGCGCGGTCATAATCCTGCGACCACTTGTCGAGGCCGGTGCGGCCGTCGATCAGTTCGGCGCTGACCCGGATCGTCGACGGCGACTGGCGCACGCTGCCGGTGAGGATATTCGTCACGTCGAGCTTTTTCGCCGCCGTTTGTGCATCTTCGTTGCGGACGGCGTCGGACGAAGTGCTGCCAGCGACCTTCAATCCGGCGATGCGGTTGAGGGCGCTCCGGATTTCCTCGGCGATCCCGTCGGAAAAATAGGCTTGTGACGGATCGCCGCTAAGGTTGGTGAACGGGAGGACGGCGATGCTTCGCGACGCCGAGGCCGGGCTGGACCGCAGGAAGGCCCATCCACCGACGCCTGCCGCCGCGGCTGCCGCCACCGCGCCGCCGGCGATCGCGGTGCGGCGATCGATCTTCGGCTGTCGCATGGGCGAGGGACGCGCGCGGCGCTTCGCCCCGGCGTTCCTCTGCACTGCCGCGAGCACCGCCTGGTAATGCGGGTCCGTCCGGTCACCGTGCCAGCCGGTCAGCGGCAGTGCCTGGGTCTCGCCAAAGCCGAGCGGCAGATGGATCTTGTCGATTGTGACTGGGACATAGACGTGCCGCTGCTGGGCGCGCGTCGCTTCGTCCTGGACGAACGTGCCTTCGGCGCCGACCGACCGCTTGCTCCACGCCACGATCACGCATTTCGCGGCATTGAGCTCGGTTTCGATCGCCTGCCGCCACGCGGAGCCGCCGCCGATCTGCTCGTCCCACCAGACGGAAAAGCCGTCCGCCTGCAAGGCTTCGACGAGCGGTTTCACCCGCCGCCGGTCCTCGGCCTTGTACGAGACGAATACGTCGGCCATCCGAAACCCCCCAGCGCCGCCGATAACATGGTCAATAGCATATTGACGACACTTGTCGGCAGTCGCGAAACGGCGGGGCGCTATAGCGGCCCTCATGGACGTCCCATTCATCCATGGCCGGCTTGCCCTCGCCGACGCCACCGACCTCATCGAGCGCTTCGGCGAGGAGGCGGCGGTCGAGGCCGCGATCCGGGCCGGGCGCAGCCGCGACGACGGCAATGTGATGCGCTTCTGCCACTGGCGGCAGATCGAGCGCGTCGTTGCAACCCTGCGCAGCGAGGAAGTGCGCGGGACTGTCCACTAAGCCCTTGATTTAGTTCGGCGCACCGCGGGCGCGTCCGGGCGCACCCACGACGCTCTTCAGACTGGCGCCGTTCAGGAGCCACAGGTAAGGCTCCGCTCTTGATGACCGGGCGGGGATGGAGCGTAGGTGCCGCGCGGCTGCTTTGCGCGGCCGGCTGCGCCGCGCTTCTGAGCGCTCCCGCCCTCGGCCAGACCGCTGCGCCTCCGCCTCCGCCTCCTCCCGACGCGGGCGAGCTCGATCCAAACGCGCCGCTTGCGCCGCTCCCGGATCTCGGCGTCGACTGGCCCGACCTCGACGCCACGGACTCGACATTGCCCGCACGGCCGGAGGCCGCCGCTCCACAGGCGGGTGAGACGACCGACGCGACCGGAGCGCTCCGCTACACCGTCGAGGTGGAAGGGCTGTCCACGGTCGGCTCGGCCGAGGAGCTGCTGGCCGCCTTCCGCAAGCAATCGACCCTCGAGGCCGAGCACAAGGACGAGGCCAATGCGGCACAAATCGGCCGCCGGGCGAGCGCCGACGCCGACCTTCTGGCGGAGCTGCTGAGGAGCCAGGGCTATTACGACGCCGTCGTCGAACCGCGCACCGAGCGGAGCGGCAATGCGCTGCGGGTGATCCTCGCCGCGGAACCCGGGGTGCAGTACCGCTTCGCCTCGGTCGAGCTGCCGGGGCTCGACCAAGCCGGCGAGGACGCGGCCAAGTTGCGCGCCGCCTTCGCGGTGAAAGCCGGCGATCCGGTGATCGCCACCGACGTGATCGCAGCAGGCGTCGCGCTGACCACGGCGCTCGGCGAGGAGGGATTTGCCGAAGCCAAGGTTGGCGAGCAGGACATCGAGGTCAATCACCAGACGCATCTCGCGACCCTGTCGCTGCCGGTCGCGCCCGGGCCGGTGGCGCGGTTCGGCGCGATCCGCGTGAGCGGCCAGCCGCCGTTTAGCGCCTCGCACGTGGGCATCATCGCACGCTTCAAACCGGGCGACCCCTACAAGCGCTCTGACGTCGACGATCTCAGGCGCGCGCTGATCGCGACGACGCTCGTCTCGAACGCGACGATCGCCTTGGTGCCGGTGCAAGGCGGCCGCGTCGTCGACCTCGATGTCCACCTCGAGCCCGCGCCCTCGCACACGATCGCGGGGGACATCGGCTACGGCACGGGGCAGGGCGCGCTGATCGAGGCGACCTGGACCGACCGCAATTTCTTTAACCCGGAAGGCGCGCTGACGCTGCGCGGAATTCTCGGCAGCAAGGAGCAACTCGCCGGAGTCCAGTTCCGCCGCTCGAATTTCCTCCAGCGCGACCAGACGCTCGACCTGCAATTCACCGCCTCGCACCAGAAGTTCGACGCATACGAAGCGAAGACGGTCCTCCTGGCCGGCCATGTCGAGCGTCTCAGCAACTTCATCTGGCAGAAGAAATGGACCTGGAGCTACGGCGCGCAGCTGCTTGCGACCGACGAGAACGGGGTGTTCAGCCCGGCCGGCGTCAAGGACACGCGCACCTTCTTCATTGCCGCGCTTCCGCTGACGCTCGGCTATGACGGAAGCGACAATCTGCTCGATCCGACGACCGGCTTTCGCCTCAGCGGCTGGATCAGCCCCGAATATTCGGGGCATGGCCAGAGCCTGACCTACGCCCGGACGCAGATCGACGCGAGCGCCTACCGGCCGGTGTCGGATCACGTGGTGGTGGCGGGGCGAATCCGCCTCGGCACGATCGCGGGCGCGGACGATTTCGACCTCGCTCCCTCGCGGCGATTCTACTCGGGCGGCGGGGGATCGGTGCGCGGCTACGGCTATCAGGAGCTCGGCCCCAAGGACATGGAGGGCGACCCGATCGGCGGCCGCGGCCTCGCCGAGTTCGCGCTCGAGGCGCGCATCCGCCTCAGCCAGTTCGGCGGCAATTTCGGAGTGGTTCCCTTTTTCGACGGCGGCACGCTGACCACCCGCACAATGCCGGACTTTGGCAACTGGCGCTTCGCGGCGGGCGCAGGCCTGCGCTATTATTCGCTGTTCGGCCCGATCCGCGTCGACGTCGGGATCCCGCTCAACCGGCAGAAAGGCGACGGCCCGTTCGCGGTCACCGTCTCGCTGGGCCAGGCCTTCTGATGGCCGAGGCAGTCGCCGAAGGCGCCGGCCCGGAACCGCCGAAGGTCCGGCTTCGGCGCGACTGGCGCTGGCGGCTGCTCAACGAGCTGTTCGCCTTGTTCGTCGCTCTCCTGTTCCTGCTCGCGGCCTTGCTCGTGCTCCTCGACAGCGCGCCGGGACATCGTTTCATCGTCGACCGGCTGGGCAGGCTCGAGACCGCGTCGGGGCTGCGAATCCACATCGGTCGGATCGACGGGTCGATCTTCGGCAAGTCGCAGCTTCGCAACGTTCGCGTCGCCGATACGCGCGGGGTGTTCCTGACCTCGCCCAACATCAAGCTCGACTGGGCGCCCGGCGCCTGGCTCTACAACAAGCTCAGCATCGACAGCCTGACCGCGCAGCAGGTCACGCTCATCCGCCTCCCGAAAACGAAGCCCAGCACGACGAAGGGGCCGATCCTCCCCGGTTTCGACATCCACATCGGCGAGCTGAAGATCGACCGGCTCGACATCGGCCCCCAGGTCAGCGGGAGAGCCCGCAGCGGCAGCGTCCGGGGCAAGGCGGACGTGCATTCCGGCCGCGCACTCGTCGAGTTGCAGGCACTGATCGCGGGCGGCGGCGACCGCATCGGCTTCCACCTCGACGCCGAACCGGACCGCAACACGTTCGATTTGCGCACGCGGGTCATCGCGCCGGCGGACGGGCTTGTGCCGGCGCTGATCGGGATCAAGCGCTCGGTCGACCTCAAGATCGCCGGGAACGGCAATTGGTCGCGGTGGAGGGGAGCCGCCGCGCTCGACCTGTCCGGCCGGCCGACGGCGCGGCTCGCGCTCGGTGTCGACGACGGCCTCTATCGCCTCCAGGGCAGGTGGGCGCCCGCCCCCTTCCTGAAGGGCAAGCTGCTGCGGCTCACCGCGCCCGCGGTCACGATCAAGGGCGAGGGCAGGCTGGTCGATCGCGTCCTCGACGGGCAGCTCACCGCCGCTTCTCCCGAGCTGCGCGCGGTCGCCAAGGGCTCAGTGGACCTCGCCGGCAATCGCTACCGGCAAATGCGGCTCGGCATCGATCTGCTCCGGACGCGCGCGCTCTTCCCGAACATGACGGGCAAGAGCGTGCGCATGGTGTGGACTCTCGACGGCCCCTTCGCGACCGCCGATTATTCGTACCGGCTGACCTCCGACTATGTGAAGTTCGACGAAACCGGCTTCACCGGCCTTCATGCCGAGGGAAGGGGCCGGCTCAGCGCGTGGCCGATGCGAGTCCCGATCCGCCTGTCCGCGCGCGCGATCACAGGCATCGGCGACGTTGCCGGGGCGATGCTCGCCAACCCGACCATCCAGGGCTGGCTGACGGTCACGCCCAAGCTGGTGCGGGGCGACAACCTGAAGCTCACCAGCGCGAAGTGGAATGGCAAGCTTTCGATTCTGATCGACCTCGTCACCGGCCGCTTCGAGGTGCTGCTCTCGGGCGCGATGCAGCGCTATTTCGTTCCAGGGCTCGGAATTGTCGACGTCATGACCGACCTCAGGGTCGTGCCCGGCCCCGGGGGCAAAGGCTCGCACGTCGTCGGCACCGCCAAGGTCTGGGTCCGCCGCCTCGACAACAGCTTCTTCCGCGAGCTGACGGGCGGGCTGCCCTCGCTCACCACGAACCTCGAGCGCGGCAACGACGGGATCGTCCACTTCACCAACCTGCAGCTCTATTCGCCCAAGCTCAGGCTGTCGGGGTCGGGTGAGCGGTTCAAGGATGGCACCTTCCACATCGTCGCCACGGGCCGGCAGGCGAAGTACGGCCCGCTCAAGCTCATCCTCGATGGCGAAATCGACCGGCCCAGGCTGAATCTCTTCCTCGAAAGCCCGAACGAATCGCTCGGTCTCAAGGCGGTGCGGCTCGCGCTCAACCCGATCGCCGCGGGGTTCGACTATCGCGCGAGCGGCGGCTCGAAGCTCGGCCCGTTCACGAGCAACGGGCAGATCCTGCTCCAGGATAATGGCCCCACGACGATCGCCATCGCATCGCTCGAGGCGGGCGGGGCCCATGCGAGCGGAAGCCTGCGCTCCGATCCGGGAGGCTTCACCGGCCGGCTGACGCTCGCCGGCGGCTCCCTCGCGGGGACGCTCGACTTCGCCCCGGTCTCGGGCGCGCAGCGGATCGACGCGCACCTCACCGCCGACAACGCCAGCTTCCCAGGCGCCTTCTCGGTCCGCAGCGGCCGGGTCGACGGCACCATCATCCTCGCCGATGAGCGCACCACGATCGACGGGGTGATCAACGCGCGCGGCGTCGAAGCCGGCGGCCTCTCGCTCGCGCGGCTCACCGCCAACGCGAAGCTCGTCAACGGCAGCGGCCAGGTCCGCGCGGCCATGGCGGGGAGCCGCGGCGCGGCATTCGATTTCTCGACTCTTGCGGACATCTCGCCCGACACTATTCGCCTGACCGGCAGCGGCCACATCGAGCGCCAGGCGCTGGTGATCGAGGACGCGGCGGTCCTGACGCGCTCGGGCGACGGCTGGGCGCTCGCTCCGACCAGTCTGACCTTCGCCGGCGGATCGACAACGGTGTCGGGCCGAAGCGGCTCGGCGCCCGAGGTCCATGCGCAGCTCGCAGGCATGCCGCTCGAGGTGCTCGACATCTTCTGGCCCAGCCTCGACCTTTCGGGATCGGCGTCGGGCCGCGTCGATTATGCCTGGAAGTCCAACCGCAGCGGACGGCTCGACCTGAAGGTCCGTGGGCTAAGCAGGGCCGGGCTGGTGCTCGCGTCCAAGCCGATCGACGTCGGCATTGCAGCGGTCGTCAACGGCGGCCACGCAGCGCTGCGGGCGGTCGCCGCGAGCGATGGCACGGTCGTCGGCCGGGCGCAGGCCCGCTTCTCGCCGATGGGGAGCGGCCCGCTCGTCGCCGAGCTGATGAACGCGCCGCTCTTCGCGCAGCTTCGCTATTCCGGACCGGCGGACACTTTGTGGCGGCTGACGGGGAGCGAGGTGATCGACATGTCGGGTCCGCTCGCGGTCGGCGCCGACATCGGCGGCCGGCTTGCAAACCCGCAAATCCGCGGGTCGCTTCGGACCCAGAAGGCGCGGCTGGAAAGCCAGGTCACCGGCATGGTCATCGACCAGCTCGCCGCCGACGCGCGCTTTTCGGGCCCGCAACTGATCTTCAGCAAGATCACGGGCCAGACGAGCGGCGGCGGGTCGATCAGCGGCAGCGGGTCGGTGACTTTCGCCGGCGGAGAGGCGCTTCTCGACCTTTCGTTCAACGCCCAGCAGGCGCTGCTGCTCAACCGCGACGATGTGGCGGCGCGCGTCACCGGCCCGCTGAAGCTGAAGTCGGACTCGAACGGCGGCACCATCTCGGGCGACCTCAAACTCAACAAGGGCCGCTTCCAGCTCGGCCGTGCATCCGCCGCCGCCGCAGTGCCGCAGCTCAACGTCCGTGAGACCGGGCTCGACGTCGAGGACATTATCGAAACGGCCAAGGTTCATCGCTGGAAACTCGACCTGAAGGTCGCCGGCCACGAGCTTTCGGTCACCGGCCTCGGGATCAACAGCCAGTGGAGCACCAACCTCGATATCGGCGGCTTCGCGGACGATCCGCGCTTCACCGGCCGCGCCGATCTGGTCCGGGGCAATTACGATTTCGCCGGACGCATCTTCCGCCTCGACCATGGCACCATCCGCTTCCAGGAGGAGAGCCCGCCGAACCCGCTGCTCGACATCCACGCCGAGGCGGC
>Ga0207674_10006250_pt1 | contig 14035 bp, 11 predicted proteins | sample KBSCornC72_FD_184303 | JGI IMG/M metagenome (GOLD analysis project Ga0207674, IMG submission 184303) | Corn rhizosphere microbial communities from Kellogg Biological Station, Michigan, USA - KBS Corn C7-2 (SPAdes) (version 2) | ecosystem: Host-associated > Plants > Roots > Rhizosphere > Soil ... | reverse complement strand
CCTGCACCTGTCGGAAACCCGCAGAAGGGGGCGAGGAGCCAGCAGGGCGCCGATCGACAGTGGCGGTGCGGCGGCGGGGATCAGATGACGGCGCCTATGTGTGAATCGGCTACGGAAACACCGATCCGGTCGCGGATGCCCGCTGCAGTGTTGGCACTGACCGTGTTCAGCGGGCAGTCGGCAATCCGCAGGCGGTTCGGGAAGACCCGCGCCGGGAGGCCCGGTCTTAGCCGACCTCAATGCGGACTGCCGGCTCATCTACTAACACGAATAGGAGATAGTGACTGTGCACGGTGGGGCTGACGACCAGATGCCCGCGGCGGGCGGCCGCGCTGACGAGGCCAGCCAGGCAGCCGGCCTTAGTCGGCGAAGGGTGTCCCCCGCCGGCGCTCCGCCAGGATCGCCAGCCTTTGCAAGATCGCGGCCGACGGCTCTCCCGTCACCTCATGCAGCTCGTTCAGCAGCAGTACGGAGATCACGTGCAGGCCTGCCATGAAGTCTGCCAGACCGTCCGCGTCGACCGGAGTGAGCGCGTCGGCCGCCCACGCTTCCAGCTCGGGTGAGTCCAGGCCCGCGGTGAGCAGCGCGATGGCCAGCTGCATGGCCGCAGCCATGGTCTCGCCGGGGGCGGCCTCGGCGGCCATGGCCTCGGCGGCTACTGTCTCGGCGACCACTGTCTCGGCGACCACTGTCTCGCCGGGGGCGGCCTGCACCTGCGCAGTCCGGCTACTGTCGGCGGCTGATTCCGGCGCTTGCCAGACGTTCTCGCGGTCCCGGCGGTGGCGGGCCCGCCAGCGGAGGCGTCGGGCCGGGGCGTCCGTCGTGTGGCCCGCGCGCCCGGCGGACGGCTCGGGCAGGCTATTCCGGCGTTGGATCCTCATGACTGGCAACACGGGGGCAGCTGCGAGATTGTTCACGCCGGCGGACGGCGAACGCTAGGCGCCCGGAAGCTTGCCCAGGGCGAGCGCGACCACGGCTGGGGTCAGGGCCAGCAGCAGGGGGGTCAGGGCAAGCGCCGCGGCGGTGGCGCGGAGCAGCCGCCGCCGCATCCGCCCCAGTGGCTCGCAGGGTCCTAGGAGCCGGTGAATCCGCTGGATCGAGTCGGTGGCGCCTGCGGCCAGGGCCGGGGCGGGACTGCCGGGTGTGGCCAGAACGACCAGGGCGGTGGCGAGCAGCCGGGGATCGCGGGCCCGGGTGGCCGCATCGTCGGCGTGCAGTTCCACCAGCCGGGCTACCTGCTCTTCGGCGTCCCGCATCAGCGGCACGAACGGGAGCACCTCGCGGCCGATCCTCGCCAGGGCGACCAGCCAGTGATGACGGCCGGCCAGGTGAGCTCGCTCGTGCGCCAGGACCGCATCCAGCTGGCCGGGATCGAGCGCCTGCACGGCGCCGGTGGTCAGGATCACCGTCGGCTGCCGGCCGGCGACACAGTAGGCAGCGGGCTGGGAATGCTCCACCAAGATGGCCCCCAGGGCGGGCTCGGGCTGCCCGACCAGCCGCGCGGTCTGCGCGTGCCGCAGCGCTTGCCGCCCGGCGGCGCGGAAATGGGTCATCGCGGTGAGCGCGGTCCGGACGGCGACGGCGCCCGCCAGGGTGAGGCCGAGCCCGGCGACCGTGGCGCCGCCCGGGGTGCCGTAAGTGGCCTGGAGCCGGTGCACGCAGGCTCCGATCAGGTCACTCAGCCCTCCGCCGAGGGCGGTCGCGTGCACGGCCAGCGTCAGGCCGGCCAGCCCGAGCGCGGCGACGACGGACCACCCGGCCGCCAGGTAGGTGACGATGGCCAGCAGCGGCGCCCGGGCCGTCCACGTGGCGCGGCGGAGCATCCCGGGGACCAGGACGCCGAGGGTGGCCGCGTACGCCACCAGCACCGCGGCAACGGTCACCGGGACTCCCCCGCCTTTGACTCGTCGGCCTTGGGCTCGCCGAGCGCCTGTTCGAGGGCCTCGCGCAGCAGCGCCGCGTCGTGCGGGCTCATCTGGAGCGCGAAATGCCTCAGCGCCGTGCGCCGGTCCGAGCTGGTGGCCAGCGCGTCGCTCATCAGCGCCGCGGTGTAACTGGACCGGGATCTCGTGGGCTCATAGCGCCAGGCCCGGCCGTCCCGCTCCCGCCGCAGCCACCCCTTGCGGTACAGGTTCTCCATGACCGTCATCACGGTGGTATACGCCAGCGCCCGGTCCTCATGCAGGGCATCCACCATCTCGCGCACCAGCACCGGCCGCTCCCACTGCCACAAACGGTCCATGATCACGGCTTCCAGCTCGCCGAAACGTCGCATCCTCACTCCCGAACATGGCCATGCCAACGGCGCGTCCGCCGCTGTCTACTATCACGCATAGAACAGCCCTACGGTTCAGGCTATCAGTGAACATAGTCGACTTACTATCCGTGTTAGTAGATATGGCTGCTACCACAGATGTTGTCCCAGACGGGCTGGGCGGCGACCCCGATGCCGCGATCCGCCAGTTGTACTCGCACTACGCCAAGGCCCTGCATGGCTACGTCGATCAGTTCTGCCCGGACCGGGCGAGCGCCGATGACATCGTGCAGGAAACCTTCATCCGGGCATGGCATCACCTGCCCCAGCTGAGCGCCGATGACCGGCCCGTCCGGCCCTGGCTGTTCCGGGTCGCGCGCAACTTGCTGATCGACGCGAACCGCGCCGCGCAAGCCCGGCCGATGACGGTGCCGGGGGACGCGGCCGCGGAGGTCGGGACCGATTCTGGGGTGGAGGAGATCCTGGACCGGGAGCTCGTTTCCGCCGCGCTCCAGCACCTGTCGCCCGCGCACCAGACCGTACTCGTGGAGACCTTCTACCGGGGCGGGACACTGGCCGCAGTCGCCCGCGAGCTTGGCATACCACACGGCACGGCCAGATCACGGCTGCATTACGCGCTGGATGCCATGCGCAAGCAACTCGAAAAGCATGACGCGATCGCGGCGTCCTGAATGAATAGCTGCCTGCCCCGGGATATCACCACCGATGCCGAGGGCGGGAAGGCCGAACCGGCCACGGGAACCCCGACCGTTCGGCGCCTGATTGTGTCGATGCTGTTGACCACGGCCACCTTGGACCTGACCCGATGCGGCCTCGTCATGGCGGCGGCCCGGCATCCGGCCCCGACCGTCGGGCTGGTCGCGGCCGGGCTGGCCGCAGCCGCTTTGACCGCTCGGACCGCGCGCGGATGCCGGGCCGGCCGGCGCTGGGCAGGCTGGGCAGCGTTGCTCATCGGCCTCGCATCGGTCCCGCAGGCGGCCGCGTCCGGCTTCCGCAGCCCTTACCTGATTCCCGACGCGGCCACCGCTGCCCTGGGAATACTGCTGGCCGTCACCGTCCTGGCGACCGCGGGCCGGATGGACCGCCGGGACACGACACCGGAAATCCTCCTGGCCAAGAGGCGATGACCAGCAGCGAAGGCCGTTCGGCGGCGGTCAGCTCGTCCGCTCACTGAACATTCGCCAGGTACTAAACGTGATAGTAGGTGGCCCGAGCCGACGCGGCCGGCCGAACCCAAGCGAGAGGAACCGTAAAGCATGCGCAAGACGGGAAAGACCCTTGTCCTAGCGGCCATGGCTGCCGTTGCCGCCGGAATGACTTCCCCGGCGCTGGCGGCCACGGCCCGGCACGAGCCCGTTCCGAGGTCAGCGGTCGCCTTCACGCCCGGGTCGGGCCAGTCGGTTGTCGACTGGAACCGTGAACTGATCACCATCCTCGGCACTCCGGGGGCTCAGCCCGCGACCGTCCATCCGACCCGCAGCTTCGCGATCCTGCAGGCGGCCGAGTACGACGCGGTGACCTCGATCACGCGCGCGGCTCCTTCGTACCGTTTCACGGTGCCGGCACCGCGCGGCGCCCGGCCGGACGCCGCTGCTGACAAGGCCGCTCACGACGTGCTGACCGCCCTGTACCCGGCGCTGAAGGCCGGACCGGACCAGTTGCTCGCCGGTGAGCTCGCGGCCATTCCCGATAGCCGGGGCAAGCAGCAGGGCATCCGAGTCGGAGAGATTGTCGCCAAACGGCTCATCGGCCTCCGGTCGTCCGACGGATCAGCGACCACCCCGCCGCCGCCGTTCATCGCCGGAACCAAGCCGGGCGATTACAGGCCGACTCCGCCGGAGTTCCCGGCACCGGTGTTCACCAATTGGGGCTCGGTCACTCCGTTCGTGCTCGGCAGCGGACGCCAGTTCCGTTCCGCCCCGCCGCCGCCGATCACCAGCGTCACCTACGCCCGTGCGCTCAACCAGGTCAAGCGCCTGGGCCGCGACTCCAGCACCACCCGCACCGCCGACGAAACGACGCTGGCGAAGTTCTGGGGTGCGGCACCGATCTGGAACGTATGGAACCAGATCGCCCAGAAGCTTGCCGCGACCCGGCATGCCACCCTGGAGCAGACGGTCACCGTGTTCGCGAACCTTGATCTCACCTTGGCCGACGCCACCATCGGCTTGTACGACGCGAAGTACCACTACCTGGTGTGGCGCCCGGTCACCGCGATCCAGGAGGGCAGCACCGCCGGTAACCCGCACATCATCGGCGACCCCGGCTGGAACCCGCTCGCGGTTACCGCGCCCGACCCCTCCTACCCCGGCGCCCACGCCACGATCAGCCAGGCAGCGGCCACCGTACTGAGCGCCTTCTATGGTGACCACCAGCGGCTGACGGTTCGCTCGGACGCAGATCCCGGCGTAACCCGGACCTTCGGCAGCTTCCAGGCCGCCGCCAACGAGGCCACCCTCAGCCGGATCTTCGCCGGTCAGCACACCATGATCGACCTCGTGGCCGGCCAGCAGCTCGGCCGCCACGTGGCCGGCTTCGTGCTCCGTCACCTCGGGTCGGCGCCAGCCGACGCACGCTGAGGTCGGCGCACGCCCGCGGGAGCGGCGGATGCCTCCCCTCATCCGCCGCTCCCGATCCGCCGTCCCAGGCACGCCAGCGGGGACGGCGGTCACTCAGGCCTTGGGTCCCACCCGACGGCTCGACATGACTCCCCCTGTCATGCTGCGCGCCCGCCTGTTTGAGCACATACCGTTGCGCGAGTACGGCGAGCCCGAGGAGTTCGGCTGGGCGGGCGCGTTCGTGCTATCCCCCGCCGCGTCCCGCATCACCGGCGCGATGATCCCGGTGGACGGCGGTGCCATCAGCTCGATCTGAGCACCCGGTCGCGGGCAAAGCCGCCAGGGCCAAGGCGCCGGGGAATCTGACAGCTATCACGTCATTTCGTGGGAACTTCTGTTATCAGCTGGCCTGGCGGAGCGCCCCGCCCGTTGGCCGCGCCGGCGGCATGCTGTCGCGGAACCCTGGCGAGTAGGCCAGGTGGAACCCGCGGGTAGGCACGGTCGCGCCCAGCTGCGCGAAGAGCCCCGCGGCCGAGAGAGTCGCCCGCCAGAGCAGAGCGTACTGCGGCGGCGGGGTCAGGTTACGCAACGCTGGTGCGAAGCGTGGCTGGGTGAGGTGGGCCATGAGCCCGCGCAGCCACGCGCGAGAGTACGTGAAGCTGGTGTCGGCGCCGGTAGCCGCGAGCGGGTAAAGCAGCTCGATGATCAACCGCGGATCGACCTCGGCGTCCGGGGCGAGGGCCCCGACCTGCCGGGCCAGCCGTATCGCCGCCGGGCCGTCTCCGGCGAGTACCGCGGCGGCGAGCTGCCCGAACGGCGCGGGGATGCCGCCGGGCGTCGCGGCGACCGCGCCGAAGTCCAGCATGCCGAGGCGGCCGCCTGGGAGCAGCAGGAAATTGCCGGAGTGCAGGTCGGCGTGCATCCAGCCGGTGCACGCCGCGGGCGCGTAGATGGCGTGGCCGAGCAGCCGGGCGGCCAGGTCCGCAGCGTCGCGGTCGTCCAGTTCACGCCAGCCCTCGGGAAGCAGATCCCGGCGCCCGTCAAGCAGCGCGGACAGGGGCGTCCCGTCCAGCCAGCGGGTGATCAGCACCCGGGGTGTCGCGGCGTACACGGCCGGGACCGTGACGCTGGTCCGGCCCGGTGGTTCGTGCGCCCCGGCGGCACGGGCGGCGACGAGTTCGTTCGGCAGACGATGCGTGAACGCGGCCGCGACCTCCGTCTGGACCCGCCCCTCGCGCATGTAGTCCAGCTCCTCAACGATGCGCCCGGCGAGTTCGTCCGCCAGTCCGGATACGTTGAGCCTGGTCAGCCGGGCCATCACCCGTCCTAGCAGCCGCGCCTGGCGAAGGTCCGAGCGGAGCGCCTGGCCAACCCCCGGGTACTGCACCTTCACTGCCACCTCGACCACCTGGCCGCCGTCGATCCGCCATTGCCCGCGGTGCACCTGGCCGATCGACGCCGCCGCGGCCGGGATCTCATGGAAGGCCACGAGCCGCTCCTGCCAGCCCGGCCCGTAGGCAGCGGTGAGATCAGCGGCGACCACCCGGCGAGCGACCTCGGCAGGCATGGCCGGCGCCGCGTCCGTCAGCCGCCGCAGCGCGGACCGATACGGCGCCGCGACCTCCTCCGGCAGCGCCGCCTCGAACACCGACATCGCCTGACCCAGCTTCGCTGCCCCGCCCTTGAGCTCGCCCAGGGTCGCGAACACCTGCTCGGCGGTGCGGGAGGCGACCTGGTCGGTTGCAGCACGGGACAGCCGAGTGGCGGCCGCGGCCGTGCGGGCAGCGTGCCGCAACGGCAGCCCAGCCAGCCGGCTGGTACGCCGGAGCGCACCGGTCGGCACGACCGGTCGCTCCTGGCTTTCCGCTGCTGCTCGCAGCGGCCGCTGCTGACGTTGGTGTCCGTCGGTCATCTCGACCGTCCTCCTTCTGAGGCCTGCCTGAACGGCTCATGGCCGGGCGTCGGGCCGGGGTGCGCAAGCAAGCTTGTCCTCACCGTTGTGAGACAGCCCCGCGAGGCGGGGACCGCTGCGGCATACCGGTGATGCGGTCATCAACTACTAACACGCATAGGAGACCAGCGGCGTTCAGGGTCCCGGCCCTAGAGGCGGCTCAACTGACGCCAGACTCAGGTACGGTGCCCCGGCCAGGTGACTTTCTGATTGGTTATCCGCTATCGCGCGGGGTCTGGCCGTGCCCGTAGCGCAACCCAGCGCGTTTTGTCGGTGGCATGCGGCACGATGTACGCGTGGTTGACGAAGTGCGCTCGTCGGCGCGCGGGCCGGCGAAGCCGCAGGGCGACGTTCCCGTGGCGGCGCAGCCTTTCACTCATCTCGGTGTTCCGCACGCCGGACATTACCGACGCTTGCTTCGGGTCTTCGCGCGGGCGAAGGAGCGTTTCATTGTGCACCTGCGCCCGGAGGACGTTGCCGCTGAGCTGCGGGTCGATGCCGATGACCAGCTGACTGAGGCGCTGGAGCAGCTGGTGAAGTGGGGCAACCTGCGGGCTGACGTCGACACCAGCCGCGTCACCACGGTGGAGGACTTTCACCGTAAGCGGTCGCTGTACCAGCTCACGGCCGAAGGGCACGCGGCCGAGCAGGCGATCTCGTTCTACGAGGAGGCGATCGGCCGACGGGGCCAGCTCCAGTCGGTTGCCCTGGCCGACATCGCCGGCCAGCTCCAGGCGCTGCTCGCGCTGGCCCGGGAGAGTGATCCCGATCCGGCCAAGATTCACCTGCTGCTGCTATCTGTGGCGGAACGGTTTTCTTCACTGGCGGATAACGCACAGGCGTTCATGTCCGCGTTGCGGCGCGCGATCGACTTCTCCGACGGAGACGTCGACGGCTTCATCGCGTACAAGGAACGGCTGATCGACTACATCAACCGGTTCATCGCCGACCTCGCCAACTCCGGTGCCCAGATCGCGGTCCTGCTAGGTGACCTGGAAGCCGCGGGTCACGAGCGACTGCTGGCGGTCGCCGCTAGGCGTGAGGCCGCCGACGCGGCCCCCGAAGGTGCGGACGCGGCAGCGGCGCTGGCGGACGCGGAAGAGCAGGCACTCGACGCGTGGCGAAACCGGTGGCGCGGCCTGGACGACTGGTTCACCTCGCGGGACACAGGACATCCTTCCCAGGCCAGGCTGCTGCGGCAGGCTGCGGTGACCGCGATCAAGCAGCTCGTTGACACGGTCGGCCTGCTTAACGAGCGGCGTTCAGGCCGGTCGGACAGATCGGCGGACTTCGCTGCGCTCGCCCGGTGGTTCGCTGAGGCACCGGACGACGCGGCGGCTCACCGGTTGTGGCGGGCGGCGTTCGGCCTGGCCCCCGCCCGGCACCTGTCCGTGACCGGCGACACCGCGGACGAGTGGGAAAATGTGCCGGCCGGGACGCCGTGGGGCGAGGCCCCGCCGATCCGGATTTCGCCGCAGCTCAGGAAGACCGGGAGCTACGAGCGGCGCGGCATGCCCACTCAGGTGAAGGACCGCTCCGCGGCCAGGGAACTGCTACGCCGCCAGGCCGAGCACGAGGCCGCGCAGACCACCGAGGCACGACGGCGGCTGCACACCAGCGGGCCGGCGCTGCTGTCCGACCTGGACGTGCTCGACCCGAGGGCGTTCCGCCTCTTCCTCAGCCTGCTCGGTGACGCGCTCGCGGCCCGCGCGCCCGGCGACACCGAGGTGAAGACCGTCACTAGCGACGGCAGCCTGGAGGTGCGGCTGCGCCTGGTCCCAGACGGCGGCACGGCCGCGATCAAGACCGAGGATGGGGTGCTCACCGGTCCCGAGCACGTCATCGAGATCACGGACCTGGTGCCGTGATCCCCGCCGAGGAACAGGCGCAGCGCCAGGCCGCCCTCCGCGCCCTGCTCGCCAAGCCGCTGCTTGTCGCCGCCGAGGACGCCGAGTCGCTCGTACTGGTCCGGCGGCACCTGCCGGCGCTCAGCGGCTGGCTGCGCCGGGAGACCGGCTGGCGGCTGGCCGCAGACGCGGAGACGGCCCGGCTGTTCAAGACGGCCCCGCCGGCTTCCGACGCTACCCATCCCGCTCGCGGACACAACAAGGAGCCGTTCAGCCGCCGCCGGTACGTCGCTCTCTGCCTGGCCCTGTCCGCGCTTGCCCGCGCCGACGCGCAGACCACGCTCGGCAGCCTCGCCGACGACGTGCTCACCGCCGCCGCCGAACCCGGCCTGGCGGCTACCGGGTTCACGCTGACCCTGGACACCAGGAGCGACCGCGCCGACCTCGTGGCCGTGGTCCGGCTGCTGCTCGCCTGGGGCGTGCTCAGCCGGGTCGCCGGAGACGAGGATGCGTACCTGTCGGCCCGGGCCGATGTGCTGTACGACGTACGCCGGCCGGTACTCGCCCTGCTGCTCACCGGCAGCAGGGGCCCGTCGACCATCAGCGCCCGCGGATTCGAGGCAGCGCTCGCGGAACTGACCGCCGAGCCTGTTGCTGAGACCGACGAACTCCGCAACCAGGCGCTGCGCCGAATGCTCACCCGGCGGCTGCTCGATGACCCGGTCGTTTACTACGACGAACTGGCCGAAGACGAACGCGCCTACCTGATCGCCCAGCGGCACAACATCACCGGGCGGATCAGCGAGGCCACCGGGCTGCTGCCGGAGCTACGCGCCGAGGGTATCGCCATGGTCGACCCGGACGACGAGCTCACCGACGTGCGGATGCCCGAGCAGCGCACCGACGGGCACGTCACGCTGCTGGTCGCCGAGTGCTTGGCGGGCAGGGCGCGGGCGCCGCGGGCCGAGCTGCTCGCGTTTGTCCGGCAGGCGGCGCAGGCGCACGCGAGCTACTGGCGCAAGGGCGTCACCGATCCCGGCGCGGAGATCGAACTGCTCGGGGTCGCGCTGGACAAGCTCACCGCGCTGCGTCTCATCGAGGTGGAAAACGAGGCCACGCGCGACGGCACCGGCAGCGTGATCCGCAGCCGCCCGGCCATCGCCCGCTTCGCTCTCGCCGAGCCCACCATCCGCGAGCCCGGCAGTCCCCCCACGGGCAAGACCGGAACGAGCCAGACCAGAAAGGCGGCGGCCGATGCTGCCAGCACCATCTTCTGAGCGGTGGAAGCCCCTGCGGGCTGGCCTGGTCGACATGTTCTACTACGACCAGGAGGAGTTCTGGTTCCACGATGGCCGCCTGCTCCTGCGCGGCAACAACGGAACCGGCAAGTCCAAGGTGCTCGCCCTCACGCTGCCGTTCCTGCTCGACGGCGACCTCGCGCCGCACCGGGTGGAGCCGGACGGCGACCGGCAGAAGCGGATGGAGTGGAACCTGCTGCTCGGCGGCAGGCACCCCAGCCCGGAGCGCCTCGGCTACACCTGGCTGGAGTTCGGCCGCAGGAGCGCTGACGGCATTGAGGAGTTTCGCACGATCGGCTGCGGGCTGAAGGCCGTCACCGGGCGCGGAATCGCACGGCACTGGTTCTTCGTCACCAGCCAGCGCCCCGGTGCTGAGCTGCAGTTGCTGCCCGGCAGCCGTGTCCCGCTCACCCGGGAGAAGCTACGGGAGCAGATCGGCCAGCACGGGTTCGTGTACGACCGGGCAGCCGACTACCGCCGAGCCGTGGACGAGCACCTGTTCGGCCTCGGCCCGCACCGCTACGAGGCCCTGGTCAACCTGCTAGTCCAGCTGCGCCAGCCGCAGCTGTCGAAGAAGCCTGACGAGAAGCTGCTGTCCAGGGCGCTCACCGAGGCGCTGCCCCCGCTCAGCCCTGGCCTCGTGACGACCGTTGCCGACGCGTTCCGCGGTCTGGATGACGAGCGCGACGCCCTGCGCTCCCTCGCCGAGGCTCAGGAGGCGGCGACCGCGTTCCTGGGCCACTACCGCCGGTACGCGAAGGTGGCGGCCAAGCGTAAGGCGGCCGGACCGAGGCTAACTCAGAGCCGCTACGAAGGGCTCGGCCGGGAGCTCGCCACCGCCGAGGAGGCTTTCACCGCCGCTCAGCGCCAGCTGGACGAAGCGCAGTGCGAGCTCACGCAACTGGAGGAACAGCGGACCGAACTGGAAGCGCGCCAAGGCGCGCTTCAGGCCGATCCCGCGATGCGCGACGCCGAGCGGCTCGAGCAGCTCCGCCAGGACGCCGACCGCAAGGAGAAAGCGGCGCAGGTCCAAGAGGCTGACCGGGACCGGCACACCGGCCAGGTCAGGCGGTACGCCGACAAGGCGGCCCAAACCGCGCATCGGGCCGGCACCGGACGCGACAAGCTCGCCGAGGCGCTGCGCGAGGCCGCGACCACGGCCGTCGACGCAGGCTGCGCTCAGCAGCACCAGGCAACGGTCGCGGCACTGGACGGCGCCAGTCGCGAAAGCGGCGGCCTGGATGCCTTCCCGCCAGCCGACCAGGCCGGCGGCGGGCACCGCGCGGTCGCTGCCTACCTGGATGCCCCCGAGGCGCCCGCGGCCAACATTCTCGCCCAGGCCAGACGGGACGCCCAGGCCATCGCCGACCGGCAGGCGCGGGCTATCGCGCAGCTAGAGCGGCTGCTCGCCGACGTCGCCGGAGCGCGCGGGCAGCTACAAGCCGCGCAGGAAGCCGAAAACAGGCGCTCGGCTGAGGTCCAGGCCGCGGCGGACCGGGTCACGACCGCGGACCTGGCGGTAGAGGAGCGGATGCGGCTGATCCTCGACGGCTACCGCTCGTACCTGAGCGGCCTGGCCGAGCTACGAGTGGCCGATCCCGACGAGCTCATCGCCACGCTGGAATCCTGGGGCCTCACCGGTGAGGGCACGAACCCCGCGGCTGCGATCATCGACCACGCCGTCCGCGTGACCGGTGCCGAACTTGGCCAACTGGCCGGGGAATTCGGCAGTCAGCGGACCCGGCATGTGACGCGAGCGCGCGAGCTGACGGAGCAGATCGGCCGGCTGCGCGCGGGCGGCCACGACGCTCCGCCGGTTCCGCCTACGCGGGCACCAGGGATCCGCGATGGCCGTCCCGGCGCGCCGCTGTGGAGGGTGACCGAATTTGCGCCGGGCCTGGGCGACGACGAGCGCGCCGGCGTGGAGGCCGCGCTCGAGGCGGCGGGGATCCTCGACGCGTGGGTGACGCCCGACGGGAACCTCGTCGACGGGGACGTGGTCGTGGTGTCCGGGCTTGCCCCCGTGGCCGGGGAATCGTGCGCCAGCCTGCTAGTGCCCGCGATCGACCGGGCCGATCCCCAGGCCGCGGCGTTGGATGAAGTATCAGTCGCATCCGTTCTGAGTGCGATCGGACGTGAGACCGGGACCGTCGGCGGCACGGCCTGGGTGACCACGGACGGACGGTGGTCTAACGGGGTGCTGAGCGGCGCCTGGCGCAAGGACCAGGCCGGTTACATCGGCGAGGGGGCGCGGGAGGCGGCACGGCGGACGCGGATCGAGCAGCTCGAGCGGGAGCTCGAGGCTGAGCGTGCGGTGATCGAGAGGCTCGACGCGGACCTGGCGGAGATAGCAGCGCGGCAGACTCGTCTCGCGGACGAGCACCGCAGCGTGCCGCCGGATGACGGGGTCCGCGAGGCGCATACCAAAGCCGCCGAGCGGCGTGAACAGCTCGCGCAGGCGCGCATTGATCATGCGGAGACCGTTACGCAGCTCCAGCAGTGGCAGGAGGAACTGGCGGCCGCACAGGTGCGGGCGGCGGAATTCGCGGCCGATGTGAGCCTGCCCGCGGATACCGGGGATCTTGCCGCGGTGCGAGACGGGCTGGGCGCCTACCGGGTAGCGCTCGCCGCTCTCTGGCCGGCCGCCGAGGCAGCGCACGCCGGGATCCGCGCCGCGGCCGAGGCCGAGAGCGACTTCGCTGGCAGCCGCCAGTTGCTCGTGGAGGCGAGCGAGCGGGCCGCCGAGGCGCGGGAGGCGGCCGGTGCGGCGGCGGCGACGTACCAGGAGCTGCTAGCCACCGTCGGCACGGCGGTCGAGGAACTGCAGCGGCGGCTGGCCGGAGTGACTGATGCCCTCCGCCGGAACAAAGCGGCGCATGGGGCCGCCCGCGACCGGGAACGGGACGCGATCGGGGCGAGCGGCAAGGCGGACGGGGAACGCGGACGGCTGCGGACGGACGTCGAGGATGCCATGCGGCAGCGGGACAACGCGGTGCGCGAGTTCCAGGCGTTCGCCGCCACCGGGCTGCTGCGGGTCGCGGTAACGTCGCAGGAAATCCCCGACGTCGAGCACCCATGGGCGGCGACGCCGACGGTGGTCCTGGCTCGCGCCGTCAACGCCGAACTCGACTCCGTGGACGACGCGGACGGGCCGTGGGACCGGATCCAGAAGCGGGTGACCGAGGAGCACAAGCTGCTGGCCGACGCGATGGCCAGGCACGGACACTCGGCAGGGCTGACGCTGAGCGAGGGCGTCATCGTGATCGACGTGGTCTTCCAGGGCCGTAGCCACGATCTGCCAGGGCTGGCCGAGGCGCTGGCGGCGGAGGTGGAGCAGCGGACCACGCTGTTGTCGGCGCGAGAGCGGGAGATTCTGGAGAATCACCTCCTCAACGAGGTGGCGGGAACGCTGCACGAGCTGATCTCAGGGGCCGAGGCCGAGGTCAGGCAGATGAACGACGAACTGGAATCGCGGCCGACGTCGACCGGCATGAAGCTGCGGCTGATCTGGCAGCAGGCCAGGAACGCGCCCGAGGGACTCGACCGGGTTAGGCTCAAGCTCCGGCAGACGATCGACGCGTGGTCCGCCGCTGACCGGGCGCTCGTGGGGACGTTCCTACAGCAGCGGATCGCCGCCGAGCACGCGGACAATCCGGCGGCCGGCTGGGCCGAGGCGCTGACCTCGGCGCTTGACTACCGGGGCTGGCATGAGTTCGTGATCCAGCGGTATCAGGACGGGCACTGGCGGCCCGCTACCGGCCCCGCCTCGGGAGGCGAGCGCGCGCTGGTGGTATCGGTTCCGCTGTTCGCGGCGGCTTCGTCGCACTACAAGTCCGCCGGCAACCCGCACGCCCCGAGGCTGATCGCCCTCGACGAGGCATTCGCCGGGGTGGACGACGACTCCCGCGCCAAGTGCCTGGGCCTGCTCGCCACCTTCGACATGGACGTGGTCATGACCAGCGAGCGCGAGTGGGGCTGCTACCCGCAGGTGCCGGGACTTGGCATCTCCCATCTCGCCCGGCAGGACGGGGTCGACGCGGTCCTGGTCACGCCGTGGCGGTGGGACGGCCGGGAACGCCGCAGGGCCGACCGGGCGGCGGTATGAC
>Ga0207674_10006245_pt1 | contig 14042 bp, 12 predicted proteins | sample KBSCornC72_FD_184303 | JGI IMG/M metagenome (GOLD analysis project Ga0207674, IMG submission 184303) | Corn rhizosphere microbial communities from Kellogg Biological Station, Michigan, USA - KBS Corn C7-2 (SPAdes) (version 2) | ecosystem: Host-associated > Plants > Roots > Rhizosphere > Soil ... | reverse complement strand
GCCAACCCGGTGGCCGAGCTTGAGCAGCTCGCCTTGGATCCTGTTGTATCCCCAGCCGTTGTTCTCGGTGGCGAGCCGCTCGATGAGGGCGGCGATCTCGGCGCTGACCGGCGGCCGTCCTGTCCGGTTGGGGCAGATCCACTTGCGGGTGATCAGGCGGCGGTGCCAGCGCAGGACGGTGCCGGGGGTGACCAGCCGGTGCGCTCGCAGCCTTGCCGGCAGGAGCCGGACCAGCGCGGCGAGGACTGCGCGGTCGGCCCAGTCGAGCCGGGGCCGGGAACTGGCACGGCGCAGCACGGCGATCTCGTGCCGCAGCACGAGCAGCTCGGCGTCCTTGGAGGCTGATGACCGGCCGAGTAGGACCAGCCAGCTGCACAGCCGCGCGAAGATGGAGGTAGAGCAGGCGGAGAGACACAGATGATCATCATGCCGCACAATCGACCTGGTCATAACAGCAGCTCACAGGCCAGGCAGACTTCTGGCACCCCACATGCATGCCTGGCTAGCTGAGCGTAGTTAGCTTCTCGCTGAGTATTACGCGTCGGCCATATATTTCCTGTTGACGCCAGAAGCGCCTGCGCGGATGTCCCGTCTCGCCCACGCGGTGCGGGAGCTTTGTCTTCACCTGCCAGATGCCGTGGGGGGTGGTCAAGCTGGACTGCAGGCAGAGCGAGGCGAGGTCCGGGGAATTCATCAAAGCGTGGGAAGCCGCTCGCCTGCCGGATGATGCCGGCGGCTTCCGGGTGTGCGGTGAGGTTGTCACCTGAGCGTGAGTGCACCGACTGCGCCAGGCATGGCGATGTACTGCACTACTCTGATCGAGATGACGAGCAACAGCCGCGTGAGCGCCGGCACTCCAGCCTCTCCCGAACGGCGCGATTTCATCCGCGAGATCGTCGCCGCCGATGTGCGCGAGGGCAGAGTCTCGGAGGTCGTGACGCGCTTCCCGCCCGAGCCGAACGGATACCTCCACCTGGGCCACCCCAAGGCGATCGCGCTCAACTTCGGGATCGCCCAGGAGTTCGGCGGCCGCTGCCACTTGCGCTTCGACGACACCAACCCGATCAAGGAAGAGCAGGAGTACATCGACTCGATTCAGGAAGACATCCGCTGGCTCGGCTTCGACTGGGGCGAGCATCTCTACTTCGCCTCCGACTACTTCCACCAGCTCTACGACTGGGCCGTACACCTGATCAAGGCCGGCAAGGCCTACGTCGACGACCTCTCCGCCGACAAGATCCGGGAGCACCGCGGCACCCTCACAGAGCCGGGCAAGAACAGCCCCTGGCGCGACCGTTCGATCGATGAGAACCTCAACCTGTTCGAGCGCATGCGCGCGGGGGAGTTTCCGGACGGCGCCAGAGTGCTCAGGGCAAAGATCGACATGGCCTCGCCCAACATCAACATGCGCGACCCGGTGCTCTATCGGATCTTGCACGCAACCCACCCGCGGACCGGCGACGAGTGGTGCATCTATCCGCTGTACGACTTCGCCCACGGCCAGTCGGACGCAATCGAGGGCATCACCCACTCCCTCTGCACGCTCGAGTTCGAGGATCACCGACCGCTCTACGACTGGCTGATCGAGAACCTGCCGGTGCCTTCGCGCCCGCACCAATACGAGTTCGCCCGCCTCAACTTCACGTACACCGTGCTCTCGAAGCGCTTCCTGGGGCGGCTTGTGAGCGAGGGCCACGTGCGAGGCTGGGACGATCCGCGCATGCCCACCCTCTCGGCCCTGCGCCGGCGCGGCTTCCCACCCGAGGGTCTGCGCAACTTCCTCGACCTGGTCTCGCTGGGAGGCAAGGGCACGAGCGCCGCCGAAATCGAGATGCTCGAGCACGAGGTCAGGGACGTGCTGAACCGGAGGGCGCTGCGACGCTTCGCCGTCCTGCGCCCGCTCAGGCTCGTGATCGAGAACTACCCAGAGGGGCAGGTCGAGGAGGTGGAGGCCGTCAACAACCCGGAGGATCCCTCGGCCGGGACACGCAAGGTGCCCTTCGCGCGCGAGCTCTGGATCGAACGCGACGACTTCATGGAGGACCCGCCACGCAAGTTCTTCCGCCTCGCCCCCGGCCGCGAAGTGCGTTTGCGCAACGCCTACTTCGTGACCTGCACCGACGTGGTCAAGGACGCGAGCGGCGAGATCGTCGAGCTCCGCTGCGCCTACGATCCGGAGACGCGCGGCGGCGACGCCCCCGACGGGCGCCGGCCGAAGGCGACGCTGCACTGGCTCTCGTCCGAGCACGCCGTGCCCGCCCAAGTGCGTATCTATGACCGTCTCTTCACCCGCCCCGATCCCGGCGCTGACGGCGACCTCTACGCCGACCTCAACCCCAACTCGGAGACGGTGCTCCAGGAGTGCCTGGTCGAGCCTGCGCTCACGGAACTGCCGGTCGGTGAGACCGTGCAGTTCGAGCGCCTCGGCTACTTCTGCCCGGATCCCGACTCGACGCCCGGACGGCTCGTCTTCAACCGCACCCTCGGCCTCAGGGACACCTGGGCCAAGCTCCGGGCGCAGGCCGCCCGGCCATAACGACCTGCAGCAGCGTCGCGGCTCTTCAGGCCCCGGCGGCTCAGGGGAAACATCAGTGACGATCTCGGAAAGGGCGGCCGGACGGGGCTTCGTGCTGGGGAGCGAAGGACTCGGGTTCCTCGCCGTCCTGACCGCCGACGTCGGATTCGAGGTGCTGTGGCGGCTGCGCCACGGGACGAACGCGCTGGTCCGCGGCCACTGAGAGCAGCGATGCCGGCGAGTGCGCCTACGACATTCCCGGCATCGAGAGGAACTCACGCACCTCGATGGACGCATTCGGCGAGTGGAAATGCGGGTGGCCGTCGAGCAGCGTGCTGATCTCCTCCAGCGACTCGCCCTGCAGAATCGAGTACCCGCCGACCTTGTGGGTGCCGGAAACGGCGTCACCCTATGCGACCTGGGTGTATTCGCGGATGAAGCCGCCGAGACGGTCTCGCCGTAGAACACGCATGTTGCTCATTTCTACCGGTGGATGGAGACGCCCGGCGGGCGGATCCTGCGGCAGCGACCGGTGCGGCCGATGTCCGTTGTGATGATCGGTGTACTCACCAAGGACCAGCCACAGGTGCCGTTCGTCGGCGATCAGCATCTGGTCCAGGCACTCTCGGCGGGCGCTGCCCACCCAGCGCTCCGCGATCGCGTTCGCCCGAGGCGCCCGGACGGGCGTCTTGATGATCCGCACGCCGGTCGCGGTGAACACCCCGTCGAACACGGTGGTGAACTTGGCGTCCCGGTCCCGGATCAAGAATTTGAGGCCGTCAGCGTGATCCTCGAGGTTCATCAGGAGATTACGGGCCTGCTGGGCCTGTGCCGTGCCAAAACTCGCACCCTACTCTGAGCTGGCGTTTCCGGTGCCGGTAAGGCCGCTCTGTAAGGCCAGATCCACGACATGGAGGTGCTGCACCGCGGGCGGCGGGCCCTGAAGCCGGGCAAAGGCCAGATCCGGGACTGACCCGGGCGGCAATCACGCCGGGTGGAGACGGCGATGTTCACGTTGCCGTACAACCCGGTTGCCGTCGTGCCCTGGATCGTCGGCGGCTTGCTGTCCGGGCTAATCTTCAAATCCTCAGCCCGCTCGCCGATCTCCGGTAAGGGCGCCGGATTAGCCGGTCATGGCACTATGGTCATGCTGCCCCTAGCTTCGTCAGGGGCCGGCAATAGTGCGTTTGAAGGGAGGCAGGGGTCTGGAGCCAGTGACAAAGTAAGTGACAACGGCTCCAGGCAACGGCCGACACAGCGCGACGTACCCAGACACTGAGATCCTTCTGAACTGCGGTAATCAGACTTGATGCGATGGCATCAGACGAAACCTGTATGCCATCCACGCCGCCGGGCTGATCCACCGGGATCTGAAGCCGTCGAACATATTGCTTGCTGAAGACGGGCCTCACGTGATCGACTTTGGCGTCGCGCGTGCCATCGACGCTTCCGGCGTTACCGCGCGGTCTGGTACGCCGGGTTCCATGGCGCCCGAGGTTCTCTTGGGACGGCCGCTCACTTCAGCCTGCGACGTCTTCGCGCTGGGGATGGTGCTGGCCTACGCCCTCGGCATCCGGCCGTTCGGCGTGGGGCTGCCTGAGGCGATTGCCTATCGAGTCGTCCACGAAGAACCAGACCTTGGCGGCCTGGACCCTCAGATCCGCGACGTGGTAGCAGCGTGCCTGGCGAAGGAGCCTTCCGAACGGCCCATTCCGGCCAAGATCCTGAAACTCCTCGCCGACCCTGACCTACGCAGCCAGTGGCTTCCCCCGCCACTCCAAACCATGATCACGACCTATAAGCCACCGGGTAAGCCCACAGTGGTAGCCGCCACCGACCTAGCCCGCGCCGCCCGGCTGCTGGAGGAGGCAGAACAGATCGCCCGCGCCCTTCCTCTGGATGAGCAGGCCATGACACGGGAGGACCGCGCGGCAGCGATTCCCGGCCCGCCGCCGCCTCCAGCAAGCAGCAGCGCGCGCGCCCGGGGACTGGATCATGAGTACCACCGTGTCCTCCCGTTGGCGGTTCAGCGGGCCAGGGCACTGGTACACGTGGCAACGGTGGCTGCCCGCTCCGACCCTGCTCACGCCGCACAGCTGCTGGACGACGCCCTGCACCCAAGCTGGAATGAGCGCATCCCGGGGACTGCGGGCTACCAGCACATCCTGGAGGCCTTGGTCTGGCACTCCACATCAGAGTTCGGCATGCTCCTGGCCCGCATCGACCCGTCGCCTGCAAAGCGGCTGGTGGCTGACACTGAGAAGATCCCCCCGTCATACGGGCGCTGCACCACCGAGAATTCCTAGACGATGTCGTACCGTTCATCACTAAGGTTGCCGAGGTAGTAGCTGACGTCGATATTGCCAGCGCGGAGGAGCTCGTTTGGCCTATGGGCACGCCTGCGCGTGACATGGCGCTAGCCAAGGTCGCCATGGTGGCGGCCCGACCGATTCCGCCCGGGCCGGGCAGATCGCCTTCACCGTCATGGGTCGGCCCAGGCAGACTCCGGACCAGGGTAGGTGGAAGCGGGAGGCACCTCCCCCGCCCTCAATGCTGGACGACCCGAAACCAGGCAATCTACTGGAAAGTCCGGGCACTGACCGAGATCGCAATCGTTATGACCAGAGCCGACTCTGACCGTTCGGTACGAATGTCGGATGAAGCCGAGCGGTTCGCCCGCACCATCGCCGATCAAGGCACTTTGCGGGCGGCGGCATCGACGAGTGCCGAGGCGGCAGTTGCCCAGACTGACCCTGTCCAGGCTGGGCAACTGCTGACAGAGGCCGAGCAGTACGCCCGCGCTATCAGCAGCGTGCAGACCCGGCTCGAGCCCCTGGGGGAGGTGGCCCTGGCTGCGGCTCGCACCAACCCTGTTCAGGCAGAGCAGGTCATCGGTAGCCTGCCCCCCGACGCACCCAGGCGGGCTGAGGTGGCCATGGTAGCGGCGCTCACCGACCCTGCCTGCGGTGAGCGAATCGCCGTCGGCAGCGCCGACAGATACCTGCAGGCGCTGGTCAGGGCTGTGGTAGCGGTTCGCACCGACCCGGCCAATGCCGGGCCGCTGCTGGAAGAGGCGGTAGAGGCTGCTGGCCATGATCCCGCCCACGTGGCTGAGATCGCCGTGGTGGTGGCCTCCACCGACCCTGCCCGAGCCGACCAGGTCGCAAGCACCATGAAGGCCGGAGCCGGGATGACCGCCGGGTACTGGAGGGCACGTGCCCTAGCGGGCCTCGCGAACGTATGCTTTGGGAGCGGCGCCCGATGACAGATCACGAAGTCCAGCTGTTCCTGGCCGACCTGGCGATCATCATCCTGCTCGCCCGGCTGCTTGGCATGGCGGCCAAGCGGCTCGGCCAGCCGCCGGTGCTCGGCGAGATCATCGCCGGCATCTTGCTGGGGCCGACCTTGTTTCACGGCAAGATCATGGCGACGCTGTTCCCGGTCACGCTGAGGCCGCCGTTGAGCGCGCTGGCCAACCTCGGCGTGGTGATGTTCATGTTCGCCGTCGGGTACCTGCTCGACCTGCGCCTGATCCGGGGCCGGGAGCGCGTGGCCGCGAGCGTGTCGGTCAGTTCGATCATTTTTCCGCTGTCACTTGGGGTTGGGCTCGGCGCATGGCTGGCCAACCGTCATCACGTGCATCAGGTCCTCCCGTTCGCGCTATTCGTGGGCACCGCCATGTCGGTCACTGCGTTTCCGGTGCTGGCACGCATCCTCACCGACCGAAACATGCACCGCACCCGCATCGGCAGCATCGCGCTCGCCAGCGCCGCGACAGACGACGCGCTGGCCTGGTCGCTACTGGCCGTGGTGGCCGCGATCTCCGGCGCCGGCAGCCAGCAGTTCCGGCTGCTCCTGGTCCCGGTCTACGCGGGCGTGATGTTCGGTCTAGTCCGCCCGCTCCTGCGCAGGCTGGTGGATGTTTACCGGCGGCGGGGCCGGCTCACGCCCAACGTTCTCGCGGTGGTGCTGGCCGGGCTGCTGCTGTCCTCTTTTGCTACCGACTGGATGGGCCTGAAGTACATCTTCGGCGCCTTCCTTTTCGGCGTCGTCATGCCCCGGGAGGGGGTCGCGGCCGCCCTGCGCGAGGAGATCCTCGATCGCCTGGAACAGGTCAGCGTCCTGGTGCTGCTGCCGGTGTTCTTCGTGGTGTCGGGACTGAGCGTCAACCTGTCGTCGGTCGGCCTGTCCGGGCTCACGGAACTCTGCCTCATCCTGCTGGTCGCTGTCGCTGGCAAGTTCGGAGGCGCCTTCGTCGGCGCCCGCCTTGCGGGAGTCCGTGGCCGGCGCTCCGGGGTTCTCGCCACCCTGATGAACACCCGTGGGCTCACTGGCATCGTGATCCTGTCGGTTGGCCTGCAGCTGCACATCCTGGACCAGTCGCTGTATTCGCTGATGATCGTGATGGCGATCGTGACGACGATGATGGCCGGGCCGCTGCTGCATCTCATCTACCCGGATCGCTTCGTGGTGCGCGACGTCGCGGAGGCGGACCGTGTCGCGCTCGGGACCGCCGCTGGGCACAGGATCCTGGTGCTGATCGAGGCGCCGGAAACCGCCGCTCCGCTCGTTGACATCGGGGCAGCGCTGGCGGCCAGCCGGGAGCACAGCCAGCTAATCCTCTGCCATCTCGTGGCGCAGGAGCGTGACACCCGGTTGGAGGTCGCCACCGGGCTGGGTGGTGAGCTGCGGGAAACGACCAGGACCACGGGAAACCTTCAGGCGCTGGCCGACCGGGCGTCGGCTCGCAGGGTGTCAGCGGTCGTGCGGTCCCGGTTCAGCCAGGACATCGCCGCTGAGCTGCCCGGCTATGTGGCGGCTGCCGAGCCTGACACCATCGTGCTAGGCCCAGGCAGAACTTTCCGCGAGACGCTCGCAGCCGACGGAGCAGTCCAGCTCGTCGCGGTCCTGCGCAGTCTGCCGGAAGCGCCTAGCGCGGTCGCGGTCCTGTGGACGCGAGGGGAGGGCGGCGCGGCCGCTGTGCAAGTCGCTACGCAACTGGCTGTCGCGGACCGGCTGAAGCTGGTGATCAGTCCGGCTGGAGGTCGGCGCGCGGGTCTAGCCGCCGAGCTCACCAGGGATGGCATCGCCGCGAGCCACGGCTCGCCGCCCTCCGGGGCAATCGTCGTGGCTGCTGCCGCTGACAGCAGCGGCGACGCTCACCTGACAGTCCGGGCAGGCACCCGGGAGGCCAGTGACGACCTGGACCAGTGGGTCCAGGATCTGGACAGGAGCAGACTCATTGGGCAGCGTTGATATGGACGAGGCCGCTGCGCGCGGGCATCGCCGACCATCGCTTTATCAAGGTGCTCAGCGCGGTTAGCCACGGCATGTCTACCGTGCCCCTGCCCGAACGTATGCCGAACGAAGGTGAGTTCGTCGCGGTAAGAGTGCTTGTCCGGCGCGAGCAGGACAAGACACGCTCCTCGTGCCGCTCGTGACCTGCAGTGTTCGCCTGTTGTATGCCGGTTGCCATGAGAGGACACTGGTGCGAAGGTGATTCTCTCCGGTACACCGCGTAGGGGGGTGGCCGAATGGTCGAGCGGGACAAGCGAAAGCCGGCCGATCAGGATTCGGCCATTAATGCGGAGATAACAGCCGAGACCGAACGGCTGGCTGATGAGCTAGCTGAGGTGCGCGAGCAGCTCAGTGCGACGAGCGAGGTTCTTGCCGTCATCGGACGATCCGCATCTGATCTTGAGGGAGTACTTGAAACGGTCGTCGAATCCGCGCGGAAACTCTGCGGCGCCGATGCCGGACAGGTATTCCTGGTGGATGGAGACAGGTACCGGCTGGCATACGGCTCAGGGATGACGGCGGAGTACCGGGAATTCATCGCCGATAATCCCCTGGTTCTGGACCGGGGAACGCTCGTCGGCCGAGTCGGGCTTGACCGGCAGGCTACGCAGATCGCTGACGTGCTCGCCGACCCCGACTACGGCCGACCGGATGTGCAGCGGGTTGGCGGCTACCGGACAATCGTGGGTGTCCCGATGCTGCTGGACGGCGAAGTTGTCGGGGTGCTCTCGGTGTCGCGGACCCAGGTCAACCCGTTCAGCGACCGCGCAGTGGAAGTCCTCACGACCTTCGCGGCGCAGGCGGCTCTCGCCGTTCGCACCGTTGATCTCGTGAGGGTGCTGGGGAGCCGCACCGACGAACTCGGGCGCAAGGTGAATCAACTCGAAGCCCTCGGCGCAGTGGGCGAAGCCGTGAGCTCCAGCCTGAACCTCACCGAGGTGCTCAACACGATCGTGACGCAAGCGGTGCTACTGTCCGGGACATATGGCGGCTCCATCTACGAATTCGACGAGGACGCCAGGGAGTTCCACGTCCGGACCGTCTGCGGCACAAGCCCGGCGGTGCTCGACGCTCTCCGGCGCGCCCGAATAGGACTTGATGACACCTTCCTCGGCAAAGCGGCGAAGCAGGGTCGGCCCATGCAACTCCCGGACCTTCGCGACGCGCCACTCGATCCCCAGCTGAGTGTCCTGGCCGAGGGCGGCTGGCGCTCCCTGGTTGCCGTTCCCATGCTTCGCGAAGGCCGCATCGTCGGTGCGCTGGTGGTTCGCCGCCATACACCCGGACACATACCGCAAGAGATCTGCGACCTGCTGGAGACGTTCGCCAGCCAGTCCGCACTGGCCTTGATCAACGCGCAGTTGTACCGGCAACTGGAGCAGCAGAGCGCTGCACTCGAAATCGCGAGCCGGCACAAGTCGGAATTCCTGGCCAGTATGTCCCACGAGCTGCGTACACCGCTGAACGCCATCATCGGCTTTTCTGAAGTGCTCCTGGAGCGCATGTTTGGCGAGCTCAACGAGCGTCAGGACGACTACTTGCGCGACATCTGGAGCTCTGGGAAACATTTGCTCGAGCTGCTGAACGACATTCTCGACCTGTCGAAGATCGAGGCCGGCCAGATGGTCCTGAACCGATCGGAATTCGCCGCCAGCGAATCGCTGGACTATTGCCTCTCGCTGGTACGTGAGCGAGCGCTCAAGCAGAGAATCCTCCTGAGCCTTGAGGTCAATCCGGGGGTCGGCGTGCTTGACGCCGATCGCCTGCGCTTCAGGCAAGTCGTGCTGAATCTGCTGTCCAACGCGGTGAAGTTCACCCCCGACGGCGGACGCGTAGACGTCCGCGCCTCAATACGTGATCAGGACCTCGTCGTGGAGGTGGCCGACACGGGACCGGGCGTGGCGGCCGAGGACCGCCTGCGCATCTTCGACTCCTTCCAGCAAGGCGCCCGGCTTCCCGGGCAGGCCGAGGGCACCGGGCTCGGGCTCACCCTGTCCAAGCGGATCCTTGAGCTGCACGGGGGCAGGATCTGGGTCGAAAGTGAAGCTGGGAAGGGCAGCACCTTCGGTTTCGCGCTGCCGTCCGGACCCGGGGAACCGGCGTTGACGTCAGTCCCGCAGGTCGGCCTGGATTCAGGTCTCCCCACCGAGTTGGCCCCGGGCCCCGGGCCCACTGTCGTCGTCGTAGAAGACGACCGGCGGTCCTTCGATCTGCTGCGGGCTTATCTCGAGGCGGCGGGTGCCCGCGTCGTCAGCGCCCGAGACGGCGAAGAAGGCCTAGATACGGTGCGCCAGCTGAGTCCCGCAGGCGTCATCCTCGACATCCTTCTGCCGGGAATCGACGGCTGGGAGGTTCTCGCCCGGCTCAAGGCAGACCCGCGGACGACAGCGATACCGGTGATCGTGGTGTCGATGCTCGATGAGCGTGGCCGCGGTTTCGCGCTGGGCGCCGCCGAATACCTCGTCAAGCCGGTGGGCAAGGAGCAGCTGCTGGCCGCCCTCTACCGCGCAGCGGCAATGCCTGAGCGGAAGCACACGGTGGTGGCAATTGACGACGATCCTCTTGCCATAGAGCTGGTCCGGGCAAGTCTCGAGCCCGAGGGATGGACCGTGCTGGGCGCAGCCACGGGCCAGGAAGGGCTGGCACTGATCCGGGAACGGCAACCCTCCGCCGTTCTGCTGGACCTTCTCATGCCCGGTATGGATGGCTTCGAAGTCGTGGAGGCTCTGCGATCAGACCCCGACACGAAATCCGTCCCCGTGGTCATCCTCACGTCCAAGTCAATGACCCAGCAGGACAAGGAGCGGCTGCAGGGGCGAATCACGTATGTAGCGCGCAAGACGGAGTTCGATCTGTCGGGCCTCGCGGGACTGCTCCGCTGGGCGAGCACGAGTCGCCAGTCCCCGGCATCGGAGTCGGGATGACCTACGTGATCCTGGTCGTGGAGGACAACGAGCGGAATCTCAAGCTGCTGCGAGACGTGCTTGAGTACGCAGGCTACGACGTGCGGGTGGCCCGGACGGCCGAGGACGGCATCACCTCGGCGGTCAGCGAGCCTCCCGATCTCGTTCTCATGGATCTCCAACTGCCCGGTATCGACGGCATGGAGGCTCTTCGCCGGCTGCGCGAGAGCTCGCGGACAGCGGACATACCCGTGGTCGCGGTAACGGCCCAGGCAATGAAGCAGGATCGGGAACGGGCCTTGGATGCCGGCTTCAACGGGTACGTAGAGAAGCCGATCAGTGTCCGTGCATTCCCCGATCAGGTTCGCAGATTCCTCTCAGGTGGGGAGGTGGGGACTGAGTGACATCAGACCCGCTCGTACTCGTCGTGGACGATCTGGCGCAGAACGTCCGGCTGCTTGAGGCGGTGCTGTCGCCAAAGGGATTCCGGGTGGTTAAGGCGTCCTCCGGAGAGGAAGCTCTGGACGTGCTGAGCAAGGAGCACCCAGATGTCGTTCTGCTGGACATCTTGATGCCCGGAATGGATGGGTATGAGGTCTGCCGCCGAATCCGCGAAGATCCAGGGACGGCTTTCCTGCCGGTGATCATGATCACTGCGAGCGGAGAACAGGAGAAGATCCGCGCCATCGAGTCCGGCGCCGACGACTTCGTCAACAAGCCTTTCGACCAGGCCGAGTTGCTGGCCCGGGTGCGCTCCCTGGTCCGGGTCAAGCGGTACCACGACACGATCGAACATCAGGCCGCCGAGCTGGCTCGCTGGAATCGTGAGCTCGAGCAGCGCGTCCAGGACCAGGTCGAGCAACTGGAACGCGTGGGCCGGCTGCGCCGGTTCCTTCCGGCACAGCTGGCCGACCTCATCATCAGCTCAGGCGATGAGTCTTTCCTCAAGCCGCACCGCCGCGAGATCACGGTGGTGTGCTGTGATCTGCGTGGCTTCACCGCCTTCGCCGAGACGGCTGAACCCGAGGATGTCTGGGAGATCCTCGGGGAGTATCACGGCGCCCTGGGCGACCTCATAGCCCGCTTCGAGGGGACTTTGGAGCATTTCGCCGGTGATGGACTCGTGGTCTTTTTCAACGATCCCCTCCCGTGCGACGACGCGCCGTTGCGGTCTGTCCGGATGGCGCTGGCGATGCGCCAGCGGGTGCAGGAACTGGCAGACAGGTGGCAGCGCCGCGGTTATGAGCTGGCCCTCGGGGTGGGCATCGCCCAGGGCTATGCCACACTCGGACGGATAGGCTATGCCGGCCGCTTCGATTACGCTTCGATCGGGAGCGTTTCCAACCTGGCAGCACGCCTCTGCGCCGAGGCGGCGCCCTGGCAGATCCTCATTACCCAGCGCGTGAACGCGGCAGCCGAGGAGCTCGTGGTGAGCCGGCTGATCGGCGAGCTATCGTTGCGTGGCTTCTCCCGGCCGATCCGCACCTTCGAGGTTTCTGGACTCGACTCTGCAAGGGTCACCTCATGACTACCGGGACGACGCGAGGGCTAAGGCTGGCAGAACTCAGCGACGAGGAACGCAACGAACGCTTCGACCGCCTCCAAGAGAGAATGCGCGGCGTCTGGGAGATCATGCGACGCAACGAGGAGGGCGAGTCCGTCGTTGTCATTCCCTCAGTCAGCGTGGATCGCGTTGGCGAGCGAAGTGGCTCCCTACAGCAAGCGTACGAGGAGCGGTTCCTTGTTCTCCTGCTGCTCTTGAGGCACCCTCGACTGCGCATGATCTATGTGACCTCCATGCCGATCGCCCCCAAGATCGTGGAGTACTACCTCGCGTTGCTCACAGGTGTGATACCTAGCCACGCCCGCGCGCGACTGTCCCTCATCTCGGTTAGCGACGCATCGCCCCGGCCGCTCAGTGAAAAGCTCCTCGAACGCCCGCGCCTGCTGTCCCTGATCCGGTCACTCGTGCCGAACCCCTCGCGGTCGCACTTGGTGCCGTACAACACCACTCCACTCGAGCGGGACCTCGCCATCGCGCTGGGGATCCCGATGTACGCCGCCGACCCCCGTTTCTTTCCCTTGGGGACCAAGTCCGGGTGTCGGAAGCTCTTCGCCGACCTGGGGGTCAGACACCCGCTGGGCTTCGAGAATCTGCATTCTATCGAGGATGTTATCGACGCGCTGATACGTCTGCGGGCAGCGCGGCCTGATGTCACCGAGGCAATGGTTAAACTTAACGAAGGCGTGTCCGGCGAGGGCAACGCGCTGGTTGACCTGCACAATCTGACCGTTCCCGGGTCGCCGGGTGAAAGGGAGGAAACGGCACGTCGCGTGCAGGAAATGGCGTTCGAGCTGCCAGGAACTCCTTTCAGCTCCTATGCCGCAAAGCTCGCCGAGCGGGGTGGCATCGTCGAGGAGCGCATCACTGGCCTAGAGTTGCGCAGTCCGAGCGTTCAACTGCGAGTCACGCCCTTCGGAGAAGTAGAGCTCCTGTCCACCCACGACCAAATGCTGGGCGGCCCTAGCGGGCAGAGCTACTTGGGTTGCACGTTTCCCGCAGATTTCGAGTACGCCAGGATGATCAGCGCGGATGCGCAGCGGATCGGCGAACGACTGGCCCATGAAGGTGTGCTGGGCCGATTTGCGATCGACTTTGTCGTTGTGCGGTCGGGTGAGGGCTCCTGGACGACCTTTGCGATTGAGCTGAATCTTCGGAAAGGTGGAACGACTCATCCCTTCCTCACCCTGCAATTCCTCACTGACGGCATGTACGACCCGGCAACGGCACTGTTCCTTACCCCAAACAACCGGGAGAAGCACCTCGTTGCGACAGATCATCTCGAATCGCCCATGCTCCGCGGACTAGCCGTAGACGACCTATTCGACATCGTGGCGCGACACGGTCTGCATTTCGACCCGGCCAGGCAGCAGGGCGTCGTGTTCCATATGATCAGCTGCCTGACGGAGCTCGGGCGTGTAGGCCTCACTGCAGTTGGGGACACGCCCGCGTCAGCCAAGGCCATGTATCAAAAAGCTGAACGTATCTTGCTCGAAGAGGCCCGCGAATCTCTGGCCGAGCGGCCACTGATCGAGTAGGCCCACCGGGAGCTGTAACCGGGCGGGGCGCCGCTGGGAGCCTTGGCTCACTTCATAGAAGAATCAGAACCAAGCGCAGCAGCGATCGTTCCATACCTTGCCTGGGCAACCATTTCACGTGGCGGGCGACGGCGGACTCAGCGCTGTACTCGGTAGGTCAGCTCAGCCGGGCTTCGGCTCCGAGGGGAAGGAAGGACCATGACCGACAGCGAGATTCCGTGCCACAG
>Ga0207674_10006244_pt1 | contig 14044 bp, 10 predicted proteins | sample KBSCornC72_FD_184303 | JGI IMG/M metagenome (GOLD analysis project Ga0207674, IMG submission 184303) | Corn rhizosphere microbial communities from Kellogg Biological Station, Michigan, USA - KBS Corn C7-2 (SPAdes) (version 2) | ecosystem: Host-associated > Plants > Roots > Rhizosphere > Soil ... | reverse complement strand
ATGCCGAGATCATCGTCCGGCGCTCTTCGGGCTCGTCTCCAAAACGCTGACAGAAGCCATGAATGTCACAGGCGCGTCAGACCGTATCGTCAGGTTCGGCAAGTCGATCTTCGATCGAGGGCTGACAGCCGGCACGTCCGGGAACATCAGCGTCAGGATCGACGACGGTTGGCTGATGACGCCCACCAACTCATCGCTCGGCGATCTCGATCCCGCGGCGATGTCGCGGCTCGACACCGAAGGCCGGCTGGTGTCCGGGCGCGATCCCACCAAGGAAGCCTTTCTGCATCGCGCGATGTATGAAATGCGCGAAGATTGCAGCGCCGTGGTGCACCTGCACTCGACCCACTCTGTTGCCGTGTCGTGTCTCGCCGACGTCGACCCGCGCAACGTCCTTCCGCCGATCACAGCCTACTATGCGATGCGGATCGGGACCCTGCCGCTGATTCCGTATTTCAGGCCCGGCGACCTGAAGCTGGCCGATGCGGTTCGCGCACTCGCCGGCAAGCATCATGCGGTGCTGTTGGCAAACCACGGTCCGGTCGTCGCGGGGACATCGCTCGAAGCGGCGGTTGCTGCGGTCGAGGAACTCGAAGAAACCGCCAAGCTGTTTCTGCTGCTGCACGGCCATCGCGTCCGCTATCTGACAAACGAGCAGCTGGAAGAGCTTGGCGTTCAGCGGCTGCGTTAGAGCATGATCCCGAAAAGTGGACACCGGTTTTCGGAAAAGATCGCTCCACCGATAAGCCGGCCGACAGGCGCTGCATAGTCCGCGGCTTCGTGCGCGTTAGACCGTGCGCAACGGCAACTTGCCCGCAAATTACAACTCTGAGCCATGAGCGATCCCCGATCGAAAGCGGCGCTTCACTGAATTGCCTCGGCGGGCCTTTCACATCCTGCGAGCGGTTGGCGCTTGACATCATATGGATGTAGTATTTGAATAATACACTCATAGGTGAAATCCGGAAGGTGACGAAGATCCTCGGCAACCGGCAGCAGAGGAGGCGGCGATGGCATTTGGCGCGACCCAACCGAATGGAGGTGGCGGCAGTTCTCGGCGGCGCCCGCGTCCCCCCGTCGACGCGCCACCCGAACAGCAGCCGCCACCGCCGCGCCAGGGCGGCCCTCCTGCGCCTCCCGGCCCGGATCCGGTCACCGAATCCACAATCGCGAAACTCGCAACCGACAGTCTGCCCAAAAAGGAGGACTTCGCCGCTTACGTCGCGTTTTCCCAGGCACCACCCGGACAGACATCTCAGCTCGCGCAACTCGCCAATCAGATCGTAACCGCGAGCGGTGTGAACGTTGCGGCGCTCACCACGGAGATGCAGGCCTGGGCTAACACAATGGCCGCCGCCGAAACGCAACTGAACCAGAAAGCCGTTGCGCCGCCTCCTCCGAGTACAACCCCGTGGCCACCGCTGCCTGGAACAGGAGCCGACGATCTCTGCAGCTCGACCTTTGACGCCAATGATCTTGCGTTGCGCGGCCGCAAGTCGGTTCTGTCGAAGCAGTTCTATTTGCCCGTGATCTACCCGGAGGTGACTTTCGTCGCCCCACCGGCCGAGCAGAAATGGGCATTCGGCCAGAAGCTGGAATATCGCCAGGAATGGCGGCACGAAGGTTTCACACTGGGCGAACTAATCTCTTCGCTGTCACTGCTGCCGACCGAGGAATTGACCTTGGAAGTAAGCTCCTGGCAACGCAGCCGGGACGAGATTCAACAGGAGGAAGATACCGAGACAAAGAAGCAGCTCGAGCAAGAACTCAAGCGCACCGACGAAGAAAACACATCCAACGAATCGATGGTCAACAACGGCTGGACGCTGTCGGCGACGGGCCAGGTGAGCTACGGCCCAGTATCGGCCAGCGCCGATGCCGGCGCGAATGGCAGCGTCGAGCAACGCAGCCAGCAGGCCGAACGGCACGTCAGCGATGAGACAACCAAGGCCGCCAACCTGGTGTCGCTGCGGCGCGCCATACGCATGACCCAGACCGCGGAAGCCGGGAGCGAGACCCGCACCACGCGTCGGATCAAGAACCCGAATACATGTCATACCGTGACGTTCAACTTCTTCCAGATTGCGAAGCTCTACGACGTGCAGATACGTCTGTTGAACGACGCACCGGCGATCATGCTGGCGGGATTGTTTCCGGCGCTACTCAGCCCGGTGCCGCCGGTTCCGCCGGCGACAACGCCCGCCCCCGCCCAGCCGGTCGTGATTCCCTACTGGCATATCGAGTCCTTCAACTCGCCGGCCGTGTTCCTCACCCGCTTCTTTGAGGTTGACCGCGACCTTTCGGAGGAAATTCACGGCTGGGGTTTGCGCGTGCGGATCGATCCGGGCAGAGCGCCGGCGGTTGCGGCCGTTCAATACGCCGAAGCGCTGGTCGTGGCAGTGAAGTTCTTGCTCAAGCAGGACGATGTCGCTTCGCTCATTCCGCAGCTCGGCAGGCTGGTTGCCAACTACATCGCCGGTGCGCGGGCGGTGCGGCAGCGCACGGCTGCCGGCTACGGCGTCGGCCGCGGAAAGACCGAGCAAATTACCACGACCGGCATCTATTGCGATTCGCTCCTCGGCCGTTGCAGCGCATGCGAATCTTATGTCGAAGCGAGCCGTTACGCCGATATCACGCGCCAGCAGCGCGATGCCGATCGGATTCAAAAGGAGGTCCAGCTCCTCGATCTTGAGGCGCAGCGTCGAGCGAAGCTGCTGGAAGCGAAAAGGTACGATCCGTTTGATACGCCGCCACCGCCAAGCAAGTAGGCGATGTCCGGAGAAGCATGAACCCGGCTCCTTGAGTCAACCCTAGTACGCGTCTTTCCGACATGAATGGCGCCGCCGCTGCTTCAGCAACGCTGGTTGGACGAATCCAGTCGATTGCGCCGCCGGCTCTCTGGATTCGTGCTGAGAAGGCCATAGTTGATCAAAAGACCAAGGTCTTTGACGAGAAAGGCGAGACTGTTCCGCTCGGAGCGCTCAAGCCGGGAATGCTGGTTGCCCTTGACGGTGTGCTCGAACGGAAGGGGCGTCTGCGAGCTCAGACGGTCCGCGTCAGCACAAAGACATTGATCGTGTTTCAGCCCGATGATTCGTCGGACACCAGCGGTCCACCCGACATTCTGTTGTCCCGCACGCCACAGAAACAGATCAGCGTGCGGTTACACGGAACGCTGATACCAATCCCCCACGACGATCCGATCGAGCTGCAAAACCTGTTGGAGGCCTTGTTCATTCTCGAGGACTGGACCGGCGTCAGCTATTTCAACCGCGAGCTATCTCTTGTTCCGTGGTCGCTTCGCGACCCGAAGAGCCCGGCCCTCGAGGAATACCTTTATGCCGACCTGCGGCGGATGTTGCGCGGCGAGGCACCGAACACGGATCAGGTCAGTCCGATCGCCGATTTGCAACAAGGCTTGACCATTGCCGACTTGCCATTGATCGAGGCGGCGCGGCGGGCGCTCGACAACGAGACGAAGCGCCTACGCGACAGGACCAATGACATCTTTCTCGATATCGATCAAAGAGCGCGCGAGCTGATCACAAGGCGGCTTGTTCGCAGCCGCGCCCAGGCCCTGTCGGAGGCCGGCCGCTATTTCAATTTCACTGGCGAGAGCTCTGCCCGGGCAGCGTTGAACACGGCCACGAGCTTTCGGGTCGTGGGGACTCGGCAGGACGTGCTTGATCTGCGCGCCCGGTTCACTCGTTTGCGGCCCGCCGCGGAGCGAGCCGCGGCCAAACTAAAGGCGTTGAAGGAGGCCGAAGCGAGCGAGCGGCGCTCGAGGGAATATCTCGAGTCGCAGCGCAGTCGCGGTTGGCCGGTCTCGGATGATCCCCTGAGCAATTTTCGCGCGAAAATCGCCGCTTTGCGGCGCCCATTCGAGCAACTCGCCGCCGAGCAAGTGAAAGACGCTCTCGATTTCCCGGTCCTCCACCGGTTTTCCGCGATGGAGTTGCTCAGGGCCGAGAGTGCGGACGATCAACTGTTGGGCGACATGGTGTTCGGCCGGCTTCGGCGGACTTGGCTCGCGGCGGGAGGAATCCTGCGTGACCTCGATCAAGAGCCGATTCACATCGCGCAGCTGCCCTCGATCGACAAGCTTGAGGAGAGGAAGCAGCGGTCGGTCTGGTGGTATCCCAAAATGATCGACGAGGCGCTGCACGCTCTGAACGCCGACCCTGATACGCTCGAATTCGCAGTCGCAAAGTACATCCTGGCCGACCTGGACCTTCGTCGTGAGGGGGGCTTGGCGCAAGGCGTGACCGAGTCACTCATCACTATGGCGCTCACAACGGTATGCCCGCCGGCCGGATTTGCCCTCGAACTGGCGCTCGCAGGACGCGATATCTGGCAAGCCTCGGTAGAATACGGCCAGCGGTCGGCGGAATTCGAATGCGCTCTCGACCCCAATGATATCCTTGGGGCCGAGCCATCGCTCTTACCCGTCGCATTTGCTGTTGCGGGCGGCATTCTCTCCGTCGTGATGCCGGGCCCCAAATCTCCACATCCAGCGCCATGAACGATATCGAACAGATGGCAAGGTTCAGCCTCCTCGCCGAAGTCGAGGCGATGGATGTGGAATTTATCTGGCGCATCACCCGGATGGGTCGCGCCGTGGAGTGGGATTTGGCGGACGGGACTCTGGAAACGTTCGCCCGTCTGATTCGATCGCAACCCAAAGTCATAAAGCTGATCAACGAGATCGACCTCGCGCATGCACTCGTGACGAAGAATCCCGACGTCGCGCTGGCAAAGATGCTCAAGGTCGCCAGAAAATGGGAGGGTTCCGGGAAGTTGCGCGGCCTGAAGGAAGAACTGCGGGCCGCGACGTCGGCGCCGCGCAGGGAGACGGAAGAGCTAATCAAAGCCGTGGAGGATCATTTCGGACGGAGGATGAACAGCGCGCTCGACGTCAGCGCCGACCGCGCCATACCCGGCTCGATGGTCAACCGCAAGCCGATCGAAATGGCGGCCGATGCATTCATCAAGGCCGCTCGATCGCTGGAAGGAAAGGCGGCCGGAGCTGAACTGATGAAGTCCCTGCAAATGCTGAGAGCCGCAAAGAAGGCGGGCCCGGAAAGAGATGCACTCGACAAGCTCTTCCGCTTCCTGAAGGAGGAGGAGGATCCGGCGTGGGCAAGCTTGGCTGAAGCCATCAATCGTGGCGGCAAGAACCTGAAGACTTCCGTTCAGGGCAAGCTAGGTGAACATATCGCGATGCGGACCCCCTGGGTGGCGGAGCTTTTTCTCGACGCCTATGCGGAAGCCAAGGCGGTTGCCCGTCGCATGGAAGGGGGCGGATTTCGGGTCCAGCTTGTCGACATGCCGGCGCACGCTCTCACGAGCCGGAAGGGCATGGCTGAGATCTACGATGGATCCGTCTGGCTGCTGAGAAATGTCCCGGAGCCGCCAATTGCGGTTCCCGTCATGATTTGTCAGGTCAAATCTGGAACAGTCGCCGACGCAATCGAGCAAATTGCAAATACCGACCTGCGCCGCGAGTTCGGCGCCACGATACGGCTTGAGAGTGAGCCGGGACGTTTTGTCGAGTTCGAGATTACTCCGCCTTCCAAGGAACTGGGCTTCGAGAGCCTCGAAACACGCCGTGTCCTAGTCTCATCCACACCGCCGTCAGACCGCAGGATCGCGCAGAACCTCAAGCCGGGCATGACGATCGACTACACAAGACTGCCGTTCAAATCGAAAGAGCTGCGGACGTTGACCGAGTTCATGATCAGCTCAAAAGTTCGAAAAGCGTTGCGTGGTGCCAAATGAGCGTTGATGGCGGGCGCTCGCCTGCAGCGTTCTGCCGCAAAACGGCCAGCGACCTTGGCGTCAAGTTCGGACCAGCCTGAGCAACCAAACAACTCAAGCCAGAGGTTGCGTCACCAACGGCAGAAAAGCCCCGAAAAAAGCGAGCGGTCCATATTGGACTTGTTCTGACAGGCGGCGGCACACTGGCGAAGATAGCCTTCTCCCGGAAACCATGGATGCTCGTCCATGATCTTCTGCAAGCGAGCCCGGGAGGCGGGGGGCATGCCCTCGTTGGGCATGGAGCAGAACGGCGCGCGAGCACAGTCTCCCAGCTGAGCGTACACGAACGTACACTGGGCCTGATCCAAGGGCTTTTGCGACGACGCGCGGAGCGGTTCGATGAGTACCACCCCGTTCTGGACCCTGGCGACGATCTGCTCGTCCGACTTGCCGCTCAGCACGAACCGCACGTGGTTGCCGTCTCGGTTGACTTGTGCCGCCTCTTCGGAACACTCGAGGCAATATTCAGCGAGGCTGCCGTTGACCGTGGTTTCGCCGCCGCGCTCGATGATCAGGACCGTTCCGGTGTTCTGGCAGCCGGGGCCACGGCAGGCAGTAAAGACTGGCAACACATCGTAGTCCTTGGTCCGAACCAGGTTACCGAGGCGCGCCTTGGAGACGGCCGGGCAGAACAGTTTTTGCCCATCCTTCGTAATGCAGACCGGAGATCCATCGAGATCATACTCGATCGAATACGCGGCCGTGCGCGAGCGGACCGTCAGCTGACGCTGGCTGTCAGCGGCCAACTTGACGTGATCCTGGCCTCGGACGGGACTGCTTGTCAGCCGCATGACCTCAAAGCCGAGACGTTGCGCATCGGCGAACGTCAACCACGTCATCGACGCGGGGCCCGACTTCGTCACGTACGCGATCGCTTCCGGCCGAAATCCAAGCTGGCTCAGATATGCAGCGACGAGCGCATTGCCCATCGCCGATTCAATGCGCAGCCCGTCAGCGGTTCGGGCGGCGGCGTGAAAGCCCACTCGGGCGCCGTCGCCGATGGACCTTGTCTTCCCACCAAGCCAGGCGAGCGCGCAGGCGGAGGCGCACACCGCTCCCGAGTCGACAACCGTCGAAAATGCTTTCTGGCGGATCAGCGTACCGATCCGGATTCCAGCAAGAAGATTGCCGCCGTTACTTTCGAAGGAAACGATGGCCTGGGTCAGGCCGGCCGTCTTGCCGCGGAGGACCTCGTCATCGTTGAGGACAAAGGTTCCCTGTATCGACACGAAGCTCGGCTCGTTCGAACCGCGCTGCTGCACGACAATGGAGGCCGCCGACACGGGGCTGGCAACCAATAGGAACGTGCAAATCAAACCAATGAACAGCGCCGGCACCTGCCCCGCCCGATCCCGTCGAATTGCTGCCGCGGCCGGGACGATAGCGCGTCGTCTCAATCCGAGGAAGCCGTGCCGTTGTCACGTGATTCGCAGAACGCACGTCATGCGCCACAGGCCTGATCAGCGTCATGAACCAGCTGCGGAATTCTACGCTCCCTTCGATCCTAATTGCCGCCGGCAATCGCCGGGGATGGGAAAAAGAGATCGTCTATCGCGGTCGGCTTGCGCTTGATCGACCCGATCTGATGCATGAAATCCGCATATGCCAGGACGTTCTCCGGTTTGGCCGTGTAGATGGTGGTTGGATCGTCTAGAATTTCTACCAGATCATCGATGGTCCAGCCCTTGCCACCCATCGAGTCCAACAAGACCCTGGCAGCGCCCCGCTTGTCCTCGCCGATCATCTCTTGCGCACGCGTGAGCGCCTTCACGACCGACGCCATGATCTTCGGGTTGTCATTGTAGAATTTGGTCGAGGTCGACATCATCGTGAAGGTCGCGGGCCCCCCAACGATGTCGTATGAGCTAAGGATCGTCTTGATATTCGGATCCTTCAGTTCGCGGTAGTCAAATGGAACGGATGATCCGTGCGCGACCATGTTGTTACGGCCCGACAGCAGCGCAATCACCGCGTCGGGATGCGTCGTGTTCACGGTATAGGCGTCGAACCGATAGACCTGATCTTTCCCGTACTTTTTCAACGCGTACATCTGCATCAGCGTCGATGCGATCGACACCTTGATTCCGGCGACCCCGATCTTCTGATCGTTGGAAATGCTATCAAGCGATTTCAGCTCGGAAACGCGCGCGGTGATGCGGACCGGAAGTGTGCTGATTGCGGCGATACCTTTTACGTTCAGGTTGCCTTGGGTCCGATCCCAAAGTGTGATGAAGGCGGGTGGACCAGCTGAAATGATATGCCCTTCCCCCGAGAGGAGGACGTCATTCATGACGGACGCACCGCCAAGATTGGGCCATCTGACAGTGACGCTGATCCCGGCCTCTGCCGCGTATTTTTCTATCAGCTTGTGATTTTGCATCAGCAGAAGAGGCAGGAAGCCGAAGCCGCCTGCTCCCAATGGGATGCGCAGCTCGCTCACTTCGGCGCGGGCGCCGGTCGCCCCCAAGACCAGCAAAGCCGCGACCAGCGCTCTCCAGGTCTTCATCGCCCTCTCCTTTGCATCCTCGCCTCGTGCACCCGAGAACTTACTGCCTGCCCGGAACGCAGTGTGCGATGAGAGACGACATATCGTCCAACCGCTCGATGTCCCAACACGCGGCAATCGCTGCATCGGCTTGTGCAACTGTCAGCGCGCCGGCCTGATCGCGGAATTTCGTGGCAAGCTGGGAATCGCTCAGCGGTCGCTTCAAATTGCCCAGCGAGCCTTCCAACGTCATTTCGACCGCGCGGCCATCACTGAGCCGCACCGCAACCGCGACCGCATCTTCGCTCACGCTCGGGTCGCCGACCGCGTCGGTCATCTCGCGCAGCCGTTTTAGAACCGGATCGTTGACCGCTTCGTCGGTGAACTCGGGAAGACCGCCCTTGCCGCGTCCGAGCCCAATCGCGGCGGCATGATAAATCGAGAACTTCCCTTCAAGGCCAACGCTCAGCTCTTTCTTGTTGCAAAGGTCCTTGACCAAGGGCGCGACCCGCAACTCTATTCCGACGATCTGGTCGGCGGTCATCTGATGTTTTTCGCGGAGTTGAATGCATGCGTCGATGGTGGGATGGATCACGATCCCGGAGGGGAAGGGCTTGTAGGTGTTGTCGCGCAATTCAAATGAAACGCCCCAATCATTCACGATCTTTTCGAGATCGTAGGAGTCAACCGTGATCGCCAAGATCCCGCGAGGTCCTTCGAGAGGAGTGTGGCCGGCGGTGAGACCTTTCTGTGCCAACAGCGCGGCCATGTAGCCGCTTTGCGCGGAACGTCCGGGGTGCAGGGCCTTGGCCATGGAGCCGAACATATCCCGGATTCCGGACGACTGTGTCGCCGCGATACCAATGGTATCGGTCATCTGCTCGGCGTTAAGGCCAAGCAATTTGCCGATCGCTATCGCCGCGCCGAACACGCCGAGAGAGCCCGTGCTGTGCCAGCCAGCCTCGTAGTACTGCGGATAGACTGCATTTCCGATGCGCGACGTCACTTCGAAGCCGAGAATGAACGCGTGCACGAAATCCCGGCCGGAGACGCTGTTGGCGCTGGCATAGGCGAAGAGCGCCGAGGCAACGGTGGTGCTGGCGTGAATATAGTTCTTTGGGAGTGTGTCATCGTAGTCGTGGATGTGGGTGCTGATGCCGTTGAGAATTGAAGCCAGAAATGGATCGAAACGTTCGCTTCGGCCGAGAACGCTCGCGTTCGGCGGGCCGCTATAGGGTCCAAGCGCCGCGATCGTGATGTCCATCGAGGGGTGATCGGCGCCGCCCAGCGCGCAACCAGCGATATTGAGAACAGCCCGCTTCGCTTCATGGAGAACATCCGCCGGTATCGCCTCAAAACGACTAGCGAGAATGTTGCTCACCAATTGCGTTGTTACTCCCACCGTCGGCGCTCCTCACTCGGGTTCGACATACATCCATCAATGGATATCGGAGATGTTCGTCGCTCGATCCGGCCCAAGGCCAAAATCGGCATATCGACAGCTATTCCATGCGGACGCCTGAGCTCCGGATAACGTCTGCCCATTTTGTTATCTCCGCCTGGATAAGAGCGGAAAACTGTTCTGCGCTCGATGGAACGGATTCAGCGCCTTGTTCGATCAGCTTGGCCTTGAAGTCCGGCGTCTGCAGCACGCGCACGGTTTCGGCGTTGAGCCTGTCGATGATCGCTCGCGGCGTTTCAGCCGGGGCCAACAGCCCGAACCAGACACCAGCGCGAAAATTGGGCTGGGTGGATTCCGCAACGGTCGGCACTTCCGGCATGGCGGGTGACCGCTCGGCGGTACCAATTGCCACTGCCCTGAGTTGGCCGGATTCCAGGAAACCGCGTACGGACAGAACATTCACGAACATCATCGACGTGCGGCCGGCGACCAGATCGGTCAGCGCGGGAGCACTGCCCTTATAGGGAATGTGAACAATATCGATGCCCGCGATCTGTCTGAACAGCTCGGTGGCGAGGTGCACGGCCGTGCCATTGCCCACGGACGCGTAATTGAGCTGCCCCGGCTTCGCTTTGGCGAGTGCGATCAGTTCAGGCACATTATTCGCGGGGACGGATGGGTGGACGACGAGCACGAACGGCAGCACAGCGACTTGGCTGATGGGGGCCAATTCCTTGATCGGATCGTAGGGAAGCTGACGATAAAAGCTCGGGCCGATTGCCAGTGGTCCGAGGTCGGCCATCAAGATCGTGTAGCCGTCGGGAGTTCCTTTAGCGACAAAGGCGGTGCCAACGGTCGCGCCCGCACCTGGCCGATTGTCGACATAGACTTGTTGTCCAAGGCTCTCCCCAAGACGCTGCGCCAGCAGACGGCCGACAATGTCGGTGCCGGAGCCGGGCGGATATGGCACCACCAGGCGAATGGGCTTGCTGGGATAATCCTGCGCCGAAGATGGTGCTGCCCCGAAGGTTACCAAAACGCCGGCGGCAACAAGGCTGGCAAACTTGGACATCCGAGACATGGAACGCTCCTTGATGACAAATCGCCTCGCAATGGCTGCACGGGACGCAGAGCTTATTGCACCGGCAACAGCGCGATCGCTTCGACTTCCAGCAATGCGCCCTCGCGCGCGAGTGCCGGCACCTGAATTGTCGTTCCCGCGGGCGGCGATGTCGTGTCGACGTAGCGGTCGCGTATTTCACGGAAGGTGTGCAAGTCCGCTCGCACGTCGAGCAGGTAGTTGTTGAGCTTGACCACATGGCGGAAATTTACCCCGACAAGGCGCAGCGCAGCGTCGAGATTCTCGAAGACCTGCACGCACTGAGCACGGAAATCGGTCCCGAGTTTGCCGTCGCGATCCTGGCCTAGTTGGCCGGATATGAAGACAAGCCGGCCCGGCCCGATTGCTTCGACGACGTGTGTGTAGCCGGGCGGCTTCGGCAGCGATGGGAGATTGTGGAAGCGGGCATTCGTCATTTGATGAGCTTGTCGAGGCCGTAGAATGCCAGCACCTGATCGAGCCTTTCGCCCTTCGGCCGCTCGCCATAAAAACCATGTCGCGAGTGCGAGAAGCCGATCGTCTTGTGCAGATCGGCGAAGGCCTCCGCCATCTTCATGGTCACGGCGAGCCCGTCAAGAATGGGAACGCCGTCGACGTTCTTTACGCCATTGATCGCGAGCAGCACGTTCAGCGGCATTTCGCCCGGAATGATCACGTCGGCGCCGGCACGGATCAGATCGCGCGCGCTGTCCTGGAATCGCTCGATGACCGGGCCGGGCGTCGTGTAGCCGGCAAGCACCTGCTGGAACGTGACCCCGGAGGGGCGCACGCCGACGCAGCGGGACGCAAGACCGTGCCCGGCGATGTGATCCTCCAGCAGCGGCGCCATGCGGTCGATGAAGACCAAAAGACCGAAACGCCGCCCCAGCATCGATGCGACGTGATAGCTCGCCTCGCCGTAGCCGACGACCGGAATATCTACGAGCGTGCGGATCTCGCGGATCAGTGGGTTCGGAATGGTGGCCATCGCGTAGGCGTCGAAGCCGTTGCGTTCCGCCTCCACGGCGCGCAGCACCCACTGCAGGCTGTGCAGAGAGGTAAGCGCCAGATAGCCAAGATCGGTTCCCGGATAATTCGACGGATAGGTGCCGGGAAGCTGGCCGTGCATCTCGACCTGCGTGTCGGGGCGCACGACCTTGCGGATATGGGCCTCCATCGCCGCGCGGTACGCAGGCAGGTCTTCGAGGACCGTGAAGCTTTGATGCCAGATTTTCATTTTTGTTTCCGGGCGCGGGAGGAGGTTTTTGAAGCGATCTCTTTTGACGCGGGCTAGTTCAGCGTGATGCCGTTCGACGCGCCGAGCTTGCGCAGGACATCGCGCTCCTTCGCCAGATAGACGCGCGCGTCGTCGGGCGAATTCGCGATCGGGATGACGCCGAGCTTCGCAAGCTTTTCAACGAAGGCGGGGTCCTTCGCGGTCTTGGCGATCACGCCATAGAGCTTGTCGAGAACGGGCTTCGGTGTTCCCGCCGGGGCCGCGAGGCCGACCCACGAGGTCGTGGCGTAACCTTTCACGCCTTCGTCCTCGAAGGTCGGTATGTCGGGTCGCAGCGGATAGCGCGCGGCGGTCGTCACCGCAAGCGGACGCAACTGGCCGCCTTCGATCTGCGCGCCGACCGCGGGAAAATACTCGATCGTCATGTCGACCTGTCCGCCCATGATGTCGATCGCGGCCGGTCCAGCGCCGCGATACGGTACGTGGATCACGTCGATGCCGGCGAGCGCCTTGAACAGCTCGCAGTTGATATGGCTGAACGCACCGACTCCAGACGACGCGATCTTTACGGTGCCGGGCTTCGCCTTCGCCTCGGCGATAACATCCTTGAGCGTCTTGAAACGGGAATCCTTCGCCACCACGGCGACGCCGGGGCCTTCGCTGACCACCGAGATGTTCTGCACGTTCTTGTCCGCGTCGTAGGTCAGCTTCGAGGACAGCGCCGGATAGATCGTGATCGGGCCGGGCGAGGTCGCGAACAGCGTATAGCCGTCGGGTTCGGCGCGGGTCGCCTGTGCGGTGGCGGTCGTGCCGCCCGCGCCCGGCGCGTTCTCGATATAGAACTGCTTGCCGAGCGCCCGCGACAGCTCATCCGCGATCAAACGGGTTAGCACGTCGGTGCCGCCGCCGGCTGCGAACGGCACGACGACGCGCACGGCGCGCGCCGGGTAGTCGTCCTGTGCCGATGCGGTCACGGGGGCGGCAAGCAGCACGCACAGCATCAAGCCGGTGCGCAAGCCGATCGATTTCCCTTTCATCGCGTTCTCCCTCTTGCTCTTGTTATCTGATGTCCTGAGTGCAGCGCGATCAGTTCAATCCGAGAATTCCCGGATTGATGACGTGCCCGGGGTCGGTCGCATCCTTGATGCTGCCGAGCAACTCCCAAGCGGTCGAGCCTTCCAGCGCCTCGGCGAATGGATAGGATTTCGCCCACTGCACATGCAGCGAACCCATGTCGCGGAACATGCGCGTGAGGCGATAGCGGAAGTCGATCGCCACCGCGGTGGTCTCGGGGTTCTCCACAATGCCGTCAGTAACGGCATGGCGATCCTGCGGCGCGTAGCGTCCGCGATACTCGCCGAGCGGCCGCTTCCAGAACAGCACGGGCTCGATGCCCCAGAAGTGTCCGTGCAGCAGCGAGTTGCAGGCCGTGCGGATGCCGTGCTTGCGCAAGAGCGGCTCGTTCTCGGCCAAGAATGACTCGTAGGCGCGCATCGCGTCAACCGCCTTCGAAGCAGGAAATTTCCCGTTGATCGGAAAGTTGACCTCGCCGCGCCGCGTGACGACAAGCTCGCCGACATTGACGAACGGACCGTAGCGCAGGCCGAACGGAATCGCGGTCGGCAGAAGCCGGCCGCCGTGACGCTTCACGATCTTGTGGAGCTCCGCCATCATGCGATCGGCGCCACGCTGATCGAATGCCTCGCTGATGTAGTACATCGCGTTCGGCAGGCCTTTGAGAAAGCCGAGGCCCTTCGGATGCCAGGCGCGCAGCAGATTGCGCAATGCACGCATCTTGTTCGGATTGTCGGCGAGATATTCGCGCACCATGCGCCTGGTCTCGTCGCCCGGCGGCTTCGGCCTGTCCGCGTATTCATTGACGAAGTAGCCGTCGAACGCGAAGCACTCCGTGTGGATCCCGCTCGTGCACATCTCGGCCTGCGCGGCCACCAGTTCGACGCGTGTTGCGAACGTCGCGCAGCCGAACGACATCTTCGGCCACGG
>Ga0207674_10006243_pt1 | contig 14045 bp, 11 predicted proteins | sample KBSCornC72_FD_184303 | JGI IMG/M metagenome (GOLD analysis project Ga0207674, IMG submission 184303) | Corn rhizosphere microbial communities from Kellogg Biological Station, Michigan, USA - KBS Corn C7-2 (SPAdes) (version 2) | ecosystem: Host-associated > Plants > Roots > Rhizosphere > Soil ... | reverse complement strand
ATTGCGCAAACCTGCTTTGTCGGCCGGACTGCCCGGGACAACCGCTGGATCGTTCGCGTCGCCACTGACGTAGGCGCCATTTGTGACGTTGCTATTCAATTGCTGGGCGACTTCACTATCAAGCGTGACGTAGCGCACACCAAGATATGGCTTGACGATCTTGCCCTGCGTAATGACCGTGTTGATCATACCCTTGGCATCATTGACAGGAATAGCGAAGCCGATACCCTGCGATTGTTCGGCGATTGCTGTATTGATACCGATAACCTCGCCGTTTAGATTCACCAACGGACCGCCGGAGTTGCCCGGGTTAATAGCAGCATCTGTCTGCAGCAAGTTCTCGAGCTGTTCGGAGCTGCCCGCACCATCGCTTGCCTGAATCGGCCGGCCAAGTCCCGAAATAATACCCGACGTCACGCTATTGCGGAACTGACCAAGCGCGTTACCGATAGCCACAACCTGCTGGCCGGGATGGACGGTGCCCGAATCGCCAATCTTCGCCGGCGTCAGGTTAGTGACTCCCTGGATCTTCAGGAAGGCAAGATCGTTAAACGGATCGCGGCCGATAACGCTGACGCCGTTGAACTCGCGCCCATCAGCAAGCACCACGCTCACTGTCGAGACGCCATCCGGTACCACATGCTTGTTAGTCATGATGTAGCCATCTTTTGAAATAATGATGCCGCTGCCCGCCCCCACTTCGGTACTTGTGCCGAAGAACGTGCTCGTGGTCGCAGCCTCGGTCGTAATAGAGACCGTGCTCGGGCTGACCTCGTTAAAGACATCTGATACAATTTCACCCTGCTGGAGCACGATCTTGTCCCGATTCTGGGTAATCGTCTGCGAAGCGTCTGGCTTGACCAAACCGGTTGCAAGCAGCAGCCACGCTGTTGCACCGCTGCTCACGATACAGAGGGCAATCATGCCGATGATTTTCGGCACACGTGGCCGTCGTACTTTCGGCGCGCGATGCGTCTTACCGACCTCAATGCTTGCTTCTTTGGGATCCACTGGCCGTTCGACCGGCTGTGGAAGCTGTCGTTCTCGCTCAGAATCTGTCATTGCATTTCATCCTTACCCTTAGACTACACGCTGCTCACTGAGAATTGGCTTAAATAGTAACGTCCCACCGCGAAAAGATAATGATGATGAGTATCAGAATAATCGAAAAGATCGTCGTGAGCCGTAGCATCATTTCGCTCAGTCGCGACGCCCTCGCCGATGTATATATCCGCACCGCTGTAAAACCGATGACGATCACCAGCAAAGAAATCTGAGGCAACTTTATAGGCAGGCCAATGTCATAAATCGTGGTCCAGTGATATAGCAGCCAACCCAGCTGCGCCAGGAACAGGCCCCAGATCGTGCTGAAAAGCTCAGTCGACTCTTCCTCATAATTGCTGAGCACATGACGCGCCACCGAATAGCCGATTACCCAGCAGCCGGCAATGATAACGAAATCATTCACGATGGTAGAAATATTAAACAGCGTCGTGAGCGCAACAAACTGGGTAATCCCGGCTTGCAGAAGAATCGAACTCTGGCTTGAACGAGGCTTCAAATAGAGTAGCCAGCCGCCATAGATCACGGCGACGGCGAGTTCCATGAGCAGCGACGCCTGTGACGACTGCAGTATAGCCAGCAGACCAACGATACTGATTCCAAACAGCAGATCAACCGCATTCGCCTTCAGGCTCATCCACCAGAAACGTGGCCGTAATGCCAGAATGCGCCACTTACTCAGGAGCACCAGCACCAGCGCCGGATAGAGCGAATCAAAGCTCCGAATCAGCAGCAGGACTGCAAGCGGAAGCAAGGCGTTAATGCCAAGATAGGCAATCTCACCGAGCTTTGTGCGACGGATTCGGGAACGAAGCAACTCCATAGTGTTTTTATTATACGCTACTCTTACTGGCCCGAGGAAGTATCGGTCGATTTTGGCTGGCCAAGGATGACGACGAACGATGCGGTACTGGTTACGCCGGCCGGTAATGTTGTTTGCGTCGTTGAAACGCCCAGTTTCTTCTTGAGCGCTGCCAGCGTGTTCGGCTTGCCGCCCTTGCTCAGATCATACAATGTGTAGGTTGCGGTGCTCTTGAAACTGTCCGGTGCGGAATCAACAGTACCGATAGTGAAGCCAGACTGTTCGAGTGTGTCCGCCTCCGTAGCCGCCGCACCGCTCACGCCGCTGCCGTTCAGCACATCCACCTTTGCTCCTTCGCCGAGCAGTGAGGCGCCACCATTCAGCAACTTCTTTGTGAAGGTAGCGATACCAGAATAGTCATAGATACCTGCCACCGGGCGGACGATGCTTGAACCATCAGGGCCCGCGCCGGTCGTAAGAACCGATGGTGCATCGTTAATAATGTCGATCGATGCGATGCTGTCCGGAGGAATTGCTTTCGCGACATCGATAAACGTCTTGATTTCCGAGGAATCAATGGTCGTATGCACATTATCGCCGAGTGCGTCGAGCAGGTTGGTAACGTTGAGCGGATTCGCCAGGAAGCCAACGCTGAGCGCTTTCTTCTCCACAGCCACAAGAATCTTGCGCTGATTATTCTCGCGGTCAAAGTTACCACGCGGCAAGCCATAGCCACCACTATCGTTGCGCGCTTGCGCCAGCCACATAGCATGATAGACATCCAGATGCGCCGGACCGTTCGGGTATTTCACCAGGTAACATTTATAGTTACAACGCCAGTCAAAATTGCGATCGAGGATACCGCGCGGATCAGGACTATCAATGGTGATATCCACACCACCGACTGCATCGACGGCTTTCTGTACGACCGCAAGGTTAAGATGTGCGACGTATTGGATATCCATGCCGAACACATCACCGACCGTACCGGCAACCGTGCGCTCAGCCTGTAGCTCATCCCCGTTGTTCGCACCATCAGCATTATTGAGGGCGCATTCGTATGCCGCATTGATTTTGCCTTCGTAACCAACCGAACAGGCCGACGCATAGCGCACCCACAGATCGCGCGGAATACTGAGCAGAAAAGCGGTGTGCTTTGTCTGGTTGAAACTGACAATCATCATCGAGTCCGTCAGCTGCGCGCCAGGATGGCCGGGGTCGCTTTCGGAAGTACCCATCAACAAAACGTTGGTATTACCGAGCTGGTCGGCTTTCAGCGGCTTGTCGGGACTGACAACGCTCGCAACCGCATTAAAGATGTTACCTTGAAAGATTTTGCTGGCGTTACTGATGATCTTCCAACCAAAATAACCGGCGACAATCAAGACGACCAGACCGCTGGCGAGGCCGAAGCGCTTCCAGAACTTTTTGGTTGGCGGCCAGAACTTATGCTTTTTCTTGCGGCGGCCGGCTGCATCATCGAGCGATAGGTCAATATCGACAGCACGGACTGGATTGCGGGTACGGATCGAGCGATCAAGTGTCGTATTGCCCGCAGGCGCTTGGTTTTGGCGACGACTCAATACAGGTGGCAGGCTTTTGGCCGGTGGGACAGGCTGTTCACCATCAGCAAGATACCGTGACGGAACCGTTAGACGGTCGAGCGTCCGACGTTCGCGCGGCAGATTTTGACGCCGCAGAAAAATACCGTCAGTGTTTTTATGCTCATTCTTCATACGTACAATGGTACCAACTATATCGCGTTTAAGCATGGGCGTAAACAGCATTCGGATCACAAAAAACATAGCTTCGTCGTGCGATTCGTTATATCATGGGGGCTATGAATCCGTCAGAACAACCTCTGCAGCAGGGACCCGAACAAAATCCGCGGGATGATGGCGCTGTCCGCGCTGGCTCACCTCGACCTCTGACGGTCCCACCGCGCCGCGCCATGCAGACGGGCAATACTGATGTAATAACTACTCCACTCGCTACGCCAGCTGCTGCACCAGCAGCACCGCCAGCCGAGCCACAACAAACCGTGCCTGCCACGCCGCCAGCGCCAGCCGCACCTCCCATTTCCGCTCCACAAGCACCGGCCGACGTCGTAAAGCCAGCGCCCGTTCCGACGAGCACTCCGCCTGCTCCAACTCCGCCAGTTGCACCCAGCCCCATGTCAAATGGCGGCGCGCCAGCTTCTAATGAGCCTTCTCCGGAACTGATGCGTACCGCTGCCAAAAACGACCGTAAACGCTCCATCGTCAACAGCATCCGTGGTTTTGTGTCGTTTGCTATTTTTGTCGCGACGGTAGTTATCGCAGCACTGCTTATCAATCAGTTTATCTTTCAGTCATATTATGTCGATGGCACGAGCATGACACCGACACTCCAGAATAACGATCGCCTCATCATCGACAAGACCGGCAAAACGATCGCCGGCATCGAGGGCAAGGCATATGTGCCAAACCGCGGCGACATTGTGATTCTCGATAGCAGCATTATGGACCAATACGGCCATGACGAACAGTTAATCAAACGAGTTATCGGCTTGCCAGGCGAGACGATCGACATACAGGATGGCATCGTTACTATCAAAAATGCTGCGCACCCCGATGGGTTCAATGCCAACCAGGAACTTGGCCTCCATCTTGCCTCAACGTACAGCGACGGGCCGCTTGAAGTAAAAATCCCGGCTGGCTGCGTCTTCGTCATGGGCGACAATCGCGTGCAGAATGGCTCGTTCGATTCACGCTCGTTTGGCGCCGTACCGACGACCAAGATCCAGGGCCGTCTGGCACTGCGTATTTTCCCCTTCAATCAAGTCCGGACGTTTTAATTCTAGCCAAGCAACGTTTCAGTAATACGTTCGAGGTCGCGTTGATCTTTGAAACGAATCACCAGGCGGCCACCTTTCGCCATGTTTTTAACACTCACATCAGCGTGCAGCTTTTGGCTGAGCGCTTTTGTTTCCCGGGTTTCGGTCTGGACTTTAGCAACAGCAGTCTTTTTGTCCTTCTCGCCTTCTTTGTAGCCAATGACGAATTGTTCGGTCTTACGCACCGACCAGTCGTTTTTGACGATCATATCCAGGAGTTCTGCTTGCACTTCCGGTTCGTGAATTGCCAGAATCTGCCGGGCATGCCCTTCAGTAATCTTGCCCTCGACGAGTGCCAGCTTCGCTTCTTTGGGCAAGCCAAGCAGCCGGAGCACGTTGCTGATCGTACTGATCGCTTTGCCACCGACGCGCTTGCCGATCTCCTCGTAGGTCAGGTTGAATTGCTGGTGTAACTTGAGATAGGCAGTTGCCGTCTCAAGCGGATTGAGATCCTGTCGCTGCAGGTTTTCGATCAACGAGAGTTCGAGCTTGTGCTGATTGGTGAGCGTTCGCACGAGTGCCGGAACTTTTGCAAGACCAGCCAGCCGGGCTGCCCGCCAACGCCGCTCGCCGGCGACTATCTCGTAATTTGACCCTGCGCGCACCACAACCAGCGGCAGTAGCACGCCGTGCTCCTTGATGGAATCACTCAGCTCCTGCAATGCAATCTCATCAAAATGGCGGCGCGGCTGTTCGTCGTTGGGTACAATCTCGTCCAATTTAAGGTAACGCAGCTGAGAGACTTGCTCGTCTTCTCTGCTCGTCGGATCAAACTCTTCCTCGAGCACTTCGCTCGGGATTAATGCCTCAAACCCTCTTCCTAAACCTCGCTTGTTTGCCACGTTCTCGTCCTCCTGCCTGTTGTCATCCGATACGGTTTACGATTTCTTTGGTCAGGCTTTTATATGCCCGGGCACCCTTCGACCAACGATCGTAGACGCCGATGGGCAACCCATGGCTTGGCGCTTCAGCCAGACGCACATTGCGAGGGATAACCGTTTCGAATACCTTGTCCGGGAAGTACTTTTTGACCTCATTATGGACCTGCGACGAAAGCGTCGTCCGATTGTCGATCATGGTCAACACGACACCGAGCAGCTCCAAGGTCGGATTGAGGCCTTTATGGATCAATTGCACCGTTTCGAGCAACTGGCTCAACCCTTCAAGCGCATAGAACTCCGCCTGCACTGGTAGCAGTAAATACTGCGCAGCGATCAGCGCGTTCACTGTCAGCAAGCTGAGCGACGGCGGGCAATCGATCAGCACAAAGTCATATGTATGGCCCTGCAGCGCGCTCTTGAGACGGGTAAAGCGGTGTGGCAGCTGAGCAAGTTCAGCCTCGGCATTTGCCAGATGCGGCGTCGCCGGCAGCAATGACAGATGTTTGTGCCGCGTCGGTATGATGCATTCCACGGTTGGAACGCCGTCCTGAATGGCGTCAATGACCGTCCGGCTGAGCTGTTGCTTGTTGATGCCAAGTCCGCTCGTGGAATTGCCTTGCGGATCAAAGTCTACCAGCAGGACCTCTTTGCCTTGCTTAGCCAGATAATACGCTACATTGACAGTAGTCGTAGTCTTCCCAACGCCCCCTTTTTGGTTCGTGACGGCAATAATTGTTCCTGCCATGTGTGTGTTTCCCTCTCGTTACTTGCTATTGTAGCAGCTTTAGAAAGGTGTGAAAACTTGAATCAAAAAACACTCCGACCAAGCGGAGTGTTTTTGCGGTTAGCCGTTTGCCTAGGCTGCAATCGAATTGATTTCGATTTTGCTGTATTGCTGGCGGTGACCGTTAATAGTTTTGACGCGCTTTTTGCTTTCAAATTTGGCAATGCGCACTTTATCGCCTTTTACTTCTGCCTCGACGACTTTGGCCGTCACCTTGGCGCCAGCCACCGTGGGCGTGCCGATGCTTACCTTTTTGTCGTCAAAGACCATCAGCGGCTCAAGCGAGAGCTCTTTTGTGCCATCTTGGAGGCGGTCCACCAAGAGGGTCTCTTTTTCGGCGACAATGTATTGTTTGCCGCCAACTTGAATAACTGCTTTCATGAATGTACTCTTTGTACCTTATGTAATATTCGCTTTATTTTAACAGATGAGGTTACCTCTGTAAAGAGGAGGTGTTATCATGGAATTATGGAAACACAGCAGATGGCCCTTCCGGCACGGCTCCGAGGGTGCTGGTGGAACGTGTGGCAGAACGCCCGCGACCGATCCGATGGAGTACAGACAATTGCCGCCCGGGCAATTGAACTCATCGAGCGCCAGCAGCTTGACTGGCTCTGCCTGCAGGAAGTTTATACGTACGCCGCTGACGGCAAGCGGCAAGACCTTGCCAAGACGATTCATCAGCAGACCGGCTGGCCTTACGTGTTTATTCCGGGCACCACTTACCACTACGATGGGCGCCACGAAACAGTGCACCCCGCGCCCAACTACAGTGAAGGTATCGCCACTTTTACCCGCCTGCCGATCTTGCAGCAACGGAAGGTCGTGCTTGGCACACGGCCACACCGGTCCGGAACGACCAGCAGCCGCTATGTACTCGAGCTCCTGCTGGACGGGCCGGTGCCATTTGCGGTGTGCAACACGCACTGGTCGTATATGTCCTGGAACAACCGCGCCTATCGCCGGAATGAAATGCTCGCCTTCGACCGCTACATCTCGGGGCTCAATCCGGATACTGCCTACGCGATCGGCGGCGATTTTAATACATTCGCGTTCCACCCGGCCATCCGTCATTTGCAGAGGACACTGGATCTGCATACCGGCACGCCACTTCGGCCAACATGGCTCTATGATGGCAAACGACGCCGCGTATTTCGATCGAACATCGATTACGTGGGCGTCGTGCGTGGCGGGAAGCTGCAGCTGAAGGATTTTGCCGTCCTAACGGAAGCACGCTCGCCTTCAGATCATGCGCCGCTGTATGCCGAATTTGAACTCATGGTTTAATCGAGATCGCTATCTTTGAGTTCTTTCAGGGTTTCATCCCAGAATTGATCCAGCTGATCGGGATCGATGTCGTCGCGCAGTTGCCAGACGTCGTCCTGATAGACGCCTTTAGGAATTGCGTCCAGTAGCTCGTCTTTGTCTTCGACGACTGGTTCAAAGTTCATAGCATTGTGGAATGGAAATTTTAGCATGTTTTCTTTTTTGTGTTAATTGATACTGAATAAACAATAGCACTTTAGTGCGTATAAGTCAATAATGTGCTTCAGGCTTTTTTCAATGACAGCTCAACTGTCGCCTCGCCCACTCGCACCGAGACCTTACTCTCCTGAGGCTGGGAAACCAGCTCGACAGCCAGTGTTTCCTGTTTGATAGTCTCTGTAAAGAGCGTCACTGCCTGCTTGACGAGTGCATCGTTGCTCTCGATAGCCAGGACGATCCGATCGTCAACGTTGAGACCGCTGGTTTTGCGCAAATTCTGAATGTGGCGGATAAGGTCGCGCATCACCCCCTCGGCTTTGAGCTCGTCAGTCAGCGTAGTGTCGAGCGTGACAGCTTTGCCGCCGCCGAAGTCGACCCGTTTTACATTAACCTCTTCTTTTATGATCTCTCCAGCAGCCTTCAAATCAATCATGATGTGCGCTGTGTGCGGAACTGTTAGAGAGCTCAGCGGCTGACGCACCTTAATCTTAGCTGCTGCGCGCTGACTTAATCCTTCATTGATATACTCACGAATTTTCTTCATCGAAAGAAGCATGGCACCTTCATTGAATGTTCGTGCCTGTTCTTCGGAAAGCGCTGGCCAATCGCTCAGATGTACCGACGCGCCGGTCAACTCGCGGTAGAGGCGGTCGCTCATGAACGGTGCCCATGGTGCGAGCAACTGGCAGGTACGCACAAGCGTGTAGTAGAGCGTGTTGTAAGCCTGTTGCTTGTCAGCATCGTCGTCGCTCTTCCAGAAACGACGGCGCGAACGGCGGATAAACCAATTCGACATATCATCGATCAGCGCAAAGATCGGCTGGATAGCATTCGCTAACTTGTAGTCGTCGGCTTGCTTCGTCACCTCGGCAACGGTTTCGCTGAGGCGCGCCAGCATCCACTGATCCAGAATATTGTCGCTGCGCGGTTCGGTCAATTGGGCCGGCGCTTGCCACTTGTCGATGTCGGCGTACATTTTGAAGAATTTGTAGCTGTTCTGTAGCGTCGCCAGCACATTACGACTCAGATCTTTCATGGCGTCACGGTTAAAACGCATGTAGTCGGCACTCACCGTTACCTGGTTGTTGCTGAGCAGGTACAGGCGCAAGGCATCCGCGCCTTCGTGAGCGAATACATCCTCGACCGGTGGATAGTTCTTGAGCCGTTTGCTGAGTTTCTGACCGTCGGCCGCCATGATCATACCGTTCACGATGACATGTTTGTACGCTGGGCGGTCAAAAAGAATGGTCGCAATGACATGCTGCACATAAAACCACAGGCGCGTCTGATCAAGGCCTTCGCCGATATAGTCGGCGGGGAATGAGGCCTCGAACTTGTCTTTATTTTCGAACGGAAAATGTTGCTGAGCCACCGGCATCGAGCCGCTCTCGAACCAGCAGTCGAGCACTTCCTCGATACGTTTGTAGGTTTTACCGTCTTTCTGGAACGAGATGTTGTCGATGAACGGCCGGTGCAGGTCGCTGACGTCAATATCGTCGCCTGCCAGTTTTTTGAGCTCGTCAATGCTGCCCACGACAATATAATCTTTTTCGTCGTCGACATTTGCCCAGATCGGCATTGGCGCGCCCCAGTAACGGTTGCGGCTGATCGCCCAGTCGCGGGCACCTGCCAGCCACTTGCCGAAACGGCCGTCTTTGATATGAGCCGGCACCCAGCTGATTTCTTCAGCGGTCTTCAGTAGCTGCGGTTTGATACTCGAGACGTTCACAAACCACGTACTGATCGCGTAGTACAGCAGCGGGCTGTCGCAGCGATAACAGAACGGGTAGGTATGCTGCAGGGTTTCGGCGGCAAATACCAGGCCGCGTTCGGCGAGCTGCTCGACAATCGTCCGGTCGGCATCCTTAAAGAAGACGCCCGCCACGTCTTTCAGGCCGAAGTCGGCGAGATACCCTTCCAGGCGTCCGCTGCGATCGACAGTCGTGAGTACAGGCACGTGCTGGCTTTGTCCAAGCCTCAGGTCGTCCTCGCCAAAGGCTGGCGCGACGTGCAGGACACCTGTACCGTCTTCGATGCTCACGAATTCGGCAGGCCAGACTTTGTACAGGTTGGCAGCGGTTTCGTCGGTTACGCGCGGGCGCAGGTCGAAGAGCGGTTCATAGGAATGGCCGATGAGTTCGCTGGCTGGCACTTCTTTTACAACTTCATACGTGCGCTCGTCGCGCATGACGGCTTCGAGGCGTTTTTTGGCCAGCACCAGCGTTTCGTGCTTACCTTCGTCATCTTGCAGGTCAACGTAGACATATGTTTCGTCAGGGTTGAGCGCGATCGCAGCGTTGCCCGGCAGCGACCACGGCGTCGTCGTCCAGCCTAACAGGTAGGCATCTTCATCGACGAGTTTGAACTTCACAAATAGGCTCGGATCAGGCACATTATCGCGATAACCCTCGTTGACTTCAAAGTTGCTGAGCGGCGTTTCACAGCGCGGGCAATACGGCATGCTCTTGTAGCCTTTATACAATAGTCCCTTCTGGTGCACCTGGCTTAGCACCCACCACACACTTTCGGTATAGTTACGGTCGATGGTTGCGTAGGCGTGTGCCGTATCCGTCCAACGGCCGATGCGCTCGAAGTACTTCTCCCATTCACCTTTGTACATGAAGACCGAATCGCGGCAAGCCGCATTGAACTTGTCGAGGCCGAGCTCAAGAATCTGTTTCTTGCCACTAACGCCGAACTGCTTTTCGATCGCAAACTCCACTGGCAAGCCATGACAATCCCAGCCATTGCGTCGTTCCACCCAGTAGCCGCGCATGGTTTTATAGCGGCCGAGACTATCTTTGATGCTGGTCACGAGACTGTGGCCGAAGTGCGGCAGGCCATTTGCAAACGGCGGTCCGTCATAAAAACTGAATACCGGCCCGCCTTTACGGTGTTCGACGCTTTTTTCGAATGTTCGTTCCTGCTCCCAGCGCGTCAGCACTTCCTCTTCGCCAAGCGCAAGATTCGACTTTTCCTGTTGTTTGTCCACGACTTTTCCCTTCTTGTTCATATAATTAAAACCACCTCGACAAGGACTGCTGGAACCCGCGGTAGCGGGCGGTACCATCCAGCTTCCTTTGAGGTGGCTCAAAAGCGCTTCGTTGTGCGGATGCTTACGGGCCGCTGCCGTCGAGGTCTACCTTCACCAGAGTGAAATCTTCCCGCTGCTTCGTGGTTGATAGCCACTCACCTGCCACTTGGGCAGGACGCATGTATATAGCGTTACTATACCGTGTAATGTATATCTTGACAAGTAAGCGTCAGGCTGCTTTTTCCAAAAATAGCGGCTGATAGTTGTAGTGCGCGAGTTGGTCCTTGATGTCTGCGTAGCTCTTGCCAGCCACCATGCCACCGGCCAGAAACTTTTCCTGCGTCACTTCGGCCAGGCAGAAGTCCGGCATTGGAAACTTCAGCTGCTGATCGCGGTCGGTGAATTCGATATCCACCAGAACCAGCCCTTCCAGACCGCCGCCGAAGACGTCGATCTCAGCGGTAAGCCCCTGGTAAGGGTAATAGTACCGCATCTTCTCCACTCGTTTGCCGCCATGTGCTGACAGCTCGGCAAATTCGTCCCTGTCAAGCTCGATCGTTTGCTCGATCATCTTTGATGAATCGGTACCTTCGGCCATGACTTTGCGCGTTATCTCGTACTGGTCGCCGACACACCGCACGCGCAGTGTGGGATGCGGACTGTTGGACGGAAAACTGACGCTGATGATCTGTTTTGCTGGATACGAAGCAAGGTCGGCCGGCAATGTCTTAGCAAGATAGGTTAGTTCGAGCTCGGTTGTCTGCATAGTTAGCCCTGTGTGTAATAACTGACTTCGTTAATTTGGGGAAGAAACTCACCATCCCACCGTTGGAGTTCGCGGCCTTGGTCATCAAGTGCCAGAATCGTCGGGTAGTGTACAACATCATACTGCTCACACAGTGCGATGCCATCGCGGGAGTCGACATCCACGGTTGGGAGCTCTTTACTGGTACGTTGCGTGAACTCCCGCAGATATTCATCGACGGCCTGGCCGTGTTCGGAGTTGGGACGGTAAAATAAAAGCGCTTTCATTACTTCTACTCTACCATGAAAAGACGACTCTGCGAGGAGTCGTCTTCCAATCGAGCGCAGGCGCGCTTTAACTGCAGCCAGTCGTCGAACCACAGCTCGTACAGACATAGCAGCTGCCCGAGCGCTGGGTCATATGGCCGCAATTCGCACAGATCGGCGCGGACGACTCTTTGATCAGCACTTTCTTTTGCGAAACTGGAGCGGCAACGGTTTTCGTCGCTTCAGCTTTTGCTTCAGGCTGCTGTGCCGACTGTGCGGCTGGTGTTTCGAGCAGACTGGTCTGCTGGGATGTTGTCTCCGCTTCCAGATCGTCAAACGAAGCGAGACCCAGCTCAAGGCGATCATCGAAATTCAGATAGTCCAGCGCAAGGCGGCGGAAGATGTAATCGGTCAGACTCGAAGCGTTGCGAACATCCGGATCATCGGTAACACCGGCCGGCGCAAAGCTGCGGCTAATCATAGTCTTGACGTAGCTCTTGAGCGGCACACCATATTGCAGGCCATGGCTAACGCTGATGGCAAAACTGTCCATGATGCCCGAGAGTGTCGAGCCCTGTTTGGCGACGTGGATGAACAGCTCGCCGGGCGTGCCGTCTTCGTATTCACCGACAATCAGGAAGCCTTTGCAGTCGGAAACGTGGAATTCGTAGGTGCGGCTGGTACGCTTGCGCGGTAACTCGCGCTTCAGCGCTGCCCGCACAATCACCGGCAACTCAGGCGCGGCTACAGCTTCTGGCTCAGATTTCTCTTCTTTTTTCTTGCTGCTCAGTGGCTGGCCCACCTTGCAGTTGTCACGGTAAATGGCGATGGCCTTCAGGCCCATCTTCCAGGCATCCATGTGCAGTTGTTCAACTTCCTCAATAGTCACCTCTTCGGGCATGTTCACGGTCTTGCTGATGGCGCCAGAAATGAATGGCTGGACGGCAGACATCATCTTGACGTGCCCGAGGTAATGAATGGCGTTCTCGCCGACCGCACAGGCAAAGACCGGCAAATGCTTTTCGGCAAGATGCGGCGCACCGACAATCGTGTTGTGGTCGTGAATATAGGTGACGATTTCGTCGCTCTGTTTTTTACTGTAGCCAAGTGCCTTGAGCGCACGTGGCACCGTCTGGTTAACGATAGCCATAGAGCCGCCACCGACGAGCGTCTTGTGTTTGACCAGCGCGAAGTCTGGCTCGATACCGGTCGTATCGCAGTCCATCATCAGGCCGATGGTACCCGTTGGCGCCAACACGGAAGCCTGCGAGTTGCGCACGCCGTACTTTTCGCCTAGCTCAACCGCTTCGTCCCAGGCATTTGCCGCAGCGCTGAGCAGCTCTTCAGCAACAAGGCCTGCATCGATTGCTCGGACTGCGTCGCGATGTTTCTTGAGCACATGGATCATGCCCTCTTTATCTTTCTGATAGCCGGCGAATGCACCGACGCGCTTGGCAATTTTGGCGCTGGTCGCATAGGCATAGCCAGTCATCAGCGAGGTGACAGCTGCGGCTTGAGCGCGACCTTCATCACTGTCATAGGGCAATCCCTGCGCCATTAACAATGCGCCAAGGTTGGCATAGCCGAGGCCCAGTTCACGGTAAGCCCGGGCATTTTTATCAATACCTTCAGTCGGATAGCTCGAGTAGCCCACCAGGATTTCCTGCGCCAGGAAGATTGTTTCGACGGTATGCTTGAAGCTCTCAACATCAAATGTATCGTCGTCGTTCAGGAACTTGAGCAGATTCAGGCTTGCCAGGTTGCAGGCTGAGTTGTCGAGGTGCATATATTCTGAACAGGGATTCGACCCGTTAATACGGCCAGCACGTGGTGTTGTGTGCCAATCGTTGACGGTCGTATCGAACTGCATGCCCGGATCAGCGCACTCCCAGGCAGCTGACGAGATCTGACGGAACAGATCGCGGGCTTTCAACGTCTTGTAAACTTTCTTGTCATTGACGCCAACCAGATTCCAGTCGTCGTCGCGTTCGACAGCTCGCATGAAATCATCGGTAACGCGCACAGAGTTGTTGGCATTCTGGTATTGAATAGAGATGGAATCCTCGCCATTGAGCCCCATGTCAAAGCCGGCTTCCTCGAGTACGTGTGCT
>Ga0207674_10006241_pt1 | contig 14046 bp, 17 predicted proteins | sample KBSCornC72_FD_184303 | JGI IMG/M metagenome (GOLD analysis project Ga0207674, IMG submission 184303) | Corn rhizosphere microbial communities from Kellogg Biological Station, Michigan, USA - KBS Corn C7-2 (SPAdes) (version 2) | ecosystem: Host-associated > Plants > Roots > Rhizosphere > Soil ... | reverse complement strand
GCCCGGCTCGTGTTCGACGCGGAGCCCATGGGCGAGCTGGTGGCGCTCGTCGAGAACCGGCTCTCGGAGCTTCGGGCCGCATCATGATCCTTCGGGCCTTCAAGAAAGCGTCGGCCGCCGGACCAGCAGCGAATGTCGCGACGCCAGCCGCGTTCGGCGACACTGCGGCGGATCGTGAACGTCTCGACTGGGTGCTGTTTCAGAATGGCGGTGTCACGCTCTACCACAAGCAGCAGGTCCTGACGGAGCACGTCGCGTGGCTCGTGCGCGAGAACTATCAGCTCCGCGAGCTCGATGCGCATGGCTGGAAGGATGCGCGCGCGTTTCACGAGGACGTGAAGCGCGTCTTCACGTTCCCGAGCCACTACACGAACAACCTCGCGTCGCTCGTCGATGCGCTCGGTGAGCTCGCGATTCCGCCCGGCGGCGCGGTCGCCGTGCAGATGCGGCGGTACGACCGCTTCGTGAAGGCGGAGCCACATCTCTCGTGGTCGGTGCTCGACGCACTGGAGACGACCTCGCGCCGGCTCCTGCTCACCGGGCGCCGACTGTTGACGCTGGTTCAGTCGGATGACCCGCGCATCAAGTTCGAGCGAGTGGGCGCGATGCCGGTGAACTGGAACCCGCGGGAGTGGCTGGATTCGGATCGGGGTCTCGGCGGGCCGTTGCAGCACCAGATCTGACGGAGTCTTTCGCGGAAGCGGTCTCGCCACGAAATAGGCCAACGCGCGCTATTTCTGGATCCATCGATTGGGGTCCAATACTTCCGGTTGAGCCTGGTGTTGCGCGTGGTGCTTGCGCGACTCGTCTGTTGTGCCTTGACGCGCAACGTAGCACCTTAGGGCACGAGCGTCCCAACAATTGGGCTCGGAACGTGACGTGATTCGTTACGCGGGAGCGTGACCTTCCGGTACACTCGCGAGATCTTTGCCGAAGTAGCCGTGCGGTTGCCGCAACGGTGCGACGGTCAGCGACTCTCACACATCGTCGCGCGCGTCGAGCCCGTGCCGCTCACCTGCCGTCGGCGAGCACGAGACCCTCGTCCTTCCATGCGTCTGGCGAGGCGTCGCTGCAGCAAACTGCTCTATCGTCGATCGCGACGCACGCCTCTTTCAGCCACCGTACCGTGAAACGTCGTCTCCAGCCCCAGTCAGGAGGCTGATGCCGCACGCGGAAATAGTTCGTCAGCTCGTCGCAGAGCTCGAACGAGTTGGAGTCGATCCCGCCCAGATGGTCGCCGGGCTGACCACCCGCGCCGAAGAAGCGCTTCGCGCGCTAAGAGCCTTACCCGACGGCGCCGGGCCCGCGGCGTTTCTCGCCGAGCTCCGAAACCAGTCGACTGCCGTCGGCTCAAACGGGACCGTCGATCCGTCTCGAAACGGAGGACCACCGTACCCATGAGCCGCGGAGGTTGGGTATTCGTCAGCGCTACGCTCGCGAGCAGCGTCGCGATCGTCGCACCGCGCGCCCGAGCGCAGGGCTCACCCGCCGCCCCGGCGAGCGTCGCCACGGTTGTCAGCGCGTCCTCGTTCGATTCGACGCTCGCTCGACTCGAGCGCGCTGCCGTCGCCAAGGGACTCACGGTTGCGCTCAAGCTCGATCACGCCGCCGCGGCGAAACGTGCGGGGCTGACGCTGCGTCCCACGACGCTGGTCATCGCCGGCAACCCGGCCGCCGGCACTCCACTCATGCAGGCGGACCAGCGCATCGGGGTCGAGCTTCCGCTGCGTTTCCTCGTCTGGCAGGGCGAGGACGGCAAGGCACGGGTCTCGTACGACCCGATCAAGGCGATCGCCGCGCGCCACGCCGTGACGGGGAAGGACGAGCTTTTGACGCGGATGACGGCCGCCATCGAGGGTATCGTCGCCGACGCGACTCGCTAGGCTGCTCGCCAGCCTCGCTTGCCAGCCTCGCTCGCCAGCATCACTCCACCTCGTCGATCGACCTCGGCCAGTCCTGCTTGAGCAGTCGCGACATCGCACGGTCTGCGAGGAGACGTCCGGCCGTCTGACACCGCGCGCAGTAGTTCGTCTCGTTGTCCGCATACCGAATGCGCTGCACGGGCGAGCCGCACACGGGGCACGGCAGCTTGTACCGCCCGTGCACCGCCATCTGTTCGCGGAACGCCGTCACTTTCTCGGGGAACCCGTCGCCGACGTCGGCGCGCAGGCGATCCGTCCAGTCAATGAGCGTCGCCTTCGTCGCTTCGAAGAGCTGCGCGATCTGCTCGTCCGTCAGCCGCGACGTCAGCTGCAGCGGCGACATCTTCGCGCGGTGCAGGAGCTCGTCGGAGTACGCGTTGCCGATGCCGCTGAAGAGGCGCGGGTCGGTGAGTGACCGCTTCAGCGTGTGGTTCTCGCTGCGCAGCCGCGCCGCGAACTCCGCGAGATCGGCGTCGAGCACCTCCAACCCGCCACGGTCGAACTGCGCGAGCGCGTCGGCGCCCGCGACGACGTGTATCGACGCGCGGCGCTTCGAGCCGGCCTCGGTGAGGTAGAGCGTGCCCTTCTCGAAGTCGAACGACGCCTGCGCCAGCTTGCCAGCGATTTTCTTACCGCCTTCGCGCCACCGGAGCCGCCCGGCGATCATCAGGTGGATGACGACGTAGAGCGCGTCGTCGGTGCCGATGACGATGCGTTTGCCAAGCCGGCTGATGGTCCGCACGCGCTTGCCGATGATCGCCGAGAGTGGCGGCGTGACGGTGCGCAGCACGAACGGGTTCATGGCGCGCGCGCCCCGGATCTCGTGACCGAGGATCCGGGGCTTGAGCGACTCGATGTAGACGGTGACGTCCGGCAGCTCCGGCATGCGGTAGCACTCTCAGGGATCGACCGGCGGCGCCTGGGTTGCGGCGGCCGGAGGGGTGCCGCCACTTTGCGCGGACGCGCGCGTCCAGACGAGCGAGATCGGAATGACGAATAACATCTGAAATGCCACATCGATTCGAGCCGCGCGACCCCGACTTCGAAGCCCGCGTGCGTGCGAGCTTCGCGCGCCAGCGCGCCATGCACACGATAGGCGCTTCCATCGTCCGCGTCGAGCCGGGGGAGGTCGAGCTCGAGCTGCCGTTTCGAGACGACCTCACACAGCAGCATGGCTTTCTCCATGCCGGCATCGTCACGACGCTCGTCGACAGCGCGTGCGGCTACGCGGCGTTGTCCGTGATGGACCGGGAGTCCGCCGTCCTCAGCGTCGAATACAAGGTCAACCTCCTCGCGCCCGCCGTCGGCGACCGCATGCGGGCCGTCGGTCGCGTGATCAAAGCCGGACGGACGCTCGTCGTGTGTACCGGCGAGGTCGTCGCGGTGGCCGGCGCGCGCGAGTCCGTCGTCACGATCATGCAGGCCACGATGATGGCGGTCCGCGACCGCCCGGATCTCGTCGATTGACGCGCCGGGAGAGGGGTTCGGTCGCTCCCCCGTTGCGACTAGCATTAGGGTATGGCGCACAGAACGTTCAAGGATGCGGAAGGCCGCGACTGGGAAGTGTGGGACGTCGTTCCCAGCAAATGGGTAGGCCCTACGCTGGATGGCGGCTGGCTCGCCTTTCAATCCGGAACCGATCGGCGGCGTCTGAATCCGCTGCCGCTGTACTGGGCCACGGCACCCGAAACGGAGCTCCGCGAGCTCCTGGAGCGCGCGAAGCCCGTCTCCATGCGCCTCGACTGAAGGCTCGCCCGATCGATCGTTGACCGACCCGGGCACGCGGGAGAGAACGCGAGGATCGCGAGGCGTGGGCCGAGTCGCGGTCGCGCTGGTGCTTGGCCTCGTCGTGGGAATCGGTGTCGCTCGCATCGGGAATCCGACGTTGAGTCGAGGGCTGGCGCTGCTCGAGCCGATCGGGGCGATCTGGGTCAATGGCATTCGAATGACCGTGGTGCCGCTCGTCGTCGCGCTGCTGCTCGGTGCGGTTGCGAGAGGTACCGAAGCCCGCGTCGGACGCTTCGGCGGGCTCGCGTTCGGGACCTTTGTTGCCCTGCACGTGATCGTGGCGGTGGTAGCGCTCGCATTGGTGCCGGCGCTCATGAGCCGACTGCCGATCGACCCGGCGAGTGTCGCGCAACTGCAAGCGGACGCCACCGCCGCGAGTGCGACGACGAACGAGCAGGTGCGGTCGCTGCCGGGGTTCGGGCAATGGGTGGCGAGTCTCGCCCCCGCGAACGTCGTGCGCGCGGCCGCTGACGGCGCGATGCTTCCGCTGATCGTGTTCACGCTGCTGTTTGCGCTCGCGCTCCGCCGGATCACGCCGGAGCGTCGCGACAACGTGCTGCGCGTGTTCGACGGGGTCGGCGGCGCGATGCTCGAGATCGTCCGCTGGCTCATCGCCGCCGCCCCCGTCGGTGTGTTCACGCTCGTCGCGCCGACGGCCGCGCGCCTGGGGCTCTCGCTCGCTGGAGCGCTCGGGTACTACGCGCTCGTGTACGTGGCGATGATGCTCGCTGTGGCAGGAGTCATGTGCGTGGTTGGAGCGTTCGGCGGCCGAACGCCGCTGCCTCGGTTCATGCGGGCGGCGCTGCCGGCACAGGCGGTTGCGTTCAGCTCCAGCTCGTCGCTCGCGTCGCTGCCCGCGCTCATCGATTCCGCCGAGCGGCTCGGTGTTCCACAGTCGGTGGCCGGGTTCGTGTTACCGCTTGCGGTCGCGTCGTTCAAGGTCGGCATGGCCGCATCGTGGCTCACCGGCACGCTGTTTCTCGGCCAGCTGTACGGCGTACCGCTGGGGCTCGTGGACTATTTCACGATCGCGGCATCGGCGATCGCGCTGAGCTTCGCGACGCCCGGCGTGCCTAACGGTGCCTTCCTGCTGCTGGCGCCGATGCTGGCGAGTCTGGGCATTCCGGCGGCGGGCGTGGCGCTCCTCATCGCGGTCGACGCCATTCCCGACCTTTTCGCCACGATGGGCAACGTGACGGGCGACTTCGCGGCCGTCTCGATCGTGCGGCGGCTCGCGGCGACAGTCGGAGACGAGTCAACTTCCTGACCTCACACCTTCTCGGACTTCCATGCGTATTGCGATCGGGTCGGACCACGCGGGCTTCGAGTACAAGCAGATGCTCATCACGGTGCTCCGCGCCCGCGGGCACGATGTGCAGGACTTTGGAACGGACTCGCCCGCGTCAGTGGACTATCCGAAGTTCATCCGGCCGGTAGCGCTGGCCGTTGCAGCGGGCGACTGCGAGCGCGGAATCGTCCTCGGCGGCTCGGGGAATGGCGAAGCGATCGTCGCGAACCGCGTGAAGGGCGTGCGGTGCGCGCTGTGCTGGAACGTCGAGTCCGCGAAGCTGGGGCGCGCGCATAACGACGCGAACGTGATCTCGATCGGCGAGCGGATGGTGTCGCGTGAGGACGCAGTCGCGATCGTGGATACATGGCTGACGACGCCGTTCGACGGCGGCCGGCACGTTCGCCGGATCGAGATGATCGACGAGATCTGACCCCGTCATTCCGAGCGGAGCACCGAAGGTGTGGAGGCGAGGAATCGCCGGCCGTGTCATTCCGAGCGGAGGCCCGAAGGGCCGAAGGCGAGGAATCGCAGTCATCCCGGTAGAGGGATCTCCCGCTCGGGACGATGGCGATTCCTCGCCTCCGGCCCTACGGGCCTCCGCTCGGAATGACAGTTACAGGCGCTTGTACCACAACAGCTGCGTCTCCTCCGGCAGCTCCGGGTACACACCGCGGTTCACCGCCCGCTGCACGAAGCGATGGCGTGCGTAAATTCTTCGTCCGCGGAACCGCGAGCGGGTGCGGATCGATCGTGAACCCGCCCGACGGCGGAGGCCCGGCCACGATTCGCGCTACGTCGCGCACGTCGAGCGCGATCGGGATGCTCGCGTACCCAGCGAGGTCGGGCTGGCTCTCCTCGACCACATCGACGATCATTGCCCTCCGCCAGTGCTCCGGGTCGGAAGCGTACCCCGGTCGGTCGTGTTCTGCTCCGATTCTCCGCTCCCTGTAACCTGTCCCCCGTGCCCATCAACATGCTCCGTCCCCTCTCGGCCGTTCTCGTTCTCGCGACACTTCTTCCAGCGACCGCCACCGCCCAACGGCCGCCGAAGATCTTCATCTCGGTGGACATGGAAGGCATTGGCGGGATCGGCACGTCCGCCATGACGAACCCGACCGGCAAGGATTACGCAGTAGGCCGCAAGCTCATGACCGACGAGGTGAACGCCGTCATCGGCGCGATCCTGCAGCGCGGGCCGGCCGAGATCCTCGTCAACGATTCGCACGGCGACATGCAGAATCTGCTGCACACCGAGCTCGACCCGCGCGTCACCTACAACCAGGGCGCAATCAAGCCGCTTGGCATGGTCGAAGGGCTCGATTCCACGTTCGCCGCCGCGATCTTCCTCGGCTACCACTCCCGTGCCGGCACGCCGAACGGCTTCATCGCGCACACGGGCACCGGGTCGGTGAAGGGGCTCTGGCTGAACGACATCGAGGTTGGCGAGGGAGAGCTGAATGCCGCCTACGCCGGCTCCGTGGGCGTTCCCGTCATCATGGCCGCCGGCGACTCGGCGTTCGTCGAACAGTTCACGCGGACCGTGCGCGTCGAGACGGTGACGACGAAGCACGCCATCACGCCGCAGGCCGCGCGCCTCATCCACCCGCAGGTGGTGCGCGAGCGACTCGTCGCGGCGGCCGGCCGGGCACTCGGAAACCGGGCGAACGCGAAGCCCTGGGTCATCGGGAAACCGGTCCGCGTTCGGCTGCGTCTCGCGGACAACACGATCACCCAGATCCTGCAGGCGATCCCGGGCGTTAGGCAGGTTGACGGGTTCACGGTGGAGTTCACGGCGCCGACCATGGGCGAGGCCTACCGCCTCATCCGGCTCATGTACCGGTTCGTCAGCGTCTAATCAGCCAACCACGCAGGGCAGCCCGGCTGGGCGAACATCGGGATCGGACCGAACCTTTCGATGGGGCGCGGTCTCTTCTACGGGAATGCGCGATGGACCCGAAACGGCCATTCTTCCCGAGGATCGCCCAATGAATGCCCAAACCGTCGACTCCGTCCGCGAAGGTGTGCTCCGCCGCATGGAGCGCCAGGCGAACACGATTCGCCTGCTCATCGTCGGCGCGGCAGGTGTCGAAGCGCTGCTGCTCGCGCTCGCCCTCCGGATCGCCGATCTGGAAGAATCCCACTCACGTGCTCATCTTCGTCACGTCGGTGCTGGGGTACACCATCGTCGCGCTGGGCCTGGTGGCGCTCGGCGCGCACGTCTCACGCGCGTGTAACCGTGTGGTCGCAGTGCTCGAGACAATGGCACCACGTTAGGCTCGGCACGCTCGGCTCCGTCCCGTGCACTTCGACCCGCGACAGCCCGCCAGTGCCGCGATCGTCGTACGCGCGGCACTCGGCGATCGCGCGTCGCTCGACCATCTCCTCCGTGCGATCCAGACGCCGCTGTACGAGCACATCGCGTTCATTCTCGCTCACCGCGACGCGGCGAGCGATGTGCTGCAGGATGTGCTGCTCACGGTCTGCCGATCGCTCATCGGCCTGACCGACCCGACTCTCGTGCGCGCGTGGGTCTTTCGCATCGCGACCCGAGCGGCGCTCAGGGCCAGCCGGCGAGTGAGGGCGCGGCAGACGGTCGCCCTCGACGACATTCCCGAGCTGGCGACTCAGACTGATGGCGACCCGCCGTTCGACGCGGAGCTGATCGACGCGCTGCCGGCGCTCGTCTCGGAGCTGCCGCCGGCGTGCGGGATCGTCGTCCGGCTCCGCTATCTCGAGGAGCTCACGCTCGCGGAGGTGGCCGAAGCGCTGGACGTTCCGGTAGGCACGGTCAAGTCACGCGCGGCTTATGGAGTCGCCTTGCTGCGGCGACGCCTCGCCAGATAGGGCAGTACCCAGAGATACATGCCCGTCACCCACAGACCGAGCACGACGGCGCCCGTGGGGAGAAAGACCGCGAGCTTCGCCGTCGGATGGAACCACGATCCATCGTGGATGCTCTCGATCAGGTCCGAACGCCGGTAGGCCACCTGGAGGATCTCGGCCGTCACCAGGTCGAGCTGGACCTCCCAGCGTGTGAGCGACACGACCTTCATCATGTTTTTCGCGGGACGGACGTCGATGCGATCGATGTCTGCCCACGACTGTATCCCGACGTGCGGTAGCTGCTGCACGCGGGCCAACACATCGGGAAGCGTGAGTGTCGTCGCGACTTCGGACGCGGCGCCTCGCTGCTCGTGCGGCTGCACGAACGGCAGCTGCTTCTTGAGCTGTAGCAGCAGCCCGCTCGCGAGCATGATCAGAAACGGCAGGGCGACGGCGACGGCGCCCCAGCGGTGGAGTCGGCGATTGAGGACGCGAGGGTTTGGCATCGTTCGAAACGGCGGGAGAACAACGGCAACGACCAAGGTAATCCGGGCGCGGCCGCTCGGAATGACGGCCAGTGCTCAGGCTTGCGGCAGCGACAGCGTGAACGTCGACCCCTCGGTGACGGCGCTCCGCACCGTCAGGTCGCCGCCCATCGCGCGGGCAAGCTGCCGGCTGATCGCGAGGCCGAGCCCGAAGCCGTGATCGCTCGGATTCACGGTGCGACGCGCCTGCACGAATGGCTCGAAGATCCGCTCGAGGTGATCGGTCGGAATGCCGATGCCCGTGTCACTGACGCTGATGACGACCACGCTCGGTTCCGTCCGCACGTCGAGCGAGATCGTGCCGTCGGGCGGCGTGAACTTGAGCGCGTTCGCGAACAGGTTGAGCAGAATCTGTCGCGCCTTGTCCTGATCGGCCATCATCGACAGGTCGTTAGGCACGGGCGTCGTCTGGAGATGCAATCCCTTGAGGGCGATCTGAGGCGCGACCATCTCGAGCATGGCGTCGACCGTCTGCCGCACGCCGATCGATCGCGTTCGGAACTCGATGCGCCCGGACCCGAGCTTCGCGAAGTTGAGCACGTCGCTCACGAGGGTATCGAGATGGTTCTTGCTGCGCTGGATCTTGAGGAGGTCGATGCGCTGCTCCTCGTTGATCGGTCCTCGGACACCCATCTCGATCAGCTGGGCGTACCCGCCGATCGCGTTGAGCGGCGTGCGCAGCTCGTGGCTCATCGCCGCGAGGAAGTCGCTCTTCGCGCGATTCGCCTCCGTCGCTTCGAACGTCAGCCGTTCCAGCTCGCTCTCCGCCCGCTTCCGATCCTCGATGTCCGTGTTCGTCCCGAACCAGCGGAGGATCGTTCCCCGGGCGTCGCGCTGCGGCGTCGCTCGCGTCAGGTGCCAGCGGTACGCCTGGTGTGCCGCGGCAAAGAGCCGGAACTCCGCCTCGTACGGTTCGCCCGTCCTCACCGACTGCATCCACCGCTCCACTGTGCGAGGAACGTCCTCGGGGTGTAGCATCGCGACCCAGTGCTCACCAACGACCTCTTCCGGGCGCTTGCCGAAGTACTCGGCCGTGAGGTCACTGATGTAGTCGAGCGAGCCGTCCGGCGTTGCGGTCCAGACCTGGACCGGGATCGCGTTCGCGAGGAACCGGTAGCGCGCTTCACTCTCCTGGAGGTTCGCGCGCGCCTGTTCACTCTCGGCCCAGAGGCGCTCGACGTCGTTTTTCGCCCGCACGGCGTCGGTGACGTCCGAGCCATGCACGACGATGCCCACGCGCTCTCCCCTCGCACTAGTGAGCGGTTGGTAGACGAAATCGAGATAGACGAGCGAGCGGGTCCCGTCCGTGCTCGTCAGCTCGACTGGCGTCGCTCGCCCCACGTGAGGCGTACCTGTCGTGAGCACGCGGTCGAGCAGCTCGATGAAGCTCTCGCCCGCAATCTCCGGTAGTGCGCGAGCGACCGACTTGCCGATGATGTCGCGATGGCCGACGAGCCTCAGGTAGGCGTCGTTCGCGAACTCGAACACGTGCTGCGGTCCACGAAGCACGGCGACGAACGCCGGGGCCTGGGCGAATACCTCGCGGAGCTGACGCTCCGCACGCTCGGCTGCCGCGCGGGCCTCCTGGGTGGCGCGCTCGGCCAGAATAACGTCGGTGGTTTCGGTCGTGACGTTGAGAAACGCGAGGATCTCGCCGTTCTCGTCGCGCACCGGGCTCAGCGAGAAGGTGAACCAGGCTTCTCCAGGCGCATCCAGCCGATCCATGACGAACCGCTCGTTTTCCGCATAGGCGGCCGGCTCACCCGCGCGGATGGCGTCGAACATCGCGGCGATCTGCGGCCAGATCTCGCCCCAGACTTCGGACCCCGGACGCCCGAGTGCACTCGGATGCTTCCTGCCGAGCACGGCGCTGTAGGCGTCGTTGTAGATCAGGAGGAGGTCGTGCCCGCACCAGAGGTTGATCGGGAAAGGGCACTCGATGGCCATGCGCACCGCGGTTCGGAGCGCGGCCGGCCATTGCTCGACTGGGCCCAGGGATGTGGAAGGCCAATCGATGGCCCGGCAGTGGCGCGCGACGTCGCCGTCGCCCGGGAACAGCGCGGCAGTATCGGCGTGGACGGCGAGATCGGTCACCCCGTCAAACATAAGGTCGCGTACCTGCAGGTCGCGGCGCTGCGGCATGCAACAGGCGGACGCGACTACTCCGAGCGCAGCGCCACGAGCGGGTTGGCCCGTACGGCACGGCGGGCCGGGACGAGTGCGATTCCTCGCCTGCGCAGCCTGTCGGCTGCTCCGCTCGGAATGACAGGCGATCGAAATCGCTGAGTCACTCCACTGGCGAGCGGGGCGCAACGGCGACGTCGTTAGGCTCGCTGCCTACGGAGCACGCCAGACGACGGAGTAGCGCCACTCGAGGTGGTGACAGACTCGCGCGCCCGGCAACAGCGCGGCGTAGACCGCTGCCACGGCAGAGGCATCGAGGTACACCTCACCCGCGCCGTGGGTGTGGTACGCCGCGGCCACGCGCGAGGTGATGCGTGAGGGTGTCGTGAGCCGTCGAACCAGTCGCGAGAACATGGCCGCGACGTTGTTGGGCACCTGCGAGAGGCCGCGGCGAGTCATGACGTCGTGCAGGAGGAGCGTCCCACCGGGTGCCACCAGGCGCACGAGGCGTGGCACGATCGCATCGAGCGGGAAATGGTGCGCCACGGCCACGGACAGCACGACGTCGAACGTGCGCTCAGGAAGGTCCGCCGTCATGACGTCGTCGTGTCGGTACTCGATGCCGAGCCGTGGATCGGTCCTGGCGAGGGCGAGGGCGATCATCCGCGGCGAGATATCGAGCCCCACGACGCTCATCCCTCGCGTCGCCAGGACTCTCGTGAGCACGCCGTCACCGCAGCCGACGTCAATGGCGTGTCTCGCAGTCCCGGGCACGTGGGTGAGCAGTGCGCGCTCCGCTGGCGTCACCGTCTCGCGCGCGGGTTCACAGGCGAGCGCGTCCGCGATCGTGTCGAAGTCCGCGGCGACGTCAGTGATCGTCTTCATCGCGCGCCGGCGATCAGACGCCAGGCGGCCTGCTCGGCGGGTCCTTCCGACTCGCTTCCAACGCGCGCGCTTCGGTCTCGCGATCGAGAATCTCGCGCACCTGCGCAATCAGCGGGATGTCCGCCGTGTGCTTGCGCCCGTAGCCGAGGTTGAAGCGATAGTCGAAGTCGGGTGGGTTGAGCCCCTGGTTGTGCTGCATGATCGTCTCGAGCTTGTCGAGACCTTTCGCAAGCTTCGCCTCGGGCGACTCGGCCGCTTCGTACTCGTCCCACAGCGACGCGATCTCATCGCGCAGTGCCACCGGCAGCGGCGCGAGCAGTTCCAGGAGATCGCGACGTTCGAGCTCCGACTTGCCGGTTGCCAGCCCCGACGCAGCACGGCGCGCCTGCTCCGGCGCCGATACGTCGCCGTGAATTGCCTCGCCGAGGTCGTGGATGATGCAGATCTTGACCAGCTTCGCCAAATCGACGTCGGGAAACGCGGGCGCCAATACCACGGCCATGAGACACAGCCGCCACGTGTGCTCGGCCACGCTCTCCTGCGTGCCCGCCGACGTGTACCCCGTGCGCGTCGTGCTCTTGAGTCGCTCGGCCGCGCGGAGAAAGTCGAGAATGCCGGTGAGCTCGGATGCGTCCATCAGCGGCCTCAGAAGCCGGAGAGCTTCGTGATCCGGCCCTGCGTGCCGACGGCCCACCCGGCGCGCGGCGATGCGAAGCCGACCGACCAGTAGTTGAGCGAATCGATCGGCGTCCATGTGACGCCGTCGTCGTGCGACGACACCGATCCGGTCGGCCCAACGGCGACGACCGTCGGGCGAGTGGCGCCGGGGACGTAGACGCCGCCCCAGACGCCCGTGCGCAGCGCGGGGCTGGTGCGCTTGACCCACGTCTTCCCGCCGTCGCTCGTCGTCGCGGTCAGCACGTCACCTGGCGCAGCCGCGTTGCCGCCACCGAGCGCGATGCCGTTCCGCGGGTCCCGGAATGCGATCGACTGTGGCCCCGAGCCGGCGCGCGTCGTGAGCGGCAGTGTGTCCACCGACCACGACTTCCCGTAGTTGGCCGTGTGGAGCACGCGTCCGTGATCGGCATTGCTGGCGACGATCCACGCGTGTCCGCCGGGCCGAGTGACGAGGCATGTCCCGCTCGCGGCGAAGCTACCCTCGTTAGGCTGGGCGCGGGGCAGGGAAGCCGCGGGGACGCGACTCCAGTGCGCGCCACCGTCCGACGTCGTGAGCACGGCGATGTCCCCGCCGAGCGCGTCGCCAATCACGAGGCCGCGCTTCGGATCCCAGAAATCCATGCAGTCGTAGAACCCGGCGGAGTCCGGGTTCGTGAACTGCAGCTTCCAGTTTGCGCCGGCGTCCGTGGTCTTGTAGATGCGCGACTGATTCCCGTTGCCGATGCTCAGCAGGTACGCCGTGTTCGCATCGACCGCGTGGACGTCGCGAAACTGAAGCGAATCCGCGCCCGGCACGCGGCCGGCGGTCCAGGTCGTGCCGCCATCCGTCGTGCGGAGATACGTGCCCTGCGTGCCACTGACCCAGACTATGCGGTCGTTGACCGGACTGACCGCGATGAGCAGTGCGCTGGTGCCGCTCGTCTGCGGGGTGTGCGTGATGCGCGATTGGGCGGCGATCGACGCTCCCGCGGCAACGAGTACGGTTCCCACCAGAACGGTCAGTCGAGTGATCATGGCCAGGCGTCTCGGCGTGGTTGTCGGTGCCGACGAAGTTACCTGATTATCGGCCCGGGCGGAGCGAGCGCGCCGGGAGGCGGGCGACGGGTAGCGGGTAGCGGGTTCGTTGTCATTCCGAGCGGAGGCGAGGGATCGCCGGGGCATTGTCATTCCGAGCGTAGCCAGCGCGAAGCGCAGGCGGAGGCGAGGAATCGCCATCGTCCCGACCGAGGGCTCGACCCTCTACCGGGAGGGTGGCGATTCCTCGCCTCCGCCGCTTCGCGGCTCCGCTCGGAATGACAATCCCCTGGCGATTCCTCGCCTCCGCCGGTTCGCGGCTCCGCTCGGAATGACCAGTTATTGTTCGTCGCGATACTTGTCGAGGTTCCGATCCTCGTTAGGTGGGCGGGTTCGTTGCTACGTGCCGTCATGGAGTGACTCCAGAGTCAGGCGATGGGCTGCTGCGCCGCAGCCGACGTGGCACGGTCGCCCAATGACGAGGTCGATCACGCGGGGTCTGGGACTTGCTACCTGCGAGCGACTCGCGTGCGGCGATTCGGCTGCGGCGCGGGCATCTGGAATGAGGAGGAAGCGCATGTCGGAACGCAGGAGAACGCACAACGGCCGAGACACTTCCGGGAACTTCAGGGTGCGGCAGGGTGACGTGGAGGACATTGGCACCGACCCGGAGGGCACGGACGTGATTCGGGACGACGTTCGCCTGGGCGGCGCCGTCGAAGACACTGGCCCCAGTGCCGGTCAGCGTGGCGAGCACATCGGTGAGCTGGTCGAATCGAACCGCGACGACGTCGCTCGCGCGACCGGCGGCCCCCGGAAGCGAAAGCGGAAATCCTAGGCGACCGGCACGTTCGAACATCGTATCTGACTGACTTGCACCGCGGGCTTCGTAGCACGACCAGGGCCCGATATTCGAAAGACCCGGCCGGTCGCGCTCGCGGCCGGCCGGCGCCACGACCGGGCGTTAGGCGGACCG
>Ga0207674_10006240_pt1 | contig 14050 bp, 9 predicted proteins | sample KBSCornC72_FD_184303 | JGI IMG/M metagenome (GOLD analysis project Ga0207674, IMG submission 184303) | Corn rhizosphere microbial communities from Kellogg Biological Station, Michigan, USA - KBS Corn C7-2 (SPAdes) (version 2) | ecosystem: Host-associated > Plants > Roots > Rhizosphere > Soil ... | reverse complement strand
TCGGGCGGCACCAGCACGGTCGGGATGCCGAGGATGTCCATCAGCCGGCACAGCAGCAGCGACCCCGACCCGCCGAACGTGGTCAGCGTGAAGTCCCGGACGTCGAGGCCGCGCTTGACCGTGACCTGGCGCAGCGCGTTGGCCTGGTTCCAGGCGGAGATCTCCAGCACCCCGACCGCCGCCGCCGCGACCGACAGGCCGAGCCTGCCCGCCAGCTCCTCGACACCCCGTTGGGCGGCGGCGACGTCGAGGGGGATCTCGCCGCCCAGGAGATGCGGGGGGATCCGGCCGAGCACGACGTGCGCGTCGGTGATGGTCACGTCGGTCCCGCCCTTGGCGTAGCAGAGCGGTCCGGGGTCGGCGCCGGCCGACTGCGGTCCGACCTTGAGCGCGCCCTCGGGCGAGAGCCAGGCGATCGAGCCGCCGCCGGCCCCGACGGTCACCACGTCGATCATCGGGATCTTGCTGGGGAAGGCACCGACCGTCCCCTCGGTGGTGAGGGTCGGCTCGCCGTCCACCACCACCGAGACGTCGGTCGACGTGCCGCCGCCGTCGCAGGTGAGCACCCGGTCGAAGCCCGCCACCCTCGCGATCAGGGCGGCCCCGAGGGCCCCGGCGGCCGGCCCGCTGAGCACGGTGGTGATCGGCTGGTGCACCACCTCGTCGGCGCTGAGCACGCCGCCGTTGGACTTCATCACGTAGAACGGCACCCGGCGGTCGCCGGCGTCCCCGCCGACGTAGCCGGCGAGGCGCTGGCTGATGTTCGTGACGTACGCCGAGAGCCGCGGCTTGACCGCCGCGTCGACCAGCGTGGTCATCGCCCGCTCGTACTCGCGGTACTCGCGCAGCACCTCGCTGCTGATGCTCACGACCGCATCGGGATGCTCCTCGGCGAGGATCTGTCGCATCCGCTCCTCGTGGACCGGGTTCGCGTAGGCGTGCAGGAAGCAGACGCCCAGGGTGTCGACGCCGCGGTCGCGGAACCATTGGGCGACCAGCCGGGCGGCGCCCTCGTCGAACGGCCGAACCTCGGCGCCGGTGAAGTCGAGCCGCCCACCGACCGAGCGGACCAGGTGGCGGGGCACGATCCGCGGCGGCTTCACCCAGAAGTAGGAGTTGCCGTAGCCGTCGGGCACCGACTGCCGCGCGATCTCGAGCATCGCGTCGTACCCCTCGGTGGTGACGAAGCCGAGCCGGTCGACCTTGCCCTCCAGCAGCTGGTTGGTGGCGACGGTGGTGCCGTGGCTGACCGCCGAGAGGGACTCGCCGCCGGGGTTGTCCAGCAGGTCCAGCACCTTGTCGATGCCCGCCAGGAACCCGTCGGCCGGGTTGGCCGGCGTGGAGGGCGTCTTCGTGGTGACCAGCTGCCCGGTGTCCTCGTCGAGCGCGACCACGTCGGTGAACGTGCCGCCGGTGTCGATCCCCACCCTGATCCGGCGCGTCTCCATCCCCCGATTCAAGCAGGGGCGGGACCGGAGCCGACGGCAGGCGTGGACCTCACGCGCGAACCGTCAGGCGTCGGGGGCGCGGTCGTTGTAGACGCCGGCGGCCTCCTGGCCGGTCAGCTTCTGGATCTCGGTCATCACCCGGTCGGTGATCTCGCGCCGTGCCCGGCCCGGCGGCACCCCGTCGTACCGGCCGCGTACGTCGATCGGCTCACCGAAGGTCACGGTCACCCGAACCAGTCGGGGCCGGTTGGAGCCCACCGGCTGGAGCCGGTCGGTGTCGCGCAGCCCGACCGGCACGATCGGTGCGCCGGAGGTCAGGGCGAGCTGGGCGACGCCGGTGCGCCCCCGGTACAGCCGGCCGTCGCGTGACCGGGTGCCCTCGGGGTAGATCCCGAACGCCCCACCCTCGGCCAGCACCGAGAGCGCCGTGTCGAGACTGGCCAGCGCCGCCTTGGAGTCGTCGCGGTCGACCGGCAGGGCGCCGAACGTCTCGAACCACGCCTTGACCAGCCGGCCCTTGATCCCCCGGCCCGCGAAGTAGTCGGACTTCGCCAGGAAGCTCACCGGCCGCGGTGTCACGGCGGGGATCACCACGCTGTCGATGAAGCTCTGGTGGTTGCTGGCCAGGATCAGCGCGCCCGTGCGCGGCACGTGCTCCAGGCCCTCGACGTGGGGCCGCCAGACCGCGCGCAGCAGGGGCGGGACGATCCGGTGGAGGACGCCGTAGAGCACGCGCTCATCTTGCCGCACCCCGCGCAGCGGACGGCGCCGGTCCCGGCCGGGTCAGGACCCCGGGCGCCGCCAGACGTACGGCGTCGTGGTGGTCACCGCGACCAGGCCCGACCGTTCCAGGATCGGGCGGGACATCGCGGTGCAGTCGCTGTTGATGTAGCGCACGCCGTCGGCCAGCGCGGCTCTCGCCCGCGCCGCGGTCAGCGCCCGGTAGATGCCCTTCCCGCGCCACTCGGGCAGGGTCGAGCCGCCCCAGATGCCGGCGAACTCGGTTCCCTCGACGCGGGCGAGCCGGCCCGAGCAGACCACCCGGCTACCCTCCTCGGTGGCGGCCTCCGCGACCCAGAACTGCTCGAGCCCCTGCGTCCGATCGAGCCGCTCGAGCATCTCCTCGCCGGAGGGCCCGTCGCCGAAGATCTGTGCCGCGACCTCGCTGGCCTCGGTCACCAGCGCCTGCCGCTCGGGGAGCTGGTCGACGCGACGTACCGTCACCCCGTCGGGGAGCGCCACGTCGACCGCGAGGTGCGACGCCTCGCCGACCATCACGGTCTCGACCTCGTCCGGCTCGAGGCCGTGCGCACGGAGCCGCTGGTCGAGGTCGGCCGGCCAGTCGTGCCCGCGGGTCTTCCACTCGAACTCCTCGACCTCGGGCTGACCCGCGAAGTACGCGACGGTCTCCGCGATCAGCGCGTCGACGGCGTCGGGAGCGCCGACCTCCTCGAGCGACTCGTAGCTGACGAAGCCCTCCCGGCGGTCGCGCGCGCGCCACAACGGCCCGGAGCGGTCCCAGTGCAGCGACCCCTGCACCTCGGCCGCCCCGCGGAGCTGGGCGTCGTACGCCGCGAGCAGGGCTCGTCGTTCGTCGTCGGTGGCGTGGGAGCCGTCGGGCATGCGTTCTCCTCGTCGTCGGGTGGGCGACACCCAGCATTGCCCGTGTGGTCGGGGAGATGCGACTTGATTACGCCGGGGAGGTTTCCCGGCGCGGGCTCGGGAAATAGTTGAAGGGCCCCTGTCGGTATGAGCGACAAGGGCCCTTCGGTTGGTGATCCGTCGGGCCTCGGCACGAGGCCGGGGTCCGGCGGTTCACCACTCGACCGGTACTGGTGACGCTCCCGGTCGATCCAGTCGGCTCCTCCGATCCCGGCGGCCTCGTCACCCGGCCTCCGCCACTCCCACCCGGCAAGCCGGGCGGTGGTGGTGCGGATCGTCTTCTCCGACCGATCCCGCTCTCCCCGGAGGGAGTGCGTGGGAGAAGTTCTATTGCCCCGGGACCCCCCACCACAAGGGGTTCCGCGGGTGGATTTCGTGCTTTCGCGATTTCCTCAGGATGGTCCACAACGCGGCCGCCACCCGTCCACAGATTCCGGGCAGCTGTCCACAGGATCGACGCCCGGTTGTTGAGGAGTGGTCCAGACCAGTGCGGACGGTGCGAGGGCCTCCGGCCGGTCGAACAGCGCCGCGTCTACCAGGTCCGGTGCCGGGCCGAACGGCTGATCGCGCCGGGTTCGCCGGCGTGCTCGGAAATAGGTGAAGGGCCCTCATAGGTATGAGCTACAAGGGCCCTTCGGTGGTGACCCATCGTGCCCCGGCACAAGTCCGTGGCCCGACGGTTCACCGCTTGACCGGTACTGGTGACGCTCCCGGTCGATCCAGCCGGCTCCTCCGACCCCAGCGACCCCGTCACCTGGCCACCGCAGCCCCTCGCCGGCAAGCCGCCGAGGCACTGTACGGATCTTCGTCTCCGACCGATCCCGCTCTCCCCGGAGGAAGAACGTGAGGAGAGTTCTAGAGGCTCGGAGCCCAGCGCCACAAGGGCTTTCGCGCCATTTCTTTCACATACTCCCAGTTCCGGCGAGTCCTCCACAGAGCGACGGCCGGTCCTCCACAGATCGGACCCCTGATCTCCACAGCCGCCGGCTCGAGCTGTGGAGATGGGCGTCCGGATCGAGGCAGCACCGCCATGGTCTGCGTGGCGCTGACGTCGTCCTCGGACAGCGGGCGCCTCCCGACACCTGGCAACGGTCCATGTCGCCGCAGGGAGCCCTAGGCGCCGTCGCGGGCGCGTTCGAAGGCCGCCGCGACCTCGAGCAGGCGCCGGTCGGCACCGAACGGCGCCACGATCTGGACGCCGACCGGCAGCCCGTCGGTGGTCTCGCCCGCCGGCACCGAGATCGCCGGGCAGCCGGTGACGGTGATGACGTACGCCGAGCGCATCCAGTCCAGGTACGACCCCATCGGGCGGCCGTTGATCGACGGGGGGAACTCCTGGTCGGCCGGGAACGGCGGCACCTGCGACGTCGGCAGCAGCAGCACGTCGTACGACTCGAAGAACACCCGCATCCGCTCGGCCAGCGTGGTGCGCTGCCGGAACGCGCGTGCGACGTCGGCTCCGGTGAGCGGCTCGCCGGCCCGGATGTTGTCGGCCAACGACTGCTTGAACGAGTCGGGGTGCGCGCCGAGCAGGGCGCCCAGGGCTGCCTGGAAGTGCCAGGCGCGCAGCGTGCGGAACGTGTCGTCGGCGAGATCGAGGGCGGGGTGGGCCGGGTCGACCGTTGCTCCCGCCGCGTCGAAGACCGACGCCGTCTCCGTCACGACGCGCGCGACCTCGCCGTCGACCTCCAGCAGCCCGCCGAGGTCGGTGCTCACCGCGACCCGGAGCCCGGCCAGGCCTCCCGAGAGCGGGGGCGCGAAGAGCGAGCCCGCCTCACCCAATGCCGTCGGTACACGCGGGTCGGGTCCGGCCACGACCGAGAGCAGCAGTGCGAGGTCGTCGACGTCGCGCGCCAACGGCCCGCTCACCGAGAGCGTCTCCCAGTAGTTGTCGGTCGGCCAGGATGGCACGCGCCCCAACGACGGACGCAGCCCGACGACGCCGCAGAACGACGCGGGGTTGCGCAGCGAGCCGCCCATGTCCGAGCCGTCGGCGAGCGGCACCATCCCCGCCCGCACGGCGCACGCCGCGCCGCCGCTGGACCCGCCGGCGGAACGCGCGGGGTCGATCGGGTTGAGGGTCGTGCCGAAGACCGTGTTGAAGGTGTGCGACCCGGCCGCGAACTCCGGCACGTTGGTCTTGCCGATGGTCACCGCTCCGGCCGCGCGGATCCGCTCGACGAGGAGGTCGTCGGTCTCCGGCACGTGCTCGGCGAACAGCGGCGAGCCGTACGTCGTACGCCAGCCGGCGACGTCGTGGGTGTCCTTGAACGCGAACGGCAGACCGTGCAGCGGCCCGAGCGCCTCACCTCGCGCCGTTGCCTCGTCGGCGGCCGACGCGGCCGCTCGCGCGCGCTCCTCGTCGAGGGACACGATGGCGTTGAGCTGCGGGTTGCGCTCGGCGATCCGGGCCAGGTGCAGGTCCAGCAGCTCGCGGGCACTGATCCGCCTCGCCAGCACCGCGGCGGCCATCTCGCGCGCGCTCGAGTCGACGGTCAGGTCAGTCATCGGCAGATCCCCGGGGGTTATTGGCCTTTCCTGATGCTTCTTGGGCGTTGCAACGGCCAAGAAGCACCGGATTCACCGCGTAGGCGGTGAATCCGACAACCCCGGCGCTCACCGGCGGCGACGGCCGAACAGGCCGCCCGCGATGACCCCGAGGAGCACGAGCCCGGCGCCGACGGCGACCCCCTTGAGGAAGTCCTGCTGGGACGAGGCGGGGCGTGGGGGTGCGGTGAAGACCTGCCCGACCTCCCCGGTCGCCCCGGCCGCGGGCCGGGCGCCACCCTCGTCGCCACCCTGACCGGCACTCGGAACGACACCCGGCGCGCCACCGGGCACCGCCGGCCCACCTCCGATCGCGCTCGCCACGTTGCCGAAGAACTCGCCGGCCATCCGCTTCGACACCGAGCCGAGCATCCGCTGCCCGACGCCGCCGACCATGCCACCGACGACCGCGTCCGCGTCGTAGGTGACCCGGGTCGCGCCGTCGCCCGCGGGCGCGAAGGCGACGTTCACGGTGGCGTCGATCGTGCCCGGGGCGCCCGCGCCCTGGAGCCGCATCACCAGCGACTCGTGCTCCGCCAGGTCCGACAGGGCGCAGGTGCCGTCGTACGTACCGCGGATCGCCGCGACGCCGGCGGTGACGGTCATCGCGTAGGTGTGCTCACCGGTGGTCTCCAGTCGTTCGCAACCGGGAATCGTGCGCACCAGCACCGCCGGGTCAAGCAGCGCGGCCCAGACCTGCTCGACCGGGTAGGGGATCGTGTTGTCGCCGTTGATCTTCATGGCGCCTCCTGGGCGGGCTTCCCGGCCGTGCGGGTGCCGGCCGTGCGGGTGCCGGCCGTGCGGGTGCCGGCCTTGCGGGTGCTGGTACGTCGTCGCGCCGGCCGCCTCGCGGGCGTCGCCGCCGGTGGCGACGGGTGGGACAGGCGCAGTCCGAACAGCTCCGACGGCGAGATCGGCATGGCGGTGATCGGGATTCCTTCGGCATCCTCGATCGCCGAGGCGAACACCGCGGCCGAGGGGATGACTCCGGCCTCGCCCGCACCCTTGATCCCGAGCGGGTTGAGCGGTGACGGGGTCTCGAGGTGGTCGATGTCGATCCGAGCCGGGACCTCCGTGACGTAGGGCATCAGGAAGTCCATGAACGACGCGTTGACCAGCTGACCGGACTCGTCGTACGCCATCCGCTCGAGCAGCGCCCCGCCCACTCCCTGCGCGACGCCGCCGTGGATCTGGCCCTCGACGATCATCGGGTTGATCAGCCGGCCGCAGTCGTGGACGACGGCGTAGGTGAGGATCGTGATCTCGGCGGTGTCCGGGTCGGTCTCCACGATCACGGCATGCATGCCGCTGGCGAACGTCGAGCGCTCGGGGCTGTAGAAGTCCTTGCCCTCCAGTCCGGGCTCGTCGTCCTCGGCGACCGGCGGCTTGCCCGGGTCACCCACGGAGAACTGGGTGGCGGCCTTGGACGCCTCGTCGAAGGCGTACCGCAGCGGGTTGGACAGCACCGCCACGGTCCCCAGGTCGATCGACGCCTCGGTGCCTCGGACCGAGACGACGCCGTCGACGATCTCGAGGTCGTCCTCGGAGGCCTCCAGTGCGTCGGCGGCGATCCGCAGCACCTTCTCCCGCGCCCGCAGGGCGGCCAGGTGCACGGCGGATCCGCTCATCACCGCGGCCCGCGAGGCGAAGGTGCCCACGGCGTAGGGCATCCGGCGGGTGTCGCCGCTGACCACCTCGACGTTCGCGAACGGTACGCCGAGCGTGTCGGCGACGATCTGGGCGAAGGCCGTGGCGTGGCCCTGGCCCTGGGTCGTCAGGCCGATGGCGACCTTCACCCTGCCCGAGGTCTCGATGTGGACGTGCGCCCCCTCGTAGGGCCCGACCCCGGTGCCCTCGACGTAGCAGGCCAGTCCGATTCCGACCCGTCGCCCCTCGCGCGCCATCTCCTCCCGGAACGCCGGGAACTCGTCCCAGCCGACCAGTGCCTTCAGCTTCTCCAGGCTGGCCGGGTAGTCGCCGGAGTCGTACTCGAGCTCGCGGCCGTCCTGGAAGATCAGCCCCTGGTCGTAGGGGAACTCGTCGGGCTGGATGAAGTTGACCGAGCGCACCGCGGTGCGGTCCTTCCCCAGCGCCGCCGCGATCGCGTCCATCGTGCGCTCCATGACGTAGCAGCCCTGCGGCCGCCCGGCGCCGCGGTACGGCGTCACCATCACGGTGTTCGTGTACAGGCTCTCGAAGACCACCCGGTAGCTGCCCGGCTTGTAGGGGCCGAGCAGCTGGGTCGAGGTGATGATGGGCACGATCAGCCCGTACGGCGTGTAGGCGCCGTTGTCGTGCCAGAACTGCACGTCCAGCCCCAGCACGCGGCCGTCGTCGTCGTACCCGACCTCGACGTGGTGGACCTGCCCGCGCTCGTGGGCGGAGGAGATGAAGTGCTCGCGGCGGTCCTCGGTGAACTTCACGACCCGGCCCAGCGACCTCGCGGCGAGCGGCACGAGCAGCTCCTCGGGCCACGGGTGGTTGATCTTCACCCCGAAGCCGCCGCCGACGTCGGGCGTGATCACGTCGACCTGTGCCAGGTCCAGGCCGAGCTTGGCGGCCACCGCCGCACGCACACCGGTCGAGGTCTGGGTCGACGTCCACACGGTGAGCCGTCCGGTGTCGGGGTCCCACCGCGCCACGGTGCCGCGTCCCTCCATCGGCATCGAGGCGCTCCGCTCGATCGTCAGGTCGAGGCTCAGGCTGTGGGGCGCGGACGCGATCGCCGCGCGGGCGTCGCCGTTCTCCTGCTCCATGCGGGCGGCAACGTTGCCGGGCACGTCGGCGTGCACGAGGTGCTCCGCGACCCGCGCCGCCTCGAGGCCGACGACCGGAGGCAGGAACTCGTAGTCGACGCGGATCCGCCCGATGGCGTCCTCGGCGACGTAGCGGTCGTCGGCCACCACGAACGCGATCGCCTCGCCGACGTAGTTGACCTCGTCCCTGGCCAGGGCGTACTGGGTTCGGCCGTGGGTGAGCTGCGGGTGCGGGATCAGCAGCGGCAGCGGCTCCGCCATCGCGCCGGTGAGGTCGTCGTGGGTCCAGACGACGTGAACTCCCTCGAGGTCGAGGACCGCCGAGACGTCGATGTCGACGATCCGCGCGTGGGCATGGGGTGAGCGCAGGACGGCGGCGTGCAGCACGTCGTGGCCGACCAGCACGTCGTCGACGTACCGTCCGTTGCCGCGCAGGAAGCGCTGGTCCTCGACCCGCTGGATCTTCTCGCCGAACAGCTTCGTGGTCATGCCTGCTCCCGCGCGATCTCGGCGGCCCGCAGCACCGATCTGACGATGTTCGCGTAGCCCGTGCAACGGCACAGGTTGCCGGCGATCATGTCGCGCGCGTCGTCCTCGGTGGGGTCGGGGTTGTCGCGCAGGCCCGCGGTGATCGTGGTCAGGAAGCCGGGCGTGCAGAAGCCGCACTGCAGTCCGTGGCACTCCGCGAAGGCCTGCTGCACCGGGCCCAGTCGGCCCTCGGCAGTGCCGTCGCGCTCGGTCAGCCCCTCGACCGTGGTGATCTCGCCGTCGACGGCGGACACCGCGAGCATCAGGCACGACCGCATCGGCCGACCGTCGACCAGCACGGTGCAGGCGCCGCAGACGCCGTGCTCGCAGCCGACGTGCGTGCCGGTCAGGCCGAGGTCGTGACGCAGCGCGTCGGAGAGCAGGCGTCGCGCCGGCACGCGCACCTGATGAGCGACGCCGTTGACGACCAGGCGGACCTCGTGGAGCTCCTCGGTCACGAGCGGCTCCTCGCGTCGTCGTACGCCGCGCGCAGGACGCGCGCGGTGAGCACTTTCACCAGCTGGCCGCGGTACGCCGCGGTCGCGTGCAGGTCGTCGGCCGGGTCGAGCTCGCCCAGCGCGAGCACCCCGGCCGCCGCGAGCGAATCCTCGGAGATGCCCGTCTCGAGCGCGGACGTCACGTCGACGACGGTCGGCACGTCCGAGACCGACAGGTACCCCGCCCGCGCCGAGACGACCGCGTCGCCGTCCACCCGGACGACGGCGCCGACGCCGACCAGGGCGTAGTCGCCGTGCCGCCTGGCGATCTCCCCGAAGCCGACGCCCTCGCCGGGCCCCAGCACCGGGAACGTCGCCTCGAGCGCGATCTCGTCGTGGTGCAGGGTCGACTCCAGGGGCCCGGCGTAGAGCTCGCCGGCCGGGATCGTCCGGGTGCCCGATCTCGACGCGACGCTCACGGACCCGGCGAGGAGCGCGAGGACCATCGGCATCTCTGCGGCTGCGTCGGCGTGCACGATCGACCCGACGGTGGTGCCGCGGTTGCGGATGGTCGCGTGCGCGACCTGGGACAGCGCCAGCGACACCAGCGGCTGGACCCGGCGTACGTCGTGCGACGAGAGCACGTCCGCATGCCGCGCCAGCGCACCGACGTGGACGCCCGCGTCGTCCACGCGGACGTGGTCGAGGTCGGGCAGCGCGTTGATGTCGACGAGTGTCGACGGTGCCGCGAGCCGCATCGACAGCAGCGGCACGAGGCTCTGTCCGCCGGCGAGCACCTTCGCCCCAGGATCGGCCGCAAGGGCCTCCAGCGCGTGCTGGAGGCCCTGCGGTCGGACGAACGAGAACGGTGCCGGCTTCAAGTCACTCCTGGCTGGGATCGGCCCGGTGTCCCGGCCTGGCGGTCGGCTCGTCGTCGGGGTGGGAGAGCGCCTGTGTGGTGTAGTGCGCCCCGCTCGGGCCACGGCCGTTGACCAGGTGGAAGTACACGATCACCAGGATCGTCCCGAGCGCGATCCCCGAGAGCTCGAAGTTGTCGGTGATCTGCAGGGTCACGCCGCCGATACCCGCGATCAGGCCGCCGGCGAGGCCGACCATGTTGACGGGATCGCCGAAGTCCACACCGTTCTCGACCCAGATCTTCGCCCCCACCAGACCGATCATGCCGTAGAGGATGACGGTGATGCCGCCGAGGACGCCGCCGGGGGTCGCGGACACCATCGCGCCGAACTTCGGACAGAGCCCGAGCAGGATGGCGACGACGGCGGCCACGTAGTACGCGGCGGTCGAGTAGACCTTGGTGGCCCCCATGACCCCGATGTTCTCGGCGTACGTCGTCGTGGGCGAGCCGCCGAAGGTGCTGGACAGCGCGGTCGCGAAGCCGTCGGCCGCGAGGGCGCGACCCATGTAGGGGTCGAGGTCGGTCTTGGTCATCTCGGCGACGGCCTTCACGTGTCCGGTGTTCTCGGCGATCAGCGCGATCACGCCGGGGAGGACCAGCAGGATGAAGGTCAGCGAGAAGCTGGGACTGTGCACCACGGACACGCCGTCGGGGAGCTTGCCGTGCGGGAACCCGATCCAGTCCGCAGCCTTGACCCCGGTCCAGCTGACCCGGTCGTGGTCGACCTTCTCGCCGGTGGCTGCGGTCGCGCCCGTGATCGTGTGGATCTGGCCGAAGAGCGCGTCGGCCAGCCAGGACAGCAGGTAGCCGAAGACCAGGGCGAGCAGCACCGCGATCCGGGCCCAGAAGCCCGGCAACAGACAGGCGGCACACACCATGAACGTCGCGGTGGCCAGGGCGATCCACTGGTCCTGCGGCCAGTAGATCCCGGCGACGACCGGGGCGAGGTTGAAGCCGATCAGCATGACGACCGCGCCGGTGACCGCGGGCGGCAGCACCTTGTGGATGACGCCGGAGCCGGCGAAGTGGACCAGGATGCCGACCGCGCCGAGCACGAGCCCGGCCACCAGGATCGCACCGGTGACGTGGGCCGAGTCGCCGTTGGAGTGGGTACGGATCGCCGCCACGCTGGCCACGAACGACGCGCTGGTGCCGAGGTAGCTCGGCACCCGGTTGGAGGTGACCAGCAGGAACAGGATCGTGCAGATGCCCGAGAACATGATCGCCAGGTTGGGGTCGAGACCCATGACCAGCGGGAACACGAACGTGGCCCCGAACATCGCGACCACGTGCTGGGCGCCGAGCCCGACCGTCCTGCCCCACGGAAGGCGTTCATCGGGGGCCACGGGCTCGCCGGGAGCCGGGGTCACCTCCCGCCAGCTGAACATCGTCGACATCTGATCCTCCTCGATGCGCAGGGGACCGAGCACCCCAGTTGGTGAGGCACATCACACACCCAATCGGGCGGATTTCCGCGCAGGAACGCCGATCACGGCGGCGGAGACGGCGGATCCACGCGGGGTCGACGCGGGCGCTAGCGTGGGCCCGTGACCCTCGACGCCACCTCCCGGGACCCGCGTCCGACCCCCGTTCCGGTGGCCGCACCACCCCGGATCGCCGCGCGGATCGAGAGCGCTCCCGACGGGCCGGTACCGGTGCTCCATGCCGGCCGAGACATGGTGCATCTCGAGGTCGCGGGCGGGGCCGTCGGCGTGGCGGCCGCGGGCGCTCCCGGACTCCCGCACAGCCTCCGTACCAATCTCGTCTCGCTGTCGTCATCCGGGGTCCCGACGGCTTATCTTGACTCCGGGATCCTGCACCTGGGCGGACGCGCCCTGGTGGTCGGTCGGCTCGTGGATGTTCGCGCGCCACGCCTCGATTCGGCACGGACACCCACGGCGAGCCCGGCCGCCGTCCAGGGAACCCCCCGGTCCCACGGCGCCGGGCTCGTCGCCGGTCCCGGGGGCGTCGACATCCGGCACATCGACGTCCGGCACATCGACCCGGTGGCGGTGGCCGGCCTGGTCGGCCGGGGCGACGGGCTGACCCCCTTCGGGGACGACGTCCTGTGCGGCTGGCTCGCGGCACACCGAGCCGCCTGCGTCGCGACGCAGGCGGTCGACGACGCCGTACGCCGTGCCCTGCCGCGCACCACCACCCTCTCCGCGACCCTGCTCGAGTGCGCGCTCGCAGGCGAGGTCGCCGACCTCGCCGCCGGCTACCTGCGTGCCCTGGGTACGCCGTCCGAGCGGGCCGCCCGGGCCGCGCTGGCCGCCCTCGGCCACAGCTCCGGCGAGGGGCTCGCCCTCGGCATCGACCTCGGGGTGGCCGGGCTCGTCGGGCGGGTGGCGGCATGACCACCGACCACGTCGAGCTGCGCACCGGCGTCTACGCCGACTCGGTCACCCTGCTGCAGGTGAGCCGCCAGGTGCAGCAGCTGCCCGGGGTGACGGCCGCCCAGGTGGCGATGGCGACGCCGCTGAACGTCGAGGTCCTCGAGCGCATGCGGTTCGCGATCCCCGACGAGGCCACGGTCAACCACCTGGTCGTCGCGATCCGGCTCGACGACGACGGTGAGCTCGACGCCGTCCGGGCCGAGGTCGACCGTGCCCTGACCGACCGGCGGCCGGCGGCGTCCGGGCCCACCGAGGACGCACCACCGCGCACCACGGACGCGGCCCTGCGCCGCGAGCCGGGGTCGCTGGTGCTGGTCTCGGTACCCGGCCCGAGCGCGGCCGTCGAGGCGATGGACGCGCTCGAGTCCGGGTCGGACGTGATGGTGTTCAGCGACAACGTCCCGGTGGAGCAGGAGGTCGCGCTCAAGCGGTACGCCGCCGACCGCGACCTGCTGGTGATGGGACCCGACTGCGGCACCGCTGTGGTGGGCGGCATCGGGCTCGGCTTCGCCAACGTGGTGACCCCCGGGCCGGTCGGCATCGTGGCAGCCTCCGGCACGGGCTGCCAGCAGGTGCTCGCGCTGCTCGACCATGCCGGCGTCGGCGTCGGCACCGCGTTCGGCGTGGGCGGGCGCGACCTGTCCGCCGAGGTCGGTGGTCTCGCCACCCGCACCGCCCTCGCCAGGCTCGACCGCGACCCCGGCGTCGAGCTGGCCATGCTGATCTCCAAGCCGCCGGCCGACGCGGTCGCCGATGCGCTCACGGCGTACACCGGGTCGCTGGGCACACCGGTCCACCTGGCGCTCCTCGGCGCCGGCCGCCCCGATCTCACCGCGGCCACGGAGGACCTGCTGCGGGCGCTCGGCCGCGAGGTACCGACCTGGCCGGTGCGAGGCGAGACCAGGGCGGCCACCGGCTCGCGGCTGCAGGGCCTGTTCGTGGGCGGCACGATGAAGCAGGAGGCGGCGGTGCTGGTGTCCGCGGCCGGTGTCGCCCCAGGTGCGGCCGAGCTCGTCGACTTCGGTGACGACGAGTACACGACCGGCCGGGCCCATCCGATGATCGACCCGTCCCTGCGCCTGGAGCGGCTGGCCGAGGTCGCCGCCGACGAGACGACCGGCGTCGTGCTGATGGACGTGGTGCTGGGGCACGGCGCCGAGGAGGACCCGGCGGCGGCGCTGGCGCCGGCGATCGAGGGCATCGGGCCGCCGGTGGTGATCACCGTGGTCGGCACCTCGCACGACCCGCAGGGGCTGGACCGTCAGGTCGACGCCCTCGCCGCGGCCGGGGCCGAGGTCCACCTGTCCAACGCCCACGCGACCCGGCGCGCGCTGGCGATCCTCGGCGGGTCCCGATG